>JGI11705J14877_10000296_pt1 | contig 31650 bp, 31 predicted proteins | sample Etolaghawater15m_FD_14877 | JGI IMG/M metagenome (IMG submission 14877)
CGGGCGATTTTGATCGACCCTTCCAGGGCTTCCGCACCGGAATTGGAAAAGAACACCCGGTCCGCGAACGACGCCGCCGCGAGCCGGTTTGCCAGTTCGATCTGGCCCGGAATGACGTACAGGTTGGACACATGCCACAGTTTTTCAGCCTGGGATTTCAGCGCCTGAACCAAGTGTGGATGGGCGTGGCCCATACAACTCACCGCAATGCCCGCGCAAAAATCCAAAAAACGTCGTCCGTCATCTGTGTACAAATAGACTCCCTCGCCTTTTACAAAAGCGAGATCCGCAGGCGCATAGGTTGGCATCAGCGCGGACATGACGAACGTTTCCTTTCTCTTCAGCTCAAATCCAAAAAACACAACCGGGCGACTGAAGCCGCCCGGTAAAGCCGGGGATTATGGGAATCGAAGCCATTTATGTCAATGGCAATAAGGCAATGACCTACGGCTTGAGCTTGTAGCCGCTTTCGAACATGCGCCAGCAGATGATCCACAGCACCAAATCCATGACGCCGACAACCACCATTCCGGTCACGATAGAGGCATCACTGTTGCCGATAAAGCCATAGCGGAAGCCGTCGATCATATAAAAAAACGGGTTCAAGCGGGCGATGGTTTGGGCCAATTCGGGCAGTCGTTCGATGGAATAAAAGGTCCCCGACAGAAACGACAGCGGTGTGATGATGAAGTTTGTCACCGCCGCAATGTGGTCGAACTTATCGGACCAAATGCCGCCAATCACGCCCAACAGCGACAGCATCAGCGACGCCGCCACGGCATGAAACACCACAAAACCGACGGAATGAATGTTGATCGGCACCCAAATGGCCAGCACCAGCGTCACCGCAATGCCGACCAAAATGCCCCGCGTCATGCCGCCCATGGCGATGCCGAAGGTCAGCTCGTGGGCGCTCAGCGACGGCATCAAGGTATCGACGATATTGCCTTGCACTTTTGAGATCATCATCGAGCTGGACGTGTTGGCGAAGGCATTTTGCACGATCGCCATCATGATCAAACCGGGAGCCAAAAACTGCATAAACGGCACCCCATGAACTTCCGTCACCGCGCCCCCCAGGGCCAGGGAAAACACCGCCAAAAACAACAGTGTCGTCACCACCGGACCGATGATGGTCTGGGTGTAGACTTTCACAAAACGTCGCACTTCACGCATATACAGCGTATAGAGACCGATCCAATTGCTGGCGGGGGTTTGTTGCATGAGGTCGTGAATCCTAGCCGAAGGTTCGATGGGGTCTTGTCCCCATGACTCCGACACTTATATAGTCTTGCCATGAACGATGACCAGCCCCGTGACAAAAAAGCCAAAGCCTACGTCCCGCGCAAAATGACCCAAGCGCGGCTGGCCAACATCGCCCTGCATTATTTAGACCGATATGCATCCAGCGCCCAGAACTTAAAACGTGTCCTGCAACGCCGGGTTTACAAAGCCTCTCTGTATCACGAAGACTTGGACATCAAAACCGCGCACGGCTGGATTGACGACCTGATCGAACGCTACCTCCGATCCGGATTGCTCAACGATTTGACTTATGCCGAAACCCGCGCGCGTTCGTTGATGGCGCGGGGCACGGCGGGGCGGGTTATTCGCATCAAGCTGATGGAAAAAGGCATTGCGCCGGACATCATCGACCAAGCCCTCAAGGCCTTGGAAGAAGAACACCCCGACCCGGAACTGGCCGCCGCCATCAAACTGGCGCGGCGCAGGCGCTTGGGCCCCTACGCCGATCCCGCCAGACGCGAAGACAAAAAAGACAAAGACATGGCCGCCCTGGCGCGGGCTGGCTTTGGCTATGACATGGCCCAGCGCATTGTGGAATGTGACGACAAGGACGAGCTGGAAGACTTGCTTCACCCGCCCGCGCACATTTTTTCATAATATTACATGCGGTGTTCGCGGGTCACGATGCCGTTGGCCATTTGGATTTCGCGCACAAAAGCAATGATATCGCCGATGGCATTGGCTTTGATTTGAGGCTGTGGTGGCATATTGCCATAGGGCCAGTGGTGCTGCTGTACACCGTTGCTCACCGCATTGTAAAACGAGCCGTCGCCATGATGGCCGGGGTTATAGATGTCGTGGATCAACGGCGGTCCCTTATCAGAGCCCGCGCCATTGTCGCCATGACACTGGGCACAATTCTTTTTAAAGGTGGTGCTGCCGCGTTCCGCTTGGGCCGTCAAAGTCGGCATGGCAACAGCCACTTGTGCCCCGGGCATGCTGGCGCTGCTCATCATTTTGGAGGCCAATAAAGCGCCCCCGCCGAGGACAAAAACCAAAACAGCGATTTTAGGCAAATGTTTGAATAATCGACTCATGGGGAGATCCTCTGTTCTTTTCATCGTATTCTATCAAATATAACTTTGTCGGAAATATGTCCGAATCCCCAATAGAGCGGCGGATGCGGTTTTACTTTTCCATTCTCATGCCTATATGTGCATGAGATGATTTTGCATTCCTTCTCAGACAGAGGCCTTTTTCATGTCCGTAACCATTTATCACAATCCGCGCTGTTCCAAGTCGCGCACCACCTTAGAGCTGATCCGCGACAAAGGCATTGAGCCCAACATCGTTGAATACCTGGAAACGCCGCCCAGCGCTGCGGAACTGAAAGACATTCTCGCCAAGCTGGGCCTGGAGGCCAAAGACATCGTGCGCAAGAAAGAAGCCGGCGAGGAAGGCATCGACGTCGCCGCCTTGGATAACGACGCGCTCATCAAAGCGCTGGCGGCCCACCCGCGCGCCATTGAACGCCCGATTGTGGTCAAAGGCGCCAAAGCCGTAATGGGCCGCCCACCCGAAAACGTGATCAATTTGCTCTAGTCCGCTGAGTGCGGCCCATCTTTCTAAAATGGCGCACGCAACGCGCAAGCGCGCCGCTTCGCGCTGGGGGCCGCCCACCCGAAAACGTGATCAATTTGCTCTAGTCCGCGCAGGACAGCCCATCTTCCCAAAATGGCGCACGCAACGAACAACAAAAAACGGGCACTCATGCTAGAGCGCCCGTTTGCGTGTGTGCCGCGATATTTAGCCGCGAATGGTAACGAGGAAACCGTCGACCTCTTTGGTCAGCAAATCGGACTGACGGCCCAATTCGGTCGCCGCGTCCAAAATCTGGCTGGCCGAACTGCCCGTTTGCGAGGCCGCCATCGTCACCTGAGAAATGTTCGATGACACTTCTTGGGTGCCGCTTGAGGCTTGTTCGACGTTGCGGGCGATTTCCGAGGTGGCGGCCCCTTGCTCTTCGACCGCCGCAGCAATCGCCGAGGTGATCTCATTGATGTGGTTGATGATTCCGCCAATGGACCCGATGGCCGTCACGGCACCCTGGGTCGCGGTCTGAATGCCGCCGATCTGGTTGGAGATTTCTTCCGTCGCCTTGGCCGTTTGATTGGCCAAGTTTTTCACTTCCGAGGCCACAACGGCAAAGCCTTTGCCCGCTTCGCCAGCGCGCGCCGCTTCGATGGTCGCGTTCAAAGCCAAGAGGTTGGTTTGATCGGCAATATCGGTGATCAACGCCACCACTTCACCAATTTTATTGGCGGCTTCGGCCAAGCCTTGAACCTTGGCGTTGGCCCCTTCGACTTCAGCAACCGCTTCACCGGCAATGCGCGTGGATTGCGACACTTGACGTGAAATTTCAGAGATCGAACTGGACAGCTCCTCCGCCGCGCTGGCCACCGTCTGCACGTTGGAAGACGCCTGTTCCGCCGCTGCAGCAACGTTGGTTGCTTGTTGGCTGGTTTGATCGGCTGTGGCCGACACGGATTTCGCCGAGCTTTGCATTTCGCTGGCCGCCGCCGAAACGGTTTCAACCACCGCACCGACGCTGGTTTCAAACTGTTCCGCCATGCGCATGCGTTCTGCGCGGCGGTCATCTGCTTGCTTAATTTCCGCAGCTTTTTGTTGCCTCTCACGCTCGACGCCATCCGCCAGTGCCGCTTTGGTTTCATCCAAGGCCCGCGCCACGGTGCCGAATTCGTCGGTACGCTGGGCACCCAGAACAGATTCAGCCGTATAGTCGTGATTCGAAATATGGCTGATGTCGGCCAACAACCCTTCGATGGAGCCTTTGATGACCGAAAACAGATACGCCGCAGCGCCCAGCCCGATGAGCAAGCCGATGGCGGTCAAAATCATGTTCAGCTGCGCCACGCCTTCGAGGGAGCTTTGCACGTCGTGAATGGAGTGTTGCAAACTGTCCAAGCGCACCTGGGTGGCCTCTTCGACTTTGGCCGTCAACTCATCCATGCTGGCGCCCATCGCTTCGGCAACGGCATCAAAGTCCGGCATCATCGGGTTGCCGCCTTCTGGGCCATCGGCCACATAGGCTTGGCCCAACTTGACACCCGTTTCGTAGAAGGGCCCGAAGGCCGCTTCAGCGCCTTGCAAGGCCTTCACCACACCGTCCAAACCCAAAGACGCCGCCAGGGCGCGAGCCGAAGTCGCGTCTTTCGCAAATTTTTCGGCAAATCCTGCGGCTTCGGTAAAGCCATCATCCAGACCATCGCGCCCGCGGGTTGATGAAATATCGCCAATCCATTGCTGAACTTGCACCACGTCAAGCTTGATTTCTTTGATCAAGACCATCAACGGAATGGACTCGCTCGCCACCGTGTTGGCGTTGCTTTCCGTGACCTCCAGCTTCGGAAGCTGTGCGTTCAAGTTAACCAATGTGACAATGGCCGCACCGGTAAACACCAACAAAATGATCGCGAGCACCGCAACCAAACGCGCTTTAACTGACATGAACAACTCCCCCACAGGACGTGAATATAAAGAAAATATTGCCGCTCCCCCCGAGGTTATTTCCCCGAAAACGGCATACTTTTCTTTGCACACATATCATGAATATTTCATGAATACCATACGACCCCAAGGGTTTTTCCCAAACGCCGGAACACGGGTCGGAATACCGGAACACCGAAGGGAGCCTTTAAGCCTTAAAGACCACGCAGGAAACGTGGCCGCAACGGGGCAGCTCCAGATCTGGCGGCACGGACCCGGGCCAACAAGTCAGGCGTATCGCGCGGCAAATTGCCCGCCAGCGCCAAGGCGTTTGAGGCATGGTTTGAACGAAATATAACCGGCTTTTGAGGGTTAAGACGTTCCAGTAAATACGCCAGCTCGTCCAAAATACCGGCGTCGTCCTGCCACGTGAACCCGGCCCCTTGAACCCGGTCGAACGCTTCGCGAAAGTGCGGTTCTTGGTCCGAATCAAGATCCAATTGCAAGGTGGAGAGAAATTTGGGCGGCACTTCATTGATCAAATCAGCGGTGCCTTCGATGTGTTCGCGCCAATGCGCCTGCCCGCCGAGCCCCAAAATGACCGTCGCGGACACCTTAATGCCCGCATCCGCAGCGGCCAAAAGACCATTTTTCATCAGTTTTGCGGAACCTTTGCGGATCCGCTTGAGCATCGCATCGGATCCCGATTCGATCCCCAAATAGACCATGGTCAGGCGTTTTTCACGCAACTTAGCCAAGTCTTGGGGCGATTTCTTGGTGAGATTTTGCGGCGTTGCATAACAAGTCACGCGCTGTAGATCGGGAAACGTCGCAATCAATTTGTCCAAAATAAGCGCCAAATCGTCTGCGGGCAACGCCAGCGCATCCCCATCGGCGAGAAACACCCTTGAAGCCTCCGGCCAATCCTGGGCCGCGGCGTCAATATCGGCAAAGACATCGGCCAAAGGCCTAGCTTGATAGCCCTTAAGCTTGTACATGGAACAAAACGTACACGCGTTGAAACTGCACCCAAGCGTCGCTTGGATGATCAAATTCGGGCCTTCGGAAGGTGGCCGCCACAGTGGCATATCGTAAACAATCATAAACATAAATGTAGGGCCAAAGTCACATTCTGGCCATCTCCAGTTTCCCTTGAAATTCAGCCGCTTACATCCGATACTGAGCCGAGGAGGCAGAACGGCGAAATGGCGAACCCAAATATTGCCCAAGCAACGGTGTTGAAACCGGAGCAAAAGGCGAAAACCAAGGCTGGATCACCCGCCGCTCATACGGCGGTGGCAAGTGCGCGCACTGAGCACGCGGATGAAGCGCGTCATCTGTATGACCGGGCGCTGGACCATCACCGTGCCGGTCGTCTCGATCAAGCCATCAAAGATTACGCCAGTGTTCTTCGCCTGGCCCCCAGTGCACCCGATGTTTACAACAATTTAGGTGTCGCGCTGCGCAGCGCCGGACGGCCCGAAGCCGCAATTGCGTGTTATCGCCGATCATTGGGGATTCGTCCCGGTGCCGCCAGCGTGTACACCAATTTGGGCAACGCCTTGCGCGATATCGGCGAAACCGCCAAGGCGGTGGAAGCCCATCGCCGCGCCGTCAAACATGGACCCAAATCGCCCAAGGCGCTCTACAACGCCGGGCTGGCGTTTCGCGAAGGCGGCCACACCAAGGTCGCACTGGAACATTTTGCCCGCGCCGTGAAGCTTGAACCCACTTACGCCCAATGCCGGGTCGAACACGCCATCACCCTGTTGCAAATGGGCGACTGGCAACGCGGTTTCAAAGAGCTGGAAATTCGCCTGACCCTGCCGGGACGCGACCCCCGCCGCAAGGATCTGGAAACCTGGAACGGCTCCACCCTTCAAGGGCGCACCATTTTGATCAATTACGAAGGCGATGAAGGCACGTTGGTGCAATTTGTCCGCTTTGCCGCCGCGCTCAAGCGGGGTGGGGCAAAGGTGGTGGTGGAATGCCCGCCCCACTTAAAGCACCTGTTGTCCACGTCCACCGACATCGCCGCCATCATCAACGTTGGCGCCGATGCCCCCGGCGTTGATGTCCAAGTGCCCTTGTTAAGCCTGCCCGCCCGGTTGGGCACGCTGGCCGACAGCGTGCCCGAAGAAACCCCTTACCTGCCCGTGCCACGGGTTGGCGCCAACACGCTGAACATTCAAGCCGAAACCCGCCTGGCGATTGGTTTGGTATGGTCGGCAAGTTGGGAAGGCCGCGCCGCCAAAGGCCCCAAGCGTCACGGCGACATGATGCTGGACGACTTTTTGGAGCTGATGGGCATTCCTGATTTACAAATGTTTTCCTTAGAACGCGGTGCCGGGGCCAACGACATTTCACGCTTGGGGCTTCAGCCGCTCATCGACCCCACCGGACAATCGTTGATGGACATCGCCGATTTGGCATCGACCATCGATCAGTTGGATTTGCTGATTTGCACCAACAGCGTCGCCGCCCATGTGGCCGGTGCGCTGGGAAAACCGGTGTGGATGGTGCTGGATACGGGGGCCGATTGGGGCTGGTTGTTGGACCGCGAAGACAGCCCGTGGTACCCCAGCATGCGGATTTTCCGCCGCCCTGCCGATACGCCTTGGACCGCCACGGTTGCCGAAATTCGCAAAGCCCTCCTGGAAGTCTTAAAAGGAAGCTGACGGCCTTTTTGAACGGAAGTGAAGATGAGCGCTAAGCCCACAGATCCTAACGTCCAGGCCGACCCAATGACACCGTCGGCCCCCGCTGCCCAGAAACACAAAAAACCGGGACTGTTCACCCGCCTGTTTGGCCGGGCCTTAACCGGGGCCGAGCTGGAAATCGTCATTGCCCCGTTTGTCGATGCCGCAGGCGTTGATCATGCCCGCTCTATCACAGAAGCATTCACGGGCCTTGATAACATTCACCTCAATCAAATCCGCGACGTGCCGATCCTTAACCCGGTTTTGGTCCGCACCGACCATCTGCCCGCCGCGTGCGCGCAGGCGATGAACTGGGTGGGCAAATACAATGCCGATTTGGTGATTTGGGGCGACGTGCCCCCACCGGGAACAACGCTGTTCATTCATTTTGCCGCCCCGCCGCCCGTGGACGAGGCCCCCGCCGGTATCATTTCGCCATTCCAAGCGCTGATGCTGCCCGTGGGTTTTGATCCCCAGGACTTAGGGACGCTGCTGTGTGCCGCAGCCCTGGCGGCCATGCACCCGCAAATCGACAGCAAGCGCCAAAGTCGCCGACAGTTGGTGGCCGAAACCCTAGAACACGCCGCCGCGGCCATGGAACAGACCCGCGTCGACTTTACGGTGCGCGAACAAGCGTCCATCCACGCCATGTTTGCCAACGCCTTGGCGTCGTTCGGCCATCTGTTTCCCGGCACCGAAGTCTATCTGCGGGCGTCCCAGTCTTACGCCAAAGCCATCAAGGGCACACAACGCGCTGAGAGCCCCACCAATTGGGCGTACCTGCAGCGCAACTTAGCCACCGTGCTGCAAGCCATCGGCGAGCGCACCGACGACAGCGAAACGTTGGGCCGTGCCGTCAACGCTTACCGCGCCGCCCTAGAAGTATTTAGCCTTGAGGCCACGCCATTTCCTTGGGCCACGACCCAAAACCAGCTGGGCGAAGTCCTCTATCGCCTGGACCTTAAAAGCCAAGGCTCAAAATACATCAAAGAAGCCCTGGGCTTGTTTCAAGGCGCGCTCAAAGTCCTCTCCAAGCGCTCGACGCCCATGTTGTGGAGCCAGACCATGAACAACTTTGGTCAAGCGGCACAAGTGTTGGGGCGAGAGTTAAAAAGCGATGAGGTTTTAACTCGTGCGGTTGAGGCCTATGCCCAAGCGCTCACCGTGCGTCAACGCGCGGCCCATCCGACGCTTTGGGCGGCGACCCAAAACAACATGGGCAGCGCACTGTTTACGTTGGGCCGCATGACCGATAACAGCAAACATTTAGAGGCCGCCTTGGACGCCTTTATGGGCGCACGCGAGGTCTACAGTGCGCTGGGGCTCACCCGTATGGTGGAAATCACCGAAAAAAATATCGCCCACGCCACCGAAAGCCTTCCCGAAGGGGCAACCAAAAGCACCACCAACGATCCCGCCATGTGGTGGCTGGAAGATGACGACACCTCTTCAAAAAGCTGAGGGTCAGGGCCTTAAGCCGTAGCGGAACGATTGTTCAGATAAACGCTGATCAAGGACGACAGCGCCAAAAAGGTCACGGTCGCCAACAATTGCCACAGCAGCACCAGCGCCGTTGCGTCGGGAGCGTGGAACAACCGCAAGCCCACCGCGCCCAGCGCCGAAGCCGCCAATACGGACAACGCCACTGTTTCGGTCGGCGATGTCAACATGCCGCGACGGATCAAAATCACCATCACCAGGGCCGGTGCCGCACCCGTCGCCACGACGGAAGGATAACAGGTCCAATGCGGCGCAAACGAAAACTGCTCCGGGCCGATCTGTTCGAATAAACGAAAACAACTTTCGCCGATCAACGCCAGCCACGCCCCAAAGGGCAATATTGGCAACATCCAAACGTGCTTGGCGCGCCCCGGTTGGGCCCCACACAACGCCGCATAGCCCGCCGTCAACGCGGTCAACAATATCGCCGCCAATTCCAGCACAGAGCGCGCATCGCTGAGACGTTCAAACGCCAACGCCATGCTTTGGCGTTCGACCAGCGCCCCCATCACCAGGGACACCGGCAAGGCCACGGCCATCCAACCGACAAGACGCCGACCCGGTGACGCCAAGCGCTTAACCGGAGGCAAGTCTTGCGACAATGCGGCAATCAGGTTTTCCGTCGAGTTGTTCATGTTCCTATCGCTCCGCCTTTGGGGCCATTTCGCCGCGAAGGTGCTTGAGTGCTCTGTGCATCGCCACCTTCAGCGCCGCCACGGACATGCCGCTGACTTCGGACGCTTGTTTAAGACTCATTTCGCGCAATTTCAACAATTCCACGGCGGTGCGTTGCCCTGCGGGCAGGGTTTCCATCGCGCGCCTGAGGGCGTCTCCCGACGCGAACACAAGATCGTCCTCTAACAGCGTATTCGTTTCATCGGACAAAAAGGTTTCAGGATATTCGTCGACCAGAACTTCGTGAGCCCCTTGTCTATAGATTTTACGCAAAGCATCCATGGTGCGACGCTCCGCGATGGTGCTGATCCACGGTCGAAACGGCAGCTTGGGATCGTAGGTATGACGGTTGCGGTGCAAACTCAACAAGATGTCTTGAACGACATCTTCGCCTTTATCGGGATCGTTGATGCGCTTGCCGACGATGGCGCGCAACAACGGCAACACCGCCGCAAGCAAGCTTTGATAGGCGGCGCCGTCGCCATCTTGCGCCAGCGCCATCCACTTAGACCATTGGGCGTCGCGTGTCTCGTCCGTCATCACATTCCTGACATAAGCATTTTTAGTGGATGCAGGGTTTTACACTATCCATTCAAAAATAATTTGTAACCCATTGCATCACGACGTCGAACTTGTAGGGGAAGGGACACAATACACAGTTCCTTGAAACGCAATCCAGACCCTTTTCGGGGTCCTTATCAAGTCAATCAAATTTAGGAGAATTCCATGTCTGTTAAATCCTTCGCCAAAGCCCCGCTTCTCGCCGCCGCAATGACCGTCGCTTTGTCGGCAGCCGCCATGCAAGACGTCAACGCCGCCGAAATGGAAAAATGCTACGGCATCGCCAAAGCAGGCCATAACGACTGCAAAACCGAAAATTCATCTTGCGCCGGAACGGCCAAAATGGATCACCAAAAAGACGCTTTTGTCGCTGTTCCCGCTGGCACCTGCGCAAAAATCGCCGGTGGCACATTAGAACCCATGTAAGACCGGATTGCGCCTGATGGACCAATTGGCCCCAACCGCGCAAAGTCTTGCCAGCCCGATTCCGTCAAGCCCGTTACCAAACCGGGCTGGAATCGGGCTCAAGGCGCAGCACTATCACGATATTCTCAACACCCGTCCCAACATCGGCTGGCTGGAAGTGCACAGCGAAAATTATATGTGCGCGGGCGGGCCAACGTTAAAGTGGCTGACGGCAATGCGCGAACGCTATCCTGTTTCCCTGCACGGTGTCGGGATGTCGCTGGGCAGCGCCGGACCGCTGGACCAAGCCCACTTAAAGCGCCTGGTCAATTTGGACCACCGCGTTGAACCCGGCTGGGTCTCCGAACACCTTTCGTGGAGCATTGCCGACGGCGTCTACTTAAACGACCTCGTTGCCTTGCCCTACACCCCAGAAAGTCTCGAGGTGTTTTCCGCCCATGTGCGCGAAATGCAAGATGCGCTGAATCGTCAGGTGCTGATCGAAAATCCCTCGTCCTATTTGCGCTACAAGCATTCCGTCATTCCCGAACCCGAATTTTTGTTGAGCGTTGTACAACAAAGCGGTTGCGGCGTGTTGTTGGACGTCAATAACGTTTACGTCAGCGCCATGAACCACGGCTTTGATCCCATCGCCTACCTTGACCAAATCCCGGCCCACCTGATCGGTGAAATTCATCTGGCGGGGCACAGTCAAACGAACATTGAAGGTCGCACCATCCGCATCGACGATCACGGCTCACCCATTTGCGATGAAGTTTGGGCGCTTTACGAACACCTGATCACGCGCATCGGACCCAAGCCGACCTTAATCGAATGGGACAGCAATATTCCGTCCCTGGACGTCTTATTAGGGGAAGCCGCTCAGGCCGACGCCATTATGACCCGCTGCGGGCAAGGTCCTCAGACGGAGGTTTCCCATGCTTGCGTTGACTGACCTGCAAAGTGCACTTGGCGCGGCATCGCTTGGTGGAGATGCGATCACACTGGCCCCTGCCATCATCGGTGATGGATTTGAGCCGGAACAACGCTTGAGCATTCACCGCAACAACACCACCTTTTTGCTCTGTGAGGTTTTGGCGACCACCTACCCCGTGGTTAAAAAATTGGTCGGCGATGATTTTTTTGACTCCGTTGCGCGGGTGTATGTGCGCACCCAACCGCCCCGCTCGCCGTGCCTGTTTGAATACGGAGGTGGTTTTGACGCTTTTCTCACTACGCTTCCCGCCGTCGTCAAACTGCCCTATTTGCCCGACGTGGCCGCGTTGGAATGGGCGTGGAACGAAAGCTTTTATGCCGTTGACGCTGAACCGCTCTCGGCCGCCGCACTGGCAAAGGTTGACCCCGAAGCCTATGGCGATTTGATCTTCACCCCGCATCCGAGCCTGCGTCTTGTTGCATCTGCATATCCCATCAAAGAAATTTGGGACGTGAACCAATGCGGCGCAGACCCGGACGCCCGCGTGGATTTGCACGAAGGGGCGCAGCACCTTGCCGTGCTGCGGGCCAACACATCTGTGACCTTCATTGAGCTTTCCCTGGGTGGTTTTGAGATGACGGCCCGGTTAAGTGCCGGCGAACGGCTTGAAGACGCCTTTTTGTCCGGCCAGCGCCTCATGACCGATTTTGATCCCACAGCGACCCTGTCCGTGCTCATCAGCGCGGGCGCGTTTCACACCTTTTTTATATAGGAAAATCCCATGTCTGCCCTGTCCGAACTCTATTGCACGTTGGTCAACCGCCTCAAAAGCACCCCCGACGCCCTTTTGGTCTTCATGGCCCGCATCAGTATGGGGGCTTTTTTTATCCGCGCCGGACAAACCAAAATTGATGGGGATTTCAACATCACAGACACCACCGTGTATCTTTTTCGCGAAGAATATCAGGTCCCTTTGCTGCCCCCCGAAGTGGCCGCATACATGGCCACGATCACCGAACACATGCTGGGGGCGCTGTTGATCATCGGTCTCGCCACCCGGCTTTCGGCCCTTGGTCTGTTGGGCATGACGATCGTCATCGAAGTGTTCGTTTACCCTGCCAGTTGGCCCGATCACCTGCTGTGGGCGACGGCCTTAATGCTGATTTTGACGCGCGGACCGGGATGGCTGGCAGCAGACACGTTGCTCTGCAAAGCCTTCGGAAAGTGCGCTCCCAAAAGCTCTTAACTGTTTAAAAGTATTGATAAAAGAAATCCAAAAGGAAAAAGCCTCAGAGGCCAATATCGCGATGCGATAGGGTCTCTGAGGCTTTAATTTGGTGCACCCTGAGCGATTCGAACGCCCGACCTTCTGATTCGTAGTCAGATGCTCTATCCAGCTGAGCTAAGGGTGCACAGTGCTTATCCACCACGTTGTGGAAGCGGGCGGAACCTAACCCACCCCCAACGCCTTGGCAAGAGGGAAGATCACGGTTTTTTACATTCTTGTGAGCTGCCGATATATGTCTTGAATACACCATAAGAGATAAAGCCTTGGCATTTATCGAAATCCACCCTTGCCGCCGCTGGAGGCATTGAGTAAGATCGCTGCAAAATAGCCGTGAAGCATGTTATTCAAACGCTTTGAAGGACTTGCATCACATCCTGGGGGATGGCCTTTTCAGACTCCGATTTAAGGTTCCAAGTTTAAAGGCGAATGCGCGAAATGGATTTTTCGAAGTACCGGGCAATAATTGTAGCAACCGCACTCTTCCTGCCGGCTTGCTCTTTTTCAGAATCTGCTCTGTGGCCATCGTTGACTGGTGAAGACCCTGCGGCGGATTCCCCGTCCTCGGCGCTCCCGGCATCGGCGAGCTCAACCAATCAAACAGCTGTTGATGGCGGAATGGCCACGCAACCCCCACAGCTTGGCACCACGGATTTCAAGCCCGTAGGCGTGACACCGGGCCAAGATACCGGGACGTTCGTGGGCCGAAAGGTCGCCGAATTGCGCTCCGAGCTGCAGCGGCTGCAAGATCAGGTCAGCACCCACAACGGCCAGCTGCAAGTGCAGCGCGCCGAAATGGTCGCCAACGCGCAGAACTATCACGGTCTGGTTGCTTCCATAAATTCTCGCCTGCAAGTGGGCACCACACCGGGCAACCCCATTTTGGTGCAACAGTTCAATTCCGCGCAAACGTCGTTGGATAACTTGAACGTCGGCATTGCTTCGATGAACAAGCTGGCGACTTCGGTTTCGGGCATGTCCACCATGTCGTCTTATCTGGCCGAATCGACCCGCGCCGCCTTTGGTGTGTCGGGCGCTGTGGACGAAGATCACCGCCAACTGACAATTTTGGAAGATGAAGTCGATCAAACGGTGGTGTTGATTGAGCGTCTGCTCACGGAAACCACCGAAGACATCCGCCGCCAAAGCAGCTATGTCGCTTCGGAACGGTCAAATTTGAACACCGTGGCCGCAGGCATCAAAACGGGTGAGATTTATGGCGCAAGCCTCAACAACGTCGCCCAAAGCGCGTCGGGTCCCGGCCCCATCGCCGGCAAGCCCATGGATACGAGCGGACGTCGCCCGTTGGTGGTGATTCGCTTTGATCGCGACAAAGTGCCGTACCAACAAGCTCTTTACAATGCGGTGGGCAAAGTTTTGGAACGTCGCCCCGACGCCTCTTTCGATTTGGTCGCCGTGGCGCCCACATCCGGTGGTCCGGCCCGTGTGGCCTTGAATTCCACCAAAGCGCGCCGTCAAGCCGAAGAGGTTTTGCGTTCGCTGGTCGAAATGGGCCTGCCCCCCGCACGCGTTGCGATTTCCGGCAAGACCATCGCCAGCGCACTCACCAACGAAGTGCATCTTTATTTACGCTAAAATTCCGCTTAAGAACATTTTTTTGCCGTATATTAAACGTCGACCCTCACATTAGGTCGGCGTTTAATTTTGTCTGAGCGGGCCCGATATGTGTGAAATCCCGCCTTTTTCCACGGTTGCCCCGTTCAACTCTGTTGCTTTATTGTCACACATTAGAAAAATACACATTAGTGCTACTCTAGTACTACTCATAGAGAGTGGAAATCCGCTACATTTCCGTCACATATAGCCAGACCAAGTGTTACGGCTAACAAAATTTGCATTGCGTACTTGAGTATTTTACACAAAAGTACCTGATCCATTTGGGGCACAAAACCAAACAAACGATGTCAATCCGATACGGGCACGGCCTGGAGCGAATGGCAACAAGGGGGATAACAACCAAAATGACGAGCACCTTTAAAACAACCCTGATGTCGAGCGTAGCTATCGCCGCCGCCGTCATGATGACCGCAGGCTCTGCAAACGCGACCAACGGCTATTTCTCAAACGGCTACGGCACCGCATCAAAGGGTATGGCGGGCGCAGGCGTCGCCATGTCGCTGGACACCCAGGCAGGCACCAACAACCCCGCCGGCATGCGCGCCCTGGGCGACCGAGTTGACGTGGGTGTCGCGGTGTTTAACCCGATCCGCAGCTATGAGGCACAAACGGCTGGTGGATTTATTGCAGATCGTCACCAGACCAGTAAGTCAAACTTCTTTTATATTCCGTCCTTTGGCGCCAACTGGGACATGGGCACCTATTCTCTGGGCGTCACGATGAGCGCCAACGGCGGCATGAACACCGACTACGTCACCACCGTGTTTTCTGGCGGGCAAAACGACCGCTCAGGTATCGACTTGGCGCAGGTGTCGTTAGGCTTTACTTATGCGCGCGATATTGGTGAAAACAATACCATCGGCATCACCCCGGTCTTAGCTGGCCAACGCTTCATGGCTCGCGGCCTTCAAGGTTTTGCTGGCATCTCCCAGGACAGTGGAAAGCTAACCGACCGTGGATATGACTATTCCTACGGTGGTGGCCTGCGTGTGGGCTGGCAGGGCAAGGTCAATGACCAGTTGAGCTTTGGCGCCATGGGGCAAAGCCGCATGTACATGCAGAAATTCCAAAAGTACGAAGGCTTGTTCGCCGACAAAGGTGCATTTGACATTCCCCCCACGGTCAGCGTCGGCGCGGCCTTTAAGGTCAATGATAAACTGACCCTGGCCGTCGATGGTCAGCGTATTTTCTACGGTTCAGTTGATTCCATCTCCAACCCTCTTGTTGCCGTTGGGCCGTTTAATACGCCCGCCGGCGGTGGCACGGGTACCGCGAGTTCGTATTCTCTCGGCGGCACCAATGGTCAGGGCTTCGGCTGGACCGACATGAACGTCGGTAAGGTGGGTGTAGAATACATTTATGATGACGCACTGACCCTGCGGGCGGGCGCAAGCCACAATACGGCGGCGTTTCCCAACACAGAAGTGCTGTTCAACATTCTCGCCCCGGCCGTGGTTAACACGCACCTGAGCTTCGGCGGAAGCTATAACTTTACCGACAGTATGTCGCTTTCCATGGCCTATACACGTGCCTTCCGGGCAGACATCACCGGCAACAACCCCAACCATGCCAGCGCGATTGCTCTCGACATGGAACAGAACGACTTTGAAGTTGGTCTGAAGATGGAATTCTAAGTCCTGACTTCGATCATACGATTTTAAAACCGCCCGCGGCTTCGGCCTCGGGCGGTTTTTTTTTGCTGAAACACCTTGCTCCACGGCGTCGTCATGCCAATACTTTGTTCATGATGAGCATTTACCTTCTTCGCTTGGCATCCTTGATTCTCGCCTTCGGGTTGGGCGTCAGTGCCCCAACTTGGGTGTATGCACAGGATTCGAGGTTGACTGGCCTTGCCCTACCCCCCGGTTTTTCCCTTTCTGTTTTCGCCAAGGCTCCCGGCGCAAGGTCTCTGGCCCTAGCCGCAGAATTGGGTTTCGTGTTTGTCAGCACCCGTTCTGATACCGTCTATGCCATTCCTATTTCCGATGACGACGCTCAGCGCCCAACCTATCCGGTGTTGCGCGGTCTCAAGGCGCCCAATGGGATTGAATGGAAGGACGGGTATTTGTACGTGGTGGAGCAGCATCGCGTGACCCGCTACCGGGTCCCGTCTCTCGATGCGCTGACCGAGGGTTCCGTCGAAGTTCTTTATGACCAATTGCCCGATAAATCGTGGCACGGCAATCGGTCTGCGCGGTTCGGTGCGGATGGTGCGCTCTATGTGGGGGTCGGCTCGCCGTGCAACGTGTGCAGTCTGCAGGGCTTTGAAGGCTCCATCTTGAAATTTACCCCCGGAAAGTGGGATCAGCCCCAAATCGTCGCCACCGGAATCCGCAACACGGTCGGCATGGACGTCAACCCCCGCACCGCCAACATTGCCTTCACCGACAACGGGGCCGACGGCATGGGAGACGACAGCCCGCCTGACGAACTGAATGAATTGACCTCGGTCGGTTCCCACTTTGGCTTTCCCTGGTTCGGCGGCGGCTCTGATCGCACGCCGCAGTTCAGGCAGGTGACGCCACCACAGGGCACGGTCCCCCCGATTGTTGCCTTTCAGGCCCATGTGGCCCCCTTGGGCGTTGATTTTTATAATGGAGGCATGTTTCCCAGCGATTATCAAAACGATGCCTTGGTTGCCCAGCATGGGTCGTGGAACCGATCCGCTAAGGTGGGCTATCAAATCGTGCGCATCCATTTTGATGACCTGGGCACAGCCATCCGCTCAGAACCGTTTATCAAAGGCTGGCTGAGCAAAAACGGGCGGGTCAGCGGGCGTCCCGTTGACTTGGAAGAGCTGCCCGATGGATCGCTGCTGATCAGTGACGACGCCGCTGGGTTGGTTTACCGGGTCACCTACAACACACCCTGACCTACAAAAAACCTTGGGCCAGCGCCAACACCATCGCATAGCGCCCGCCCTTGGCCACCGTCACCAACGCCAAAAACACACCCATATTCACCCGTAAAAAACCCGCCGCAAAGGTGATGGGGTCACCGATGATCGGCACCCAGCTGAGCAAAAGCGACCACACCCCCCACTTGGCGAACCAGCGGTCAGCCTTTTGCAAATCATCAGACTGAAACGGAAACCATTTGCGGTCTTGCCAGTGCAAGCACCAACGCCCCAACACCCAGTTGACCAGCGCACCGAGCGTGTTGCCCAGGGTCGCAACGGCCCACAGCCACAGCGCATCGAATCCGCCAGCAGAGCTTAACCCCGCCAGCACGGCTTCGGAGGAAAACGGCAAGATGGTCGCGGCCAAAAAAGCCGCCGCAAAAAGGCCGAGATAACCGCTCATTCGGGCGGCGACTGGACGTCGATGTTGTCGATCAAGCGCGCCCGGCCCAACTTGGCCGCCGCCAACACCCGGGTCGGACGATGGGCGTCAAAGTGCTCGACCGGCTGCAAGGTGGCCGCGTCGACGATGGCGACATAGTCCACCGGGCCAAAGCCCCGGGCGGCCAATTCGACCTCACCTTCCCGGCACAAGGTCGCGCCAGAACCACCCGCACGAAAGCCCTTGGCCACGTGGCGCAGCACGGCGTTCAGTTGCGGGGCCTGGGCGCGCTCGGGCTTGGTCAAATAAATATTGCGCGACGACATCGCCAAACCGTCCGCTTCGCGCAAAGTCTCAACACCGATAATTTCGGTGGGGATGCACAAATCGCGCGCCAAGGTTTTGATGACCTGCAGTTGTTGGTAATCCTTTTGACCAAAATAGGCCCGGTCCGCCAAGCTTTGCAAAAGCAGCTTGGTGACGATGGTGGCGACCCCGGTGAAGTGCCCAGGGCGGTGCAGGCCTTCCAAAACGGCGTCCAGACCCGGCACCTGTACTTCGGTCACGGAACCGCCCGGATACATTTCATCCACGTCGGGGGCAAACAACACGTGCGCCCCTTCTGATTCCACCAAGTTCCGGTCAATCTCTTCATTGCGCGGGTAGTCGGCAAAGTCTTCACCTTCGCCAAACTGGGTGGGATTGACGAACAAGGTGACGATGACCCGCTCACAATCGGTCAAGGCCGCCTGGACAAGACTTAAGTGTCCGGCATGCAAGGCCCCCATGGTGGGCACCAGACCGATGCTGAGGCCCTCGGAACGCCAGGCCAAAACCTGGGCGCGCAAATCAGCAACGGTGCGAAGGGTGGAAATGCTCATAGGGGGCTCTCTGATGGCTCACGTGTTGGCGCGTTATCGATGCTTGGGTGTTTTTTTGCTCACGCCAAAACAATGCTCGTCACCGGGAAAGGTGCCGCTGCGGACTTCGTCGGCGTACAGTCGCGCAGCCTCCGCCAAACCACTGCCCAAATCCATATAGCGTTTGACGAAGCGCGGTTTGAAATCGGTGAACAGTCCAGCCATATCTTCGGTGACCAAAATCTGCCCGTCGCACGCGGGCGAGCCGCCGATGCCGATGGTGGGAATGTCAATTTCGTCGGTGATGCGGCGCGCAATGGGCTCCATGGTGCCTTCGACGACGATGGCAAACGCGCCTGCATCGGCAATGGCCTTGGCGTCAGTGACGATTCTTTGCGCCTCGACGTCGCCCCGACCTTGGGCCTTAAAACCGCCCGCGGTGTTCACCGATTGCGGCATCAAGCCCACATGGCCCATGACCGGAATGCCGCGTTCGGACAGAAACTTCACCGTTTCCGCCATTTCCACACCGCCTTCGATCTTCACCCCGGCACAGCCCACTTCTTTCATGATACGCGCCGCATTGCGAAACGCGATTTGGGGGCTTTCTTGGTAAGAGCCAAACGGCATATCGACAATCACACACGAGCGTTTGGTGCCGCGCATGACCGCTTGACCGTGGGCGATCATCATGTCCATGGTGACGGCAATGGTCGAATCCAGACCATACAGCACCATGCCGAGGCTATCGCCGACCAACAATAGATCCGTGTGCGCGTCCAACAAGCGCGCCGTCAACACCGTATACGCGGTCAGGCAAACCACCGGTTTGGCCCCATCGCGGCGCTTGCGCGCCTGGATGTCGGGTACGGTCAACTTGCGCACCGCGTCGTCTAGATCGACGGGTTTGTGTGTACTCATGGCGATTCCCCAGAATCTGATGAAGCTCTCAGCTATGCTGCAGCGCACAATATACCCGAAAACGCAGCAAAATGCAAAGTGTGCCGTGCCCGTGTGTCACGCCGCGTGCCGCACCACCTACGATTTAGCCTTTTTGGGCCACGATAAACAAACGGCGAAAGGCAAACAGGGTTTTGCCGTTGCGGCGTTTGGGGTAGGCGATCTGCAGTCTTGCCGCCAGAGCTTCGCGGAATGCGGCACGCTCATCCCCCGCCAACGCCTCCATCAGAGGTTTGAGGGCGGTGGAGCCGATCCAATCCAGCACCGCGTCGTCACCGTCCAGCATCTGGGCATAGGTGCTTTCCCAAATATTTACGGAGGTGCTTAAGGGGGCCAGGACGTCGTAGTAGGCCCCCATGTCCCCCAGTGGGGCATCGCGCAGCAAAGGGGTCAGGGTGTCCGCCCAGGGGCCTGAACGGGCCACCTCGCGCATCAGCACATGAGACGGTTCCGCGAACTGATGCGGCATCTGCACCGCCAGCACCCCGCCGGGTACCAGTTCGCCCATCAAACGGGGAAAGAGGGTCTGGTGATCTTCCACCCAGTGCAGCACGGCGTTGGAAAAAATGAGCCCCTGTGGCTCCGATGGCGCCCAACTGCGCACATCGGCTTCAAGCCATGTGACGCCGAGGTTGGGGTGTTCCGCACGAGCACGAGCCAGCATTTCGGGCGAACTGTCCAGCGCCGTCACTAAGGCGTCGGGCCAGCGCTGACGCAAAAACGGTGTAACGTTACCCGCACCACAGCCCAAATCGGTGATGGTCTTGGGGGCCGGGATGCGAACCTGCGCCAACAAATCCAAGGCCGGGCGCAGGCGCAAATCCGCAAACTTCAAGTAGTGCTCCGGCTCCCACGCCGCCGGAGAAGACCCGTTTGGGGGTTTGTTCATGGCTTATAGCCTTCAATTTGCATCATTTTGACCAAGTCCATGGGCTGAACCTTATGCGCCTCAGCCAAGGTTTTGAGTTTATCATTGGCCGCCGCGTCAATGCCTGCCGCCTTTAAGCGCGCCTGGGCGGTGGACACATCCATATTCAACTCTGCCGCCATCTGCGCCACGGTCTTGCGCCCGATGCCGCTGCCGGAAAACTGGGCCTCAACATCGACGGGATTCATAGTTGCTTTTAATTTGAGGCGTTGTTCCAGCGGACGAATAACCAGATACAGGTTCATGGCCGTCACGTCGTTGAGCGCGGCCAGGTCTTTCAGCTTCATCTGCACATCGGGTATTTTATACCCCGCCGCTTTCAACTCAGCCTCGGCCGTTTTCAAATCGATGCGCTGGCGCTGGGCAAACCCTGCCAAAGATACCTCTTCGGCATGTCCAAAGGGCGGCTCATAATCGGCGGAGATCACCCAGCCGTCCTTAAAGCTCGCCCCCAAATCCGAGATCCAGCTGGCGGGCGGCAGGTTGAAAATCGACAAGGCAAAAAACACCGCCGTGATGGCCAGCGAGCCATACACGGTGCGCGTTACATGAACATGCCCCGCTGCTTTGCTCGCCATATAGTTTTTAAACGGCTTCCAGTTGTAGACCAGATGGGCAACGCCCACGACGACGAACACGATGGAAAATATGACGTGCAAATCGATCCAGCCGTCTTTGCTGAGCGCCCACAATTTCCAGTTCATCCAATAGGCGATCCGCCCTTGGGGGACGATAAACAGCACCACCCCGGTGACCGTGGCGATGACAAACGACCACGTCGTCACCAATGAGGTCATGGCCCGGTAACTGGTTTTTTTGTGTGTAAGGGGGGGCTTTTCTAAATCCGCATGATCTGCCGACATGACATCCTCCTGTCCCCGATGAAACGCTCATCTCAGGATTATCCATTATATCCGGCCATTATATCCGGTTTCAGGGACTTGCTGTGCAGATTTACAGATATTTGAGCAAAAAACGCACGATTCTGCGCGTGCGTTCGCTGAACAGCGACGCCGTGTAATAGCTGCCTGCCGCGCGCTTGCTGATTTCGCCCAAGCTGGGATAAGGCGCAATGGTTGATGCCAACGCCCCGATTTTCAAGCCTTGCTCCAGGGCTAAAACCCAAGTTTGGATAAGCTCTCCCGCGTGCGCCCCAACAAGGCCTACACCCATAATTTTGCCTTTGGCGGTGGTGATGACCTTGATCAGGCCATCGGTTGCGGCTTCAGCACGGGCGCGGTCGTTTTCTGCAAATGTCGCTTTCAAAACTTTAACACCGTCGCCAAATTCTTTCCGCGCTTGAGCCTCGGTCAAACCCGCCTGGGCCAGTTCGGGATCGGTGTACGTCACCCACGGCACATGGTCGAGTTTGACCGTCGCGGGCCATTTAAACAGCGCGTTGCGGATGACGATGCCCGCGTGATAGCCCGCCACGTGGGTGAACTGCAACCCGCCAATGACGTCGCCAATGGCAAAAATGCTTTTGTTTGAGGTGCGTAGACGTCGATCAACTTCGATACCTTGCGGTGAAAAGTCTACTCCGGCGTGTTCGAGGCCGAGACCCAAAACGTTGGCACGTCGCCCCACCGCCACCAAAATGTGGCTGCCGGAAACGACATGGGTGCGGCCGTCTTGATCTTCACAGACGATTTCCGGCACGCCATCAAGATCTTGGGCGCGCACCACTTTAACCCCTTCATGAATGACAACGCCGTCAGCCAACAGCCGGGCGCGCACCACTTGGACCAACTCAGGATCGTCCTTAGGCAGGATATTCAACAGTTCCAACAGCGTCACCTCTGCGCCCAAGCGGCGAAACGCTTGCGCCAGTTCGCAACCGATGGGGCCACCGCCAATGACGATCAAATGGGCCGGAATTTCTGTTAGGTCAAAGACGTTCTCGTTGGTGAGCAAGGTGTTCACGTCCAGCCCATCAATGGGCGGTACAAATGCGCTTGATCCTGTGGCGATGACAAATTTTTTGGCTCTGATGGTGTGCCCCCCGGCTTCCACCCGATCAGGGCCGACAAAACGCCCTTCCGCTTGGATCACCGTAACGCCCAGGTCTTCAAAACGGTCTACGCTGTCGTGGGGCGCAATGGCCGAGATGACACCTTGGACGTGAGCAAAAACCTTGGCACCATCGACACTCACACGACCCACATCAAGACCAAAGCGCTGAACCGTGCGGGCGTTTTGGGCCGCATGGGCCGCGGCCAATAGAGCCTTGGACGGCACGCAACCGGTGTTGAGGCAATCGCCGCCCATCTTGCTTTTTTCGACCAACACCACCTTGGCACCCATCTGTGCAGCTCCCGCCGCCACCGACAGGCCACCCGAACCGGCACCGATGATGCAGAGGTCACAAGCCAGGGTGTTGCTCATGATATTAAGCCCTTTGCTTCCATTTTTGATACAGGATCGGGATCAACGACAACCCCGCCAACGCCAAAATGGGCAGGAGGATTTCCGGCTGGAATATGATCCCCAAATCGGGCTCATCGCCGCTTTCAAACACCGCCCCCAACCCTGCGCCCACATGGGCGTAAACAAACGTGCCGGGAATGATGCCGATGAACGTGGCGATCACATAAGTGCTCAACTTCACATCCAACAGGGCCGGAACCAAATTCACCAACCAGAACGGAAACAACGGCACCAAGCGCAGCACCAAAAGATACTGAAAGGCGTTTTGGCGAAAACCGTCTTCCATCTTGGCCAACCCCGCCCCGGCGCGGCCCCGCAACACTTCGCCAAAGGCCGTGCGCGCCGCCAAAAATATCAAGGTGGCGCCAATGGTCGCGCCAAAGACCACGTAAANCCCCGCCAGTACGCCGCCGAACACAAATCCGCCCGCTAGCGTCAGCCACACCCCACCCGGCAGCGACAGCCCCACAACGAGGATGTACGTCACGATAAAAACTGCCACCGAAGCGACGCCGTGTTCGCTGGCAAAGGCCAGCAAATCGGTGCGATGATGGGACAGGGCTGCAAAACTTAAATAGTGGTTGGCCCCCGATGCAAAAAAAACACCAATGCCCACCACCACCAAAATAATGGGGAGGAAGCGTTTTACATCGACTTTGCTCTGGTCTTCTGTCATTTAAGGGCACCGTTACAGATCAATCGGGGTGTCTGCCTGTTCAGACATTCGCACTGTAGCACGCTTTTAGGCCTGCTATGTGGAACGATCAGTTCAAAATTAAGACGTCCTCATCGTCAAAGCATTTGAAAAGCATTGTAAAGCTGAGGAAAAAAAGATCGCCAAATTGGCATGCGCGGCGTTGACTTCACGGCCCTTAGCCCGTATACACCGCACCTTGATTTTAGATATGGAGAAGGCACGTGAAACGCACGTATCAACCAAGTGTATTGGTCCGCAAACGCCGTCATGGCTTCCGCAGCCGTATGGCAACCGTTGGCGGTCGCCGCATTCTGGCAACACGCCGCGCCAAAGGCCGCAAGCGCCTGTCCGCTTAATTCCCGTGTCATGGGGCCCCGGATTGAGCGCTTAAAAAAGCGGCCGGAGTTTCTTCGGGTCGCAGCAACGCGCAAAAAGTGGGCCGCACCTGGGTTTATCCTTCAGGTCAAAAGCCACCCGGCGAACGCTCATGCGGCCCGCACGGATGGCTTTTTGCGTGTGGGCTTTACGGTCAGCAAAAAGGTCGGCAATTCGGTCGAGCGCAATCGCGCCAAACGCCGACTGCGGGCTTTAGCGGCAGAGATTTTGCCAGAGCACGCGCAAGCAGGCTTTGATTTGGTGCTGATTGGACGACGCGCAACGCTGATCCGGCCTTATGCTCAATTGGTCGACGATTTGCTGAAGGCGCTCAAGAAAATGGGCATCGCGACACCGGTACCAACACAGGTCACGACACAAACGACGACGCAGACAGAGGACGCACAATGAACCCACTCGCATATCTCATGCGCGCCTTGATTAAGGGCTATCAGTGGTTCGTTTCGCCCATTTTACCGAGCAGCTGTCGCTTTTATCCGACGTGCTCCTCTTATACACTGCAAGCCATTGAGGTCCACGGCGCGCTGAAAGGCAGCTGGCTGGGCCTCAAACGTCTTGTACGGTGCCATCCTTGGAATGAGGGTGGCATGGACCCCGTACCGGGCACCGAAGGCGCACATAACCATACGCACAATCATGCACACCGTTGTGAGGGGGCCGATCCTAAAACCGATCTGGGACCACACGGCGAAGCCAACCACACACTTTGAGACAACATTTGGGCCCTATTTGGCCGCTTGGAACTGGAAGACAAAATGGATAACCGCAACCTCGTATTGGCGATCGTATTGTCCATCGCCATCCTGTTTGGCTTTGAAATGCTGTTTCCGACCAAGCCGATCGCGCCCATGCCAACGGCCTCGCAGCCCAATGTGCAGTCCGGAGCGGATGAAACGACGCCTTCAGCGCCCTTGACCCCCAATGCCATGTCCAGTTCGCCATCCGGCGCCGCGCCCCGCGCCGATGCGCCGATTGTGGGTGAATTGCAATCTGTGGAGCAAATCGTCGCTCAAGGCAACCGCGTGTTGATCACATCGCCCAGCGTGACCGGCTCCATCGCCCTGCAGGGCGGGCGCATCGATGACTTGATCCTCAACGGCTACAATGAATCCTTGAACCCCGATAGCGCCAAAATCCGCTTGCTCAGCCCGCGCGGCAGTGAAAACGCCTATTACGCCGAATATGGCTGGGTGGGCACGAACGTAAAGCTCCCCAACAAAGACACCATGTGGAGCACCGACAAAACTGTTCTCGACGCCAACGGTCCGGTGACGCTGAGCTGGGACAACGGCGAAGGTCTGACGTTTAAGCGCATCATCGAACTCGACAAAGATTTCATGTTCACCATCACCCAACAGGTGTTCAACAATTCGCCGCAAGCCGTGACGCTGAACCCTTATGGCTTGGTGACCCGCTGGGGCACACCCGAAGGTTCGGGACTGTATATCTTGCACGAAGGTCCGCTCGGCGTTTTTGACGGTACCTTGACGGAAGTCTCGTACTCAGACGTGGTCGATGAAGGCGTTATGAACTATACGACCACCGGCGGGTGGGTCGGCTTTACCGATAAATACTGGCTGACCGCCCTGATCCCCGATCAAACCCAGCCCGTTAGCGCCCGCATGTTGTATTCCAAAACCGGATTGGTCGAAAAATACCAAAGCGACTTTGTCGGCGCGCAAGTGGATGTGCAGCCGGGCGCTTCCAATCAATCGACCACGCGCCTGTTCGCCGGAGCCAAGCGGGTGACGCTGTTGGATTCCTATGCCGAAAAGCTGGGCGTCGTGAACTTTGATTTGGCCGTCGATTTTGGCATGTTCTACTTCCTCACCAAGCCGATTTTCTACGCTTTGCACTACATGCACGAAATCTTGGGCAACTTCGGCACCGCCATTTTGTTGCTGACCGTGGCCATCAAGTTGGTGCTGTTCCCGCTGGCCAACAAATCCTACGTGGCGATGAGCAAAATGAAGAAATTGCAGCCTGAAATCAAAAAGCTGCAAGAACGCTTCAAAGATGACAAGGCGCGCCTCAACCAAGAAATGATGGCGCTGTACAAAAAGGAAAAGGCCAATCCGGCCGCCGGCTGTCTGCCCATCCTGATCCAGATTCCGATCTTTTTCTCGCTCTATAAAGTGCTTTTGGTCACCATTGAAATGCGCCACGCGCCGTTCTTTGGCTGGGTTCAGGATTTGTCCGCCAAGGACCCCACCAGCATCTGGAATCTGTTTGGTCTGTTCGACTGGAACTACATCGCCTACATCCCCGGCCCTCTCGACATCGGCATTTGGCCGATCATCATGGGCTTCACCATGTGGCTGCAACAGCGCTTGAACCCGCAACCCACCGACCCGGTTCAGGCCAAGGTGTTTACGTTCTTGCCCTTCATCTTCACCTTCTTGTTGGCGTCGTTCGCCGCTGGTTTGGTGATTTACTGGGCCTGGAACAACGCACTGAGCATTTTGCAGCAGTGGCTGATCATGCGCCGCATGGGCGTGAAGGCCGGAGCCTAAATTTCACATGATGACCCCACAGTCATGACCGACACGCCCGACCAACCTGCCGAAATCCAGGCGCCTTTGGACGATTTTTCGCCCGAAGAGCTTGAAGTCGGTCGGATCATGTTTGCGGGCGAGTGCACCTTCATGCTCGGCGCCGCAGGGCTCGGCCAGATCCCCGATACGGATTTGCCGGAAATCGCTTTTGCCGGTCGCTCCAACGTCGGCAAGTCGTCCTTGGTCAACGCGCTCACCGGGCGCAAGGCGGTTGCCCGGACATCGCACACGCCGGGACGCACCCAACAGGTCAATTTCTTTGATCTGGGCGCAAAACTGATCATCGCCGATTTGCCCGGCTATGGCTTTGCCAAAGCCCCCAAGGACCAAGTCGCCAAATGGACGCGGCTGGTCAACGCCTACTTGAAAGGCCGTCAACAGCTGCGTCGGGTTTTGGTGCTGATCGATGCCCGGCACGGCATCAAAGACGTGGACCGCGGCATTATGAAGATGCTCGACGGTGCCGCCGTATCGTATCAAGTGGTGCTGACCAAGACCGACAAAATTACGGCGGGCCAATTGGAGCAGCTCATGGCGGAAATTCGTATCGAGCTGGCGGGCCACGTGGCCGCCCATCCGATCATCCGCTGCACCAGTTCGGCGAAAAAAACCGGCATCGAAGATCTGCGTGCCGAACTTGCACGGCTGGTCAATTGCTAACGCCTGCATTATGCTGGCACATTCTTGAAACCTGATGATATTTAGGTCCGTTATGGCAGATGATGCAAAAGTAAAGATTGACCCCGAAGCGCCGCCTGAAGCGTGGCTCAACCAAGCCAAAACCTTGTCTGAGGCGTTGCCCTATATGCGCCGCTATTCGGGGGAAACGCTGGTCATGAAATACGGCGGCAACGCCATGGGCGACCCGGCCCTGGCCGAATTGTTCGCCCGCGACATCGCCTTGCTGCGCCAAGTGGGGGCCAATCCCATCGTGGTTCACGGCGGCGGCCCGCAAATCGGGGCGATGCTCGATAAGCTGAAAATTGAAAGCGAGTTCATTCACGGTTTACGCGTCACCGATCAAGCCACCGTCGATGTGGTCGAAATGGTCTTGGCCGGATCGATCAACAAGCAAATCGTCAGCTCCATCAATGCCGCTGGCGGCTTTGCCGTCGGCCTGTCGGGCAAGGATGGCAACCTCATTCTCGCCACCAAATTGCGCCGCCGGGTGCAAGACCCCGATTCCAACATTGAACGCATTCTCGACTTGGGGCTGGTGGGCGAACCGCAAACCATCACCACCCATGTGCTCGACTTTTTTGAAGAAAGCGACATCACACCGGTTATCGCGCCCATCGGCATGGGTCCCAACGGCGAGACCCTCAACATCAACGCCGACACGGCGGCGGGGGCGATTGCCGGGGCCATGGGGGCAAAACGTTTGTTGATGTTGACCGACATCAAAGGCGTGCTGGACGAAAACGGCGCTCTGATCGCCCGCATGACCGCCACCCGGGCCCGCGAACTGATCAAAAAAGGCATCATCAAAGGCGGCATGATCCCCAAGGTCGAAACCTGTCTCCAGGCCATCGACGACGGCGTCGAAGCAGCCGTCATCATTGATGGCCGTATCCCCCACGCGGTGCTTTTGGAACTGTTCACCAAGCACGGCGCTGGCACGCTGATCACATCGGACGTTGAGACTTAGGCCAAAACGTTTACGACTGCCACACCCTGCTCCGTCGCCCCCGCGCAGGCGGGGGCCCATCGTCGTCGCAGATCTCATAATCGTCATGGACAGGCGCCTGTGGCAATCTCCTCTGGATTCCCGCCTTCGCGGGAATGACGGATGGTTTTGACGGGTTGAGTGGACCTCAACCTCAACCGCCGTATACGAAGTTGTGGTCGTACTTAGACAATTTCTGCCTCAACCAGCGCGCTCAATGATCCGCTTCACGCTGGTGGCATGCCACCGCGCGCCGCGCGAGGTTTTGATTCCGCGCGCGTTCAAGACCCCGGCGATGGCCTGAAGCGAGGTGATGCCCTTGGCTTTGATGGCATCGATGATGGGCTTGATGTCTTCGGCTTGGCGCGCGGCGTTTTCTTGACGCACCTGTTTGCTGGCCTCGGCACCCTTGTGGGCTTCGTTGGCGATGGAATTGCCGCGGTCGCCGCCCAGCTTCACGCCCCGGGCCTTGGCCGCCGCCAGGGCCGCTTTGATCCGCGCACTGGCCCGTTGGTGCTCTTCTTCGGCGACCGCCGCAACCACGGCGACGCTTTCGCGAGTGAGCGATGGAAAGTCGCACGCAACAAACTCAACCCCTGAGGCTTCCAAGGCGCGCAGGAACCCGGCATTGCGGACAAGACGCCCCATGTTGGCAATGATCAACTGCGCCTCTTGCGCTGCGCAGGCCTGCAGCGCTTTTGCCAGCTCTGGGCGATCCCGCCCGGTGCTGGCGCCCGGCTTGCCAGCCTTGCCCTTTGCGCTTTCAAGTTCGCAGTGGTCTTCAATCAGCTTGCCGGCCACGCCCTTCAGGTACTCTTGAACGGCGCTCTGCTGAGCCTCAAGATCCGGGCCTGCGCCCGCCACATCGGGCGCGCCGGAACGGGAGGCGCGGACGCGGTAATAGGCAATATAGCGATCATGTCGCATCACGTAATCCAACATATCCATGGCATCAAAAGATGATGAAGCAAACGTAATTATAGATAGCACCCCCTGCACCCGTTGACAATATTGAAGAATTCTCGGGAGTTTTTTCAAACCATGCGCATCACGCCAAACAGTGCACCCAATTCTGGTGGACGCCGCCGCCAAGCGTCTCACCAGGACGGATGGATTTTTGGGCGCTCAAAGACGTGTGTCATTGCCAGCTCTTAGAGGCCCGACAATCCACTTGCACGCAAGGCGCTGATAGCCTGGGAAGGCGTTAATTGCTGATTTTCACCCGATCCAGCCACTCGAAGCCCGCGTAGGGTTTCAGGCACAGCCCGATGTTTGCCCCACTGTTGTGCGTACGACAAAAGTCACGGGATTTCTTAATTTTGATGTGCTTTTTCGCGTCCTCGGCAATTTTCAAATCGATGCTCGACGGCTCATCCGGTGCCAAGGCGGCTTTTAAGGCGATGTCCGGGGGCACGTTTCTGCCGTTGTTGGCCCAATGCATACACCCCGACGTGGCGTATTTTTTGCCCCACCAGGTATAGTAATAATAGGTGATTTCCCCGCCCCATTTTCCGGCGGCTTTTTTGTGGGCGTTTTCATGTTTGACGACGACCGCGTCCCATTTTTTCAACCACTTGACCAAGTCCTTATCGGCTTTGGTTCCCCCCGATGCGGCCCCGGTCTTAAAATTCATGGTCCGCTGTTCTTTGAGAAACTTCGCGTGACCATCCACCAGTTCTTTTTGACAGTCGCGATCTGCACCATACGCCGGAAAGACAACGGCGCTTAAATACACCGCCATCACCAAGACAAAATGCCGCCACCCGTTCATCATCAACCCATCCCCCCTTATTCCGGTCGAAAGGAATTTTTACACACCAACTGGTGGTTAACAATATTCAATATTCTGTCATGCAGATCATCAGCCCAGATGCTGGCTACAAAAAAGACCGGCGCTCGTTTGAGGCCGGTCTTTCAACAATGTACTGCGGAGTTTGGTGCGAGGTTTATGCCGCCGCGCGGGGTCCACGTGAAGACGCGCGACTGCCGCCCTTGGCCCCGTGGTTTTTCGCCCCGGCACCACCAGCACCGTGACCGTGGCCACCGTGGCCCTTGTCGCTGTGACGTTTACCGTCGGTGGGGCGATGACCTTTGCCTTTGGCGCTGGGACCGTTCGCACCCTTAGCACTGGCCCCCTGGGGTTTACGTCCGCTGGCCTGTTGACCGCCGCGACCACGACCGCCGCCACCACCGCCGCCACCGCGTTTCGGCGGAGCCTGTTCGGGCTCAGCTATAGCTGCGGCATGAAAGGGGTGATCGGAAAAAACCGTGACCTCTTGGCGGATGGCTTTTTCGATATCGCGCAAATAACCGCGTTCTTCGGCATCGCAAAACGAAATGGCTTCACCCTTTTCACCGCCACGTGCGGTACGACCGATGCGGTGCACGTAGTTTTCGGCATCGTTGGGCAAATCGAAGTTGATGACGTGCGAAACGCCGTCCACGTCGATACCCCGCGCCGCGATGTCGGTGGCCACCAAGGCACGCAGCTGTCCGGTTTTAAAACCGTCCAACGCCCGTTGACGCGCGTTTTGGGTTTTATTGCCATGAATGGCCCCGGCGCTGATGCCGCGCTGTTCCAAGTGACGCGCCACGCGGTCCGCGGAATGTTTGGTGCGGGTGAAGACCAAAACGCGTTTGACGTCTTTGTCTTTCAACACGTTGGTCAGCAAATCGCGCTTTTTGTCCTTGGGCACAAAAAACACGCGCTGGCCGATGCGTTCGGCGGTGGTGGACTGGGGCGTGACTTCGACACGCACCGGATTGTCCATCAGGCCGCTGGCCAATTTGCGCACGTTTTCCGGCATGGTGGCCGAAAACAGCACGGTTTGACGCTTTTCCGGCACTTCGGCACTGATTTTGCGTACATCGTTGACAAAACCCATGTCGAGCATGCGATCGGCTTCGTCCAAGACAAACGTTTCGACACGGTTCAAACGGACCTTGTCCTGGTTCATCAGGTCCATCAAGCGTCCCGGCGTGGCGACCAAGATTTGCGCCCCATCGTTTAAGCCTTTGACTTGCTTGCCCATGGGCACGCCGCCAAACACCACCACCGAGCGGATCGATAGATGGCGCGCATAAACAACGATGCTTTCGTGAATCTGCAAAGCCAATTCACGGGTTGGGGCTAAAATCAGCACCCGCGGCAACTTGCGTGCGGGCAGGGCATTGGCTTCGTGCAAGCGCTGCAAAATCGGCAGCACAAAGGCTGCGGTTTTGCCGGTGCCCGTCTGAGCCACACCCAATAAATCGCGTCCGGTCAGAAGATCGGGGATTGATTGCGCCTGGATCGGCGTGGGCGTGTCATAACCCTCGGCCGCGACGGCGCGCGTTAGGGGCTCGATCAAACCAAGCCCTGTAAAATTCGTCATGTAATCTCTTTTCTTTGTATGTTGGGGCTTAAGGCGCGGGCGCGGCCCAGATTG
>JGI11705J14877_10000299_pt1 | contig 31550 bp, 29 predicted proteins | sample Etolaghawater15m_FD_14877 | JGI IMG/M metagenome (IMG submission 14877)
ATTCAACTGGCGGTTGATGAAATTAACGCCTCGGGCGGCATCCTGGGCCGGAAAATGGAGGCGATTGTCGAAGACACCAAGCTCAAAAAAGATATTGCCGCAGCCTTGGCCGAAAGATTCATAAAAGTCGATAAGGTGGATTTTCTCATGGGGCCCACCTCCAGCGGCCTTGCCATGCCGCTCACCGAAATCGCCAAACAAAACAAGAAAATCCTGATCGTCACCCAGGCCGCGGCGGACGTGCTCACCGGCGCCAAACTCCATCCCTACATCTTCAGCACCCTCAGCAACGCCATGATGCATGCCCGCTCGGGCGCGTACCTGTTGGCCCCCAAACCCTACAAACGGTATATGTGCATCGGCCCCGACTACTCCTACGGACATTCATCCTGGAATATGTTCAAGGCAAAGCTCAAGGAACTGAACCCTAATGTTGAGATCGTGGGGGAATTGTTCCCCAAATTTTTCGCAAAGGATTATTCGGCCTACATCAAGCAGATTCAGGACGTCAAACCGGATGTGGTCTGGTCTCCCCTGTGGGGCGAGGATGCGGTTAATTTCATCAGGCAGGCCATTCCCACGGGAATTTTCAAGACCGTCAAATTTGCATTTCCCTGTGCAGGCGCTTTGGAAGTTCTGGTGCCCATGGGAAAGGATATGCCCGAAGGGATTTATGTGTCATCGCGGTACTTTTTCACCACGCCCGATTCCTCACTGAACCGTAATTTCGTAAAAGCCTACTACGAACGTTACAAGGAATACCCGGACTATATGGCGGGTGAAACCTATGCTGGGGTCTACTTCATCAAGGCGGCAGTGGAACGTGCGGGCACCACCGATACGGAAAAGATCATTGCGGCCGTGGACCGGGAACCCCTGGCCTGGGACACCCCCGAAGGATGGAAAATCATGAGACCCGAGGATCATCAAGTAGTTGAGGATTGCCTCTGGGGCCTAACCGCCTACAACCAAAAATACGGGTTTTCCATGCCGAAAAGCTTTGACGCCATTCAGGGAGCCGAAATCTGCCGTTCCGCTGAAGAATTGAAACAGCTGAAAGCCAAATAGAAGTGTGGTCGAAAGCAGTCAAAGATGCCGAGCATCTTTGACTGCCCTTTTGACTCCTTTTCAATTTTTGTTAAACTAGGAGAGAAACATATGGAATTCAGTTCGTTGGTTGAAAAAAGAAGAAGCTGCCGCACCTTTGAAGCCACACCGGTGACACAGGAGCAGATTGAAGCGATTCTGGAGGCCGGATGCTGGGCCCCCAGCCCATTGAACCTTCAGCCATGGGAATTCATTGTGGTTACGAATCCCGACATCAAGAATCAGGTAAAAGAAGCGGCTGAAAAGGCGAAAAGCGAGGTGATCGCAGCCGATGGACCCGGATGGGTGAAGAAATACTCCGCGGATTTTGTGAAGGATGCGCCTCTCCTCATCGCGGTGGTCTTTGATCCGGGAAAAGGAGGGCTCGGCACGTTTTTCGGGCAGCCCTACGGGGCGCTGCAGGCGGCATCGGCATGCATCCAGAATATGATGTTGAAAGCTTCCGAACTGGGACTGGAATCTCTGTGGTTTACCTTCTTCAGGCCCGATGAGCTGGCGCCCGTACTTAACATTCCCGAAAATCTTGAAATGGCAGGTGTTATCGCCCTCGGCAAACCAGCTGAAGAGGTCAAAGCCCCTCCCCGCCGAACGCCGGTGGCCTATCGGGAAAGATATGGAACTATGGGAGATGAATTGTAAGAAAGGAAATGAAAGCCGCTAAGAGATCTTTTCCAACATGCTTTCAAGGCTCTCGGGATCCTGAACTGTAAAGACGCTGATGGCGTCTTCCGGGGAAGCAACTTTTTTCAGCAACCCTGCCAGAACATTTTTTGGGCCGACCTCCACGAAAGTATCAACACCGTCATCCAGCATTTTCCGCATCGTGTCATACCACTTTACCGGGCTGACCAGCTGGTTGGCCATGATGTTCTTAATCCGCTCGGGATCGGTTTCGGGCTGGGCCGTAGCATTAAAGATCATTTCCGACCGAGGCGGCGAAAACTGGATATCGTCCATAAACGCCCTGAATTCATCCACCCCCCCCTTCATCAGTCCTGAATGCCAGGCACCACTGACCTTTAGGGGAATAGCCTTGCCCTTTTTCTCTTTGGCCAGGGCAACAGCCCGGTCCACAGGATCCTTCTGCCCTGTAATGACGATCTGCCGGGATGTGTTGTGGTTGGCCACGTCTAGAATTTCACCTTCCTTTGCCTTATCCACAATCTCAAGGACTTCCGCCATATCCAGGCCGATCACCGCCGCCATGCTGCCGGGATTGGCCAGGGCTTCGCGATGCATCAGCGCGCTTCTTTTATGCACCAGCCGGAGGGCATCCTTTTCGTTGATGATGCCCGCGGAGACCATTGACGCACATTCTCCCACGCTGTGCCCTGCACAAACGCTTGAACGGATACCGGATTCATTCAAAACAAAAAGACAGGCCAGGCTGACGGCTGTAATGGCGGGCTGACAGTTTTCCGTAAGGGTCAATTCCGAAATGGGGCCTTCAAAGCAAAGCCGGGTGATCGGTTTTTGGCAAACCCGGTCCGTTTCTTCGAAAATAGGCGCAACCGCGGGAAAGCGTTCCACCAACGCCTGCCCCATGCCCACAAACTGCGAACCCTGTCCTGGAAATAAAAAAGCTGTCTTACGAGCCATGAAAATCTCCTGTCAAATTAAACCATTCACCACAGAAATAGATTTGCGGAAAAAAATTCAAATGATCAAAAACCGGATGAAATACGGAGCGTCTTTTTCTGATGGGGAGGCCTTTCAGTAGCGGACTTCATCTTTGGAATCGCCCACCTTTTTCCTGAACATCTCCTCTTTTTCAACCTGATAAGCAGCAGAACCGGGAACCAGTTTCTGATTACGCGCCAGCTGTGCCTCGATTTCCCGCTCCATTTCATCGAATTGTATGCTGCTTTGACTGATAATCTTGTTGATCACACGGTATACCTCCTCATCTGTTCCGTAAATTTCAATGACCGACGGATCATTAATGAGGACTTCCATGAGATACTGTGTCAAATAGAGAGAATACGGGTTTGGACGTGGAACCAATGTGCGAATCGGAGAGATGAAGTAAGTGAAATCAAATTCCGAACTGTTGGCCGCCTGCTTCATGCCCTTTTTTAACGCGCTTGAAAAGGCCGCCACATTGTCTGTTTCGATGATTTCTTCCTGCATCAGCGTTTGCTTCAGTTTTCCATGGATCTCATCCAGCTTATACTTGAAAAACCTTCCCTGCTGATAAGCGCGCTGCTTTTCCTGACGTTCCAGCCGCTTGACCAATTTGTCATGAACCCTGCCGCTATCCCTGGTATGCATAGCAAACCTTCACCATTTTACAGTTAAATTAATCTTTACCCTTGGAAGGGCCTGAGGCATCCTTTTGGGTCGTCTTTTCCGTCGCACTTTTTGTTTCGACCTTTTTTGGCGGCGCATCGCCTTCGGTAGATCCCGTGCTTTTTGACTCCACCTGACTGTTCCTGTCCTTGGAGGCATAGTCGGTCACATACCATCCCGTTCCTTTTAGATGAAAACTACTCTGGCTGATAAGCTTTTTCATGCTTGAGTGACAATGGTCGCATTCGAGAATCGGGGGATCCGTAAACTTCTGCAGGGCTTCTACATGGCGCCCACACTTATCACATTCATATTCATAAATTGGCATTTTGAAAAACCTCCCTTTTCATATTCCGGAAACAATATCGCACATTCTGTGATCCCGATAGGAATCAAGGACATAATTTAAATTCGGCAGAGATAAATCCTTTAAAATGTCAAAAGTCGTTTTGTGGACAATCTCTTCTTCCTTGAACCGTTTTTTTTGAGACACATCAAACATTTGAAAAAAGTTACAGAACCTTACAATATGGACCAGCTCATGGGTAAAAACATAAATCAAAAGCGGCATTAGCGTGAGATAACGGTCCCTTTCAAGAACCTCCAGGATGGAATGATCTTGTAGGCAGATAAAATAAAAATCCCTTCCTTTCGATTTCCAATCTACATCGTCCGCCATACCCATGCCTTTAAACAACACCGCCAGTGCGGAAGCACTTAGCAACTTTCTATCAAGGGAAGATCGGGTCTTGACATCAAAACGGTGTCTTTGCCATTGCCCCAAAGAAAACTTATAAAAATTTCCCGTTGCGTCTTCCGCAATTTCCAGAGCGTCGCTTAAAACCGTTAGGTCATTTTTCTTGAAAGAGGCCATATACTTACACCATCATGTTCGTATTGGCGTATAAACACGAAAAAATTAAGATCGGACGGGAAAATGTCAATGCCGGGCTGGTTTTTAGGGTCTCGGAAAAAAATAAATTCGCCAGATCGCGCCGTATTTTGGTCCGTATGCAAGGCGCACCCGCCAGTGCATATGGTGATATATGTGCTTGCGGTTGCAACGCAGCAGAGGGACCAAAGGACAAGCCAGATGGTGTATTTATTTTTTGCCGAGACCCTTAACTGGTGGCGGTGACTGGATTTGAACCAGTGACTCTGCGGATATGAGCCGCATGCTCTGACCAACTGAGCTACACCGCCGATAGCAATCTGGGCCCTAAATTTATGTAATTTTTTCTTTTTGTCAACCAAATAATGCCCTGATGGACAAACCATTTTCAAAAATGCCGGACGGGTTCTTAATACCACAGGGTTTATAAGCTGACGGCTCACATTTTTTAAACCCGGCGCTTATGCCACAATATTCAACGCCCGTCATATTCTTTGCTTCTTCCGATAAAATCGGATAAAGTCTCGCCTGACATAAATTTGATCCCTATCCATCCGGTTTTAACCCAAAGTCAAGAAGATAGAATCAGGAGGCAACCATGACCAACCGCAAAGAAACGCCATTTTCTGGGACTGTCACCGCCAGAAACTGTCCCACCTGCGGACATCACGAAATCGGCCTGGTCTCTGAAAATGGTGTTTTCCGTCCGCTCAAAACGGGAACCCGGGTTCTCATAATGGATGACAATGAACCGGTTCAAACACCGTTACAAGTTGAAGAAGTTCGCGCGACCTGCGAAACCACTGAGAAACCTTCACAAACCCTCGAAGGTCGTTATTGGATCCCTGAACCCCTCAAAGGGGACCGACAGATGCGGCTGAAATACGGGGTGGTCATTTCGGAAGAAACAGAATCAGTGCCTTTGAACAGACATATCTATGAATCCGCCTACCTGCGAAAGCTGCAGTTTCTGATTGAAAACGAGATGTACGTGCCCATCGCCGTCATTCTAGACCGCTTTTTTGTGGCGCCGCACCTGGCATCGGGCGAAACCCGGGACGTGATCACCAACATGTGGGAGGAACTGGAAGAGATTCGCCAGCCCGTGGAGCGGATACAGCAATGGTTTGAAAAACCGGATGAAAAAACTTTGCAGTTGCTAATTCAGCCCGGCACGCTGGAAAATCTGGAAAATACGCCAATCAGCGATGAAGAGGCCCTGAAAGAACAAAATGCACTGACCCTGGAGGAATTTCTGGATTTATTGTAAAATCCCTCCCCAAAAAAGAGCGCCCCGGATGAACATGTCCGGGACGCTCTTTAAGTGGCGTTCTGATTCTTCTACAGATACTTCTTAACTTCTTCAGTCAATGCAGGAACCACATCAAAAAGGTCCCCGACCACACCGTAGTCAGCCTTTTGAAATATCGGTGCATCCTCATCCTTATTGATGGCAACAATCACTTTCGAAGTGCTCATGCCCGCCAGATGCTGAATGGCGCCAGATATACCGCAAGCCACATAAAGGTTGGGGGATACAACTTTTCCGGTTTGTCCCACCTGATCCGTATGAGGCCGCCAGCCCGCGTCAACAGCGGAACGGGAGGCGCCCACGCTGGCGCCGATCAAATCAGCAAGGTCTTCCAGAATATTGTAATTTTCAGGGCCTTTCATCCCGCGGCCACCGGAAACAATCTTGTCCGCTTCCGTCAGATCCACTTTGCCGCTCTCATCCTTAACAACGTTCACAACCTTGGTTTTCAAAGCCCCGTCATCCAGGGTGAATGCCGCATCCACAACTTCGGCGGATTTGGATGCATCAGGTTCGTTCATTTCCATAACTTTCGGACGTGCCGCGGCCATCTGGGGAAAGCTGTTTTCAAAGGTGACCTTTGCATAGGCCTTACCCGCGTAGATGGGTCGGATAGCCACCAGATTTCCATCTTCAATAGCAAACGCGGTGCAATCCTGAGCCATTGCAACATCAAGCCGGGCGGCCAGCCTGGAAGAAAGATCTTTCCCTTCAACGGAGGCCCCCACCAGTAANACGGCCGGATCACCTTCCTTAACCAGTCCCGCAATAACCGATACATACGCATCCGTGGTATAGGGTTCCAGTTTCGCGTCATCACACACCAGCACCTTGTCCGCACCATATTGCCCTAACGCAGCGGCCTTGTCCTTAATATTGGAACCAAGCAGTATCACGGTCAAATCCTGACCGAGGGCATCAGCCAGACGCCTTCCTTCACTCACAATTTCGTAAGTAATTTTACGGATCTCTCCATCCCTCTGCTCAGCAATCGTCCAAACTCCCTGTGCCATTTTTTTTCTCCTTACACATTCATGCTAATATTAATATTCGCACATCAATACGATCTTAAAAAGCGGGAAAGGATAAGGGCTACAAAACCTTCGCCTCATCGTGCAACAGCTTCGCCAATGCGGCAGCCTTTTCCTGCGGGGTGTCACCCTCGATCATCTTTCCGGCTTTTCGTGCTGGCGGCGGCGTTAACTCCAGAATTTTCAATTTCCTTGCACCCGCGCCAAATTCTGCGGCATCCAGGCCCAGGTCCCCAAGACTCTTTTCCTCCAGGGGTTTTTTCTTGGCCTTCATAATTCCAGGGAGAGAGGCATATCGGGGCTCATTCAACCCTTTCTGTGCGGTAATCAGTGCCGGCAGGGAAGACTCAATCACCAGGGTCTCGCCCTCAATGGGACGGTCCACTTTAACGGATTTTCCGTCTTCACCCACTTCAACCTTTATAACAAGGGATAGCTGGGGAATATCCAGCAATTCCGCCACGACGCCACCAACAAGCCCCTGATCTTCATCAACGCCCCGCTGTCCGGTAAAAATAACATCGTATTCAAGATCTTTTATGGCAGCAGCAATGGCCTTGCCCGTTGCAAGGGCATCGCTTCCTTCCAGGGCATCATCCGTAATGAGAATCCCCTTGTCGGCCCCCATGGCCAACGCTGTTCGAATAGACTCTGTAACCCGTTTCGGTCCGAGGCCCACTACGGTCACNTCGCCACCATGCTTTTCTTTCAGGCGCAAGGCCTCCTCCACACCAAACTCATCATACGGATTCATTACCCATTTGATATCATCCGTCACAATCGATGATCCGTCCGATCCAATCTTGATCTGACTTTCGGTATCCGGTACCTGTTTTAGACAGACTATAATGTTCACCTTGTCCTCCTTCCTTACCACTGTTTAAAGTTAACGCGTTAAATCCACCACAATGTTTGAACCAATTTCAAAATATCCCGTATCGATCTCTAGTCAAGGATAGCATGCCCTTCTGAAAAAAAATTTCATCTTTCAACGCCTCAAAAAAAAGAACATTTAGAAGCCGGCCCATGGGAAATGGTTTTCTAAATTGTTCCTTTTGGAGTGATCACAATATAGCTGTATCGTAACTACGCGTCAATAAAAAAAAGAGATAACCGACTTGAAATTAAATCATTTCTTTATGCCGTTTAAGAAAAAACCACTGATCTGCCCAGCCACGGTTCCGATATCATATGCCCTACGGCTCGATAATACCCAAAACCGGGACACCTCATCGAGCGCACCAAAAAAAGCCCTCTTGGCAACACCGGGAATCACATCTTTCTTAAAAAGGCCCTTATTCTGACCTTCGATGATAATATCTTCTATGATATCCAGGTATTCCATAAATCTTTCGTTTTTATACTCTTTCATGAATTTGCCGCTCTGCCGCAACTCCACCTGAATAATCTCAGCCATGTCTTTGTTCATTTCGATGAGCCCCAGATGGGTAGATGCGAATATCTCAAGTTTTTCGACAGGGTTGTCCATCTTCGCAACCTGCAAGGCCATATTATCCAAAACGGCCTTCATCTGTTCTTCAAAAAGAGAGATCAGGATATCATCTTTGTTTTCAAAATAGATGTAAATCGTTCCATCAGCGACACCCGCCTCTTTGGCAATCTGAGCGATTTTTGACTGGTAAAAGCCATTTTTCGCAAAAACCTTCGTCGCCGCTTCAATAATTCTGTGGTACTTATCGGTATCTTTTCTCTTGCTCACAATCTCCACCTTTAATGAATGACCATTCATTCACAAATTGATACCACCGCCCTGAATCGGTGTCAAGCATTTTTATCCATCAATCCCAAAACCATACAAGAAACGGTCCTATTATCAAATCAATAAATTCTTGACAATAATTTCTTTCTTGCATTAGATTTCAACACACCGCCGTTCTCGGAGCCTGTTTAAAAATTATCCCTGCTGCGGTGCTGTTGGTTACATAATTGGGAGGGGTTGTGCGCCGATTGTTGCTGTCATCTATTTTTTTCGCTGTGGCCGGAATTTTCTCCTTCAGTGCTGTCGTCAATCTCCACGCCGAAACCGTTTCAGAGACGACCCTAAAAATCGGCGCCGTTGTTGACCTTTTGGGCCCGAACGCGACGCAGGGGCGGTTGAACCTAAAAGGCATGGAAGATTATTTTCACTACATGAATGAAACGACGTCCGGCATTTCAGATCACAGGTTTTCCCTGTGTGTTATTGACGGCGGCGCAACACCCTCGGATGCCCTTAAAGACGTTGAAAAATTCTGTAATTCAGAAAAAGCACCCATTTCGGCAGTTTTCAGGACCGCCATCTCAGAGAAGATCAAAACCATTTTTCTGAATCATAAGATTCCTCACATTGATGCTCCGGACTGCCAAAAACTCCTTCGTCCGCCGGATTCATACACCTATCTTCCTTTCGGAAGCGCCACTCTCAACTGCTACGCCATTCTCCAGTATATTGAAATGATTCATGTGGGACCCGCTCCGCCAAAAGTTGGTATTCTTTCCACCGATGATGCCTGTGGAAAATCGATCCATGCCCCAAGCCGGGCCTATGCCTCAAAGCATCCCATTGAAATCGTTGCCGTTGAACAGTTCAAGCCGGGTACGCGCGACCTGAAACCGGCGATGTTGAAATTTAAGGATATGGGCGCAGAATATATTTTCATGCAGTGCACCGGACTTGATGCCGTTACGGCACTTCAATCCGCCGACCGGATCCATTACAACATCCCTTTTTTCTGCACCTGGAATGTGGTGGATGCGGATTTTTTAAACGCTGGAAAAAAATTGATCGGGCGCCGAACAAATGTCTCGTTTCCAGGGTGCCTGCCGGGAGACGAGAATCCCGGCATCAATTTAATCAAAATTTTAATGGATCGTTACAAATCGGTTTCCACGTTCCATACCGCTTACTGGGAAGGTGTTTCCATTGCCGCGGTGATGGCAAGGGCTCTTCAAAGGGCACACGAAACTCTGGGGAAAATTGACAGTGAGACGGCTGGCCTGGCCCTTGAAACATTTCAAAGTGAAGATTTTGGAGGGCTCATCCCGGACATTACCTACACCGATACAAATCACCGTGCATCTTTTGTTACAAGGATTGCAAGGGCCAATAAAAATGGAACGTTCATGCCACTGACAAATTTCTGGAATCCGAAAACGGAGAAGGTAACCATTTTACCATGAAAGCCTTTCGTGGCGACCCAAGCCTCTTCGCCTCCACTGACCCCGAAAACCGACAGGCCCGACTGAAAGTCAAAGATCTCACACTCAAGTTCGGTGGTATAACGGCGTTAAATAAAATCAATTTTGCTGTGGAAAACGGTGAAATGGTTTCCCTTATCGGTCCTAATGGGGCGGGGAAAACAAGCCTTTTAAACTGCCTCTCGGGCTACTTTAAACCCGAGAGTGGAAAAATCACCCTAAATGGAGAGGTGATAACGCATCTATTGCCCCATGAGCTCGCAGCCATCGGCATTGGCAGAACATACCAAACCTTTGAGCTTTTTGAGGACATGACGGTCCTGTCCAACATGTTGCTGGCAAGACATGCCCAATTAAAATACAATGTGGCAAAGGCATTTCTGTTCTCAAAGGGTGTGAAAGCCGAAGAGGCTCGTCAAAGACAACTGGTGGAAGAGCTGATTGATTTTCTGGACATGCAGGCCCTTCGCGAAGAGCCGGTGGCCAACCTTCCCATGGGCATGAGAAAACGCGTCGACCTCGGCCGAGCCCTTGCGCTGAACCCAAAACTTTTGATTTTGGATGAACCGTTCACGGGCATGACATTTGAAGAAAAGGACGATATGGTCCGTATTTTGCTGGAGCTCAATGAAATGTGGCATCAAACCATGATAGTGGTGGAGCATGACATGACCGTGGTGATGCCCATTTCAAAACGGGTGATCGTTTTTGATTTCGGCGTCAAAATCGCTGAAGGCTCTCCTGATTTTGTTCAAAAACACCCCCAGGTCATCAAAGCCTACCTCGGGGAAGTATAAATTAAACCATTCTGATAATTTAAATCGGTTCATCTANACTCACATGAATCATTCAAGTGATAACATAAAACACATCGATCCGGAAATTCTGTCGTCCATGGGGCAATTCACCCTTCCCCAGATCCTCTATAGACAGGCAGAGCGTTTTGGGTCTAAGAAAACTGCCATCCGGGAAAAAGCCTGTGGCATATGGCAAAGCATTAACTGGGAGGCTTATTTCCGGTATACCAAACACACGGCTCTGGGGTTGATGGCGTTAGGAATAGAGCGGGGTGAAACCGTCGGTCTTTTCCTCGAAAACGGGCCGGAATGGCTTTTTGGGGAACTGGGAACCCAAAGCGCGGGCGCTGTGGCAGTTCCGCTCTTTACTTCCGCAGCAGATGAGATCGTGGTCAGTGAACTCAACCAGGTCCAGGCAGCCTACGTTTTTGCCCAGAACCAACTACAGGTAGACAGACTTCTGGCCCACCATCAGGAACTCCCCCACGTAAAACAGATCATTTTTGTTGACCCGACCGGGCTAAGACTTTATGAGGATGACCCACGATTGATCGCTTTCAGCCAGCTGCTCGAACTGGGAGAAGAGCTGGACGATGAGCAGCCTGATCTTTTCATTAAAGAACTCTGGGATGGCAAGCCGGAAGATATGGCTGTCATGCTGAGGACCTCAGGCGTTACGGGATCGCCAAAACTGGTCATGCTGAGCCACGCCAATTTTACAAATACCGCTTGCAGCTGGATTGCAACTGAACCGATCAGCATTGGGGACGACTGGTTGTCCTTATCCCCCATGCCCTGGGTAATGGAGCAGATATGGGGTTTGGGCATCGCACTTTGCGGCGGAGTGGCCACAAACTTTCCTGAAAGCCATACAACCGCACTGAAGGATTTTATTGATCTCTGTCCCACAGTTGTCACAGGTTCCGCCGGTTTCTGGGAAGATCTGTCGTCACGGATCATTCAAGCCATGAGCGGTTCTGGAAAGTGGCAGCGCCTCTTTTTTGATATGACATTGGAAACAGCAAACCTCATCGCCACACTTGAATCCAAAGAAAAACCGGTTCCCTTCAACCTAAAAGTGAAAAACGAACTGCTCAAAAGACTCATATGCGGGCCCCTTCTTCACCGGATTGGTTGCGGTCAGGTTCGCGCCGCTTACACAGGCGGTCTCCCCATCAAACCGGATGTTATAGGGCTCTTCAGGCTTCTTGGATTGAATATAAAACAATATTACGGTTTGACAGAGGCATGTGGTATGGTTCAGGTTCATCGAGAGGGTGAGGTCAAACCCGAGACCGTTGGAAAGCCACTTCCCGGAAATGAAATCAAATTAAGTGCAGAACGGGAAATCCTGATTAAGAGCCAATCCAATTTCATGGGATACTACCAGCATCCCGACCTCACCGCTCGCGTTCTGAAGGATGGATGGCTACACACCGGGGACACCGGTTATCTTGATGAGGATGGTCATCTGGGAATTATCGGTCGTAAATGAGGCGTTTTCAGTCATGGAATTTTTCCTTCAACTTTTGCTCAATGGCGTTTCTACAGGCTTTCTTTATGGAATATCCGCCATCGGTCTTATTTTGATTTTCAGATCCGGTGGTTTGCTCAATTTTGCCCACGGTGGAATGATGGCTTTCGGCGCCTTCCTGTTCTTTACCCTCTCAGTCCAGGCAAACTGGCCAATTATCGTTTCTTTCGTCGTCACGCTGACCAGCAGCTTCGCACTGGGGCTTATCCTTGAAAAGTGTTTCATGCGCCCGGTTTTTTTAAAGGAAAACCTGATTCACAAAATCCTGATAACGCTTGGGCTGGCTCTGATGTTAAAAGGGCTGTTGTCCTTTTTTTTCGGCGAAGGTGTCTATCATCTTCCCAAACTTGTTTCCGAGACACTTTCTATCAGCTGGCACAATCTTCAAATGAAGTCATTTCATATTTCGGCCTTTGCCGCAGGCGCTGTTCTGTTGATCCTTTACTGGTTTTTCTTTACCTTTTCATCAACGGGCCTTTCCATGAGAGCCTTCGCCGAAAACCCTCTGGCCGCGCGGACAGTGGGCGTTCCCGCCAAACGCGTATCCGCCCTGTCCTGGGCCATTGCAGCCCTATTGTGTGCCCTGTGCGGGGTTTTATTGAGCACCGTCAATGGACTTCACAGCGACTCGCTGAGCGCGGCTGGGCTTAAAGTTTTTCCCGTTATCATTCTGGGCGGTCTAAACAACATCAAAAGCGCCATTTGGGGGGGCATTATCGTCGGTCTGCTTGAAACCTTTTCGGGTGGCTATATCGATCCCTCTTTACAGGATATCGCACCCTATTTTGCACTTCTTCTGATCCTTGTCCTGAAGCCCTCCAACTTTTTCGTGCGAACAGAACTCGAAAAGGGATGAACCTATGCCATCTGCGAAACCGATCCAACATTTAAGGCCGTTCCCTCTTTTGCGCCATGCCCCAGGCAAGCGAATCACTAGTTACACACAAGAGCTGAACCGTTTTCAGACAAAGGCCGGACGTTGTTTCATGGCAATCGTCATCATCGCCCTCTTTGGTCTGCTCCCCTTGTCATGAACAACTATATCCTGCATCTCTTTAACATGGTCTGCATTTATGCCATTGTGGCAGTTGGTCTCAACATCATGACCGGCTATGCGGGTCAGATATCCTTGGGCCACGGGGGCCTATTTGGTGTAGGCGCTTACACAGGGGCTTTACTCGCTGTCAAAGCAGGTTTTCCATTTTTTCTGGCCATACCCCTTGCAGGCGCTGTAGCATTTATTGCCGGGGCCATTTTCGCACTCCCCTCGCTGCGACTCAGGCCCTTTTACCTGCCAATCGCCACACTGGCCGGCCAATTTATTTTGGAATATATATTGCTGCACTGGGTATCTTTGACTGGCGGTCCAAAAGGCCTTTTGCTGCCAAAGGCGCCACTCGGGGGATTGGGCCTCGAAACGAATCTTCCTCTTTTCTACATTACCGCCATTTGTCTGCTACTCGTTATATGGCTGGCAGACAATTTGCTTAGAGGAAAAATCGGCCGCGTTTTCCTGGCCCTGCGACAGAATGATCGCGCTGCCGCGGCCATGGGAATTGCTGTTTATCCTTACAAACTCTTGGCCTTTGCCATCAGTTCTTTTTTTGCCGGGATGGCCGGTGCGCTTTTTGCTTATGCTGCAAATACCATCACACCAAACCTTTTCAACCTTACACTTTCCATTGAATTTCTCGCGGTCATCATCATTGGCGGGCTGAGCAGCATTTCCGGTTCAGTCATGGGTGCGGTGGTCATTGTCTTTTTAAACGAAATATTGGCTATTTTGGGTGGTTGTATTATAAATTCAGGGAGTTATCCCAGTTCAGGGATGGCTGTCCTGCCCCTAAGTGAATTTGTTTTAGGGCTTGTCATTGTGATCTTCATCATTTTTAAACCGAAGGGCCTGGCGGGTATTGGCCGTAACGTCAAGCGGCAATTTCAACGGTGGCCATTTTCCTAAAAGATAACCTATGGATCCATCCAATCATTTCCTGAAAGAGGCCTTCTGGCAAAAGGACTCCTTCCAATTCATTGATCCGGATCAATTCGAAACTTTGGGAATCGATCCGCAATCTGTACCTTTGGGCACCTACGTCTCTTTCAGACACCCATCACAACTCCGAAGCCGGTTTGGTGGCAATGCCTATGGGACCGGTTTTTTTGAGGATTATGACCGGCTTAATCCCGATGAAATCAAAAAGCTCAACAACATTGCCCTTGACAGTCCCGAAGATATTCGTGCCCATTACAAAGATTTAAACGAAATATACCGTAAATTGGGTTTGTTGATCCGCTATTCGGGCCTCGGTCACGCCTACTATCTGATACCCGTCCACCTTATTTCCGTTTCCTTTGCCCATATTCAGGCCAAAGTCGAAGAAATTGTCAGGATTGTTGATTTCCACAGTAAAAAGTACTTGAAAGAATACTTTAACATTGGTGTCATGGCACGCCATGATGACCTGATTCTTCACGAACTTTCTTTTCTTTTCAGAGATCACCATCTTTATGTCATCGATTCTCTTGAAAAGCTTGCGGCGGAGAATCTGGCGCTGGATATTGTCATCTTGACCAACGATCTCTTTGAAACCGTTATCATGGAGCAATTCAGTCGTTTGGGCCAACAGGCGATTTCAAAGAAAAAACTGGATCAATACAGTATTTACATGCTGTGGAAAATCTGCAATCTACTCAAGAGCGAAGGTGAAATCTTTATTATTGCGGATCATTTTCCGGCAAAAAGCAATCGTACCGCAGAATTGACCTTCAAAACGGAACGGGAAGAAAAACGGTTTGCGCTGTTCACCCACATATTCAATACGAAAAAGAAATATAAAATCAATGATCACAAAGTTCGCATCAATGTGTTTGACCTTCAGAAATACCTGAGTGGTTTTTATTTTGATCAGGAAACGCTCAACACCTTGCTCAAAGGAAAGTCCCCTGCCGATCTCACTTTGGAAGAGATCAACAGACTGCCTTACCTTCGGTATGATTTAACCGGTTCGCCATTTCTGGCCAACCAGCAGAAAAACTGGTCCTGGCTCTGTTCTATTTTCTTCGATGAAATCATTCTAAAGCCACTGGTCCCCAACCGTGTCAGAAAGGACTGGGAAAAAAGGTTTTCCTGCAAGGACTGTGACCCGGGTAACATGCTGGTTTTTCTAGGGCAAAAAAAACCCCTTGAAAAGGCTGTGTTGGAAATCAAACAGGCTGTGGCGGATTCGAACCTGGCCGGCTGCGACTTCGAACTTGTGGCCGATTACAGGGATTCAATGGAATTCATTGCTCGAACCCTGAAGGTCCTTCGCCATCTCAAGCAAGGCAATTATGGTTCCCTGCCGCGCGTTTTCATGGATCGGTTGCGACAACCACTGGAAAATTCAAACAGACGGTTCCGTGCGTTCAACCATTGTATCAAGCTCATCAATAACACCAAACGGCTGGAAAAAATAAGCAACTATCTGAACCCGGATAAAATTGAGGGGCCCGATACGCGATTGCTGTCCAATCTGGAAGCCCTCATATCCTTCGGGTTTTCGCACGATGAATTGAAAGAGATGATCCTCATTACCCTGGGTCATACGACAATGGGACGTATTATATCCGGCAAGATGTCTGAAAGATCGCTCAAACCCGTCTCCGATACGGCTCGCACCCTTGATCCACAGAAGGCCCTCAACATGCTTCGCTATTGCCGTTTGATGACCATGGCGGAGACAAGCGCGGCAGGCGGCCATGAGCTTTCAAATGAGCAGCTCACCCAGCTCTTTGAGCTCTATGAATCCACCGTTCGCGTGGTGGTTAACCAGGAACTGGATTGGGAGCAGCTCCTGGATGAAAAAACCATCGTTTTGGGCGGCATACGCAATCGGATCATCAAAAAAATCCTGACCATGATGGGCTATTTCGAGTTTCTTGAAAACTGGGCGGAACTGAGGAAAAAGGGTTCCATGGAAAAGGAGGCCCTGGCCGATTACGACAGCCGGAAACTGGCGAAAATTGAAGAGGTCATCCATCTTGTAGATGTCATCGAAACTTTCGAAGCAGAAAACCTCAAACTGGATCCTCTTTACCTGCCGGCCTTTTACCGAAAGTTCCTGGACTTGGAATTTCACGGCACCAGCCACCTGTTTGAAAAAATGGGCAGCAGTCTGAACGTTTTCGTGCTTCTCTGGATTACAGTAAACCTGGCTCAAGGAGAATCGGTCAATTTCAATCCCATTCTGTCAGACATAGAGGACGAGGGCGTAAGCGAGCGCATTTTGAAAGTTCGAGAGGAAGCCTCGACCATTAACCTGAAACACCTGAAACTTGACCTCCTGGACCGTTTCAGCGAGCAGTTGGTTCAGGACCATTCCAGCTTTATCATGGGAACCGGGTTCCAACTGAAAACCGAGTCGCAAAACAAGACATTGGAGATTGCCTATAAGGATCTTGACAAAAGCCTTAAGGAAGCCGAGATACTTTCTGAAAAAGTTGCCGGTCTTTCCATCAGCAGCATTTCGGTGGACGACCTTCAAAGCCTGGAAAAGGTATTCGCGGATCTGGAAATGTTTTACCAGAGTCAGCTCCGGGTTGCGAGAGATCCTGATAGGGATCTGAAAATTCCTTCAAGGCAGAAGAGATGGTTCGAAGAGACCTGGACCATGCGGAAAAACCTCTGGCAGAATTTTGTCAAAGTCATGTTCCAGCCCGAATCCCTTCACACTGACCTCCAGTATCTTTACCGGAATGCGCCTGTCCTTCTGAACTTCCTGCTACCGGAATTCACTGTCCTTGGGAACCTTGATATTGCCGAAAACCTATACCTGAGCTCCCCCGTTACTGAGTACATTCTGGCTGCAACCCAAAAATTCCAGGCCCTGGTGACGCAGGATAAGCAGAATTTTCAGGATTCGAAGCTCATGCACCGACTTGCCCGAAAGGAATTTGGCCCCATGGCCACCGGTATCATGGGCGTCAGCCAGCGGCAACTCGAAGATCTGGAAAATATCCTGGATCGGCTCAAAATCAAAAGAGATCTATTTAAGGCTTTGACCTGTTCTTTCGTATTTCAGGATGTCGGAAGGGTTCCGGAACTGAGAGCAAAGTACCAAAAGGAAATCAACCCTGCTGATTTTGCGAGTGCAGGGGCCTATATTCTGGAAAAGGAGAAAATCCCAAAGCGCTATGGACTCAATGGAGCCAGCACCGGCTACCTAATTTTCCTGGTTGCCAGCCATGATCTGCTTCACCATACCATCAAAGGGGAAGTTTCCTTTTCCGCAATGTCATCCATTGTTGCCAAAGGGGATAAGGATCTTTTCGATGCCTTCATCATCACCACTTTTGTCATGATGAGCGCCATTCGAGAAGATCTCATGCTGGAAGATCTGGCCCTGTGGATCTTCAAAACAAGAGCTGTGTGTCACGGGGTCATTGACGGCAAAACAACCCTGCAGAAGCAACTGGAAAGGGTTGTCATGAAACGGGGAATACTCTTTTATGCGTTGGAAAAATACCAACAGAAAGGACTGCCCAAAGGCGTAACCCCTTCCGAATATCTGGCAACCAAAACGTGGAAAACCCTGGACCGGACCGAACTGCTTCGGGCCGGACGAATGATACTGGCAACGGAAAGGATCTTCAGGCTTCGTGGCATTCGATATGCCGAGTTTAGAGACCTGGCCAGGCTCATGATGAAGGTTCCCCTCAAATACATTCACAAAAAGAGAAAGTTTCACAACGTGGGGTTTGCGACCTTTGAAAAAGAGGTGTATGAGGCATTTCGAATATACAAAACCCTTCAATCCATGCAGGAAGGGATCCGGCATTTCATACTTGAGGAGTTAATTGGGGACAAAGTCCGCATATACGGTTACGAAAAGGTCAGCGGATACCTGAGTTACAAAAATCAGATCAAACTGCTTCTGGTAGGGCTGGCGGGTACCCGTAAAATAAGAACCGATGATAATCCCATTTCTCTTAGTTTTCTGCAGATGGGTAAAAACGTGGAACAGCGCTACGAAGCGATCAACGATTGTCTTGACCGTATTCCCTCTCTGGAATTCTGGGAGGACAAATCACAACTGAACCATCTTTTTGCTGCCCAAACCGGGATTCTCCTTAAAAAGGAACACCACCCCAACGTTCTGTCCGTCACTTTTCAAAACCGCGTAAACATCACCCAGAAAATTGATCACATGTCCTCCATTAACGACTTGGAACAGCTCAAAATCTACTTTCACTACAGTCTGGGTTCTTTGAGGTCTTACCCTTTTTTCACGGAGGATTATGAAATTCTGCTTGAAAAGGCTTTTGAAGAGAGAATGAAGGACATCACAGACCTGATTCTCGACCGTACCCAGCGTCAAATGGATCTGGTCAAAGACTTTGAAGACCTTTACAACCTGTTCCACGACCTCACGGAAAGATCCAGGGACATCGGCTTTTCCCCTGATCAGGAACATCGATTAAACGACCTTTATGAAATGCGCAAGAACGCATTGAAGCGGGAGAAACTCTCAGAAATTGAAGATATCTTAAACAGCATACGCGATGTTCAAGAGCTTAGAAATTATTGGGAAAGTATTAAATGGTACCTGCAGGGAAACCGCAGATTTTTTGGCACAGAATATGAGTTTCTAATCGCTCAGAAGTTTGACACCAAAAGCGCCGGGATCTCTCACCCTAAAACCTGAGGATCTTCATATCCCAAATTCAGCAATCGACCTGTTTCCCTGCTGACCCTATTTCACGTTAATTTTTTAACTGCGTCCAGTATCCCCTGATAGTCGGGTTCATCCGCTACTTCTTTCACGAGTTGTATGTATTGAATGATCCCCTCGCGATCCAAGACAAAGACAGATCGAGCCAGAAGTTTCAGTTCCTTAATGAGAACACCGTACGCGTACCCGAATGACATATCTCCATAATCGGACAGGGTCACCACCTTATCGACCCCCGCCGCACCGCACCATCTTTTCTGAGCAAAAGGCAGATCCATGCTAACTGTGAGGATGACCACGTTGTCTCCCAATTCTCCCGCTTCTTCATTAAATCTGCGGGTTTCCATATCACATACCGGTGTGTCCAATGAAGGCACTGAAGAAATAATGCAAATCTTCCCTTTATAAGAAGATAAGGGAACTGGGGCAAGGTCGTTATTGGCCAGCACAACATCCGGCGCCATATCTCCAATTTTGAGTTCGGGACCCAACAATGTAAGCGGGTTTCCCTTCATCGTAATTTTGCCTGAACGCTCATCCACAATACTCTCCTTGTTGTAGTAACAATCATCTTTTCACAAAAAATCCCACCCCCATCCAAATGGGGGTGAGAGACTGACTGAGCCCAACATTATGACCCGAATTTTTGCCCAACCGCTTTTCCATAATCCTGACAGGCATGCATCCCTTCAGGAGTATCAATAATCGCCTCTTTCAAATTCAGGGCCCCTAAATCCACCATGTCCATTTTGAAAACAAATTCCATCGTATCAAATATCATTGGGGCCGATTCCCCGCTGTGGGTATATGATCCGAAAGCCCCGCCCATTTTACCCACGAGGTTAACTTTTTCAGCTATAAACAAAAAGGTCTTCATACTGCTGGTCATATCCCGATGGTAAGTTGGACATCCAAAGATGTAGCCATCATATCCTTCAAGACTCTTTTCGNTCTTAATATCTGAAACCTTCTCCAAAACCGGTTCATGACCACTGAAGCGAATTCCTTCCGCAATGTATTCAGCCATTTTCTTCGTATTGCCGGTCCTGCTAACATAGGCAACCAAAATCTTTTTCATAGTTCTTTTCCTTTCCTGATCAACCGCCATTTAATCAACTTTGTTGAAAGCCTTCTTTAGAGCACTGCAGACTGGACATTTTTCAGGCGGTTCATTTTCAATGGTATACCCACAAACTGAGCAAACGTAGTAACAATCGACGTCTCCAGGATTTTCAAGGCTATCGAGCGCCTTCTGATAAAGCCCTGCATGCACTTTTTCCACATCATTTGCGAATGAAAAGGACCTCACCGCCGGTTTATTCCCCTCTTTTTCAGCCTCTCTAATCATCTCCGGATACATTTCTTTGAACTCATGGGTTTCACCATCAATGGCGGATTGAAGATTTTCCGCGGTTGTCTTGACACCATTTAAAGTTCTCAGATGCGCATGGGCATGAACTGTCTCGGCTTCAGCAGCCGCTCGAAAAAGTTTGGCGACTTGTGGATAACCCTCGTTATCTGCTTTCTTGGCAAAAGCAAGATATTTCCGATTGGCTTGCGATTCCCCTGCAAATGCTTCCCAAAGATTGCTTTCTGTTTTGCTCATGATATTTTGCTCCTTTCAGTTTATTATATTCGAATCTAAAACATTTACCAGATTTCCATATTATTCACAATCTGTGCCAAAAGATTTCTAAACCAAAAAAATCGAAAAAACATTATCATATCAAAAAGTTAACATCTTCGTTCGGTATGACACATCCGAATGCGCCCATATTTTGATACAACCTGTACCACAAATCGATAGAATCGCCAAACATATGTTATGATTTAACAATTAGCATCGCATAACATTTCTTACCAAAATGTGATCATAGCGGTAAAAGGTTTTAAATGTTTGTTATTGAGAGCGAAAAAATCATAAATTCAAAAGTAATATAAGCATGTTAAGTTATTTTAATCAAGCATCGGCCGGAAAAAAACGGCCATTTCAAACTTGGAGGCGTAGAATTCTCATTTCGTCTCACACGAACCGCTGAGACACAAGCGTCTCTTGAGACAGAACTTCCCTAACCGCCAATTAGAGCAAATCCTGAACCCAGGAAAGTGCAGCAGCTGCATTGGGGTATCCGATGGTGGGCACTAACAGGATCACGGCATGACAAACCTCTTCCTCACTTGCACCGGCCTCCATGGCACGCCTTGCATGGCTGTGAACGGCGCCCTCGGACTTCTGTGTTGCCGCGGCCGCCAACTTAATCAGTTGCGTTGTCTTTTCGTCCAGAGGACCCGCATTCTGAACCGCTTTTCCCAACTGATCAACCGCCTGCATGACATCTTTATAGTCCTTCTGCAGTTTTTGGTAAAACTTGGGCATTTCACTCATGATGAATCCTCCTTGAAAGGTCTTCTAAACATGGGTCAATTTAAAAAAAATTAGGCTAAAAAATAAGTCAAACGGAGGACACTGTCAAGCTTTGTGGGTTTCAATCACCCGCATGGACTTCCATTTTCCCCCCAGAAAGCGAACCAGAAAAATGATGCTCAGCACGATCACATAGGCCGATACATTGATCCATGAAGCCATCACTCCCCACCCCATCACAACCACGCCCAGGTAGGTGGGCGTCACCAGCACCAGCACCGAGGTAATAACAATGGCGAACATCACATAGCGGGTGTCCCCGGCCCCTTTGATAGCAGAGGCAAAGACCAGGTTCATGGTATCAAAAACTGAATAGACGGCAACGAACCTCAGCAGCAGAACGGTTAAACGATAAATCTCGGCGAAACCCGCGGGATCGGCCCCTGCCGCAAAGGGGAGCACAAAGAGCTCCGGAATAAATAGATACGCCATCGCAATCACGAGCATATAGGCAAAGGTCAGGTGAAATCCTGAATACACGCTGGTCGTCGCCATTTCCGGCTGATTTTTTCCCAAATACTGACCCACAAGGACCGATATGGCGATGCTGGAGCCAATCATGGGCATGAAGGAGAGGGTACTGATATTAAAAGCGATGTTGGTGGCCGCCAGACTGACGGTGCCCAAATGGCCGATCAGAAGAATAAAAATTGTAAAGCCGGACATATCCAGAAAAAACTGAACCCCTGAGGGAAACCCAAAGCGGAGCAGACGAAAAAAAAGCTCTTTCTCAAACCGCCATCCTTTAAGGGTATCATATTTTTTGTCGTAAAGGGGCCTGCAAACCAGCGGAATGTAGACCAGCAGGGAAAAAACCCCAGCCAGAACAGTCGCAATTCCCGCGCCCCGAATGCCCATTTCCGGAAACCCCCACAAACCGAACACCAAAACATAATCCAACAGCAGGTTTACGCCTGTCGCTAGAATATTTACCCACATCACCGGCCACGTTCGACCCCTTCCGGAAAAAAAGCCGGCAAGTGCCGTTGAAGCAATCATGGGACCTGCCCCCAAGCAAAGGATCGCAAAGTATTCTACTTCCAGTTGCTGGATGGTCGCCTCATGACCTACGAGGCGAAAAATGGGTTCTGAAAATGGGACCAGTAGCATAATACCGAATCCCCCCAGAGCCGATATGTAAATCCCCTGCCAGACGGCTGGGCCGATCCGATCTTTTCTCCCCGCCCCGAAGTACTGGGCCACAAAAGTATTGACGTACGCCGCCGTACCGATAAACAGGCTCATGATGCAAAAATTGAGCATCCCGGCCGGCATGGCGGCCGCAATGGCTTCAGGGGAATACCAGGAAAGAAACATGCGATCTACGAAGTGCTGCACCGAAAGGGCTCCGGTACTCAGAATCAGGGGAAAAGCGATGACCAGGAACTGGCGGTAGCCCCCTTCACTGTGCCATCTTTTCTTGAATGCTCCCAATGTTCTCATTTTTCTATTCCGAGCTCGATTTCTTCCTTCCCGGTTGCCATTATTGGAAAAATTCAGTATGTACTAGAAAAAGAGAATTTAATCTACCTTTGAGGAATTTTGCCATGATGCAACTTGAATCTATTGAGGCCCGCGACCTTCCTGATGCCTGGTTTCAGTGCGTCTACCAGATTCTGGAAAAAGGGTGTGAGTATGTTATTGACCGGGGCAGCTTCGAAGGCCAGAAACGGCTCGAATTCGATTACATCACCATCCATATCAAATATCCCGGACAAAGACCGCTTCTGCCTGAAATCCCCCCTGCTCTGGGTATTCCCAATCCCGTGGCTGATGGCTACATTGAGGAATACCTGCCTTACTTAATGACATCCGCCAAACAACCGGGGGAGGACTATACTTACGGCCAATACCTGGAACCCCAGATCAATGAAGTCATCCGCATGTATCGGGAAGATGGCTTTGGAACCAATCAGGCCTATATGACCGTGGGAAATCCTGAGGCGCTTTACCTGGCAGATCCACCCTGTTTGAGAGGTATTGACACTCGGATCAAAAACGGAAAACTCCATTTCATCATCTATTTCAGAAGCTGGGATCTGTGGAATGGCCTACCGGCAAACCTGGGCGCCATCCAACTTTTGAAAGAGTACATGGCATCGGCCATCGGCGTTGAAGACGGCGAAATTATCGCATCCAGCAAGGGGCTTCATCTGTACGACTATGTATGGGAATTGGCACAGCTCAGAACCTGCAAAACGAACATTCCCACGCAGGGTTAGCCCACCCATGACCAAAATCGACCTCAAGGGATTGAGTGCAGCTGAAACGGAAACATGGGCCGAAGAACAGGGACTGGGTGCCTACCGGGGCCGTCAGATCCGGCATTGGGTGCTGACACGGTTTGTTCAATCCTTTGATGAAATGGGCAACCTGCCCAAGACCTTGCGCACCCTGCTCAAAGAAAAAGCCCATATCTCGCCTTTACGTGAGATCAAAGCCATCCAATCTGAAGACGGTACGCAAAAATTCCTGCACCAACTGTACGACGGGCACACCATCGAAACCGTGCTCATACCGGAAAGAGACCATCAGACCCTGTGTATTTCGTCGCAGGTGGGTTGCGCTATGAATTGTGCTTTCTGTGCAACGGGAAAACAGGGTTTTGTCAGGAATCTCAACCCCGGAGAAATTATCGAACAGGTCATTCTGGCCAAAAGATCCCTGAAGGACCCGGATCGCTTAAAGAACATCGTGCTCATGGGCATGGGAGAGCCACTGGCCAACTATGATGCGGTGATCAAAGCGCTTCGAAATCTCATTGAACCGGACGGTATGAATTTTTCCCACCGCAAGGTCACCCTTTCCACATGCGGTCTGGTGCCTGAAATAAGAAGGCTGGCCCGTGACATCACCGTTAACCTGGCGGTTTCTCTGAACGGTGCGGATGACGAAACCCGCAGCCGTCTCATGCCCATCAACCGTAAATATCCCCTGGAACAGCTCATTTCGGTCTGCAAATCGTTTCCCCTGCCCAACCGGCGAATGATTACCTTTGAGTACATTCTGATCAAGGATTTCAATGATCGGGATCAGGATGCACACAACCTGTGCCGGCTGCTTTCCGGGCTCAGGGCAAAAATCAACCTGATCCCACTGAATGCGGAACCGGAATCCGCCCTGTCACCACCTTCCATGGACAAAGTCCTTCATTTTCAGAAATTGCTGGTGGACAGGCACTTCACAGCCATTATTCGAAAAAGCAAAGGCCGTGATATCCTGGCGGCTTGTGGTCAGCTGAGGGGCGCAATCGAATCAAAAATCTATTGACTTTCCCCGAAATTCTGTGATAGGAAGCCCACGGATTCTAAAATAAGATCGATATCCCGGAAAGGGTGAGCGTTTTCATGCCATGGACGAAGATCTGAAAAAGCAGATTAAGGACCTTGGTTTTATCAGCAGCGTCGGCATGGCAATGGCCTTTTCCATCGCTCTGGGAGCGCTAATCGGTTTTTATCTGGACAAATACTTCGGCACAAAGCCGTGGCTGTTTTTTGTGTTTTTAGGCTTTGGTATTGTAGCGGCATTCAGGAATCTCTATATCCTCTACAATAAAGCAAAAGAGATGTGATGGTCGAAAAAAAACTACAGGATATCAAGACGTTCAACTGGATCATTCTGTTTATCCTGGGTGCTGTAAGCGGTGTTTTCATGACCGTTCAATTTACCCTTGGCGTTATCCTGGGCGGGTTGATCATCATCGCCAATTTCAGTCTGCTACATAACACCATGCGCAAAGCATTTTCCGATCAGGGCGCCATGAGAGGTAAAAAAATGGCGTTGATCGTAAAATTTTATTTTAGGCTTGCCATTATGGGCCTGATCATTTATATCCTTATCACCAATGGCTGGGTAAACCCTTTGGGTCTGGCCGTCGGACTTTCTATCGTTGTGCTCAGTATCCTGAATTTCGGGATTCGGGCTGCTTTTAGAACATCTTCGCGGGAGGCAGTATAATCTATGGAGCATCCGATTTTTTTCATTGACGCAATTTTGTCCGCCATGGGCTTTCATGATTTTGCCCTTCATTATTCCCATGTGACTTACACCTGGCTCACCATGCTCATTTTGATTCTGAGCGCCCTTTTCCTGGCCAAAAAAGTAACCCTTGTCCCTGAAGGGGGACAGAACTTTTTTGAGGTTCTGATCAGCGGTCTTGAGAACTTCATGGTGGAAATCACCGGGCCCGAGGGAAGGTTCTTTTTTCCTTTTATCGCCACCGTATTTTTGTTTGTTCTCGTTTCGAATCTGATCGGTCTCATTCCGGGCATGTTCTCTCCCACTGCGAATCTGAATACCACCCTTGCACTGGCACTCTGCACCTTTATCTACACCCATATCATCGGCATCAAATTTCACGGCGCCAAATACATCAAACATTTCTGTGGCCCCGTCTGGTGGCTCATCCCCTTAATGTTTCCCATTGAGCTCATCGGTCATCTGGCCCGCATCATGAGCCTGAGCGTTCGTCTTTTTGGAAATATTTTCGGTAAAGAGATGGTCCTGGCTATCCTGTTCGGCCTGGCTGGGCTTTATCTTGCACCGCTGCCCATCATGTTTTTGGGCATTCTGGTATGCTTTATTCAGGCGCTGGTGTTCATGCTTCTTGCCACCATGTACTTTGTCGGCGCCATGGAACATGCCCACTGATCCGCGGAAACTTAATAAATAAAACCCCTCTCTTTTGGAGAGGGTTAAAAGTTTATGGNAGAAGGCCATAAAAAAATACTAAGGAAAGGAGGTCTACTATGAACAAGAAAACGCTGGTTGGTATTTTCGCAGCAGTCATGGTGATCGGTTCAGCTTCCATGGCGTTTGCGGCGGAAGACGCTGCTGTCAAGGCTGCCGGTCTCTGGGTATTCTTCGGAATCGCCATTGCCTGTGGACTCGGCATCGGTATGGCTGCCATGGGTACCGGTATCGGTATGGGTAATGCCATTAATGGTGCTCTTCAGGGAACAGCAAGAAATCCGGAAGCGGGCGGGAAAATCATGACCACCATGATCATTGGTCTGGCCCTGATTGAATCCCTCTGTATTTACGCTCTGGTTATCTGCTTTATCCTTGTTTTCAAAATTCCGGACCTGGGAGGCATGCACGAGCTCATCGTCAAGTCTCTGGGTGGTTGATTAACAAGTTTCAGAAAAAGAGAGAGCCTGCTTTTGTGGGCTCTCTTTTTTTCCGCCCATGTGCATTATTTCACAATACATTTTTTAGGGTCTCAGCTTCAACGTGGATCTTCGATGTCCAAGGAATCTAAAATACCCAACCCCACCATCAAAAGGCTGGCCGTCTATTCCAGGCCCCTTGAAATTCTCCTTGAAAACGGACCGCCTGTCCTGTCATCGGAAAAGCTGGCAGGGCTTTGCGGCGTAAATCCCGCACAAGTCAGAAAAGACCTGGCGTATTTTGGTGAGTTCGGTATTAGGGGCGTGGGATACAACGTTCGAGACCTGCTGAACGCCATCAAAGGGATTCTGGCCACCGACCGGAAATGGGCACTTTGCATTGTGGGCATCGGACATCTTGGAAGCAGTCTGGTTGAGAGTGAAAATTTCAGAAAAAGGGGTTACATTGTCAAAGCCGCCTTTGATTCTGATGCCAGGAAAGTGGGTAAAAAGCTGGCCGGGGGGTTGACCATTCAAGCGGCTTCGAGCATCTCCCAAACGGTTCGTGATTTGGGCATTGAAATTGGACTTATCACAACCCCTCCCCATGAAGCCCAGCGAGCCGCCCATCTTCTTCAGGAAGGGGGTGTCGGCGCAATTCTTAATTTTACAACGATTCAAATCCGAACCCGAAAAAAGTGTATCATTGAAAACGCGGATTTGTCCGTCAAGTTCGAAAACCTCGTATACCATCTGGAGCAGTTGGATAAGATGTGAAACGACGGTTGACGTTTTATAGGATTTTCTTCAAGTACTGGCCGGTATAGGATTTCTCTATTTTTGATATTGCTTCGGGAGTCCCTGCCGCCAGCACCTCTCCGCCACCCGCGCCGCCCTCAGGACCCAGATCGATCACATGATCGGCGCCCTTAACCACATCCAGGTTATGTTCAATCACCACAACCGTATTCTTCTTGTCCACCAGTCGGTTTAAAACCTCCAAAAGCTTTTCGATGTCGGAAAAATGAAGTCCCGTGGTCGGTTCATCGAGCAGGTAAAGTGTTTTTCCCGTACTTCTTTTGCTCAATTCCCTGGAAAGTTTAATCCGCTGAGCTTCGCCCCCGGAAAGGGTTGTGGCCTGTTGCCCCAGTTTGATGTACCCCACGCCCACATCCACCAGGGTCTTTAGTTTTTTTCGAATGGGCGGAATGGACTCAAAAAAAGCCAACGACTGGTTTACCGTCATGTTAAGGACTTCCGCGATACTTTGGCCCTTGTATTTGATCTCAAGGGTGTCCCGGTTGTAACGAAGTCCTTTACAAGTTTCGCAGGTCACGTAGACATCCGGCAGAAAATGCATTTCAATCTTGTTAATGCCGTCCCCCTTACAGGCCTCACATCGTCCCCCTTTTACATTGAAACTGAAACGGCCTGGCTTATAGCCCCTGGCTCTGGATTCGGGCAGCATGGAAAACAGGTCTCGAATATGGGTAAATGCCCCCGTGTAGGTTGCCGGATTGGAACGAGGGGTTCTGCCGATGGGACTCTGGTCAATATTGATGACTTTATCCAGGTTTTCCACACCCATCAGCTGATCATACGGCCCCACCGGGGCTTTCGAACCATAGAGATGACGACTGAGCGCCGGGTACAAAATGCCATTGATCAGGCTGCTTTTTCCCGATCCCGAAACGCCGGTCACACAGGTGAAAGTGGCCAGAGGAATTTTCGCTGAAATGTTCTTCAGATTGTTGAGCCGGGCCCCTTCGATCAAAACCGCCTTGCCGTCCCCCTTTCGTCTCACAGCCGGTACTGGAATCATTCGCCGTCCCGACAGGTACTGCCCGGTGAGCGAATCCTGCGATTCGACCAACGCACGGGGCGAACCACTGAAGACCACTTCTCCCCCTTTGACTCCCGCCCCGGGCCCCATGTCAATGACATGGTCTGCCAGAAGGATGGTTTCCGAATCGTGCTCAACCACCAGAACCGTGTTGCCCAATTCCTTCAACTGCTTCAGATTTTCAAGCAACCTCAGATTATCCCGCTGGTGCAGACCGATGCTCGGTTCATCCAGGACATAAAGAACCCCCGCCAGCCTGGAGCTGATCTGCGTGGCCAGTCGTATCCGTTGGTCCTCGCCCCCAGACAGCGTACCGGAGGCACGATCAAGGGTCAGGTAATCGAGACCGACACTCCTCAAAAAACCCAGCCTTTCCCGAATTTCCTTAAGCACCCCTTTGGCAATCGTCTTTTCTCTGGAGCCGAGGATCAGGTTTTCAAAAAAATCATACGACCCTTCCACTGAATGCGTGGTCAGTTCATGAATGGACTTTCCGCCCACACGCACCGCCAGACTGGTGGGTTTAAGCCGGGCCCCTTGGCAAACCGCGCAGGGCCGAATGCTCATGTATTTTTCGATTTCATATCGCACACGGTAGGAGTTGGTCTCTCGATAACGTCGGGAAAGGTTCGGAATCACCCCCTCGAAAGGACGGTTGCGGGAGTGCTTTCGGTGGGCCATCTGGAATTCAAAGGGAATTTTTTCTTTACCTGAACCATAGAGCAGAACCCCTTGAATATCGTCTGGAATATCTTTGAAAGGCAGATTTTTTTGTACACCATAGTGATCCAGCACGGCACACAGCATCTGCTGATAGTAGCCGGAAAATCTCCTGGGCCACGCAGAAATCGCACCGTCGGGCAGGGAAAGGGCAGCATCGGCAACCACCAGGGCCGGGTCAAAGGCCCGCTTTGTACCCAGGCCATTGCATTCCAGGCAAGCGCCGGCGGGATTGTTGAAAGAAAACATTTGCGGCGTCAATTCCGGCATACTGAGTCCGCACTTGGGGCATGCTGCCTTCTGATTAAAAAAGACATCCCCGGTCCCGATTACCTCCACCACCGCTCTTCCTTCCCCCAGAGAAAGGGTCAGTTCCATAGAGTCCGTCAGGCGCCGTTGAATCTCCGGTTTAACCACCAGTCGATCCACCACCACCTGGATCGTGTGCTTTCGGTTCTTTTCAAGAATAATGTCCTCATCCAGAAGATGGGCTTTCCCGTCTATTCGCGCGCGGGTAAACCCGTCCTTGCGAAACCCCTGAAGTAACCGCAGATGCTCCCCTTTTCGATCTTCCACCACGGGCGCCATGATCTGAATCCGGCTTCCTTCTTCCCAGCTTAAGATCTGGTCTACAATCTGCTGGATGGTTTGCGAACGGATCTCAATGTCGCAATCCGGGCAGTAGGGTTGTCCCACACGGGCAAAAAGAACCCGCATATAATCGTATATTTCCGTCACCGTTCCCACGGTGGAGCGAGGGTTACGGCTGAACCCACGCTGCTCAATGGAGATGGCCGGAGAAAGTCCCTCGATGGAATCCACATCAGGCTTGTCCATCTGCTCCAAGAACTGCCTGGCGTAGGCGGAAAGAGATTCCACATACGCCGTTGTCCCTCGGCATAGATGGTGTCAAAAGCAAGGGATGACTTGCCCGAACCGGAAAGTCCCGTAATCACCACAAACCGGTTTCGCGGAATGTCTATGGAAATATCTTTGAGGTTGTGTTGACGGGCCCCTCGAACCTTAATGGCGTCAATGGACATGAGCGGCCTGCGTTCTCTCTTTGCTTTTCTGTGTAGAAGCTCTGTTGCCAGCCATTTCCGTGGCCATGCGAATGGCAGCCTTGAGACTTGATGGATCAGCCCGGCCGCTTCCGGCAATATCATAGGCAGTACCATGGTCCACAGAGGTTCTGATAATGGGCAGCCCCAAAGTCACATTGACCGCATCGGAAAAGTGAAGGAGTTTCAAGGGAATAAGTCCCTGGTCATGGTACATGGCAACCACCGCCTCAAACCGCCCGGCGGCAGCCTGATGAAACAGCGTGTCCGCGGGGAACGGCCCTTTCACGTCGATGCCCTGTTTCTGCGCCTTTGAGATGGCCGGCACAATCACCTCCTGTTCTTCAGTGCCAAAGAGCCCTTCTTCGCCCGCGTGGGGATTCAGGGCCGCAACCGCCAGGCGCGGACTACTAAACCCCAGGTCTTCCTTAAGGGCTTTTGCGGTCATCGCTATGGTGTTGTAGACACCTTCCCGACTCAGCAATCCGGGTACGGCTTTGAGTGCGCAATGAATCGTCACCAGCACCACCCGAAGTTTATCCCCTGCCAGCATCATCACATAATTTTCCGCGTTGGTTTTATGGGCGATCAACTGGGTATGCCCGTCATATTTGTACCCGGCCTCATGCATGAGCACTTTACTGATGGGGCCGGTTACCATCCCCTGNATCTCATTGTTAACNGCCATGTCCACTGCCCGCAAAATATATTCCACCATGGCCTTCCCCCCCNCCAAAACGGGACGGCCCGGTTGAATCGCGGCGGAGGCCAGGTCTGACAGTGCCATGAGATCAAGCACNCCCGGCGTACCCGCTGCCTCGGAAGGGGCGGAAATGAAGTTGATGGTGATTTCCTCAGCCATCAATCCCTTTTTCCCCATTCTCGAAATGGTATCGGAAAGCACAGCGCCATCACCCAAAACAACGGGGTGACACCATTGGTAAATTGTGGGATCCCCCAATGCCATAACAATGATTTCCGGCCCGATACCTGCCGGGTCTCCCATGGTAATGCCGATATAAGGCAAGCGTTTCAACATCAAATACCCCAAATATCATCAAAAAGAAGCCCGGCCTTAAGAATAGCTGAGCACATAGGGCCGGGCCGCCAAACATCTCAAAAAATCTCTCCCATTCAGATTCTGGCTTCTTCATCCGAAAGCCGCTTTGGATTTGATCATTAACAATTTTTATGCTTCGCCTCAAGATAAAAAGGCGTTCCTGCCCGATGAAGACGCCATGAATAACGTTTTTGTGTTCGAGGAGTTGCCGACTGGAGCTGAGAGTAGCCCGAACATAATTTTTGCTTGCCATTAATAAATTTCATTATAAGATAGAAAAATGTCTTCCATGCGTGCCCAAACTGAGGTGATCATCCATAATGACCTTGACGAACTCTCAAAGGCTGGCGCAACCCTGTTTGCCAAGAATGCCGACCAAGCGGTTGCTCGCAGCGGTTTTTTTACGGTAGCGCTTTCAGGAGGCTCGACCCCAATGGGCATGCACAAACTGCTCGCGAAAAAC
>JGI11705J14877_10000300_pt1 | contig 31515 bp, 29 predicted proteins | sample Etolaghawater15m_FD_14877 | JGI IMG/M metagenome (IMG submission 14877)
AATATACGGAAGTGTTGCGAGTCCGTAAAGTGCTCCCATAAAGATAAAGGAGTGTTTGATGAGCTACTCAAACCCAGTGTTTATTCCAGGCCCGACCAATTTACCGGAATCGGTAAGACGGGCAATTGACTTGCCGACAATTGACCACCGATCACCAGCATTTGCCGAAGCGATGCCAAAGCTATTCGCTGGTCTGAGATCCATTTTCGCGACGAAAAGCCCTCATATTTTCGTATTCCCATCCACCGGCACAGGCGGTTGGGAGGCCACTATCGCAAATACCTTGTCTCCAGGCGACAAGGTTTTGGCCTGCCGTCATGGTGTGTTTTCTGATAAGTGGATCCGGATGTGTGAAGCCTTCGGATTAGTTGTCGACGTGATCGAATGCGATTGGAGAGGTCCAGCAGATCCAGCACTCATCGAGGCGGCATTACTGGCAGATCAAAACCACGCGATCAAGGCGGTACTGGCAACGCACAATGAGACTGCCACCGGCGTACGAAGCGATTTAAAGGCGATTCGGGAGTCAATCGATCGAGCCGAACATAACGCGCTGTTTTTTGTTGATGGTGTCAGTTCCATCGCATCGATGGATTTCCAGATGGATGCCTGGGGTATTGATGCCGCCGTCACGGGCTCTCAGAAAGGGTTCATGATGCCAGCCGGATTGGCCATTGTAGCGGTCAGCGAAAAGGCGATAGACGCAGGTAAGACAGCAACTCTTCCTCGATTTTTCTTTGATTTTAAGCAAATGGGCCAGATGACCCACCAGGGTGGTTTCCCATATACCCCTCCGATGCAACTCCTTGCAGGCTTACAACACTCAATTGATTTATTGCTAGCCGAGGGACTCGATGAGGTGTTTAGTCGACATTTTAAGATGGGTGAGGGAGTGCGACAGGCTGTGAGTGCCTGGAACTTGAGTCTCTGTTGTGAGGATTTGCAATATGCCTCTGACACGGTGACGACCATCATGGTTCCCGAGGGTTTTAATGCGGACCGGCTTGTCGAGCATGCCTACTCGAGATATGCCATGTCCTTCGGTGCTGGTCTTGGCAAACTTGCTGGCCAAGCCTTCCGGATCGGTCACCTCGGGATGTTGTCCGAGGCCCAAGCGTTGAGTGGGCTTGCCGTGATTGAAATGGCAATGAGGGATTTGGATTATCCGATCGTGAGCGGAAGTGGTGTTGCGGCGGCTCAAGAGTGGTATCGCTCAGCATTGAATGCAGATGCAATGCGACCTGTGATAACAGCAGCTACCTGTGAGGACGTTGCCTGATGAATGCATCGATTGAAGACCAATTGAACCCAGTGAAATGTGTTGGGATGGAGCAGGTGGTGGGAGCAGCTGATCTCACCATCGATCATATGTTGCAGGCGCGACAGCGCATTGCTCCTTATGTCCACAACACGCCGATTTTGACGTCGAGCTATCTGAACGAACGGATTGGGGCGGAACTCTTTTTTAAGTGTGAGAATTTCCAAAAGGCTGGTGCCTTTAAAGTTCGGGGCGCCTGTAACGCGGTCTTTGGTTTAACTGACGAGGATGCCGCACTGGGAGTGGCCACACACTCATCGGGAAATCATGCGTTAAGTTTGTCTTACGCAGCAGGCCGACGGGGAATTCCTTGTCATGTGGTAATGCCAAAGACTGCGCCTCAGGCGAAAAAAGATGCTGTTCGAGGCTATGGTGGGTTGATCACCGAGTGCGAGCCCTCAACGACGAGCCGAGAGGCAGTCTTTGCTGAGATTCAACGAGAAACCGGTGCCGAATTTGTGCATCCCTACAACGATCCCCGAGTGATTGCGGGACAAGCGACGTGTTCGGCAGAAATGCTCGAGGCTGTTGATGGGCTTGATTCTATTGTCGCGCCAATTGGCGGCGGCGGCATGATTTCAGGAACGTGTTTAACCGTCAGCCATCTCGCACCAAAGATTGAGATCTTCGCAGCAGAGCCCATGCAGGCTGATGATGCGGCTCGATCATTTCGGGCCGGTCACATCATCGCTGATGATGCGCCTGTGACCATTGCTGATGGTTTAAAAGTGCCGTTGAAAGACAATACTTGGCACTTTGTTTCGCATTATGTTGCGGACGTTTTGACAGCCTCAGAAGAAGAGATCATTGACGCCATGAAGCTCACATGGCAGCGGTTGAAGATTGTCATGGAGCCCAGTTGTGCGGTGCCTTTAGCAGTCATTTTAAAGAATCAGGATGTGTTTCGTGGCCGACGGATCGGAGTCATTGTGACCGGCGGAAATGTTGACTTAGATCGATTACCTTGGATGAAGTGAGAAAGATAATGAACAGTTTAGTGAATTGGAATGAGTTAGAGGTCGGATACGATATTCCGGCTCGGGTCGGTATGCGCGAAAGTGAAGTACAGACACCTTGTCTTGTGGTGGATCTGGATGCGCTTGAACGCAACATCAAAAAGATGGGTGACTTCGCAAAAGCCAATGGGATGCGTCATCGGGTCCACGGCAAGATGCACAAGTCAGTAGACGTGGCTCTACTCCAGGAAAAGCTTGGTGGATCCTGTGGTGTCTGTTGTCAGAAGGTGAGCGAAGCAGAAGTCTTTGCGCGCGGAGGCATCAAAGATGTGCTGGTTTCAAATCAGGTCCGTGATCCAGCTAAGTTGGCGCGATTAGCGCGAATTCCAATGTTAGGGGCGCGCACAATCGTGTGTGTTGATGACTTGGCAAACGTTGCTGAATTGTCAGCGGCGGCAACAGAAGCCGGAACTCAGATTGAATGCTTGGTAGAAATTGATTGCGGTGCTGGTCGCTGTGGCGTCACAACGACGCCGGCGGTGGTTGAGATTGCGATTGCGATTGATCGGGCTGATGGTCTGAAATTCGCGGGTCTTCAGGCCTACCATGGTGCGATGCAACACCTGGATTTATATTCAGAGCGTGAAGCCAAGATCCAAGGCGCGATTGCGATGGTACGAGACGCAGTCGATGCGCTCGCTGAACATCAACTGACATGCGACATCGTCGGTGGCGGTGGAACTGGTTCGTATTACTTTGAAGGGGCGTCTGGCGTCTATAACGAGCTTCAATGCGGATCTTACGCCTTTATGGACGCCGATTACGGTCGGATTCTGGATGATAAAGGCCAGCGGATTGACCAGGGCGAGTGGGAGAATGCGTTGTTCATCCTGACCTCTGTGATGAGCCACGCGAAAGCTGACAAAGCAATTTGTGATGCCGGCCTGAAAGCCCAGTCAGTCGACAGTGGCCTCCCAGTGATTTTCGGTCGTGACGACGTGAAATATGTGAAGTGCTCAGATGAGCATGGGGTGATTGAGGACACCCATGGGGTGCTCAAGGTCAACGACAAATTGCGTTTGATCCCTGGTCACTGCGATCCGACCTGTAATGTACACGACTGGTATGTTGGGGTGCGTAAAGGTGTTGTGGAAGTGGTTTGGCCGGTTTCAGCGCGCGGTAAAGCGTACTAATTGTTGAAACATCCAAACGGAGAGAAGGAACACCATGCAGATCATTACTGAGCAGCAAATTGCTGAGATTTTGGATCCGGAAATTGCATTTTTTGCTGTTCAGGATGTCTTTAAGAGCATGGAAACCGAAGCCTGGAATTTCCCGGTGGTTCGAGAATCATTGGGATTTCAGGACGCTTTGTATGGGTTTAAGTCTGGATTTGATCCAGTCTCTGGTGCGCTTGGCCTGAAAGCAGGGGGGTACTGGCCTCACAATGCTGACAAAGGACTTGCCAATCATCAGTCATCCATTTTTTTGTTTGACCCAGAAACGGGCCAGTGCAAGGCCCTATTGGCAGGCAATACCATCACTGCATTGCGAACCGCTGCTGCCTCTGCGGTTTCGATTGATCGCCTAGCGGTCACTGATCCAACCACTCTGGGTTTAGTCGGTACGGGGCACCAGTCGATCTTCCAATTAGAGGCCGCACTCCGTGTGAGAGCATTTGAACAGGTCAAGATTTGGAATCGGTCCAGCCGTGATCTGTCCAAGCACCACGCTCTGGCCGAGTCCTATGGAGTGGCCTGCAACGAGGCCAGCCTTGAAGAGGTGGTCCGAGAATCCCAGGTCATCATTACCATCACCTCCTGTATGGAGGCGTTATTTCCCAGTGATTGGGTGACCCCCGGGACGCATATTGCTGCGATGGGGACTGATACCAAAGGGAAGCAGGAGCTCGATCCAACCCTCAGTCAGCGAGCGATACGCATCACCGATGAGATCGCTCAATCTCGAACGATCGGGGAATTCCAACATGTGGCTCCTGACTCAGGGATCTTGACCATCGGTTCCATCCTTCAGGGCACGGCGACGGGTCGGACAGGAGACCATCAGATCACGGTCTTTGATGGTACAGGTGTTGGCCTTCAAGATTTGGCCTGCGCGCAAGCGGTGATGAAAAGCCTGGGAGCCTCTTAATTTGAGCGTTTCTCAGACTCCGCTAGCCGATTTTTATTCAGATACGCAGACGCTGCCAACCAACGACATGCTGAAAAGTGTGATCGGTGTGAAAACAGGCGACGAACGTCATGGTGCTTGTCCGACTACCAATGCACTATGCGAACGCGTCGCTGATCTTTTTGGGATGGAGTCTGCGGTATTTCTGCCGTCTGGCAGTATGTGTAATCAAATTGCCATTGCTGTTCATACCCAACCAGGAGACGAAATCATCTGCTCTCGTGAGAGCCATATTGTGTTCGCTGAGGCCGGTGGGCTCGCGAAGCTGTCGGGCGCCATGGTGTCGGTGATTGACTGCGAACGAGGTCTATTTGAAAGCAGTGATGTCTCCCGGCTGTACCGTCGCCCATCATCCTTTGCACCACGCACGCGACTGGTGGTGACTGAGCAGACATCGAATCTGGGTGGAGGTGCTATTTGGCCAGTCGAACAATTGGCAGATGTGGCTAAAACAGCGCAAGAGTTAGGGCTTTCTGTCCACATGGATGGAGCGCGAGCGCTTAATGCGTCTGTTGCCACCGGCATCGATCTCGCCACCTACGCCAGTGATCATGACAGCGCTTGGCTTGCCTTTACCAAAGGACTGGGTTGCCCAGTGGGTGCTGTGTTGGCAGGATCCCGAGATTTTATTGAGCGTGCATGGCATTTCAAGCGGATGTTTGGTGGCGCAATGCGCCAGACTGGTGTGTTAACAGCGATGTGTTTACACGCACTGGATCATCACGTGGAGCGATTGGCTGAAGATCATGCACGCGCAAAGCGGATTGAAACGCAATTGGATGGCTGTGAATTATTCCGTCAGGTGTATCCGGTTGAGACCAATATTGTGCTCGCGGAAATTGATCCACGATTCGAGATCTCGGCCCCAGAACTCAGAACGTTTCTAGCCTTACGGAATGTTCAGGTGATGGCTGTCGGCACTTCAAAGATTCGAATGATCACGCATTTAGACGTTGATGATCTGGCTGTCGAATCCTTAATCAATGGAATTGAAGAGTTTCTCAATTCGAGGTCACATTGAATCATATCGGTCAATGGAGTCTGCTTGAAAACATCTAGGTCGACAATTGATCGGGTGTAGGAGGCCAATTAACCGGAAGTCCTGTTCGAGCTGAATATTGAGCGGCCTGACCCATCAATACCGCGATCATGCCATCGTTCAAGGTCACCTCAGGCGCTGACCGCATTCCTCGACAAACTTCGGCAAAATATTGATGCTGGTAGAAAGTCGAACCATTATGATCACCCGCCTCTAAAAGCACTGGATCAACAGGAACTTGAATCAATCGAGGGCCTCTGGGGTTACGAGGGCTGACCACTACCTCCGCAATTGGTGGGTCCCCGAGCTCTGGAGGCCAGAATCGTCCAGGCCCAGGTATCCGGGTCTCGATTTTCCCCAAATGTCCAACAGCGCTGATCTCTTCTTGATAACGCGATCCTTCAGCAAACATGCAGAGTTCGAGCATGGCCTTTGAGCCATTGGCGAAATCGATAGTGACGTATGCGTTGTCCCAAATATCTGATTGTTTACCGTCGTATACTTCATTGACGTGATTGATGGATTGGTTTCCCGATGCGTATATCCGAATCGGCTCTGATTTGAGAAGCAGTCGCATCAAATCAAAGAAGTGACAGCACTTTTCAACCAGAGTTCCACCAGACTGTGCATTGAATCGGTTCCAGTCCTTTACCTTTTGAAGGAACGGAAAACGATGCTCTCTAATCGTGAGTAATTTAATTCCTCCAGTAAGCTCGGTCACTTTCTCGCGTAGAAGTGCGATCGGTGGCATGTATCGATACTCCATCGCAACCCAAACAGGCTCGGTGTATGACGCAATAAATGATTCAAGCTTGGCCAGATCGTCAGGAGAGGTAAATAAAGGTTTTTCTACCAATATTGGTAAAGGACGAAGTTCCTGAACCAGTTTCAACTGCTCTACGTGGCAATAGTTAGGTGAAACAATGACAAGGCAATTCAAATCTGGGTTTTCGAGGAGTGATTCAATACTGGAATATCGCTCAGCGGTCGGGGCAATTTGCATGGCTTTAGAGGCCATACTGTCATCCGGCTCAACTATTCCAATGACAGTTGCATGCTCGATTAGAGCGATGTTGCGGAGGTGCTCACGCCCCATCATTCCGCAACCGATAATTCCGTAGTTCAGATGCATAGATTCACCTCAGGTATTGAACATAGTTGACTTCAGCTGGATCGAACCATGTCCAAGATATTTCAATGCAGCGATTGTGTTGATCCCAAGCTTGCCTTTCAATAAATCCGGCGATTGTGCCTGTTACTATGCGGAACGCGGGAGGGCTCCACTGAGGGACCGGTTTTCTGTTGACCCGGTCGACGGCCCGAGAAATCCAGACATTGAGTTGTTCACGGTAGGTCGCATAGAGTGAGTCTTGCACAGTCCTTGGGTCGAGTTGACCTGCTCTGCGGTCTAGCCAGATTTCCTCGATTCCAATCGGTGCGTTGTTTAGAAATCGCAATCGCCTGATTCGGGTTGCTGATTCAGAGATTCCCAATGCTTGTATGCTTGAAGGAGACTTTTCTTCCGAAAGATCGAGAATCTGAGCGGTTGGCTCGCCCCCGCCTGACCGAAGTTCAAGACGGAACATGGCGTAGATCGGATCTCTGCGATCTGAATTCACATAGTTACCTGACCCCTGAACCCGCTTGATGTTGTTGTTTTCCTCGAGGACAGAGAGCGCTCTGCGCACTGTGCCCACTGAGACATCAAATTGATTGGCGAGTTCTCGCTCTGGCTGCAGGCGAGCCCCATGTTGAAGCGCTCCATTTTCAATCTCCAGCGCAATCAATTTTGCAATTTCTATATATCGAGGCCCAGGGGACTCGTGGTGATCTTCCATCTTCAAATGTTCTTGGTAGCACATTTCGCATGCTTAGGATGACGTAAATCGATCGAAAAATAAATCAATTGATTTGCTATTGATATACCTTTGGCGGGGTGATACTTTCCATATTGATACACAATTGATTCATATGGGTGATTTGATGAGTTTAGTTGTTCCGGTGACCTCTGAAGCATTGCGCTCGTCTGAGGTGTCTTGGTTTTCAGCACTCTGTTCGGATGATTTTCAGTTTTTGGGTGTGCCAGATGGGGATTTAAGGTCATCTTGGGAGCATTGCTCAACGATTGTTTTAAAAGCAGAAGAGCAGGGTTTTAGGAATATTTTGTGTCCATCCTCGTATCAAGTGGGCCAAGATACTTTAAGTTTTGTTGCGGGTTGTGCGCCGATCACCAAGGACATCAATCTTCTTGCGGCAGTGCGTTGTGGTGAGATGCAACCCGTGATGCTGGCGCGGACTCTGGCGACCTTGGATCACATGCTTAAAGGGCGTTTGACGGTCAATATCATTAGCTCTGACTTCCCGGGTGAGACGGCCGATAGCCGCTATCGCTACCAACGTTCTCGCGAAGTGATAGAAATCTTGAAACAAGCGTGGCAACAGGATTCGATCGAATATCACGGCGAGATTTATCAGATTTCAAAACTTCCAAGTGATCCAGCGAAGCCCTATCAATCCGGAGGACCGTTACTGTATTTCGGTGGTTATTCTCCGGATGCTCTTGAGTTATGCGGCCAATATTGCGATGTGTATTTGATGTGGCCGGAAACTCAAGCGCAATTGGCTGAGCGGATGATATCAGTTCATCGGGTCGCACAGCGATATGGGAGAACGCTCGACTATGGCCTGCGAGTTCACATGATCGTGCGTGAGACGGAGGCCGAAGCTCGCGAATATGCCGATTATTTGGTGTCTCGACTGGATGACGAACAGGGGACAGTTATTCGCAACCGAGCCTTGGATGCAACCTCGTTAGGGGTTGCGCATCAGTCCGCGAATCGCGATCTTGCCGATCAAGCTGGTTACATTGAACCGAACTTATGGACTGGGGTTGGGCGGGCGCGATCTGGCTGTGGAGCAGCTTTGGTTGGTTCGGCTGACCAAATACTCACGCGGATTGAAGAGTATCGTGCCATGGGAATTCGCGCCTTTATTTTTTCTGGATACCCCCATCTACAAGAGGCTGACTATTTTGGGCGTTTGGTGATGCCTGAGTTATCAACATGTTCGCTGCCCCATGAGTACGGCCGAGTCCCCAGCGAACCCCCCAACACCCCCCTTGCGCGTGGAGTTAGAAAATAATGGAACGTATACGATTCTGTGAAAACGTCGACATCAGCAGGATGGTCTATGGGATGTGGCGTCTAACGGATGACTCTGCTCATAGCACAGAGATGACTATCGATAAGGTGAAGGCTTGTTTAGATCAGGGCATCACAACGATTGATCAGGCGAATATTTACGGCGCTTACACTGCCGAAGCGGAGTTCGGTAAAGCGCTTAAAAAATCAGCGGGATTAAGACAGCAAATCGAAATTATCAGCAAATGCGATATTGTCTGGCCTGCTGGTCGTTTCTCAGCTCACCGAGTGAAGCACTATGACAGCTCACATGCGCACATTGCTGCCTGTGTAGAGCAGTCGTTAACGGATTTACACACTGACTATCTTGATGTGCTGTTAATTCATCGTCCAGACCCATTGATGGACCACCATCAAACAGGGGCGATTCTCGATCAACTGATTGATGAGGGCAAAATCAAAAGTGCGGGAGTATCGAATTTCCGGCCGTGGGATATTGAGTTGCTGCAGAGTGCGATGAAGCATCCATTGGTGACCAATCAAATCGAGCTGAGCCTGCAACATCATCAACCACTGGTCGACGGAGATGTCGCATTTTTGCAGCGACGTGGCCTACCCATCATGGCTTGGTCTCCGTTGGCCGGTGGGGAATTATTCAATCATTCAGAGATTAGAAAAGTCTTAGAGAGGGTGGCTCACTCTTACGACACCGAACCAGACGCTATCGCAGTTGCTTGGCTAATGGTGCATCCAGCAACGATCATTCCGGTTCTTGGCACCAATAATATTGAGCGAATCAAGAATATTCATCGAGCGGCTGATATTCAGTTAGACCGCGAAACTTGGTTTGAGTTGTATACCGCATCTTTAGGTCGGGAGGTGGCATGATGGGCTGTGTCCTGGATGATGCCTTAGCGATCGATCCAAAAGTGCTGAGAAGTGCATTGGGACATTTTGCGACAGGAGTGACGATCGTCACAACAACGACAAGTTCGGGTGCAGTGGGTATTACTGTGAATAGTTTCGCATCGGTCTCTTTGGATCCTCCGCTAGTCTTATGGTCTATCGACCGTCAGGGATCTCGTTATGACACGTTTCGATCAGCTGAACACTATGCCATCCACATTCTTGGGGCTGAGCAAGCCGACCTAGCGTATCGGATTGTGAAAAATGCGAGCGACTTTAGCGACGTGAATTTAGAAGAAAATACTCAAGGCGTCCCGATTATTCCTGATTGTGTTGCGGTGTTTGAATGTCGGCAGGCTGATGTCTATCGAGGAGGGGATCACGATATCATTCTTGGACAAGTTGAGGCGTTGAGAACGAAAGAAGGCGGCGCTCTTGGGTTTTTCAAAGGGAAGATGACGACGATCAGTGAATAATGTGGCATTGGGGCATGATGTTAATTATAAAAATATGCACCGACATCAATGATTGGATGACGAAGAAGTGTTTGTTCCTCGGTGGACTTTCAATTGTGTTGATGGTCTTGGCGATTCTAGTACAGGTGGTCTTCCGTTACGGGTTGAACAATGCGCTCCCTTGGCCAGATGAAGCTGCCCGTTTCTTCATGTTGTGGATGGTCGGTTTGATGGCGCCTGTTGCACTCCGTCGAGGTGGCTTCGTTGCGATTGATGCGCTGTCTTTTGCATTGCCAGCCAGAATAGCGAATTTCTTGAATCTTCTTTTGATTCTGATTGCGAGTGTTGTTGTGGTGATCGCCGTCAACATTGGATGGAAGGAAGTGACAGGATTTGGTGGTCAGTTTGCCACTGCCGCCCTGTATCTTCCTGCTTCCATGGATTTCTCTGAATGGTTTCGGATTCCGCGGAGCTGGATGATGGCGTCAATTCTATTTGGGTTTAGCTGGATGCTTCTGATTCAACTCGAGTTGTTCGCGCGAGAACTCTACGCACTTATTTATGGCCTCAGGCCTCGGATAGATCCTATGGTGGAGGACAGCGGATGCTAATTTGGTTCTTGCCGCTGTTCTTGGTGTTTTTGGCGCTTGGGTTACCAGTCTTTTTTGGGTTGATCGCTTCGCCTGGTATTCTATTGTGGTTGAACGGCAACGAGAGAGATTTAGCGCTCTTATACCGAAATCTCTACAACGGAATGGATAGTTTTCCGTTGATGGCTATCCCATTCTTTATGCTTGCTGGCGAGCTGATGAATCGCGGCGGAATTACCGTTCGATTGGTGGAGTTCTCGCAGGCATTGATGGGCCACCTTCGCGGAGGACTGGCGCACGTTAATGTGTTGTCTTCAATGCTGTTTGCAGGGCTTTCAGGGTCCGCTGTCGCTGATACGTCTGCCTTGGGATCTATGCTAGTCCCGGCGATGGAAAAGCAAGGCTATACGCGAAGATTTGCTGCCGCCATCACGGCAGCCAGTTCTGTGATCGGTCCAATTATTCCTCCTTCAGGCATCATGATTATCTACGCTTATGTCATGGGTGAGAGTGTCGCCGCGCTATTCCTCGCAGGTGTCGTTCCGGGAGTGTTGGTCGGTGGTGGTCTGATGTTGATGATCAAACTGATGGCCAATCGTTACGGATTCCCCGTGGCATCCCGCCGATACAGTTGGGGTGAGCGCGGTCAGGCGAGTTTAAAAGCATTTTTTCCGTTGATGACTCCAGTCATTATTCTGGGCGGCATTTTGCTGGGGGTTTTTACACCCACTGAAGCGTCGGCAGTGGCAGTTGCTTATGCCTTGTTTATCGGTTTGTTTGTCATCAAAACACTGAAGATGAATGACATTCCAATGGTGCTGACCAACTCAGGTTTAACATCTGCTGTTGTTCTACTTTTGGTAGGGAGCGCCATGGCTTTTAAAACTGTCGTGAGCTTAAGTCATGCACCGGAACTCCTCGCTGAATGGATTTTATCGTTGACCGAAAATCCCCTGCTACTACTGCTGTTGATCAATCTTTTGCTGTTTCTTGTAGGGATGTTTCTGGACGCTGGGCCTGCCATTATTATCTTAGGTCCGATCTTGGGTCCTATTTTTGTGGATCTCGGAGTCCATCCTGTCCATTTTGCGATCATTATGTGTGTGAACCTGACTGTTGGGTTGGCGACGCCACCGATGGGTCTCGTGCTATTCGTCGCTTCGGCTGTTTCCAAGGAGCGCGTTGAATCAATTTCTCGAGCGATCCTTCCTTTTCTCGCTGTAGAGATTGTCGTAATCTTTTTGATTACGTACTTCCCGGCTCTGTCGATGACAATTCCGCGTCTGGCAGGCTTTGTAAAATAACTAAAATGGAGTATCGATTATGCTAAAAAAAACACTCGCCGCTCTCGCCATTGCTGGTGCGGTATCCTTGCCTTTACAGGCGATTCAGGCTGCTGATTACACGATTCGTGCGACAGCGAATTCCAACGAGAATGACGAAGATTATGATGGATTGGTGGTCTTCAAAAATTATGTTGAATCCGCTTCAAACGGAGCAATCGAAGTAGAGCTCTTCATCGGTACGCAACTGTGTTCGAACGGTGCTGAATGCTTGCAAGGTGTCGCTGACGGATCGATTGACGTCTACATCTCAACCTCTGGAGGTGCGGCTGGTATTTTCCCTTACGTCCAAGTATTGGATTTGCCCTATTTGATGGCTGACGACCGAGTCGCCGAGCACGTCTTGGCTGGCGACTTTACTCGTACAGTGCGCAAGATGGCTCTCGAGGATTCTGGCAATGCCATCCGTCTGATGACGATTGGTAATACAGGTGGATGGCGTAACTTTGCCAATACCAAACGTCGAGTTCAACAACCGAAAGACCTCGCTGGTCTCAAGATTCGTACAGTGGTTGCTGACTTGCCACAGGAGTTGGTCAAAGCATTGGGTGCCTCTCCGACGCCCATCCCTTGGCCTGAACTCTTTACTTCCTTTCAAACAGGTGTTGTTGAAGGTTCGAAGAATGGGATCACCGATATCATGGGTATGAAATTCCCTGATGCGGGATTGAAGTACGTTACATTGGATGGCCACGCGTATATGGGTGCTCTGTGGTGGATGAATAACGAGAAATACATGGGTATGCCGGCTGAATTGAAGCGGGTTGTTACCGATGGATTCTACGCATTACAGCAAGCGACATTTGCGTCACCGAAGCGGAAATCGATCCAGGCGTACTCGGATTTTGTGGCGGGCGGAGGAGATTTGTACGTCCCAACACCTCAAGAGAAAGCGCAATTTAAAAATGCAGCGAGTCCGGTTTATGACTGGTTTAAGTCAAACGTTAAACGAGGAGATGAGGTCTTCAATGCACTAACAACAGCGGTGACCGAGGCTGAAGCACAGATCGAAGCTAGTCGGAAGGCTGATATGTGAGGAAAAGAAGGGGTGCCGATTAGGCACCTCTCCCTCTCAGACTATCTGAACGGATACATCCAGCTTCGGTAATCATCGACTAACTCTAGAGCGTCATCAATTTGTTGTTGGTCCATCTTTTTAACGATTTCTTCTTGCGAAATCAGCGCATCAGGATCGCCGCCAATGGCACTGAGCGTGTACCACATGTAGGCACGCACCAAGTCGATTTCTGGCAGGCCGCGACCAACCTCGTAATACCATCCAATCCCGGATTGGGCCCCAGCGTGGCCTTTCATGGCAGAACGCAGGTACCACTCAAACGCCCGCCTGTCGTCCCGTTCAACTCCAAGGCCCATTGCATACAGGATTCCAATCAATTCTTCGGCATCTGCATTTCCAGCGTTGGCCGCTGGCCGCAACAGTTGCATAGCTTCGTTGAATTGGTTGGCCTCCATCGCATCCCGAGCCTCCTCGATATCTGCAAACACAAGATTCGAGATCAGCACTGTGCAAAGAATCCAATACTTCACTTGATTAGTCTCCTATTCATCGCACTCCCATGTTATGCGGTTAATCTACCTGCCGCACCGACTGAGCTCGATTTTCGACCGGCCGATGCAAAGCTTATCGAATTAGGGCGTTTATTATTTTTCGATAAGGTGCTCTCAGGGAATCGCAATATCAGCTGTGCGACCTGTCATCATCCGCGATTCGGAACCAGTGATGGGTTGTCATTAGGCATTGGTGAAGGCGGTATTGGCGTTGGGACTGATCGAGGTCCTGGCGAGGGCCATTCAAGGATTAAAAAGCGGGTTCCTCGGAATTCGTTAGCTCTTTGGAACTTAGGCGCCAAGGAGCAGACAATACTCATGCACGATGGACGTATTTCTGAAGCCGAAACCTATGACAACGGATTTAACACACCAGCTGAAGAATGGTTACCTGACGGATTTAATGACCTGCTAGCTGTTCAGGCAATCTTCCCGTTGATTGCGCAATTTGAAATGGCGGGAAATCTCAACGAAAACGAAGTCATTGGGGCTGTCCACGACCGGATTGATTACGCATGGCCGATTATTGCAGAGCGGATTAGGGGGATTCCTGAATATCGAGATTTATTCGTTGAGTCGTTTGCAAGTATCAACGAGCCATCCGAGATCTCGATTGTTGATGTGGGTAATGCGATTGGAGCCTTCGTCAATCATCAGTGGCGTAGTTACGATTCCCCATTTGATGATTTTCTCAACGGGAATTCGAGCGCTCTGACTGAGCGGCAAATGATGGGGCTCTCCTTGTTTTACGGCAAAGCTAACTGTGCGAATTGTCACAGTGGTAAATGGTTTACGGATCATCAGTTTTACGCGCTGGGTCTCCCTGCTTTTGGGCCGGGTCGAACCCGACGATACAATGATCTTGCCAGAGATCTTGGACGCATGGCTGAATCGGACCGTCTCGATGATATGTATCGATTTAGGACACCGTCGCTCCGGAACGTGGAATTAACCTCGCCCTATGGCCATAACGGTGCGTTTAAAACCTTAGAGGGTGTGATTCGTCATCACCTTAATCCAGAAAAGTCTCGATCAACCTGGGCAAAACAGCAGGTGATCCTGCCGGTGATTCCCGAGTTCGAACGCATTGATTTCATGATTCAAGATGATCGATTAGAAATGACTCGTTACTCGAAGGTTGTTGATATCGAGCCATTGGATTTGAATGATGAGGAGGTATTAGCGTTAGTTGATTTCCTCAAAGCGTTGACGGGTCGGAGTGCTAAGGACCAAGTTACTGTTATTCCAGAAGCGGTTCCCTCCGGTCTTGAGATTGATCGGTGAGGTTGAGAAATGTTTCGTGTCGTCCGCAGACGTCACCGCCTTTGGCGGTGACTGGTTGCTGGATTCATGCTTCAAGAGCAAGAGAATTTGGAGTCTTAGGCAAGTTCTGTAGAGATTGGCTCGGATGCGCTATCTAGGAACTCCAAAACCATCGCCGCGGTCCACGAGAAGCTTTGACCACCGCAGGCAACGCCTTCTATTGGATCATAGTACTCAGCAAAGCCGCTAGTCTTGATTAGATCGAGGCTTGTGTCAGAAATCAATTGACTGAGGTCATCGTGATCTCCATCTTTCAGTCCTTCAGCAATCATATAGTTGATGATTAACCAGACAGGTCCGCGCCAATACCGGTAGCGTTCAAATTGGGCACTTGCAGGGTCTTGGCTCGGAATACCAAAAGGTGTGGTGAATCGACCGAGCGTTTCGGCAATTGTTTGTTTTCGATGACGTGGAATTTGCGTTAATGCGGGGATGAGTCCGCCAATCGACGCATTGTTGATTTGCATCTGAGTGACCCGATCGAGGCACACATATTGTCCGAGTTTTTCATTCCAGAGCGTTTCCAGAGATTCGATACCTTTGCTGAACATTGCTTCGCAGGCATTTGCGATCTCGATCTCTCCGATGTCGCGAGCAAGACTACCGACATCAGAGATGGATTGAAGGAGCATGGCATTGAAGCCAGGGTCTACGACCTGAAATGGCGAGCGATCGTGAAGAATGGCATTGTTCCAATGCGACGATTCAAATCGCTGAACGAGCCAAATGTATCGCTTATATTGCTCCTGTGTCGGGCGATGCTCGGGGTTCGCGTGCATCGTGTCACGTCGTAGAAATGGCTTCACGCCATCAGTCGGCACGCGTGCTAGAGCGTCATCCCAATCTGCTGAGTTGTCCCGACCAGACTCCCACGGATGAATGATGGCAACCAATCCCTCTGATTTCGGATCACGACACTGATAAAACCACTGATGCCACGCATGAATTTTCCTAATTAAGCTCCTGAGTCGTTCAACGTAGTCCGATTGATTATCGGTCCGCTCGAATACTTTTTTTAGGCAGTACCCGGCTACTGGCGGTTGGGTAATCCCTGAGGTTGGGACTGGTCGACCCGTATTCCAGACGTCAGGACCCGGGAAATACCCATCATTTTGTTGATGAAAGATGATGTGCGGGACCATCCCGTCATCCCATTGATGCTTGAATAAGGTTTCGATTTCAATCCAAGCGCGTTCGACGTCAAAGTGCGCAAAACCGATCGCAGTAAGGCAGCTATCCCAGTTCCATTGGAAGGGGTAGAGCCCATGTGTTGGAACCGTATAGCTTCCCTGATCGTTTTCTTGAATTGTTGCAATGGCTTGTTCGATGATTTCCTTCATCTGTGCGATCCTTAATGATGAATTGCGAGTTTGCTCGATGGATCAAACCAGCGGATCCGGTCGAGAATCGGGTTCAAAAAAATCTGATCGCCCACACGCACTTGGCTGTCCAAATCAAGAATGGCTCGAAACGCGGTATCTGCAATCGATGTTGTGACCAGTAAATGAGGGCCGAGAGGTTCGATCATGAGAATCTTAGCCGGTAGGCCGGTTGTCGAGAGAACCACGTCTTCAGGCCGAATGGCACAAAGTAAATCGCCAGAGGCAGTCGTTGGGCCCCGATATTCAACACCTGCCACATTCCAAACACCGCGCTGATTAGATTGAGCTTTGATAAAGTTCATTGGTGGATTGCCAATAAAGCCTGCGACAAAATGCGTTGCTGGATTTCGGTAAAGCTCCATGGGACCTGCCGCTTGGACGATTTTTCCGCTATCCATCACGCTGACCCGATCCGCTAGACTCATTGCTTCAACCTGATCGTGAGTCACATAAATAGCAGTGGTGTTACTGCGCTGGAGTACCCCTTTCAATTCTGCTCGCATTTCGAGGCGAAGAAGTGCGTCAAGATTCGATAGAGGTTCATCCATTAAAATCACATCTGGCTCCATCGCCAGCGCTCGTGCCACCGCTACGCGTTGACGTTGACCTCCAGATAATTCGCCTGAGTAGCGTGAAAGGAGTTGTTCAATATGCATCAGCTCCGCGTTTTCTTGGACGCGGTCAGCGATGGTCGCTGCATCGAGTTTGGCCATTTTCAGCCCGAATCCAATGTTGTCGGCCACGGTCAGATGCGGAAAGATGGCATAATTCTGAAAGACCATGCTGATTCCGCGATCTTTCGCTGGTAGATGATCGATTCGGCGATCACCGATCCAGACTTCTCCAGACGACGCAGTCTCCAGTCCCGCGATAATTCGTAAAAGTGTGGTTTTTCCGCAACCGGACGCCCCCAACAAGACCATAAATTCCTGGTCGTGAATGTCCAGATTGATGTCTGTTAACGCTTCGTATGTATCGAATCGTTTAGAGATATTTCGAATGCTAATTGCTGCCATCGTTTGGTCCGTCGGTTACCTGTTTGATATGCCCCACATGGCAAATAAATACTTCCTGACTGCGAAGATAAAAATGAGTGCAGGGATGACAAGAATGAAGCCGCCGGCAAACTTAAGATGCAAGGGAGCCGTATCCAAATTCTGTAAAAGGAAAGCTGTCAGTGTTCGGTTCTGAATGGTGAGAACAGCCGATGCGAAGACTTCATTCCAAGAAATGACGAATGCAAATATGGCTGACGCTGTGATGCCCGGTAAAATCAATGGTAAAACCACATATCTGAAGGCACCTAAGCGCGTGCAACCAAGCGTCCAAGCGGCTTCCTCGAGCTCCCTGGGTATCCCGGAAAACAGTGAAAACGTGATCAGGATGGCAAATGGCAGTGCGAGCGTTGTGTGTATTAGTGACAAGCCAATCTGCGTGTCATCGAGGCCTGTCTCAATGAATAGAACAGCTAATGGCAATGCGAGTAATGGCAAGGGAAAAGCTCGTGTCATAAGAATCATAACTCGGAAGAATTCCTTCCCGACAAAGTCAAACCGGGAGAGTGCGTATCCCGCTGGAGCACCGAGTCCAATTGAGAAGATCATGGTTAAAACCGCCACCATGATTGAGTTCAACAGCGCGTCGATCATACCGTTGAATTTCACGAAAAAGATCAGACTTTCGAGGTCAAATTCTGGGATCAATGACATAGGAAACTGATTGATGGCTTCTGGTGAGGAGAGCGCATTCACGGCCAGCAAATAGAGAGGACCTAAAATCCAAAGACATAGCAGAACGATGGAGGAAAGATAAACCATTCGTGATGCTTTGATGGTGGCTCCGACTTGGTCCATCAGATGCTGACCCCCTTAGGAACTCTCAGTACGCGCAGAATCAGTAAGGTAAATGCAATTGAAAGACCGAGAATAACCAAGGCAATGGCTGCGGCTGCTCCGCTATTCAACAGATCAAACTGATAGGTATAAGTTTCGCCCATCAGAACTGGGAATAGTGTTCCGCCAAGCGCTGCCACAACTGCGAACACCTCAAAAGCAAGGATCACGCGTAAAATGAGGGCCGTCTGCAGAGAAGGTCTGAGGAGTGGTAGTGTGACTCGCAGGAACTGTTGCCACCGTGATGCGCCAAAAACGCTAGCTGCTTCGTAATATTCTTTTGGGATGAGGCCAATCCCCGCAACTAGAATCACCAGCATAATTGCAGTGGCACGCCATATCTCAGCAAGCGCGATGGCGACAAAAATCATCATTGGATTTTGATAGGTCAACAACGGAGTTGGTTGATTGATGAGACCAAGGTTCATCATCAAGGAATTGAGAAATCCGGTCTGCTCAAAAATGACAAGCCAGACGATCCCTGCTGCCAAATCTGAAATCCCCAGAGGTATCGTCCAGATATACAGCACAAAATCTCGGCCTTTGGTCATGCCGTTGACCATCGTCGCCATCAATAGTGCCAGCGCGAGTTGAACGGGCACGACTGCAGCAGTTAGGAGTAATGTATTTTCGAGTGAAATCGAAAACTTCCAATGACTAAAAACGTCCTGAAAGTTCTTCAGCGAAAACCCGTCGCTTGATGAGTGTTCAAATGCTTGTGTGATGACAGATAAAAAAGGATAAAGAAAGAACACAGCCAGGAACAGAGAAGCAGGTGCGATGAGTACATAGGGAAGCTGTTTATTGTGACTCCACATTCCGCTGATCTCCTATCCTAGCTGAGAAAAGTGGCTCACATGGTGGTGAGCCACGACCCGATTACTCGACTGGGCATGCGCCTTTTGAAGGTGCATCTGGAGTCCAACAGGGTGCGCCTGTTTCATTCATGATCGCTTGTAACTTTGGCTTTTGATCGTTGAGAACCATTCGGATATCTTGATTCGCCAGTACGATCCGCTCAAAGCTATCAACGAAAATGCGGTTGAAATCTCCGCCTTTGCTTCCGAGACCCGCAGGGAGTAGGCCGGGATTGGCATCGGGAGAGCCACTCATTTTAGCGATCGCTCCACCTGCAGCTTGTACGGCGGGAGGAAGATCGGCTGGAAGCTTAACGTCTACTACTGGGAAGAAGTTGGTCGCACGCAGTGTCGCAAGTTGCGTCTTGGGATCGAGCATATGCTTCACGACAGCCTTTGCAGCATCCATATCCGGTGCTGTCCTTGGGATTGCTACTCCAGCAATGACTGGCATAAATCCACGACCTTCAGGTCCTGCTGGTGCTGGGAACGCGACAAAGTCATCAGGACGCTCATTAAAAGCGTTAGCAAGACGTGAGGTATGATCAAACGCAATCCAGACCTCTTCGCTCAACAATTGCTCCTGCAAAAACGAATAGTTCGTTGATGCTGGGTTCGTGACGGCCCAAAGTTCGCGGAATTTTTCCCACGCAGTCACCGCTTTATCCGACGCAAAGGTTCGAACCACACCGTCGGTGTAGGATGGGTACAAGTAGCCTTGGAAGAATCGATGCTTCAATCCTTTTGGACCGGCCGGAAATCCAAATTTGGCAGACCCAGTTGCGTTTTTCACGTTAGTTGCCCAGGCAATTAATTGATCGTAGGTTAATGCGTCTACGTTTGCGCCTTTCGGAAGATATTGAAGCGCTTTCTTATTGGCAGCCATGACGTAGCTCGCCTGCATCCAAGGAATATACTGCTTTGCGCCGGTTCCCAGTTTGGCCAGATTATTGAATGTGTTACTTGCTGCACCGAGGCCTAAAGATTCGAGATCGACAAGGTCATCGGGATTCATCGCGGCAAAATCACCATGCAGACCTCCGAGAACGCCGATTTCGCCGGAACCTGCTTTTAATTCCGCTTGAAGTCGAGTCAGCCACGGTCCGCCGTCGTTGGCTTGGTAAGTAACTTTGGTTGACGAGGAAGCAAGAACTTGCTCACGCATCGCCTGAGTTTCTTGGGCTGGTTTAGCTTGAGTCGACCAGAACAGGACGTCTGCACTGACACTCACAGAGACTGCGCACCCGATTGCTAGGCCGATAAAGGTTTGTTTCATTTTCATGAGTGAGATCCTCTCAGATTACGAGCCTGAGGCTCTTTATTATTGCGAGTATTCATTCTTAACGAACACATCGAGTTTGGTGTAACGTTACATCAAACGTCAAGAAAAATTATTCAATAAAGATAATAAATCGAAAGATTGATTAAAAAATACCCGTTTTATTGCAAATTTTAAGGAAATAACGTTACATCTTTGTATGAAAAAGGCGAATTTAAAAACGGTTGCAGCGGCGGCCGGTGTTTCGGTGACTACAGCCAGTCAAGTCCTGCGGGGAACTGGTCGTATTTCTGAAACCACAGCACATCGCGTTCTCAAAGCCGCTGAACAGTTGAACTACATTCGCGATAATCGGGCCGCTTCAATGCGGTCGGGCGAATCCAACGAAATTGGTATGGTGGTTCACCATATTATCAATCCATTTAATGCTGAAGTGATCAGTGGTGTCAGTGAGTATTTGAGTGAGCAGGGATATTTTGTCTCCGTGCTGGATAGCCAGTTGGAAAATGCGAAAGAATTCCAGAACCTTGAGGCTTTTGTCAGTCACGGACGATCGGGACTCATTTGGGTGCCAACGAATAATGCGTCAAACAAATCACTTGAAATGCTCGTCCGATCCAGGGTGCCAACCGTAACTTTTTTAAGACAACTGGAGAACTCCCCTTTCGATCACGTTGGAATCCAAAATCAACAAGCCACCTGGGCTGCAACAAATCATCTNATCAAGCAAGGTCATCGANNCATNGNNTATTTNGGTGGGATNGATCATGCGCAGGTGCGNGCCGAGCGAATTGCTGGATACCAGCAAGCATTGNCGGATCAGGATATTGACGTTCAATTNGTTTGGGATTGTGCCGATTCGAAGCTTGCAGGTCTTGATGCAGCAGAACTGCTATTCAAAGAGCACCCCGAGATCACAGCGTTAGTCTGCAATGGCGATNTGGTCGCTCTCGGCGCATGCGTTGCTGTCAAACGAATGGGTATGATGCCTGGTGATGATGTATCAATCATCGGTTTTGATGATATTTCGGATGCAGCGATTGCTGATCCGCCATTATCCACGCTTGGTATTTGCCCTCGTGTTTTAGGTCGGACATTAGCGAAAGTTTTGGTAGAGCGAATCAGATATCCGGAGATGTCCCGCGCGATTACATCGGTGGCGGCGGAGCTGATATTACGCGGATCTACCGGACCTATGAGAGAGGTGGGTCATCGATGACTGAATTCGCAAGCCGACAATTTCTTCTCGATCACACGGCAGCAATCCTTGCGTTTTACGAGCCGGTCGTTTTCGATCCAGCCGGTGGCTTTTATCAAAACCTGAAAGATGATGGGACTGTGTTTGACCCACACTCCCGCCATCTAGTGTCCTCAACGCGGCTTGTTTTTAATTACTCCGAGGCCTTCCGACGTGGACTGGGAAGTCACTATCAGGCCTGGGCCAAACACGGCGTTGATTATCTGCTGAATGAACATCTGGGCGACACAGGACATTTTTCTTGGATGTTAGGTGTGTCACCCGATCATCAAGCCCTGGCTTACGGTCATGCGTTTGTTATGTTGGCTGGTGCCAGTGCGATTCGGGCGGATGTCGAGGGTGGAAGTCGATGTCTGGCATTAGGTGAGCACATTCTGGAAACCTATTTCTTTGAGTCGCACGCATCAGCCTACGCAGACGAGCGGTCGCCCGACTTAACGGAACTCAGCCCTTATCGGGGTCAGAACGCCAATATGCATGCGTGTGAATCGATGATTGCCTCCTATCACGCAACTGGAAGCGCGCATTATTTGGAACGGGCGACGATCTTAGCCAAACGGTTTGCAGGAGAATTGGCCGATCAAGCCGGCGGCATGGTGTGGGAGCATTATTCTGAAGATTGGTCGATTGATTGGGACTTTCATCGAGATCAACCTAATGACCTGTTTAAGCCCTGGGGGTTTCAGCCGGGTCATCAAGTCGAGTGGTCGAAACTACTGACGGAACTATTTCAGATCACCAATGAATCTTGGTACTTGAAACGCGCGATCACCTTGTATGAACAAGCCATCGATACGGGGTGGGACGATACATATGGTGGCTTGGTTTATGGAGTCGCTCCGGATGGTTCCTTTGCGAGTGCTGACAAGTATTTCTGGGTGCATGCGGAAGCATTTGCAGCTGCCTATCGTCTCTTTAGGCTGACTGGCGAACAGCGGTATCTAAATGATTACCAGCGAATTTGGGACTACGCTTGGGCACATTTGATTGATCACCAATATGGCGCTTGGTTCCGAGTCCTCTCTCGGGAGGGGCAAAAAATTGATGACCTCAAGTCTCCAATGGGGAAGGTGGACTACCATACGCTTGGAGCTTGTTGGGATGTCCTTGACCAACAGAGTCTCCTCATCTAGGGGTGTGCTAAATCGTCTGTATTGTTGCTGATTAGGTCCGCCCGTTCCATAAAGCCTCTGAGTATTGATGTTAAATAGAAAAATAGCGGCTATGACGGGACTTGAGCCTGCGATCCCAGAACGATGAGGGTGCCGGACGAAAAATTAATTTATTTAAATACCGTGTTTTAGTACTTCAAAAGTGCTTTGTAGTATGAAAGTAGTAAAGTCAGTGCTCTGTTTTCGACGTTATTAAAAATAGGTGTTCTCTTTAATCAGGATTTCGATCCGTACTTGTTCTTGAGACGAGAGGGGGGTTGTTCCTTCGTTCATCGCTTTTAGTCGTCGGACGCAACTTCTAACCAAATGCCCAGTATCTTGCGATATCACAGCGTCCACGCATCCTTCTGCGAGCTGGTTTTTGGTGAAAGCTGTCAATTCATGCGCGATCACTACTAGCTTTCTGTCTGCCGCGTATCGATTGATAGCTTCTAGAGGGAGTCTCGCTTCGGAACCTAGGATGTAAATACCGCATAAATCTGGTTTGGTTTTGAGTAATCGACGAATGATGTCGTCAGCTCGATGCGGATTATTGAAGTGTTCGGTTGTTGGCAGTAACTGAAAATTACTTTGAGTTGAGAATACTAAGTCGGCGCCTCGTCGTCTTTCGACACTATCATTTGAGCTAATCGTGGTGGTGATCGCGGCGATTGATCCAGATGTGTTATTTTGAAACCGTAACATCAGTTGTCCTGCAGTCTGTCCAGCTTTCACATTCGGTATTCCAACAAACGCTGAAACAGTTGCTGCCGATTGGAAGGAAACTAAGGAAATTACGGGCACTCCTCTTTCTGTCAGTCGCGTGATCGCATCTCTGATTTCGGGATGTTCTATCGCCATAATTGCTAAGCCGTCACAGTCGTTTTTCGATAATTGACTGAGCGCTGTTGCGACTTCGTGTGGTTTTGTTTCGTCGATGTTAAGGATCTCATACTTCATCATCGACCCGAATCCGTTCGAATCAATCTCATAAACACTTTTCCTGAGTTGCATGACGAAGTCGCCTTGGGCGCTTGGTAGTGCGAAGATAAATTTTAGATACCGATTACGTGATAGTGCCGCAGCCGCATGGTTGCGTTCATAACGGAGTTGTCGAATCGCTTCTTCAACTGCGGTCTTGGTTTTGTAAGTAACTCCTGGTCGGTCATTCAGAACTCGGTCAACAGTCGCTAAGCTGACCCCTGCGGCACGAGCTAGGTCTTTTGTGGTTGGCTTCACTTTCCCTGATTTTCCCATCGATTCTGAGTGCATTAGGATAAATGAGGTACGAACCTCAGTAAAGGGGTTGACATGAGGTACGTACCTCATTAGCTTACCTGAAGTGGTGTTTGTAGGATGCTATAGACACTTCAAGTCAATAGAGTTAGCCGACCTACAACAATAAGAGGTGTAATCATGAGTTTTAAGACAAGCGTGAAAATAGTCGCAGGAGCTGTTATGGCTGGATCTATCCAGACGGCAGTTGCGGATGATTTAACCTTGTGCTGGGCATCGTGGGACCCAGCTAACGCTCTCGTTGAGCTAAGCAAGGATTTTGAGAAAGAAAGTGGCCATAGAATGAGCTTTGAGTTCGTCCCGTGGCCAAACTTTGCAGACAGAATGCTCAATGAGTTGAATTCAGGGGGTGGTTTGTGTGATCTCATGATTGGCGATAGCCAATGGATTGGTGGGGCCGCAGAGAACGGGCAGTACATCAAGCTGAATGATTTCTTCGCTAAAGAAGGAATCAGTATGGATGATTTCATTCCTGCGACTGTTACGGGCTATTCCGAGTGGCCAAAAGGGACTCCAAATTATTGGGCTTTGCCTGCATTTGGTGACGTTGTTGGGTGGACTTATCGCAAGGATTGGTTCGAGCGTCCTGAATTGCAGAAAGAGTATAAGGATAAATATGGTCGTGATTTAGCCGTTCCGAAAAACTTGGCTGAGCTAAAGGATATAGCCCAATTTTTCCAGAATAGACAAATTGACGGGAAAACTGTTTATGGTGCGGCGATTTACACAGAGCGTGGGTCTGAAGGGATCACAATGGGAGTCACAAACGCTCTGTATAATTATGGGTTTGAGTACTCCAATCCAGCGAAGCCTTATGACCTAAAGGGATTTGTGAATTCCAAAGAAGCGGCGGCTGGCCTCGAGTTTTACAAAGAGTTGTATGACACGGCAACTCCGCCGGGCTCATCAAACTGGTACATGGGTGAAAATATCGACGCCTACAAATCTGGTCAAGTCGCACTGCAAATGAATTTTGCTTTCATTTGGCCAGGCGTTGAAGCTGATCCTAACGTTGGTGGAGGTAAATCAGGTTACTTCCCGAATCCTCCTGGCCCAGGCGGTCATTTTGCGCAACTCGGTGGCCAAGGGATCTCAGTCGTTGCGTCTTCAGATAAACAAGCAGCAGCTCTGGAATATATCAAATGGTTTGCCCAAAAAGAGGTCCAAGATAAGTGGTGGAAAGCGGGCGGTTATTCAGCTCTCAAGGCTGTAGTTGAAGACCCTGGTTTTGTAACAAGCCAGCCTTATGCCAAAACCTTTCTTGACTCGATGGCTATCGTTAAGGATTTCTGGGCGGAGCCAGCATATGCCGACTTATTGCTTCCGATGCAAGAACGTGTTCATGATTACGTAATCGCGGGCAAGGGCACGGCTCAAGAAGCTTTGGATGGACTGGTGGATGATTGGACGGAAGTCCTAGAAGACGAGGGTAAACTGTAGCACTCACCCTAGACCGGAGTTGCTTTCCAAGATCGGTTTGCAACTCCGTTTTTCAATCAAACGCATCATAAGACATCACTTAAAGGAGCTTGCCGTGCTGAGGCTTTTTGTCGATAAAATTGCCCAAAAAACACCCGTTGGTGTGTCGAAGCACGTTCAAGGTTTGTCCGATAAGAAGTTGGCATGGCTGTTCGTGAGTCCGACGATCATCCTGCTTTTAGCGATCAATATTTTTCCGCTAATTTGGACAATTTATCTCAGTTTTACCGACTACCGAGTCAATCGACCTAACAGAGACGTCAAGTGGGTCGATCTGCGGAACTACGAGCGGATTTTAACCGACAGTGACATCTGGCAGACCATGCAAGCAACTGCACATTTCCTTGTCTCGACATTGGTGTTACAGGTTTTACTTGGTTTTACGTTGGCGTTTTTAATAAACAAAAAATTTAAAGGTAATGATCTTCTGACCACGTTGATCGTCCTTCCTATGATGCTTAGCCCAGCAGTCGTTGGAAACTTTTGGACGTTCCTCTACCAACCTCAAATAGGGTTGTTCAATTATGTGATCAGTTTTTTGTCAGGGGTCGATCCAAGCTCTTTTTCAATGATTGGCGATGTTCATTTGGCGCCATGGGCAATCGTTATCGTCGATACATGGATGTGGACTCCGTTTGTCATGCTGATTTGTCTCGCTGGTTTGCGATCCATTCCAGACTCAATTTACGAAGCAGCTGAGTGTGATCGAGCATCACAGTGGCGGCAATTCTGGACCATAACTATTCCGATGGTTTTACCGTTTTTGATGTTGGCCGTCCTATTTCGAGGAATTGAAAATTTCAAAATGTTTGATTTAGTCGTGCAGTTAACAGGCGGTGGGCCCGGAAGCTTGACGACGCTTTCTTCGATCGATCTAAAGCGTGAAGCGTTTGAAAAATGGAAGACAGGGTACTCGTCTGCTTACGCGGTGATTTTATTTGTGACGGTTTTTGGTCTCGCTTCTATTTATGTCAAAGCGTTGAATAAGGTGAAAGATCGATGAGTTACTCCGTAACCGCTCCATCCTCTCGAACCAAGTTATTGTCAGGCTTGTTGGTGAGCCTCTACGCTCTAGTCACCCTGGCACCGCTCCTTTGGATTATCGCTACAGGCTTCAAGTCAGGACAAGATTCGATTCACTATCCTCCGAAGGTTTTGTTTGAACCGACAATGGAAGGGTATGTCAACTTATTCACAACGAGAACAAGAATACCTTCAGATGCTCAGCCTCGGGATCCAGAGTCTTTATCGTGGTATGAGCAGATAGTGAACGATAAGGGAGAAATGATTGCTGGTCCCTCAAAATATGGTGAGAGATTTTTAAATTCCACTGTGATTGGATTCGGGTCGACAGCTCTATGCATGCTACTAGGAACAATGGCTGCTTATGCCTTCAGTCGCTTCAAGGTGCCCCTTAAAGAGGACCTTTTATTTTTTATCTTATCGACCAGAATGATGCCGCCCATTGCAGTTGCGATACCCATATTTCTAATGTTCAAAAATTTGGGCCTGAACGACACATACTTTGGAATGATCATGCTTTATACAGCGGTGAATCTCTCTTTGTCGGTGTGGCTGTTGAAGGGATTTATGGACGAAATCCCAGTTGAATATGAAGAGGCAGCTTTAATCGATGGATACACACGGTTCGAAGCGTTCATAAAAGTGGTTCTTCCTCAGGCAATCACAGGAATCGCTTCAACAGCTATTTTCTGTCTGATTTTTGCCTGGAACGAATACGCATTTGCCGTTCTGCTAACTTCAGGGGATGCTCAAACTGCACCTCCATTTATTCCAACCATAATTGGTGTCAGCGGGAAGGATTGGCCTGCAGTGGCCGCTGGCGCGACCCTTTTCCTGGTTCCGGTCATGGTGTTCACGGTACTTCTTCGGAAGCATTTGCTTCGTGGTATTACGTTTGGGGCAGTGAGAAAATGAAGCAATTCCTGAACGGATTAACCTCGTTTCGAAGGGGCCCTTGGGAAGCACTTGCTTCGTTGCTAATCGTGCTTGGAGTCCTGATGCTCATGCAGCCTTTTTATTTGGTTATCTTCACCTACTCTTTTTCGGTGATATTAATTGGAACTGTCATGTACTTAATCTGTAGTCATTTCAGGGATTAGAACGATGGCCGAAATTGAAATCAAGAATCTCCGAAAAGAATTTGGTGAGTTCGTGGCAGTACAAGACTCCACCTTCAAGGTGGAAGATGGAGAATTCTTCATGTTACTCGGACCGTCAGGATGCGGCAAAACAACGACGCTGCGCATGATGGCTGGATTGGAGTTGCCAACGTCAGGACAGATACTGATTGATGGCGAAGATGTTTCGTTTAAGCGAGCTCGTGAACGTGATATTGCATTCGTTTTTCAAATGTATGCGTTATACCCGCACTTGAATGTCAGGCAGAATCTCGAGTACCCGCTGAAGAGTCAAGGTTTTTCAAAGGCACTGATAAATGAAAAAATCGCTGAAGTAGCAGCGATTCTAAGAATAGAGCAGTTGCTAAATTCGCCAGTTGGTCGCTTATCTGGCGGCGATCGACAGCGCGTTGCCTTGGGGCGTGCGATCGTCCGAGATCCTTGTGCTTTTTTTATGGATGAACCGCTAGGAGCCCTGGATGCGGAATTTCGAGAAGAAATGGCTGAGGAGTTACGAGCTCTTCATGATCGCATGAGGGCAACCACAATTTATGTTACTCACGATCAGTTAGAAGCAATGCAGATGGGCGATAAGATCGTCGTCATGAATCATGGTGTGATCGAGCAATTCGGCGTGCCTCAGGATATTTATGATTGGCCCGCGACGAAATTTGTCGCTGATTTTATCGGGTCTCCCGCAATGAACTTTCTTTCGCTAGGGCATTATAAATTGTGTCCCGGTGATTCGGTTGTAGCCTTTAACGATCATCAAATCAAAATCCCTAATAATCTAGAGGACTTTGATGGGCATCTGGATATGGGAGTTCGGCCAGAACATATAACGCTGTCTCGTGAATCTGAGGGCATACCTGCGACTGTTCTGGCATCGGAGTATTTGGGAACGACTCAAATCGTATCAGTTCAAGTTGATCGTTCGGTCTTGAAAGCAAGAGTTTCTGCAACGGATGACTACATGATTGGATCACCGATTAATCTGGTTTTTGACGCTAGAAATATCTCCCTTTTCGATCATTCCTCAGGCAAAGCTTTGCGAAGTGATGCGAATCAGGAGGTGCTTGCTGGTGGCTAACATTGAAGTCCAGAACCTGAATAAATGCTTTGGTGATAATGTCGCGCTATCTGAGGTTGATTTATCTATCCCTGATGGTTCGTTTGTCGTCCTGTTGGGCCCTACTGGAGCGGGTAAGACCACCTTGCTGAGGCTAATAGCTGGGCTTGATCATCCTGATTCTGGCCGGGTTGTGATTGACGGGGTAGATTGCACACAGCGAACACCAGCTGAACGAAATGTAGCCATGGTTTTTCAGCAGTATTCGCTTTATCCGCATATGTCGGTAAAAGAGAATCTTGCGTTTCCCTTGAAATCCCGAATGCTCTCGGTGACTGAATCCGAAATTAATCGAAAAATTGATGCGATCTCTCAGACTTTGAGAATTCACCATAAGTTATCTAACAAGGCTACTGAGCTCTCTGGTGGCGAAATGCAGAGGGTGGCAATTGGTAGAGCGCTAGTGCGAAACCCTAATATTTATTTGATGGACGAGCCGCTCAGTTCTCTTGATGCAAAATTAAGATCGGAATTGCGGATCGAGCTGACGCGAATTCAAAAAGATATTGGTGGTACTTTTTTGTATGTGACGCATGACCAGATCGAGGCGATGACAATGGCGACACATATTGGTGTTCTCGAAAAGGGAAAGCTAATTCAATTCGGAACTCCCAGAGAGGTGTACGATCACCCGTCATCAGTCAGTGTGGCTGCCCGTTTGGGTCAACCTCGAATCAATATTGTTGACGCAACCATTTTCCCCGGTAGTCCCCGGGCAGCGAAATTTATTGGTTTTAGACCAGAACAATTGGAGCTTGGGGCCGAAGGTTTGCAAACGCTGATAAAGCGCGTTGAGCGGTTGGGTGATCAAACGCGGCTGCATTTGTCCCTTGGCGAAATAAGCATCGTCACAGTGACGGATCCGCACACGGAGTTGAAGGCTGGAGAAACCCTGTCAATTAAACCAAAAGCCCCTTTCTTTTTTGACTCAGAAGGAATGCGGATCTAATACGAGGACAATAAAATGCAGTTATTTATCAACGAAAAAAATAATGTAGTAACTGAAGCAATTGATGGTCTCATCCAAGGTGCGTCTGGAAAATTATCGAGGCTCGATGGATATCCCCATATCAAAGTAGTTGTACGAAGTGATTGGGACAAAAGTAGGGTCGCGTTAATTTCTGGTGGAGGGTCAGGACATGAACCTTCCCACGCAGGATTCGTTGGCCGCGGCATGTTAACTGCGGCGGTGTGTGGTGATGTTTTCGCATCTCCATCTGTCGACGCTGTGCTGGCTGCGATACTCGCAGTGACTGGTCCACAGGGCTGCCTGTTGATTGTTAAAAACTATACTGGAGACCGACTGAATTTCGGTTTGGCAGCAGAGCGTGCACGAAGCCTCGGACTTAAAGTCAATATGGTTGTTGTGGATGACGACATTGCCTTGCCAGATATCCCTCAGCCGCGCGGGTTAGCAGGTACCTTGTTCATTCACAAAATTGCTGGTGCGATGGTTGAAGAAGGAGCATCTCTTGAGACTGTCACGGTCGTTACCGAGCGGATTATTAGCAAGGTAAAAACCATTGGGTTATCGCTCGATACGTGTTTGGTACCTGGATCTGAAAAAATTGACAGGATTCCAGATGGGTGTGCCGAGTTGGGGCTCGGTATCCATGGCGAGGCCGGTATTGAGCAAATTAATTATTCGGGAGTCAAAGCAGCAGTCTCGGTAATGATTGATAAACTCACGCAGAGCGTCGGACAAGGTGATTTGGTTGTACTCATCAATAACCTCGGCGGCGTTTCTAGTCTTGAAATGAGCATCATTACTAACGAAATTTTCTCTTCATCGTTGAACCAAAGATTATCTTGGGTAATAGGCCCTTCTTGTCTAATGACCTCGTTGGATATGAAAGGATTTTCGATCACTGTGTGCCCAGTCACCGACGAAGAATTGCGATATTTGAACACCCCAGTCGAGCCATGGTCTTGGCCTGGATGCAATTCGATCACCGCACCACAGATTATTGAAATGCCTGATGGGTTACGTCCAGAACCACCTGTGCCATCTGCGCATCCAGCAACTAAAGATTTGATATTGGGTTGCTGTGAAGTCCTAATAGATTGTGAGCGCGAGCTGAACACCCTAGATGCGTTTTCAGGCGACGGAGATACTGGGTCAACGTTGGCAAGCGCTGCTCGATCCCTTATTTCGAAGCTGGACGAACTTCCGCTAGCAGACCATACCCAACTTTTTAGAGCGATGGGTCAGGAGCTCAGTCAAACCATGGGCGGTTCATCGGGTGTTCTTTTAGCTATTTTCTTTGCGGCTGCAGGGGATTCGTCATCAAGCGGCTCTGATATCCCGAATTCCCTACTTGATGGTTTAAAGAGGATGAAGGAAATTGGCGGCGCCGAATTGGGTGATAGATCAATGGTTGATGCGTTAGAGCCGGCGTTGAACGCGTTTGCTCGAGCAGAAGACCCAGCGATGGCTTCTCGGAAAGGGGCGGAGGAAACAGCGAAGATGATCAGTGCGAGAGTCGGCCGAGCAACATACCTATCAGCAGATCAATTGCAAGGCAACAAGGATCCTGGTGCAGAAGCCGTCGCAAAGCTGTTTGAGTATTTGGTTGGGCGCGGTGGTTCCTAGGGGTAGAACCGCCCTATCTCATTCACGGGTTAAACCGAAAAGTGGTGGCTATGGCGGGACTTGAACCTGCGACCCCAGCATTATGAGTGCTGTGCTCTAACCAGCTGAGCTACATAGCCATTCAGAAGAGGCGCGAAAGATACTGAAGTTTCTCACCTCTGTCAAAGTTTAGACGTTGAAACGGAAATGAATAACATCACCATCTTTGACAACGTAGTCTTTCCCTTCG
>JGI11705J14877_10000303_pt1 | contig 31340 bp, 27 predicted proteins | sample Etolaghawater15m_FD_14877 | JGI IMG/M metagenome (IMG submission 14877)
AGTCCACGCCAGTTGAGGCCGATTTAGAATTGAGACCTGCAAAGAGCACCGCTTTCCGCTGAACCGGCTTTGATTAGCATATCAGACAAAAATATTAGGGCGGATTGAGGCCGATTGATAAGCTTTTGATCCTGTCCGCAGGCCTGGCCAAACTATACAAATGATAATCTATGCCATCGGATCTGCAGCATGCATCGCGATCCCGATATAACACATCGAATTCAAAATTCTGGATGAAACCTACCGCGCGTTATAACGAATTTATACAGCGATCGGGCTTTGTCGCTGACCCGGTTCAGCAGCATGCCATGGGTCTGTTCGATCAACTGCAGGGCGAGATCATGGCCGTCAAGGAGCCCGAAAATCGCTTGTTTGGGGTATTTCGGGCGCTTCGCGGCAAGGCTAAACCCTCTGCGCCGCGCGGATTGTATCTGTGGGGTGGCGTCGGCCGGGGTAAGACGCTGCTCATGGATATCTTCTTTCAAAGCCTTGATATTGAACGAAAAAAAAGAATTCATTTCCACGCTTTCATGAAAATGATTCATGATCGCCTGGCCGAGGTCGGCAGGATCGAGCATCCGTTGCGTCTCATCGCGAGAGAAATGGTGACGAATGCCAGGGTTTTGTGCCTGGATGAGTTTGTCGTCACCGACATTGGCGATGCCATGCTGGTTGCCCAGTTACTTGAGGCGCTGTTCGACGAAGGCGTTGTGTTGGTCAGCACCTCGAATTCCGAGCCTGAAAACCTGTACCGTGATGGACTTCAGCGCAGTCGTTTCCTCCCTGCAATCGCGTTATTGCAAGCACATTGTGCAGTCGTGAACGTGGATGGTGGACAGGACTACCGTGTACTGGGTTTGAAGGATGCCGCGCTGTATCGGTATCCCCATGATGATTCGATCAACCTGCAATTGCTCGACTACCTTGATAGCCATCATGTCATGGCGCAGAAAAACGGCGCCATCGAAATAAACGACCGCTCCATAGACTTCGAATTCTGTGCTGAGGATAGCATTTGGTTCAGTTTTGAGAATCTGTGCCTGACGGCACGCAGCCGTCTTGACTACCTGGAGATTGCCAGTCAGTTCAGTACCCTGATTCTGACCGGTATTCAACGATTGGATGAGCAGGGCAATGACGTGGCAAAGCGTTTCATTTCACTGATTGATGTGTTGTACGACCACCGCGTCAAGCTCATCTGCAGCGCCGAGGTTTCGGCCAGCGAATTGTATACCGAGGGTTACCTGGCGGACGAGTTCCAGCGTACCTTGAGTCGTCTGATTGAAATGCAAACCGCGGAATATTGGCAACAGTCGCATCGCATTGATTGAGTCAGGGCAGGGCGATTTCGGCGATCAACGCAGCGTGATCGGACAAACCATAATTGATCGGCGTAAATCGAACGGCATGTACGCTGGGTTTTAATGGTGCGCTGACCAGTTGCGCGACAAGCCTCGGCATTCATGCCGGGGAAGGATAGCGCGGACGGCGTAGCCGTCCTTGGGTTTTACGCTGGTGTCTGCTGCTGTTCTATGTATTGGCGCACGATGGAAATCGGTGCCCCGCCACAGGAGGCAGCAAAATAAGAAGGCGACCATAGCGCACCCTTCCAGTAGCGTTTTTGAATGTCCGGTCGCTCCTTGCGCAGCAGGCGACTGGATACGCCTTTCAAACTATTCACCATCGCTGATACCGCAACCTTGGGTGGATATTCCACCAGTAGATGAACGTGATCATCCTCTCCGTTCATTTCGATCAATTGTGCCTCGAAGTTTTCGCAGACATGGGTGAAAAATGTGCGCAACCGATTAATGGCGTCGCCATCAAAGACTTTGCGGCGGTATTTCGCCACAAAGACCAAATGCACGTGCATCTTAAAAATGCAGTGCCGCCCACGTCTTATATCGTTGTCATTTTCCATAGACCAAACTATAATCAAGGCATGAAACGACTGCAAGCCTTTAAATACGAACTGATGCCGGACGGCGAACAAGAGCGCGATATGCGTCGCTTCGCTGGCTCGTGCCGTTTCGTCTACAACAAGGCGTTATCGATGCAAAAGGCGCTCTTTGAGCAAGGCAAGAAGAAGTTCGGTTATGCCGGTTTGTGCAAGGTGATCACGGAATGGCGCAACGGCGACGAAACGCCGTGGCTTAAAGACGCGCCCGTTCATCCGTTGCAACAATCGCTGAAGGATTTGGAGCGTGCCTATACCAACTTCTTCGCCAAACGCGCAGATTTTCCGCGCTTCAAGAAGAAAGGTCAGAGCGATAGTTTTCGCTATCCAGACCCAAGGCAGATCAAACTCGATCAGGCCCACTCGCGCATCTTCCTGCCGAAGCTCGGCTGGATACGCTACCGAAACAGCCGGGAAGTTCTTGGCGCGGTGAAGAACGTCACCGTGTTGCATCATGGTGGTAAGTGGTATGCGTCGATACAGACTGAGCGGGAGGTAGAGCAGCCGATCCCCGAAGGCGATGCCATAGGCATCGACATGGGCGTGGCGCGATTCGCCACCTTCGACCGACCGCTGCCAGAATTCGACAACAAAGATCATCTGGAGCCGCTCAACAGCTTTAAGCGGCACGAGACAGCCTTGCGTAAGGCGCAACAGGCGATGAGCCGTAAGACCAAGTTCAGCAGTAACTGGAAGAAGGCAAAAGCCCGCGTCCAGGCTATACACATGCGGATCGGCAATGCCCGCCGCGACTTTCTGCACAAAACCTCAACGACGATCAGCCAAAACCACGCGATAGTGTGTATTGAGGATTTAAAAGTGCGGAATATGTCAAAGTCTGCGGCTGGCAGCGCCGAAAATCCGGGTAAACAGGTGAGGGCCAAATCTGGCCTGAACAAGTCGATCCTCGATCAAGGCTGGTTCGAGTTCCGCCGCCAACTGGAATACAAGTTGGAATGGAACGGTGGTTGGTTGGTGGCCGTGCCAGCGAAAAACACCAGCCGAACCTGTCCGTCCTGCGATCATGTCTCTGCGGAGAATCGCAAGACACAAGAGCAGTTCGCGTGTCTATCTTGCGGGTTCGAGGGTAATGCCGATGTGGTCGGCGCAATCAATGTTTTAAGGGCGGGACACGCCCGGTTCGCCTGCCCAGTGAGCGGTGCAACAATGCCGCCAGCAACAGGAACCCACCGAAGCGACTCAGACAAGGCTCCATGTCATGTCTGAGCGCCGTAGGAATCTTCGTCCTTCAGGGCGGAGAGGATGTCAAACACCAGTCATAGGAGGTGGTGATGCGGTATTCATCCAGCTTGCTGACAGGATCGGCCATTCTGCATTTTCTTGTCGGGCTTCTATACTCGATTATAAGACAAGCGACCGCTTCGCGATGTTCATTTATTCCCAGCGTCGGCAGGCTTGCGTCTGTCAACTTTTGTCAGCTTCAGCCGATATACAATGCGAACCCAGCAACCGAATGCATTAATGCGTTTTCTGCCTTTGCTTTTATGCAGCCTGTTGTGGCTTGCGCGCCCAGCACTCGTTCACGCCGCGACGGATGATATTCGCGTGCTCATCGATGTGTCGGGCAGCATGATCAGTACCGACCCGCATAATCTGCGCGCGCCGGCCCTGCGTATGTTGACCGGGTTGATACCCACCGGCTCCAGCGCCGGGGTTTGGACGTTTGGCCGTTATGTAACCATGGTGGTCAAGCTGGATCAGGTCGATGATGGCTGGCGCAAACTGGCGGATAAGGGCGCGGAGGGTATCCATTCACGCAGCCAGTTCACCAATATCGAGAGCGCGCTTGAACAGGCCAGCCGTGACTGGGGCAAGTCCAGCGCCAACAGTAACCGCAATATCATCCTGTTGACCGATGGCAAGGTCGATATTTCGAAACAGGCAGACAAAAATGCACGCTCGCGCGAAGAGTTGCTGAGCAAACGTATTCCCGATCTGGTGCAAAAAGGGGCGAAGGTGCATGCCATTGCGCTGTCGACGAGTTCGGACGAAGCCCTGTTGCGCCGCCTGGCGGTTGAAACCGGAGGCTCTTTCGAAATTGCCCAGAATGCCGGGGATCTTCAGCGCATCTTCCTGCGGATGTTCGAGCGAGCGGCGAAGCCCGATACGGTACCGCTGGAGGGTAATGAATTCAGTGTCGATAGCAGTATCAGCGAGATGACCCTGCTGGTATTCCGCAAAACCGACAAAAAGATCAAGCTGATACAACCCGACAGCCGGGTACACAGTCAGGTTTCGCATGCCGGGTTCGTGGCCTGGCGAGATGATCAGGGTTACGCTTTGATCACGGTTAAAAAGCCCGAACCGGGTCGCTGGAAGCTGGATGCCGACGTCGATAATGACAATCGCGTCATGATCGTGACCGATCTAAAACTCAAGGTTGACGAGTTACCGGCCTATGTCAGCCCGGATGAAGCGCTGCAATTCAATGTCGAGCTACACGACAAAGACCAAAAAATCAGCAAGAACAGTTTTCTCAAGTTCGTCGATTTCAGGCTGGATCACGAGTTCGAAGGTCAGAACACCGCCTTGCCACTGGTTTTGAAAGAATCGCGTGACCTGGCCGATAAGGGCATATACCAGCACAGCATCGAGGCGCCGCTCACGGAAGGCCTGCACCAGTTTGTCGTCAGCGCCGATGCGCGTACCTTTGATCGCGCCAGACGATTCAGCGTTGAGGTGCAATGGCCCGTTCAGGTCAGCATCGACGAGACCGCCGAACCCGGTCAGTACAGACTGTTGGTGACACCGCGTGAAGCCTTCATCAAGCCCGATTCGCTGCGTCTTGCGGTGCGTGTGAAGCGTCCCGATGGCAACGAGGCGCCTTTACCCATGCTGTTACAGGGGAGTGATTGGTCGGGGCTGGTGATGGCTGATCAGATCGAGGGCAGCCATACCGTGATCATAGACTTTCAGGCCGAAACCCAGGGTGGCCGGAAGATCAGCAAACAAATGGCCGGGTTCAGTGTTGAAGGTCAATTGAAGCCGGTTACCGCGGTTGCCGAACACTCGGACGCTGCAGACGGCGAATTGGAGGGGGCCGATGAGCGAACCGATGGCGAGACCGAGCCAGAAGACGATTCGACATTGGTTATGAATCTGATCGTCATCGGCGTGACCAATCTGGTGTTATTGCTGGTCGGCGTGGGGGCTTTTATCTTCATTCGCAAGCGCAAGCTGTCGAACGAAGTGAACCTGATGGATGAAGAGGGGGACGATGATGATTGAGATATCCGTTGCCCTGCTGACGCTGCTCATTGAAGCCCTTGTGATTTCGATTGCGGGTTTGGTGATATGGGCGGTCATCAGCCTGAAAAAACTCGCCCGTGATCGCAAGGCGGCAAGCACCCTGGTCGAACAGATTAAACACCAGTCGCAAACACGGCTGGAATCGACAGGGTCGTTTCTCAACGAAAAATACAGCTTTGAGGGCGATCAGCTGACAAAGGCCGTGGCGGCAATCGATAAGGCAGAGAAAAAATTCATGCAAACCATGCTGCAGATCTACCTGAAGCGTGATGCGGAGCGGTTTGAATCCATAGATGCTTCGCTGGCCGAGTTGATCGATACCTACAAGAGTCTGACGCCGCTTGTCCCGCAGGCAGCCAGTGCAGAGGTCATGCAGGAGTTGGAAACACTGCGCAGCTCGAATGATCATCTGAAAGAGGAATTCAGTATCACCAAGGAGACCATGTCAAACATGATCAGCGAGTTTGGCAACATGTTTGGCGGTGGCCACGAACATGAGCTGGCCAAACACGAGGTTGTTGAACGGGTGGTCAAGAAGGATGGCGAGATAACACAGCCGCAGCCGGCGGTCGCGAGTGAACAAACGATCGAATCGGAATCTCTGGTCGATGATGCTGAAGACGATCCGGATGGCATCATTCTCAGCGACGCAAACCTGGACGAGGCGCTCGATGGCGAATTGCCTGATGAGCCGGACGTCGAGGTGCTGACGGATGAGGGGGTGGATGAGTTACTGAATGGAATCGATCTTGCCGACGATGACAAATGATTCAATACTCAGGGGTGCTTCTGCGCGACCCGTGACAGGCTGAGTTTTTCAGTTGTACAACCCGCCCGGAGGTTTTAGCGGCTCAGAAATAATCCGGTTCGTTGCCTGCTTTCCATTTGATGTTGCAACCCATGCTGGGGATTTGTTCGCTGGCAATTTCCTCGCCGTTTAACAACTGGTCGGCCGCCCGGCGCAGGTCCTCTCCACTCACCACTACATCGTTGCCTGGCCGCGCACCATCGAACTGGCCGCGATACACCAGTTTATGGCTGGCGTCGAACAGAAACAGGTCGGGTGTGCAGGCAGCACGATAGGCCTTTGCGACGGCCTGATTCTCATCATACAGATATGGGAAGGTGAAATTCATCGCCTGGGCCAGCTCAACCATTTTTTGCGGGCTGTCATCGGCGTAATTGGCCACATCGTTGGCATTGATCATGACCACCGACAACCCCCTGGCGGAATAGTCGCGGGCGAAGTCGGCCAAAGCCTCGATGATATGCAATACATAGGGGCAGTGATTGCAGGAAAAAATGACCAGTAATGGCTGGCCAGCAAAATCGCTGCGCCTAAGCGTGTGGCCGGTTGCTGGCTCAGGCAGGGAAAAATCCGGCGCCTGGGTGCCCAGTTCGAGCATGGTTGAATGGGTTCGGGCCATTAGTAGCTACTCCATGAATCGCGTTTTTTCCAGCGTATGCGGGTGACCAGTATACCGAGCAGAAAGGCGATTAGCGATACCGCGGCGCCGCGCACGAACCAGTCCATGGCAGTGCGGTCCTTGTAGCTGGCATTCTCGTCCGACAACACCTTGATCCGGCTGTCGAGATCGTTGATTCGAAGCTGCAGGCTCTCGTTCTGCTTCAATATACGCACGGTATCGCGAGTCGACTCCTGCAGGTCGTTCAGCTCCTGCTCAGTCCGGTTGAGGGACGACTGCAACTCGTCGATCATCGCCTCGTCGTGCTGTTTGGCCAGACGCTGCTGATTCAGCTCGTTGTTGAGTTTCTCGATCTGGTTGCGCTGCTTGTCGCTGATATCCTTGAGTCTGGCGGCCTGTTCACGGCCGGCTGGTTGTTTGTCCAGATAGCGCGACAATACATAACCCTTTTTACCATCGGCGGTTTGTACCAGCGAATACTTGGTTTCGGCATCTTCCTCAATCAGGGTCACTGCCTGGCCGGATCTGAGCATGGCCAGAATACTGTTGGAAACACTACTGCCAGTGCGCAGGGTGATTTCGAACTGGTCTGTCACGTAACGTGTTTCTGCGACCGCGCTGGCAGGTAGCAACAGGCATAGTAAGCAAAAAATACAGGAATGTTTCAATGTCATGGAGTTGTCGTGGGTGCCGAGTAAATAAAGGTTGTGAGCGTCATGATCGAACGCTCAGTCCGCTGCGTCAAAATACATGGGCGCATGATTTGCGTCTATGAAATAGTTTGCCGCTCAGGTTCCGTTTTGTCCGGTATTTGCAGTGGGCCGGGACTCAACATTTGCCGGTGTAACAGGGGTTTCTGCAGGGGGTTCCTGTCCCGCTGGTGGTCCGTCGTAAGGTGTAATCAGAACCAGCATGCCAAATTCCGGATGGTCGAGGTAATGCAGGCGCTTGCTGCGCATGCGGCGTTTCTCGTTAAGCGCATAGTTGAACAACAGGTTGCGCTGTGTGCCCAGGGATGCCGACTGCAGCTCTGCGGCATCGGCCTTGCCGGAGCGGGGGGCCTGGGATGCCGGTTTGCGAAACACCAGATTGGCATGGGTGTGCAGATAACGCGACAGCACGATGGTGATCTGGCCCTCCAGTTCGTATAAACCAACCACCTGCTCAAACGCTGGTGTGATCGGGGTGAGCGGCTGCGACGGATTGGCGTCTGACAGTATCGACGCCGGGTTGGCCGGACTATCGGCGTCTTGCTGCGCGGCAGCGGGTTTGACCATGACCTGGTCGATGGATTGATAGGTGCCATCGAACAATTCGCCACCGCGAATCCAGACGGGCAGGCTCTGGCCTTCTTCGAGGCCCGGCTGGCGCCACCCGGTATGCAGCAACAGACCATAACGGCTGGAGCGGGTGATGCTTTGAACGATCCCCTGCAGGCGCAGCTCCTCAGCCATGAGCGGGGTAAAGCCAAACCCTGCGGCCTTGTCGATGCTGGACGGGTCGAACAGGTCGAGGCTGGTTGGCGGTCGCCGCGTCAGTGGGGTAGGCAGGTTGTATTCGTACCCTCGTGGCACATTGACGTTCCTGAATATGACAATCTCAACGTCATAGTATTTAACAGGGTCGGCTGGCGGCGTTTCCTGGGCCCAGGCGAGCGGCGACAGGAGTAAACCAAGAAACAGCGGAAGGCTAAATGGCCGGGTCATGGGCGGTCAGGGTTTTCAAGAGGTGTTGTAATTGATTAAAACGTTCGTCGAGATTTTCATTCAGCTCGTTGACCGTCAGTGTTTGTTTGCCGTCGAAGTTGTACAACCTTGGACGATCCTGAATCAGTTTGATTAGCGTCATGTGGTCGATGCTGGGACGTTCGCAAAACACAATTTTGCCTGACTGCGCCCCAAAATCAATTTTTTGTATACCAATTCGCGCCGTGGTCAGTTTGATACCGGTCATGCGGAAAAGGTTCTTGAGTGGATCGGGTAGCAGGCCAAATCGATCGATCATCTCCATCTTGAGTTGATCCAGCGCGTCTTCATCGTTGGCCGAGGCGATACGTTTGTATTCGATCAGCCGGTGATGCACGTCGGGAATGTAATTTTCCGGTATCAGGGCCGGGACATGAAAGTCGATTTCAGAGGCGCGCATCAGTGGCTGGTCAAAATCGAGGCTGCGATTTTCCTTCAACGAGGTGACTGCGCGTTCGAGCAGTTCCGAATACAGGGTGAAGCCAATCTCGCTGATCTGACCACTTTGTTCGGCGCCCAGCAATTCGCCGGCACCACGAATCTCCAGGTCATGTGACGCCAGGGTGAAGCCGACACCGAGGTCTTCCAGCGATTCGATGGCTTCCAGGCGTTTACGCGCATCGACCGTCATGGCGCGCGGATGCGGGGTGATCAGGTACGCGTAGGCGCGGTGGTGCGAACGGCCAACCCGGCCGCGAATCTGGTGGAGTTGGGCCAGCCCCAGCTTGTCGGCGCGGTTGATGAATATGGTGTTGGCGGTGGGTACATCGATACCGCTTTCGATGATCGTCGTGCACACCAGCAGGTTGCAGCGATGGTGGTAGAAGTCCAGCATCACCTGTTCCAGTTCCTTTTCCTTCATCTGGCCGTGGGCGATGCCGATGCGCGCTTCCGGCATCAACTCACCCAGTTCGCGCGCCTTGCGCTCGATGGTCTTGACCTCGTTGTGCAGAAAATAGATCTGTCCACCGCGTTTGAGCTCGCGCTGACAGCCCTCGATGACGCTGTCGTCGTTCCACTGCGACACGAAGGTTTTGATCGCGTGGCGTTGCATGGGCGGCGTGGCGATGATTGACAGGTCACGCATACCCGCCAGCGACATGTTGAGGGTGCGCGGAATGGGTGTGGCGGTCAGGGTCAACAGGTCGACCTGGGCGCGCAGGGCCTTGAGCTTTTCCTTATGGCGAACACCGAAGCGATGTTCCTCGTCAATGATGACCAGGCCCAGATCGCGGTACTTGATACTGTCTGATAGCAATTTATGGGTGCCGATGACGATGTCGATCTGACCATTTGCGATCTTGTCGAGCGCATCCTTGAGTTCTTTTTGTGCGGTGAAGCGTGACAGCAGGGCGATACGAAATGGCCAGTCGGCAAAGCGGTCGAGAAAATTCTGGTAATGCTGCTGCGCCAGCAGCGTGGTGGGCGCCAGCATGACCACCTGCTTGCCGGCGTTGGCAGCCACGAAGGCGGCGCGCATGCTCACCTCGGTCTTGCCAAAGCCGACATCCCCGCACACGATCCGGTCCATCGGGCGCGTCGATTGCATATCGTCGAGTACGGCCTGTATGGCGCTTTCCTGATCGGGGGTTTCCTCAAACGGAAAATCGCTGGCGAATTGCCTGTACTCATCGTGATTTATGGAGAAGGACATTCCTTGAAGGGCCTCGCGCTTGGCATGAATCTCGAGCAGCTCGGCGGCGACGTCGTGAATCTTTTCCTGGGCCTTGCGGCGTACCTTTTGCCAGTGATCGGAGCCTAGCCGATGCAGTGGTGCGGCCTCTTCACTGGCGCCGGTATAACGCGAGATGAGGTGCAGGGATGAGACAGGTACGTACAGCTTGTCGTCATTGGCGTAACCGATGGTGAGAAATTCCGTTTCGACATCGCCCACATTGAGGGTTCGAAGCCCGAGATAACGGCCGATACCATGATCCTCATGCACCACGGGTGAGCCTTCGTGCAGGTCCGCCAGGTTGTTGATGACCGCTTCAGCGTCTCGGGTTTTGCGATATTTGCGGCGGCGGGTCTGGCGTGCGCGTTCACCAAACAAGAGCGATTCGGCAATGATGGCGATGGCCGGGTCGTCCAGCAACAGACCGCTTTCAAGCGGAGAAACCGTCACGAAAAAGCGATCATCCTGATTGGAGATGAAATCGCCCCAGGCCTTGACGACCTTCATGCGAATGCCATGGTGTTGCAGCATCTCGATCAGAAATTCGCGCCGACCGGTGGACTCGGCGCAGAACAGCACACGATGTTGTGGAATCGATTCGAGAAATTCCTTGAGTGCCCGCAGCGGCTGTTCGGCGTGCTGACGCACAGCCAGCGCTGGCAACGGCTTTACATCGATATTGATGCTGGCTGTGTCCGATTCCTCGTATTTGAAAGCGGAATACAGGCTTAGCGGATAGTCATTCAGTCGGCGTTGCAGGGCATTGGCATCGAGAAAAAGCTCGCCTGGCGGCAGCAGGGGATGATTGACATTGTGCCGACGCGATTCATAGCGCCCTTCGATCTGTTCGAAAAACTCGGCGGCTCCGTCGTAGGCGGATTGCTCGACGATGAACTGGGTTTTTTCCGGCAGGTAATCGAACAGGCTGTCGAGCTCATCGAAAAACAGCGGCAGGTAGTATTCAATTCCTGGCGCTGAAATACCCTGGCTGACATCCTGGTAAACCGGGCAGGCGTTAGGATCGACCTCGAAGCGCTGGCGAAACGCCTGGCGAAACTGTTTGATGCCGTCGTCATCGAGTGGAAACTCGCGAGCGGGTAACAGGTTGATTTCCGACAGCTTGTCGAGGGATAGCTGGGTTTCGGCATCAAAACTGCGAATGGAATCGATTTCGTCATCGAAGAATTCGATGCGGAAAGGGTGGCGGCTACCCATGGGAAAGATATCGATGATCGAACCGCGCACGGCGAATTCACCATGTTGCTCGACCTGGCTGACCGATTGGTAGGCCTGTTCCACCAGTTGCTGGCGAAAGCTGCTCATCTGCATTCGGTCGCCGAGCTTGATGATAAGTGAGCGGCGGCCGATGTAATCGACGGGGCTGAGTTTTTGCAGCAGGGTGGCGACAGACAGGAACAGTACGCTGCGGCCATTGAGCCTGGGCAATTCGGCAAGGCAACGCAGACGTTCGGAGATAATGTCCTGATGCGGCGAGAAATGATCGTAGGCGAGGGTTTCCAGATCGGGAAAATGCAGCAGGTTCAGGTCGTCATCGCGAAAAAAGCGAACCTCGCGCTGCAACTGCTCGGCCTCCGCCATATCGCTGCTGACAACCACGCTGAGACCTTTGAACGCACGGATCTGGCGCGTCAGAAAGAGACTGCGTGCAGCGCCCTGGAGTTTGCCCGTTTTCAGGGGGATGCCGGGCTGGGGGACCGGTCGTTGTTGCATGCGTGTGTCGCCAGTTTAAAAAGGCTGCGATTGTACACGCTCAGGCAGTAGAGGAAAGATGATACCCGCCTTTATCGAAACAAGTTCGCAACGAAAAACGGCAGCGCGAGGCTGCCGTTTTTTTGTTTGGTTTAGCTTGCGCTAATTGCCTTCTCCGGCTTTTGCTGTTGATAGCCCGAGAATTTCCCAGTCCTGCATGCCACCGCGGTACCACTTGATCTTGTGCGCCGGGTAGCCAAATTTGAGCAGGTTTTCGATATTGTTGGGCGACTGGCCGCACCACATGCCGTTACAGAACATGACCAGGGTGCGCGCTCCACTGAAGTCCCACAGCCCTTCCAGATTTTTGGCGTTGAACGAACCTTCCAGGATTTCACCTATGGTAATCGGGTCCGCACCGCGCGCGGGATTGAGTTTGGTCCACGGGATATTGACCGCGCCGGGAATGGTGCCCTTGGCTGCCCAGTCGGGGGTGCGCGAATCGATTACAACAATGCTGTCATCACCTTCGCTGATTCGTTTCAGGTAGTCGATGACCTCAAGTTCCCCAATCGTTTCCACGCCATTACCCAGCGAACCTGGCTGGATGCAGAAAGGCGGACATTTGCGTGATGTTTTAGCAAACGCCGGATTGATCGTGTTGGTTGTATCCTGATTGCGCATGATGGTGACGTTTTGACCGTTATGCTTGACGGTAACGCTCTCCAGATCGCGGGTGATATTGACATCAGCAGATAGGGCCGGGAAGCTGGCCCCAAGGCCAGTCAGCAGTGCCATGCTGGTTAAAAATCGGTTTACTCGCATACGCGGACCTCCGTTAGATTCAGTCACAATTTATCGTTGGGTGTTGTTGACGTGCTGTGTTTGATTATGGGGATGGATTATATCCAATCAGGAAAGCTGTTGAATACCGGATTACAACAGGAATTTGAGGTTCTGGTAAGCACCCCGGCGCGGAATTGTGAGCCAGGTTCGATTCCGTCGCGGAAATCGTCCTATCGGGGCAGGATCATGGTCGTCAGGTCGACGCTGTGTAACACCGTCTGGTATTCGAAATAGACACGAAAGTCGCCATAGTCCCACTCGGTTATGGGTGGCTCACCCACCGGGCCTTTGCGATTCTCAGGTTCGCCGAATTCCGACAGGACCTGATCCATCTTAAGACCGCGTTGCGGCATGACCATGCGGGTGGCGTCTTCATAATGCCCGGGAATGCTCAGGGTATCTGCATAGCCGACAGTCGACAACAAGCCCGTCAGGAGCAAGGCGATTGGCTTGGTTATGGACATGGCGAACCCTCTTTTTTTGTGACGTTTATTCGCATTAACTATAGCAAAACCAGTTTGAACGGCAACTGAATTCAGGCGTCAATATTTAACCCTTGTGCAGGTTGTGCGTTGGCCATGCATCTGTGTATGTCCGGGCGGAACATTTCGTTGGAGCGAACCGGCTTTCATGCTTTAATGCCGCCCCATGAATTATCCCGTCGAACTGCTAATTGGATTGCGCTACACCCGAGCCAAGCGGCGCAATCATTTCATTTCCTTTATCTCGATGATTTCGATGCTCGGCATCGTGCTCGGCGTCATGGCGCTTATCGTTGTGTTATCGGTCATGAACGGCTTCGAGCAGGAACTGAAGGGGCGTATCCTCGGCATGGTCTCGCACGTCACGGTGAGCAGCTTCGACCACAAACTCAAGGACTGGCACGAACTCAGCGAACAGGCCATGTTACATGAGGAGGTTGTCGGGGCCGCGCCTTATGTCGATGCCGAGGCCATGCTATCCAATCAGGGCTCGGTCAGTGGTGTCATCGTGCGTGGTGTTTTGCCCGACTATGAACCGAAGGTGTCGGAGATTCATGAACACATGGTGTCGGGGCGCCTGGATGACCTTAAAGCCGGGGAGTACGGCATCATCCTGGGCACTGGCCTGGCCACGAATCTGGGCGTTGCGCCGGGAGAGCGGGTCACTATGATTACACCGCAATCCACAGTTTCGGCGCTGGGTTTTATGCCCCGACTGCGTCGCTTCAAGGTGGTGGGGCTGTTCGAGATCGGCGTCTATGAATATGACCGAAGCTCGGCCATTATCCATGCCGATGATGCATCTATCCTGTTCCGTCTGGATGGCGCCATGTCAGGTCTGCGCCTGAAGGTCAGGGACATGGACCGTGCACCCTTGACCCGCTATGAATTGCGTAACCAGTTGGGACTCGATTATTGGGTGTCAGACTGGACGCTGCGCCACAGCAACTACTTCAAAGCGGTCAAGACTGAAAAGACCGTGATGTTCATTATCCTGTCGCTGATCGTGGCCGTGGCCGCATTCAATATCGTATCTACCCTGGTTATGGTCGTGACGGATAAACAATCGGATATCGCAATCCTGCGCACTTTGGGCCTGTCGCCGATGTCGATCACCATGGTTTTTATGGTGCAGGGCACGCTCATCGGTGTGATCGGTACTGTGCTCGGTGTGTTCGTCGGCGTGCTGGTGGCCATGAACGTGGATACCATCATTCCGGCGCTGGAGCAATTCTTCCAGACCCAGTTTCTGCCCACCGGGGTTTACCCGATTACTGAATTGCCATCCGAGATGAAACAGTCGGATGTCATCCGCATTGCCCTGCTGTCATTCACCCTGTCGATAGTCGCCACGATTTATCCTGCGATTCGCGCCTCCAGAACCCAGCCCGCGGAGGCGCTGCGATATGAGTGAGGCGGTGCTTGAGGTTAATGGGCTAAACAAGGTTTTTTCGCAGGGCGACCTCAATGTCGAGGTTCTCAAAAACGTGGATCTCGCGATCGCGCGAGGCGAGCGCCATGCCATTATCGGCGCATCCGGCGCCGGCAAGAGCACGCTGTTGCACTTGCTGGGGGGGCTGGATCGAGCCACAGGGGGCACAATCAAAGTGATGGGGCAGGCGTTGGAGGGACTCAGTGAACGACGTTTGGGCTTGTTGCGTAATCGTTACCTGGGGTTTATCTACCAGTTTCACCACCTCCTGCCCGAGTTTGACGCACTGGATAACATTCGCATGCCCTTGCTCATCCGCCGCGAAAAAGAACCGCTGGTGACCGATAAGGCCATGGCGTTGCTGCAACAGGTTGGTCTGGAGCATCGCGCACGCCACAAGCCTGGTGAGCTTTCTGGCGGTGAGCGTCAACGTGTCGCGCTGGCGCGCGCGCTGGTGACTAACCCGGCCTGTGTGCTAGCGGATGAACCAACCGGCAACCTCGATGAAAAAACTGCGGCAGCGATGCTCGATCTGATGCTCAGACTCAACGAGTCAAGCGACACCGCGCTGGTCATTGTGACCCACGATATGAAGATTGCCTCCAGCATGCAACATGTCTGGGAGATGTCAGAAGGCGGGTTGCACGTTCGTTAACGGCTTGGGCGGATAAATCAAGCCGCTTTTAAAATTCGCGATGGTGTGAGCAGTAAATCCGACGCCTTCAGGCGGTCCAGTCATACCGGCGCATGTCGGTGTATCCATGCGCCAGGAAACGCAGGCGTAAATCCAGATGGATGTCTCTGGTCCAAAGCATGTGGATTGCGGCCTTCGCCGCAAAGACGCGGGTTGGATTTGCATGGCTTAGATGGCAGGCAGGATCAAAATCGTCCGGATGGCCGATCAATTCAGCTTGCAGGTATAACACCCACCGACCCGCTTATAGTCGGTGGTTGTTGATTGCAGCAAAAAAAAACCGCTATCTTGTGGATAGCGGCAAGTTGGGGTTGAGGAAAGCTGGAGACAATGACCAACCTCACTGGTCAAATAGGTTTATTCTCAGTCAGGCTCATTCATTGTTCATGAATCCCAGAAGATGGAGCAGGCTGGTGAACAGGTTGAATATGGCGACAAAAAGGGTCACTGTGGCCATGATGTAATTGGTCTCGCCGCCGTGGATAATGTTACTGGTCTCATACAGTATCAAACCCGACATCAGCAGGACGAACATGGCCGACACCGCCAATGACAATCCGGGCAACTCAAAAAACACAGCGCCCAAACCGGCTACAAAACCGACCAGAATTCCCGCCATCAGGAAACTGCCCATGAAACTGAAGTCCTTGCGACTGACCAATGCATACCCGGCCAGTCCCAGGAACAGCGCGGCAGTTCCGCCCAATGCGGTCATCACGATCTGGCCACCGTTAGGCAATGACAGGTAGCTGTTCAATATTGGCCCAAGGGTCAGGCCCATAAAACCTGTCAATGCGAATACCAGGCCCAGCCCGATAGCGCTGTTGCGGAAATGGCTGACCGCGAACAATAACCCGAAATAACCGATCAGGGTGATAATCAGGCCTGGATGGGGCAGGTTGAAAGCGATCGAAATGCCCGCCATAACGGCGCTGAACGACAATGTCATTGCCAACAGGGTAAAGGTGTTGCGAATAACCTTGTTGGTTGAGACAACGGTACTTTGACTGGAATGTGGCGAACTTAGGATAGACGTACTCATAACGAACTCCTGCCGTTATTCGGCGAAGGCATGCTGGTTTAAAAGGAAACTTTTTTCAGCCTGGGAAATACGCTTCAAGGCGTTTAACTTGTCGATCCGGCGACCCACGTTGTGTGAGGTGCGTTCGCAGGCCGTGTCAATTGCGGCGTACATGTTTTCCGCGGTATTCTGAATGATTACGGTAGGCGACCCGGCCAGTTCGGTGCGAATCTGGCAGCATTTGTCGACACCACCACGTGGTCCGTTGATGTCGGACAAGCGAACGCGTACGCGCATTATGTGCTCATCACGATTGTCGAGTGCTGACTTAAGGCGGCGCTGAATATAATCCTTAAGCGACTCGGTCAGGCTAAAGCCCTTTGTATGAATGACCATGTGCATGAGGAAGTCCTCCGGGTTACTTGTCGAGGGTCAGAATATGGGTATTCAACTTGTTGAAAAAGTCGAATAAAATTTAAAATTGATTCGTAAAAACCGAAGATTTCGCTGATGATTAATTACAAACACTTGCATTATTTCTGGATGGTAGCGCGCGAAGGGAGCATCAGTCGGGCCAGTGAAATTCTGCATTTAACCCCGCAAACGGTTAGCGGTCAGTTGACCTTGCTGGAGCAAAACCTAGGGGTGCTGCTGTTCCGGCGCGTAGGTCGCAACCTGGAGCTGACGGAGGCGGGACGCCTGGTATTGAGTTACGCCGAGGAAATGTTCTCGCTGGGTGGTGAACTGGAGGAGATGTTGCGTAACCTGCCATCCAACCGTCCGATGGTGTTCAAGGTTGGCGTGGCCGATGTCGTGCCGAAGTCCATCACCTACCGTTTACTGGCCCCCTCGCTGAAACTGCCCGGTCAGGTTCGCATCATTTGCCGAGAAAACAATATCGAGAACCTGCTCGCCGAACTTGCGGTACACCGCGTGGATCTTGTCATTTCCGATGCTCCCATACCCCCGCATATCAATGTGCGGGGCTTCAGCCATGAACTCGGTGAGTGCGGCATCAGCTTTTGTGCGGTGCCTGAACTGGCTGCGAAGCTGCGCAAGGGGTTCCCCAAAAGTCTGAATGGCGCGCCCATGTTGATGCCGGGTGATAATACCGTGGTGTATCGCGATTTATTGAAATGGCTGGACCGTTCGCATATCCAGCCGCATATCGTTGGTGAGTTCGATGACAGCGCGCTGATGAAGGCTTTCGGTCAGGCCGGCATCGGAGCGTTTATCGTACCGACGCCCATCGCCAAAGAAATTGAGCAGCAATTTGGTGTCGAGACATTTGGCAGCACAGACAAGGTGCGTAAACGTTTTTACGCCATTTCGGTGGAGCGGCGTATTTCGCATCCGGCGATTACAGCGGTTACAGAGTCTGCCCGTGAGTGGCTGGTTTTGTAGCGCGACTATCATCGGTTTCGTCACGCTGCAGCAGACGGCTGCGCGACATGAAGATACGGTACAGAACCGGTACGATAAATAGCGTCAGGGTTGCCGAGAAGCCCAGGCCCCATACGATCGCATTGGCCACAGGCCCCCAGATCAGTGATTCCCCACCCAGTCCGAGTGCTAGAGACAGCAGTCCGCCGATAGTCGTCAGGGTGGTAATGATGATGGGGATCACCCGGCGCCGTGCGGCATAGATGGTTGAATGCAGCAGCGACATGCCGCTTTTCAGTTTGTTGTTTGCGGTGGAGATGAGCATGATGGCGGCATTGACCGCAATGCCGGTCAGCGCTGCAATACCGTACAGTGTGTAGAGGCTGACCGCGAAGCGGGTGATCAATATACCGATTACAACACCCGTAAAAGCCAGCGGAATCGTCAGCAGGATCATCAGCGGCTGAAAATAGGAGCGAAACTGGGTGCCGAGAATCATGTACATCACGCCCACTCCCAGCAACAGCAGGATCACCATTGAACTGATCGCCTCGAAAATGTCGTCGAGTATGCCGGAAAAATCGAGCGAGACGTTGGGGTAGTTCGACGCGATTTTGGCCCATTCCTCCTTCACGTAATTGTTTGCCTGAACCTCGTCGATTACATTCTTGTCGATGTTGGCCTCGACGGTAATGGTCCGTTTGAAGTTGTAGTGGCGAATATGTCCCAGACTGGTTTCGGTTTGGGCGCTGACCAGCTCGGACAGGGCAACCGGCTTGCCCGCAGGTGTAAACACCACGTGCTCAAGCAATTCGTTGATATGCTCCAGCTCGTCTCGCGTGCTGCGAATCCGTACCTCGGTTTTTTCGCCGTTGATCTGCAGATTACTGAGAATTTCGCCATCTGTTGCCATCAATATGGTACGCGCCAGCATGCCGGGATCTATACCCAGGTGGTGGATCCTGTCGTGCCTCAGGCGAAAGCTGAGTTGATTGGAACCCTTGTCAGCGTCATCAGTTATGTCAGAAATTGCATTATGTTTGGACAGTAATTCTTTGATTTCATTAGCAGCCTGCGTGATCTCTGAATAATCATCACCACGTACCTTGACGCTCACCGGTTTGGTCGTGGGGGGACCGCCGGACAGGCGCAGAAACGAGATGTTGAGTGGACCCGGCACGGAGGTAATAGGTTCGCGAATGTCGTCCAGGATTTGATCTACACTACGCATGCCGTTTTGCAGCGGTTTCAGGCCAACCAGAACCTGTCCGTACTGGGTGCCTGGACGCTGTTCTGTTTCGGTGAAAAGAATTCCGGAAAAACTCACCATCTCGCGCAATTCCTCGGGCGCAAGCAGGCTGCGCGCGAGCTTTTCGATCTCGTTGACTTTATGCTGGGTTTGCTCCAGCACTGAGGTCTGTGGCATTTCGACATTGATATAGAACAGGCGCAAGGTGTCGTTGGCAAAGAAATCTTTCTTGATGATCGGGCTTGCCATGAATACCACAGCGGCCACGAACAGAAGAAAACTGAGCAATAACGCAGATTTCGGATACCTCAGCACGGAGATCAGGCGACGGGTATAGAAGATGCGCAAGGCGCGCGTCATGCGATCACGCCAGCGCTGCATGACGGAGGGATTCGCCTGACGCAGGTCAAATCGCATGACCAGCACATGGGCTGGAAGCATCCAGTAGGCCTCGATGAGGCTGATCGCGAGCGCCACGGTAACGACAAGTGGAATCACACGCATGAATTCCCCGAGAATGCCCGGCAACAGCATCAGCGGCAGGAACGCGGCCATGGTTGTCAGCACGGCCGCCGTTACCGGCGCGAACACTTCCTTCAGGGCATTGAGGCTGGCGCTGGACTTGCTTTCGCCCAGCGCCAGTCGGTGGTAGATCGATTCCGCCACTACGACAGCATCGTCGACCAGCATACCGAGCGCGATGACGACGGCCAGCAGCACCGACACATTGAGGGTTTGCCCGACACTGCCGAGCAGCAGAAAGGTGCCCGCGAGTATGAATGGGATACCGATTGTCGTGATCAGGGCAATGCGCAGCCCAAGAAACAGGAAGGTCACCAGCAATACAAACAGCAGGCCATAGGCCGCATTGGTCTGCATGATATTAAGTGCCTTGCGTGTGATCTCGGACTGATCATCCACCAGAACCAGTTCAACACCGGTGGTCTCCAGCAGCTTGTTCCGCTCATCGATGAAGCCTTGAATGTCTTCGATCAGTTCCAGCGTGTTAGTGCCGGCTTTTTTAAACACCGACACCAGAATACCGGGTTGCCCCTGGCTGCTGACCAGGTGTGCAGACTCCTGCCGACTGAGCGACACGCTGGCAAGTTCATCGAGCGGCACGTAGCCTTGTTTACCCAGCACCGGTAATTCGCCGAGCACCGCCGGATCCGGGCTTTGGCCAAGCAGCCGCACCAGCCATTTCTGATGATTCGCCTTGAGGCTGCCTGCCGACAGATCCTGAAACAATGCGCGAATTGAATCGGCCAGATCGGTGGGATTCAGGCCATGTCTGAGCAGACGTTCCGGGTCATAGAAAACCTGCAGTTCGGGCTCATCGAGGCCAAACTCATCGACGCGGTCAATGGCCTTGAAACGCTCCAGGTTGTCGATGATATTGCGCGTTTGCAAGCGCAGGTTGGCATCATTGGCGGCGCCCTTGACGATGATCTGAGCTGCAGGGAAGCCGTTGGCCGAGGTGATTTCGAGAATGACCGGTTCCTCGGCGGCCTGCGGAAATTCGGCTTCCTTGTTCTGGATATCGCGGCGCATGTTTGCAATGTGTTTGTCGTAGGTGCGCTCATCGATCTGATTGAAGCGAATCAGCAGTGAGCTGATGCCTTCACGGCTGTTGCTGGATACGAAATTGATATCGGGCAGGGTCTTGAGCGCATCCTCAATCGGATCGGTGATCTGTTTTTCGACGTCTTCCGCCGATGCGCCGGGTAGCACGGTGACGATGACGATCCAGTTGAAATTGATATCAGGATCCTGCTGACGCGGGATGGTCAGGTAGGTGATGATGCCCAGCACCAGAACCAGGGTAAAGGTCAGGTTGGCGAGCACATCGTTTTTCAGGAAACGCATTAACACGGCAGTTGGTCCGTCTGTTGTCAGTGGCTGATCGACACGGGGTCCTGATCGTTGAGCCGCTTTAGATCAGATGTGATGATCAGTGTGTCTGCGGAAAAATCAGCGCGTGCTGCCTGGCCTTCTTCGACGTCGTTTAAAATCATGAATCGAGCGCTTTGGTCGTCGGCCACGAATACACCGAAACGGCCGTTGCGTTTTTCAATGAACTGTGGGGGCAGGTAGTAGCGCCCCGTGGAAAAAGCGACGCGGCCATAGCCGCCGCCCGCTGGTTTGTCAGCTTGTGTGATGCTCAGCCGAATGGCCTGTTGCAGGCTTTGTGCATCGATGAGCGGCAGGATGCTGCGAATTTTCAGTGCATAGATTTCGTCCTGCAGGACGAAGCGCACATCGCTGGCGTTGCGAAGAATGGGTACCACAGACAGGGGGAGATGGAGTTCGATTTCGACGGATTCCGGTTGCAACAGGGTCAATTGCGCCATGCCAGGTGTTGCGTAGGCGCCGACATGGCTCATTTTATCGACCACGGTCGCGGAATAGGGCGCGGTCAGGCGACAACGTTGGACCTCGAGGCGGGCTGATTCGAGTTGCGCACGTTGCTCCTCGATGCTGGCGTCATCGGCACTCAATTGGGTCTGACGTTGATCCAGTTCCTCGCGCGAAATACTGTTGCTTTGAACCAGTCTGCTGGCCCGATCCAGTTGCTGTCTGGTGAGTTCACGCGCGGCAGTCAGCCGATTGAGACCTGCCTGAATGCGTTTTTCGTTAATCCTGGCGCTGGAGCAATCGATTTCCAGCAATAACTGCCCGGTCCTGACGCGATCGCCAACCTGCACGGGAAAATCGACGATGCGTCCACTGGTCTCGGCGGCAATGTCCGCCATGCTCAGATTCACCACCTGTGCGGGATAATGCAGGGTGCGTGCGATAGCTAATTCGTCAAAGCGCTTTACGCTGACCGAACGCTCCGCACCGAGGCCGGGGCCGAACACGAAACACAGCATGAGGGCCAGCGCGGGCAGTGGCTGTTTTGTCATCGGGAATGTGCTGTAATGAAGAAGGTTTCAAGGGGATTGGGAATGCTTAGACTATCAAAATTCAGTTTTATTTTGCTACTTATTTTTGCGGCCAGCCCGCTGGCTGCGCTGGAATCATTTCCGCGAGCTTCATTCATGCTCAAGGATAAGTTGTACGAGCTTGAAATCGCTGATACCCAGGCCCGCAAAAGCCAGGGCCTGATGTTTCGAAAAGCCCTGGCCAGCAATGCCGGCATGTTGTTCTACTTCAATGAGTCTGGCGGCTTGTATATCTGGATGAAAAACACACTGATTCCTTTGACCGTGCTGTGGCTGGATGACCACGCCAGGGTTATTCACATCGAACGCTTGCAACCCTGCAAGGCTGATCCTTGTCCATCCTACGGGCCTGACCAACCCGCCCGCTACGTTATCGAGTTGCATGCAGATGAATGGAAACGCTTCGAACCGGGTGATGTCCTGCCCGCAATTCAACGCTGGCAGGCAGCGCGATAAGGGGTGGCTTAATCGTTGAGCGGGATGCGGGCGCTAATCTGTAATCCCGGACCATCCGTCCGGTTGGCGATGGTGAATATTCCGCCCAGACTCTCAACCCTTTCACGCAGTCCTCGCAGGCCCAGATGTTCGGTGCTGTTAATCTTCGCCAGCCCGGCTTCGGACAGGCCTGCCCCACCGTCTTTAATCGATATGACCACGTACTTACCGTCCCGCACGATTTGGACACTCTGATCTTTGCCCCCGCCATGTTTGAACGCGTTGTTAAGTCCCTCCTGGACCAGGCGATAGATACAGATTTTCAGTGAGGTTCGCAGGTGATCAGGTAAAGGCGAAATCTGGTATTTGACTTCGGTTGCAGTGCGCTTTTCGTGTTTGCTGATCGCGCTCGACAATACCTCATTGATGCCCATGTCGTCGAGTTCAGGAATGACCAGACCCGATGACAGGTTGCGTATGTCGTTGAGGGAATCTCTGAGGGCGTTGCGCATCTTTGAGATTACGCTGCCGTTAGCGGAATCCTGATCCTCTTCATCGTCAAGGACATCCATGATCAGCAATGCAAAGCCAATCGATTGGGCCGGCCCATCATGCAGGTCGGCGCCTATGCGGCGCAGGTTCTGCTCGTTGAGTTCAACCGCGCGATTGGTGGCCTGACGAATGCGCTGACGTTGAGCCTCAATCAGGCGATGGGCGCGCAGGACAATCCAGTAAAGCAACCAGTGCAGAATAGCAGCGCTAAGCAGAGAGATGATGACAAGCAGGAATCGGGCCTCATCAATCGCGCGATACAGCGCCGTTGGGGACTTGTAAATCTCCAGCACACCAATGACATTGTGGCCGGCACGGTCCCGGATGGGTATGTAACTTTCTATGAAGGTGTCCAGGCGATGTGGAATGCTGTCATGTTCTTCCTTGACCAGATGATCCATGTCGACTTCTTCAAATACGCTGATTCCAGTCAGGGCGTCGAGAAGTTCATCGTTGTCGGTATAGGTTTTCCCGATCAATGCTTCGTTGTTGGCCCACAATATCTTGAGATCAGTGTTGTAGGCGATGACCCGAAAGACATCCGGCATCGAGATGATATGTTGCAGAAACTCGATGACCTCGTATTTGTCGGAATAGTCCTGATCGGACAGAAAAAAGGCTTCCTGATCATTGATAAGGGTGATGCTTTGAATGAACTCGATGCTGATGTTGACCTCGTGGTGCAGCAGGTGATTACGCAGCAGGGAAAAATACAGGAACCCCGCTATCAGGCTGATGCTGACAATGGAGATAAAGCTGAATGTCGCAAAGGTCTTGATAAGTCCCCAGCGCTGAATGGTCAGGGTAAAATTCACGGCTGAGTGTTCCAGGGTATAGCAAAACCAGGACCATGTGAAAAATCAGTCACGCCGTTTTCACAGCCCTGGTGACGCACTTTCATTCGGGAAATTTGAGTTTTTGCGCGAGTAACGCCGCTTCGACGCGATTTCTGACCCGGAGCTTTTGCAGAATGCTCGTCATGTAGTGTTTGATGGTTTTCTCGCTCAGGAACAGCTCGTCAGCGATCTGTTTATTTGTGAGGCCGCGTTCCAGGGACTTGAGGATCACCGTCTCGCGCTTGTTCAGTTTATCGAGTGGATTGGCGTCGGCACGCCCGGCATTGCTATTGGTCTGCAGCAGAATATTGGTTGCCAGGCTCGGCGTTATGAACGATTCACCCTCGGCGATGCGATGGACTGCATTGATCAACTCCTTGCCACCAATACCCTTGAGAATATAGGCCTTGGCCCCGGCCTGCAGCGCAGAGGTCACGTCTTTTTCATCTTCCGACACCGTCAGCATGATGAGTTTGATGGCGGGATGAGCCTGGTGAATACTGCGCGCGGCATTGACGCCGCCCCCCGGCATGCTGATATCCAGCATCATGATGTCGGGTTTTTTGCTGCCGGCAAGTTCGATCGCATCATCGTGACTTTCCCCCTGGCCGACGATTTCAAAGTCAGGATCGGTCTCCAGGGTGGTCGCAACGCCTTCCCTCAACAGGGGGTGATCGTCAACGACGGCGATTCGTATTGTATTACTCATTTTTTGGATTGTTCTATCGTTATGTACCTGCAAAGGTCGAACCATTGCCGCTTCCTTTCTGCGGGCTAAGGTAGGCCTGCGGGAAATATACCCCAATCAATGGGTGTATTAAACAGTATGTAATTGATCAGTGGCGGGGAATTCAATGTTTTCCTGCGATGCGCGGCGTAATTCTTTGTCCTGTATAGTGATTCCACTATACTAAGGTCGATCAAGGGAGTTGCCTGTTGGCCACGAATCATAAAGAATAGAAAGGCTTAATAATAAATAGTAAGAATCAATAAACCGGATAATATGAACTCACGATGGGTAGGGCTGGTTTTTTTTCGAGTTCTGAGTGCAGATGTAATCCATGTTCGGCAGCTGCCAGATTGCCAAACCCTGGTATCTGACGGCCTCAATGATTGATTCAATCGACAGTTTAATCTGAAATTTTCGTTTTTGGAGCAGTTATGGAACTGATTTTGGTTGTGATAAGCATGGCGGTAGCCGCTGTTTTTTTCACCCTTTGGATTCGTGAACGCCGCCACGCCAGCCAGGCCGAGATCGTTGCTTATGGTCTAAGGGCACAGGACGAAAAGGATGACAATACCAAAACCAGCATTTCTGCAATGGAGGCGGAATACAACGAAGCGATGGATAAACTCGAGCAATTGGGTGAGATTCAGCAGGACGACTGGGGACGTTGGGTGTGGGTTAAAACAGGAAAACAACTGGGTAAAGACTAGCTATCCCCGTGTTAGCCTGCATGATTATCTTGCATGACCTGCCGCAGCCTCGCAGGCGTAGCGCATCGGCGAGGTTAAACAGCACTTCCCATTGCTGATTGGGTTTAGAGCACCAAAAAAGGACAAATTGAACAAACAAGCACCTGTTGTTTTCGTTGCTATACTCAGGTCAGTATACCAATGAATCCACCCTGAAAATTCCGTATGGCAAGTACCGGAGAAGGCAAACCAGTCGATCACACTGAGGAAACCAGTGAGCGGGCAGGCGAGTACCTGCGCCTCTCACTGGCAAGACTGAGCCAGTTCAAGATTCCCGTCACCCCGATCAACTATGCGCTGATGTATTTCTATGTCGCTGGCCGCGACAAGCAACTCAACGAGCGTCTGGATGCGATGACAGGGGGCGATGGCGTCTGGAATAACGTCGAGGCCAGGGAATTATTCACCCGCTTTGTCTGCGAGTGCAATGACAGTGAATACAAGGAATTGCGTCAGGAACTGCTCATGACCGTGGCCCAGATACTGGGATCGGTTATCGATCTGACTGGCAAGGCCCAGGCGTCCAACCGATTGCTGGAGAAACACGTCAAACAGTTGGCCGGAACGAGTTCGGCCAAGGAAATACTTAGCATTGCCGCCAATATCATCGCCGATACGCGCGAATTCATTGAAAAATCACACCAGTTTGAAACCAACCTGGTCGAGAGTTCCAGCGAAATAACCCTGCTCAGGGATGAACTTGATCATGCGCGTCGCCTGGCGACCACCGATGCCCTGACAGGATTACATAACCGACGAGGATTTGATCAGGCGTTGGCGGATTTGATTGAACATGCGGCGGGAGATAATCAGGACGCTTTTTGTCTTTTAATCGTCGATATCGATCACTTCAAAACCGTAAACGACAATCACGGCCATCTGGTCGGCGACAAGGTGCTGGTGGGTATCTCCAGGCTATTGCATCAGCATATGCGGGGTAACGATCATTTGTCGCGTTATGGTGGTGAGGAATTTGCCATACTGTTGCGCCAGACGCCGATTACGGGTGCCTTTACCGTGGCAGAGAATCTGCGCAAATCGGTCGAGCGATTGCGCCTAAAACATGTCAAATCGGGGCTGGAACTGGATAAAGTGACGATTTCAATCGGGTTGGCCTGTTACCGTTCGTCGGAATCCATGGAAGACTTCATTCAACGCTGCGACAAGGCGTTATACCGGGCCAAATCCCTTGGCCGTAATCGCACGGTAATTGCGGATTAAACGCTGTCAGACGACTGTTTGTCTGCGCACACAGGGCACCCAGGATTGGCCGGTAAATTGACTTGCTGCCAGGTCATGTTCAGGGCATCGAAAAGCAACAGCTTGCCCTGTAGCGATTCGCCGTGGTCAGTGATTATTAACAATGCCTGCAACGCCTGCATTACGCCCATCACGCCCACCACAGGACCCAGAACCCCCTCCATCGCGCAGGTTTGCGCGTCCCGATATTCATCGCTGTAAAGACACTGATAGCAGGGACCCTTTACACCGGGCAGAAAACACATGATCTGCCCTTCGAGACGGATTGCCGCAGCGGATACCAGCGGGGTATCCAGGTGTACGCACAGGCGGTTGACCAGAAAACGGGTGGGGAAGTTATCGCTGCAATCAAGCACGACATCAGCCCTGACAATCGCCCGTTCAAGTTCATCCTCATCCATTTCGTGGTCGATGGTGGTGACGCGACAATCGGGGTTCAGTTCGCTGATGCTGCGTGCAGCCGATGCCGTTTTGAGCATACCTGCGCTGTCGCTGCGGTGAATGATCTGGCGCTGCAGATTGGAAACCTCGACCACATCGAAATCACACAGGGTCAGGTCGCCGACCCCTGCGCCGGCCAGATACAGCGCGGCCGGCGAACCGAGTCCGCCCATGCCGATAATCAGCACATGGCTGTGGCGTATCCGCTGCTGGCCCGATTCGCCGATCTGCGGCAATTTAGTCTGGCGGCTGTAACGGGTTTCGTCTTCAGGCAGCATCAGCCCCCTCCCTTGTGGAAATACTTGAAAAATTTGTCGAAAAAGGCGCTCTGAGAGCTGGCTGTGCCGTTGCCGATGGCGAAGGTCACATGGAGCACCGGTAGCTGCAGAATCCCGAGCTGACGCGGTTTTCCCTGATGAATACGGATGGAAATCTGAATAGGATCATGCCTGTGCTCGACAAGCCAGGTCAAACGATCCTGGTCAGCGCAGCGATAGTCGGATCGGGCATCGCTAAAACCACCTTTGAGCACCTGTTCAAATTCGCGCTCGGTATAGCCCATCTCATATTGGAATTGGTCAACCACGTCGTGTGTTTGCGATCAACCGCCGGCCACCGGCGGCCAGATCGAGACCGTGTCGCCAGCGTTGACCTGGGTGGTATGGCGATGCATGCCATTGACGAAGTGCCCGTTGAGCAGAACCAGATGGGCCTGCTCGTCGGAAATGCCAAAGCGATCGATGACCTGCTGTACCGTGGTGCCCTCTTCAGTCTCAATTTCTCGACGAAAGCGCTCCTTGCCGGGAGGCAACAGTGACATCAACGACGCATAAAGTTCGATATTCATCTTCATGGTTCAATCATCCTATCACCTGGGTGCTTGCCATATAGGCTTCCATCAATTTGCCGGGATCCTGAAGCAGGCGATCCTTCCAGACGCCCAGACGAATTCTTGATTCAATCAGGCCGCGCAAAATACCGATGTGCTGGGTCCAGCCGACGCTGCTTGCCCCAACAAGCACGTCGGCATCGAATTGCAGGTTCAGATAGCGAAACTCATTCGGACTGTAGAGTTCTGCACTTTCACCGCCGTTGACGCCCATCCATGCGCCGAATGAACAGGATACAAGACCCAGTGTATCGAGCACGTTCATGTTAATGCAGCCATGATGTTTGATGCCGGCGCCCAACATGTTCATGGCGGCTATGCGTCCATGCTCGGTTGCGGTTGGCTGGATGGCCTGAACACTGAACTGTCCGCTGGAAAAGTCGAATCCCTGCGCCACATCACCGGCCGCAAAAATATCAGGATCAGAGCTTTGCAATGTTTTGTCAACGACCACACCCTGATCGGTTTTGATGGGACTGCCCGCGAGAAAATCCATGTTGGGTTTAACGCCGGTGGCTGTAATGACCAGATCAGTCAGCAGGGTGGCGTTAGAGTTCAGTTTTACCCGAAAGCCATTCTCGGCAGCTTCGATGGCTTGCACCTGAGTCGACGTGAAAACCTTTACACCGTTCTGTTCGCACCAGCGTTTGATAAGACCGCCGGCCTTTTCATTGAGCATACGCGGCACCATGCGGTCGCCCGTTTCGACCACATGCAGATCGACGCCGCGTTTTTTCAGGGCTTCAAGAATGATGCAGCCGATAAACCCGGCGCCAATCAAAACCACGCGCGCCCCCGGGCTGGTCGAGTCGATGATGCGGCGGGCATCGGCCAGTGTCCAGCAACTGCATACGCCATCCAGATCCATGCCGGGAACGGGCGGGCGCGCGGCGCGTGACCCCGTGGCAATGAGCAGGCGGTCGTAGCTCAGGCTGTCGCCATTGTCGAGTTGCAGAGTTTTAGATGCAGCATCCACAGCAGTAACGCGCTGTTGTCTGACGTCTATGCGGTTGCGAGAAAAATAGTCGCCAGCCTGCTTTAGATGGGTGCCCGGCTCGTCGATATTGCCAACCAACAGGTAGGGAATGGCCATTCGCGAATAGGGCGCTTCGGGTTCATCACCAATCAGGGTGATGGTATCGTCCGGCGCCTGTTTGCGCAGGGTCTCGGCCGCTGTCACGCCAGCCGGGCCAGCACCAATGATGATGTGATGCATAGTGATTAATCCTGTTGTGGTCAAAACTGACCCCGGTTGGGCCGGGGTCAGAGTTTGCGATGGTGAAGACTACAGCGCCAGGCGCTGTTTGGTCTCATCGGTGATTTCACCCTGTTGAGTCCAGCCGCGGATCTCGTAGTAATGCGGCAGCATCTCGCCCAGCCGGTTCACCTGGCCCTTGGTCGGGCCATCCTTGATGGCTTCTTCCAGCAGGCGCTTGGGCAGCTTGTCATCGTTCGAGGTAAAACCCGCCTCGTTGTTGAACTGGCGTTCCAGGTTCCAGATGCGCTCACCCGCCTCCAGGCATTTCTCCACCGACCAGTCGCCTTCACAGGCGCCATCGATCTGCGGCGCGATGTTGTCCATGCCCCAGGCGAAGGTGGTGAACAGGCACAGCCCGGAGGAGTCCACCAACGCGGTGGCGTCCTGGAACGCCTTCACCAGCTCCGGCTTGCCGTCGGTGTCGGTCTGTTCGGTCTTCACCGGGATGCCCAGGATCTCGGAGGCGATGGTGTAGCCGCGCACGTGGCAGGCGCCACGGTTGGAGGTGGCGTAGTTGAGGCCGATGCCCTGGATGCCGCGCGGATCGTAGGCCGGGAATTCCTGGCCCTTGACGTGCATCGACAGGTCCGGCTTGCCGTATTTCTCACACAGGCGCTTGGAGCCGAGCGCAAGATCCGGGCCGATGCCGGTGCCGGCGCACAGCGCCTCGGTGGCCTGCACGAAGGCCTCGGCATTGCCGAAGCGCAGGTCGATACCACCGGTGTGCTCCTGGGTCAGGATGCCCGCCTCGTACATTTCCATCGCCGCGGCCACGGTGCAGCCGAAGGTGATCGGATCGAAGCCGTCCTCGTTACACAGGAAGTTGACGTAGGTCAGCGCGTCGAGGTCATCGATGCCGGTATCCGCACCCAGCGACCAGGCCGCTTCGTACTCGAGGCCGCCAGAGGCGCCCCAGTACTCGGGCTTGTTCTTGATCGAGAAGTGTTCGCGGTCGATGGTGGAGATACGCCCACAGGCGATGGTGCACCCGAAACAACCGGCATTGGTGGTCAGGTTGGGCTTGCCATCGGAGGCGCGCGGCTCGTGCATCGCTTCACCGGAGATGTTCTGGGCGCCCTCGAAACCGACATCACGCATGTTTCTCGCTGGCAGACCGCCGACCCCGTTGATGACGTTCATCAGCACCTGGGTGCCGTAGGTGGGCAGGCCCTGTCCGGTGACGGCGTTATCCGCCAGCACCTGCTTGCCATCGTTGACGGCAGCGAGGAATTTGCCCATGTCGTTGACATTGCCCACGCCCAGCGTGCCGCGCACGGCGACGGCCTTGAGGTTCTTCGAGGCCATGACCGTGCCCACCCCGGAGCGTCCGGCGGCGCGGTGTTTGTCGTTGATGACGCCGCTGTACAGGCAGCCCTTCTCGGCCGGGCGGCCGATGGTGGCGACGCGGATCTGTGGGTCCTGGTGGATGGCATGGATCATGTCATCGGTTTGCCATGCGGACTTGCCCCACAGCGAGGCGGCATCGCGCAGTTCGGCCTTGTCGTTCTCGAGCCACAGGTACACCGGCTTGTCAGCCTTGCCTTCGAAGATGAGCATGTCCCAGCCGGCGTTCTTGAACTCGGCGCCGAGAAAACCACCGGAGTTGGAGCAGGCGATGGCGCCGGTCAGCGGGCCCTTGGTGACGACGGTATAGCGCCCACCGGTCGAGGCCATGGTGCCAGTCAGCGGGCCGGTGGCCATGATGAGCTTGTTATCGGCGCTGAGCGGATCACATTTCGGATCGATCTCTTCGTACAGGTATTTGGAAGCCAGGCCGCGCGAGCCCAGGTATTTAGCCGCCCACTCCATGTTCAGGGGTTCGGCGTTACAGGTTCCGTCAGTCAGATTGACGCGCAGGATTTTACGGGTCCAGGACATGGTTCTCTCCTCCCTCAGGCGTTGGCTTCGGCGGACGGGATACTGCGTGCGGCCGAGGCCTGCATGCGATCGTAACCGGTCCAGTCGGCATTGATATAGGTAATGGCGGCGGTCGGGCAGGCCTTCGCGCAGGCGGGATCACCCCCGCACAGGTCGCATTTGCCGACCTTGCCGGTGGCCTGCACGTAGTTCACCGTGCCGAACGGGCAGGCGATGGTGCACACCTTGCAGCCGACGCAGCGTGATTCGGAGATGACCTTGGCGCCGCTGCGCATGTCCACCGAGATGGCGTCCACCGGGCAGGCGCGCTGGCACCAGGCCTCGTCGCACTGGGTGCAGGTATAGGGCGCGAAACGGCCTTCGTGGTGAAAGGTGAAGACCTTGATGAACGAACGCGATGGATTGAACGCGCCGGTATGCTCATAACTGCAGGCAATTTCGCACTGCAGGCAGCCAGTGCATTTCATGGGGTCGATGTG
>JGI11705J14877_10000305_pt1 | contig 31281 bp, 28 predicted proteins | sample Etolaghawater15m_FD_14877 | JGI IMG/M metagenome (IMG submission 14877)
TATTCAACCTGCCGAAGTCCGGGATCAATTTGGTATCTGCGCACATCTGCGTCATCTGTGGTTAGATAATTGATGGCGATAAGCTGTGGAATGTATGCAATGAAAATTTAAACAAATAAGATACCCACTTATTGAAAGGTTCCGAGTAACTTCGGGGTGGCTTCTCGGCACAGCAAAATCACGCTGGATTTTCGGGAAATTTGCTCATTACGAGGTATGGTTGCGCTGGCTTTTTTTAAAACATGACTTCAAAACTACCGTCGCGCTCTGGCTTTGTCACCATGTTTGCTGTGGTAGCAGAAAAATGCACTTCGAGATATGAATACATGAGTAAGGATTTCATCCTTGTTGATCTGGATAATGAAGAGAAATCGATTATCCTCGAAAAAGCGTCTTTCTTTATATTCGATGAAGAGACAAAGATCGACCTGAATAATTAAGAGAAAAAAATGGATCCGATTTAGCACCTCGTCCATCACCGAAATTATTGGAGAGCTGTCCTACTATTACAATAGAAGCAAGAATAACTATGAGTGCATGGTGTTGGATGAACTGATAGGTCATTTAGAAAATCAGATAAATTGATCCTGGTAGTTTATCCTGGCGCAACGACCCGCAGACTTAACCGATCACCAGACTGCCCGTAACTCGCGCAAACAAAAAGCCGCCTATTGGTGGCCTTTTGCCTTGCTTTAAACTGATGCCAAATCGAATCGTGGCGTGGTGGTTATTGCGCAGCCGTTAGGTTGAATACGCCGGATGAAGCCCCACCGCCACCCGCGCTGCGGCTGGAAGTGTCGGCATAGGCCGTGGACTGCGCCGCGCCGAATCCGGCCGGAACCACGAAGTTGGTATAGGCGGCGCCCGCGAACAGGGTGCTGTAGCCCTGGCTGGCGTCGTTCAGGGCGACACTGAGTGAGGTCAGCAGATCATCGCTGACCTCGATGACGCAGGGCCTGAGCGTCATCGCCATCGAAGACAACGGGCCGAGTTTCGACCGAGCCTGGCTACGCTCCGGGCGTGGAATGAGCGGAATGTCTGGAAGCGCCGGCGCATTGCTTGGCGAGGTGACCTGGTCGGCGCTTCAACCACAGGGCTGCCGGGTTGACCTTGCGGACTCCGCTCGGCGCTTTTACCAGCCGTTAAGGGCGGCTGGAAGTGGCCACGACTGGATCGATGCTGAAAATTCTGGGTTATAATGCCGTCTCCCGAATCAACGCATCCCCCCATATGAAGAAAAAGGCCCCGACTTCGAAAAAAGTCAAAAGCTCCTCATCCATCGGAACCGGCTGGATCACCAGCGATGAAGAAGAGATCGAACGTCGCCGTCTGCGCGCGCTTGAACAGGGGCTTACGGTCAAGCCGCTGGCGGATAAGGCGGCCGAAGACTCGATCTTTCGTGACTACATGGTAACCTCGCCCGGGGGCGGCCAGTATCGGGTTGAATACCGCGACCGACAGGCGCGCATCAATTCCTGCGACTGCCCGGATTTCCGCATCAGCGGCCTCGGTACCTGCAAGCACATCGAGCGGGTGGCTGTTTTCACCGCGCGCAAGAAGGCCCCGCCATTCAGAAAGCGCAGCGAAATCTTTATCGATCGCGCCGGTTCCAACGGCATTCGGATTTTGTGGGCGGATGGGTTGCGCGCCAACAGCCGAGTCCTGCGCCGAATCGCGCCATTCTTCGACGCGCAGAATCGACTTCTGACCCCGACCCGGGAGGGTTTCGATGCGCTCACGCGCGCGATCGACAGCAACGAGCTGCATGACGACTTGCGCGTATCGCGCGATATCGGCGTCTGGCTGGAGCACAGTGAACGCAGGCGGCGCGCAGATACGCAGCGCGCCGCCTACCAGCGCGATGTCGCCGATGGCAAGCGCCCGCGCAATATCGTGCATTACCCGTTGTATGACTACCAGCGCGAGGGCATGCTGCATCTCGCCTTCAACGAGCGAGCAATCCTGGCCGACGAGATGGGGCTCGGCAAAACCGTGCAGGCGGTGGCGGCCTGCGAGCTTCTGCGCCAGCTCAACGGCGTATCGCGTGTGCTGGTGTTGTGCCCGGTTTCACTGAAAACCGAATGGCAGGAGCAGATCGAGAAATTCACCGATCTCGATCATCTGCTGATCCAGGGGCCGCGCCAGGATCGGCTGCGCCAATACCGTCAGCAAGCCTTCTTTTACTTGGCCAACTACGAGCAATTACTCTACGACCTCGACGATATCCAGCGCGTGCTCGCGCCCGACATCATCATCCTCGACGAGGCCCAACGCATCAAGAACTGGCAGACCAAAACCGCGCGCGCGGTCAAGCGTCTGCACAGCCGTTATCTTTTCGTATTGACCGGAACGCCGCTGGAAAACCGCATCGACGAAATCTACTCCATCGCCCAGGTCGTTGAGCCGCAGTTGCTCGGTCCCCTTTTTCGCTTCAATCGCGAATTCCACGTTCTCGATGAGCAGGGCAAACCGGCGGGCTACCGCAATCTCGACGAGCTGCATCGTCGTCTGCGCCCGATCATGCTGCGCCGGCGCAAGTCCGAGGTCGAGGACGAGCTGCCCGAGCGCATCATCAATCATTATTTCGTCGCCATGCACGAAGAGCAGTTTTTGCGCTACGATGAATACGCAAACAGCCTGGCCCGTTTACTTCAGGTGGCGAAAAAGCGTCCGCTCAGGGCGGAGGAATTCAAGCGCATGCAGATGCTGTTGTCCTGCATGCGCATGCTCTGCGATACGCCCTATATCCTGGACAGGGAATGCCGCATCTCGCCCAAGCTCGACGAGCTGAAGAATATCCTGCCCGATCTGCTGGAGGACGAGTCCAACAAGATCATCATCTTTTCCGAATGGACCGGCATGCTGGAGCTGATTCAGGATTATCTCGACGAGCAGGGCACGGGCTACGCGTTGCACACTGGCTCCATTCCTCAGCGCAAGCGCCGGGGCGAGATCAACCGCTTCAAGACCGAGGCCGGCTGCCGCCTGTTCCTGTCCAGCGACGCCGGCGCAACCGGGCTGAACCTGCAGGTCGCCAATATCGTCATTAACATGGACCTGCCGTGGAACCCGGCGCGCCTGGAACAGCGCATTGCGCGCGCCTGGCGCAAGCAGCAGACGCGCAGCGTCAGCGTCATCAACCTGGTCTGCGAATCCAGCATCGAGCATCGCATCCTGGCGGTGCTGGAAAGCAAGGCCGAGCTGGCGCAAAGCGTGGTGGACGGCAGCGGCGAAAGCGAGTTGGCGCTGCCCTCGGGCGGCAAGCTCATGGTCGAGCGGCTGGAACGGCTGATGGGCATGACGCCGCGCCCAGACGGGGATGGCGAAACCGAGGCCGAACCGCCCCGCTCCGGCGCGGAGCAGTTGCTCAACGATTTTCAGGCGCGCCATCCGCACGAACTCGATGCCTTGACCCAGTATGGCGAGGGCCGCGATGCGACGCTGTTCGCCGTGGTGCGCGAGGATGCGGACGCGCATGCCGGGGCGCTGCGCGAACTCGCCGCCGCGCAGGGCGATGCGCCCGCGCAGATCCAGGTCATAGATCAGGCGACGCTGCAAACCATCCAGCGCCTGATCGATGCCGGCATATTGAGCATGAACAGCCCGGCGCGGACGCTGCTGGCTGCGCCCGATAGCGGCGCGCGCGACAGCGCCCGAAGGCAGCATTGGCTGGAGCAGGCGCGCGAGGTATTCGGTGAGGCCGAACGCCTGCTGCGCATGGCGGAACTGCTGCACGGAGGGGGCTTCAGCACTGAGGCAACAGCGCCCGCCGCGCAGGCGCTCGATCAGGCCCTGCGCAGCCTGCTCGTGGTGGCCTTTGGCGACAGCGGCGAGGAGTTGTCGGTCGATGTCATCAACGGCCGCTTGCAGCCACGTTTCGAATTCGTTGGCGATGCCCTTGGCCCGCGAGAGCGGCTCGCGCGCGCCGGGGCATGCGCGGCAGAGGATCTGCAGGCGATCTCCGAATTGCTGTCATCCTGTGATCGGGCGCTGATGGAATCCGCGCTGCGGGGCGCGTGATCTGCGTGATCTGGGCTGCGCCAGGGGCGCGGCAGCCTGGCGGCAGTCGCTTTCGCCGTGGATAAGCTTTATCGAAGTCCGTTGGGAACTAAAGGGTCTTTGAACTAGAGAGGGAACTACAGGGAACTACAGGGTCAGGTCTTGCATTTTGCCCCTTGGCGGGTAGAATCCCGCAACATGGCCAGACCACTAAGAATCGAATACGCAGGTGCCCTGTATCATGTGACATCCAGGGGTGATCGGCAGGAAGTGATCTATTTTAACGACCAGGACCGTCAGGATTTTCTGACTATCCTGCAGCAGGTGCGAGCGCGTTTCAATTGGCTGGTTCACGCTTATTGTTTAATGGACAACCATTATCACCTGCTGATAGAAACCCCCGATGCCAATTTGAGCCAGGGCATGCGCCAGCTCAATGGCGTGTATACCCAAACGAGTAACCGAAATCATAATCGAGCAGGTCATGTATTTCAGGGACGCTTCAAAGGCATACTGGTCGAGAAAGAAACCTACCTGCTGGAGCTGGCGCGATATATTGTGCTCAATCCGGTCAGAGCGAGGATGGTTCGGCATGCTAAAAACTGGCCATGGAGCAGTTATGCCGCCACCGCCGGCGATCGTCCAGCGCCGGATTGGTTGACCACCGAATGGCTGTTGGCCGCTTTTGGCAAGCGACAACGCTCTGCGCAAGAGAAATATCGGGCCTTTGTCGAACAAGGTAAGAACCAGCCTAGACCCTGGGAGCAGTTGAGAAACCAGGTCTTTCTGGGATCGGAAGCCTTCGTGGATGGACTGCAGAAAAAAATAAGCGAAGAAAAAGACCTCAGTGAGATACCGAAATCGCAACGTCGCGGTAAACCCCGCCCGATCGCCTACTATGAAAAACAGGGGGCGAACCGAGACGAGGCCATTGTCAGGGCTTATGAAACTGGGGGCTATAGCATGAAGAACCTGGGAGACTATTTCGGATTGCACTATTCAAGAATAAGTCGAATAGTTAAAAACAATACCTGACCCCCGCTCCTTCCTAAGTCGGACAGGCTTATAGGCAAAAAACAAGACCTGACTCTCACCCTCTCCCTCCACCCTCTCCTGACCCTTCACTCCTCTCACCCCTTCACCCTTCTCTGCTTAAAAGGAAGACAAGTGACCATTGCCCCCATTGGAAGCAACAGGATAAAAACCTCAGGTCTTATACCCGATGCGAAACCCGCCCCAGTGCTTGCCATCGACATAGATGGGCACGGACAGGTCATGCATGATTTCACCCGTGTCTCGTTTGTAGGTTTGCAGCAACAAACGCTGGGTATGACTGCCGCAGCGCAGGCCGGTCTTGTCATTGAATATGCGCTTGGTGCGATTACTGGCCAGATCTTTTTGATAGTCACCGGTCAGCGACTGGCTGAAGCGCTTGTTGTGGGTGGGCACGTAACCCTTGTCATCGGTGGCGATGGCGAAGGTTAGAAACGAGTGCTGTTCGAGGATCTTTTCCTGGATAGCAGGTAATACGCGATCGGCATAGTCGTCGTAACGGGTGGCGTATTTGGGCGGGTTGGTATTTTCGATCGGTTTGTAGTGGCGGTCGAACAGGGCTTCCGTGCCGATCTCGCCGCTGCGCATGGATTGTTCGAACTGGGCGGAGATGGCGTCCGCCGCGTTGCGCGCGATACGGTAGACCTCCTGATGCACACCGGGAATGTTCAGCTCGGCCAGCGAGGCATTGGCCTGTTCGGCCTGTTGGGTAAATACCTCGGCCTCGCGGTCGAGCTGCTGGATGTGATCGCGGCCGACGCTGAGTTCGTCATTGATGGTCGAAATGGCGCCGGTGATCATTTCCAGATGCTGGTGATTGCTGGCCGCGTGTTGGGCTATCTCGTCCATGCGATTGCCGACGTCGGAGACCTTTTCCGACACGGTGCCTAGCGTCGCGGCAATCTCCTGAATATAGGCGGTGCCCTGGCGTACTTCCTCGGCCAGGTCGTGGAACAGGCTGACCACCTGTTCGGTTTCCTTGTGGTTTTCGTCGATGATCTCGCTAACCTCGTGGGTGGCCTCGGTGGTGCGAGCGGCAAGGCTGCGCACCTCGTCGGCGACGACCGCGAAACCGCGCCCCATTTCGCCGGCGCGCGCGGCTTCGATGGCGGCATTCAGCGCCAGCAGGTTGGTCTGATCGGCGATGTCGTCGATCACCTGGGTGACTTCCTTGATCTTGTCCGAGTTATGACTCAGGGCCTCGATACGGTCGTAGGCCTGCTCGGTGTTGGCCAGTATCTGACTGATCTTGGTATGCGTGGCGGTGAGTACCTGCTGGCCGTGGTTGCTGTCTTCGTAGGCCTGTTGCGAGCAGACCTGGGCCTCGCGCGTGTGGTCGGCGACCTGTTGCCCTGCCGTGGTGATCTCGCGGCTGGAATGCGCGACCTGGCCGATCTCCTGGGCCTGTATCTCAAGCCGCTTGCGCAGCTCGGACACGGAATAGGCCACCTCGGCGGCGGATATCGCGCTTTTGTTGGATGTCTCGGCAAGCTGCGCGGCGTTGCTGGAAAAGTTCTTCAACACATCGAGTATCTCGCCCAGCTTCTGCACCATGGGGTCGGGGTTTTGCAGTAGCACGGAAATAGCCTGGGCATCCTCGGTGCGGTTATGTACTCCACCATCCGAGACCTGGCGATGGATGAGCAGAATGGTTTTCCATAAGGGCGCGGTATAACTTCGGTAGAAGCTGCCAAAGGCGATGGCGAAAGCAAGCAGCGCCGACCCGGTGAAGGCCAGCAGCGCGGTTGTGTTCTGGTCGAACAGCCAAAATGTCAGAATGTTTAACAGCAACAGCGTGCCCAAACTGACAAGCAGCGGTTTGATCAAGCTCTTCATGGAGATGACCTTATTTCTCTTGGTGATATACGCAGTATAGCGGCGGTTTTTGAGCTTGCTTGAGAATCGGCGCGTTACCGCAATGGGTGCTCAAGCGGGGCTGTAATCAGCAGTCGGGTTAAATTGAGTGCCGGTTAAACGCTGGATATCACCGCGTGTTTCTATTTGAGATTGTTGCCACTGCGGTCGAATGTCTAGATCGATTGAATGGCGGAAAGCGGTACCCAAAACCGCTGGATGGCGACCGAGCGTGTACGCATGGAGGCAGAATTCATGCTGTTGGCCCGGAACAGGGCTGTCGTCGATTAAGTTCGTATGATCGACAACTAGAAGAGTCATGCCAGGATGGGTAATGTAGTAATGTAGAGGCTGCCCCATGACCACAATTAAGGAGCCTTCATGAAGGATTTAGATGATCATAAAAAAATTGCTGTCCTGATCGATGCTGACAATGCCCAGTTCTCCAAGCTCAAAGGCATATTGGAAGAGATCGCTGCTCATGGACATATCGTGATTAAACGAGCCTATGGCGACTGGTCGAGCGAGTATCTGAAAAACTGGAAACAAAGTTTAAATGAGCTGGCGATTCAGCCGATTCAACAATTCGCTTATACCACGGGTAAGAATTCCACCGATGCATCGATGATCATCGACACCATGGACCTGCTGTACTCCAATAAATTCGATGCTTTTGCATTGGTATCGAGCGATAGCGATTTCACCAAGTTGGCGTCGAGATTACGTGAATCGGAGATATTCGTTTTTGGTGTAGGTGAAAAGAAAACGCCGGTGTCATTTCGGAATGCCTGTGACGATTTTATTTTCACAGAGAATCTGGGTTTATCAGAACCAGAAACGGGCGAGTCGGCGCCGACGAAGAAACCGGCCAAAGGCGATGCAGACACAATAAGGGCCGATGAATTGATACCCGTGCTGAAAAAAGCCTGGGAGCAATATCAGGACGATGAGGGCTGGGCGAATGTGGCGGCGGCTGGCAGCTTCGTTAAACGATCTAAACCTGATTTTGATCCGCGTTCCTACGGTGTTACCAAGTTATCAGAAATCATTGCCACTTTGAGTGGTGAGTTCGAAATGACCAAGTTCAAAGGTAAGGGAAATGCGAATATCGTTGCTTATAGGCCCGCCCAAAATGCCAAATAAAGCCTGTGTAAGTTCATGACTGACGACTGTCGAGGGGTTAATAAAAGCTCCGCGATATGTGTTGCCCTAGGCTGAGCGGCATTGCGGCCTGTATGGGCAGTGGGTACACTGAAAATTCAGACATGGCTTAAAACAGGAGGGAATCATGCCGAGGCAAATCAACCAGGCAGGCCTGGATCTCATCAAGCGTTTCGAGGGCTTTGAGGCGCGGGCCTACCTTGATGCCGTGGGCGTGCCTACGATTGGATACGGCCATACGCGTACGGTGACGGCGCGCGATGTGCGAGACGGCAAACGTATCGACGAAGCCGAGGCGGAGCGGCTGTTGAAGCTTGATTGCGATAGCGCCCAGGACGATGTCGAACGTTATATCGCCGTCGATCTGAATGACAGCCAGTTTGCGGCGCTGGTCAGCTTCGTGTTCAATCTTGGCGGCGGTGCGCTCAGGGGTAGCACCTTGCGACGCAAGCTGAACGCGGGTGACTATGCTGCGGTGCCGTCGGAGATGGCGCGTTGGGTGCGCGCCGGCGGTCGTGTGTTGACCGGGCTGGTGCGCCGACGTCAGGCCGAGGGCGAGCTGTTCACGACCGCTGTTGAACATGATGAGGCTGCCATTCACGCGCTTGACGTGGCGCGCATCGTGACGCCCATCGGCGGTGACGATTTCCGCCCCGGCGCGTATCTCATGGATAATGATCTGATCATGGAGCGCGGCAGTGTCGATGACAATGGCGGCATGCGTTATTCGCATCTCAACCAGAATGTGCCGGATGCCTATGTTACCGAGCTGCAAAACGATCTCAAGGCGCTGGGGTTTGCCGACATGGTGACGGTCGATGGCGCATTTGGCAAGAATACGCGCGAGGCGGTGTTGTCGTTTCAGGCCGCAGCGGGTCTGCCCAGGTCGGGCCTGGTCGATGAGTCCACGCGGGTGGCGCTGCGCCAATGGCTGCAGCAAGGCCATACCCGCAGCGATCCGCCGTCGGATTCGTCGCTGCTTTTACCGGGCTTTCGGCTCATCAACCCGCGCGTGCCGCATTTCAGTCAGGGCGATGCGCGCTGGGGGGCGCGCACGCTGGGCCGCAGTTCCAGTATTTCCAAGCAGGGCTGTGCGATCAGTTGCATCGCCATGGTCCTGCGCTTTCACGGCCGTGATGTGAATCCGGGCTCGCTCGACCAGTTTCTCGATGCCAACGACGGGTATTCCGGCAACAGCGTGATCTGGTCGGTGGCGGGCAAGTATGGTCAGCGCGCGAACAACAAGCTCAAGTACCAGCGCAAGATCGGCAGCGAGGACAAATTGCGCAGCCTGCTCGGCGAGCGGGTGGCGGCCAACAAACCGACACTGGTGCGGGTCGATTACGCCATCGATGCCGACCTGACCTATAACCATTTCGTGGTCTGCGTTGGCCTCACCGACAGTGGCCAGATCGTCATGAACGACCCGGCCACGCGTCGGGGTGACGGTTATGCCAGTCCGCATGACAATATTCTGGAAACCACCTCGCGCAAGGGTGGTTACAAACTGGTGCAGATCGAGTATTACGACCCGGTCTAGGGGGCGTCAATGATAGGCCAGGCGGCCGTTGCTGAATTGCAGCTGAATCTCGCCATCGACAAACGCGACCAGGTGGCGTCCCAGCATTTCATGGCGCCAGCCGCTGCATAGATTGAGATCGCGCTCGCCGCTGACCAGCAGGTCGATTTCTTTCTTGGTGGTGACCGATGCCAGCGAAATATCGTTTTCTTCGCAGATCACGCGGCACATGGCCATGAGGCAATCGGCCACGGCCTGTTGCTGATTGGACAGTTTGAGTATGTCGTCCTGGCGCGGGTAGTGTTCGGGATCGATCTGCGCGGCCTCGTTCAGGACGCGCAAAATGGTGTCGCCGTTTTTCTTGATGTAATCCACGCCCAGGTTTCCGATCTGTCCCAGTTCCTTGTGGCTGGATGGGGCGAAGCGGGCGATATCGACGATGTCTTCGTCCTTGATGATCCAGCGTCGCGGCCGGTTCTTGTCGATGGCGACCTGCTCGCGCCAGCGGCATAACTGGTCGGCATTGTTGAGCGCCTTGCCTTTCAGGCGCTGCACGCCTTTGAGGCGTTTCCACAGGCGGGTTTCGTCGACGGTATAGGTCTCGGCGCGGGTCATGCGTTCGAAGTCGGCCTGCACCCAGTCGAGGCGACCGCGCTGTTGCAACTCGCCGGACAGCTTTTGCTGCATCTCGATCAGGTAACGCACATCGTCCATGGCGTAGTCGAGTTCACCCTCGCTAAGCGGACGCCGCGCCCAGTTGGCGCGCGTGTGTTTCTTGTCGAGCTGTACGCCGCACAGGCGCTGAACCAGGTCGGCATAACCGATCTGGTTGGCGTAACCCAGCACAGCGGCTGCCAGCTGGGTGTCGAACAGCGGTTGCGGCAGGCTGTTGAAGTCGTGCAGGAACAGTTCCAGGTCCTGGCTCGGTGAGTGCAGGATCTTGAGCATGGCCGGGTTTTCGAACAGCGCGATCAGTGGTGCAAAATCGCTGATTGCCAGTGGGTCGATACAGGCCTGCTGCGTCTCGGTCGCCAGCTGCACCAGGGCCAGCACCGGGAAGTAGGTCTTTTCGCGCACGAATTCGGTATCCAGCGCGCAGTACTGGCAGTGACTGACCTGCTGGCAAAAATCGGCCAGCTTCTGGTTATTGTCGATGTAGATGTAATCCAAAATGACTCCTTATCTGATTTGCGCCTTGCGCCGTATGTCACGCAACACGATAAATACCCACGGCCAGATCGCCATGCCCACCAGCGGTGCGCCGAAATAGGCCATCATGGGTGGCGGCGAACCGCGCATGCCTTCAATCCACAGCACCGCGAACTGGTTGATGAACAGCAGAAAACCGACATACAGCGATTGTCTGCCCAGCGGCATGACACGAATGCGCTGGTGAAAATTGAAATTGATGAACACCACAATGACCAGCGCGAGGCTGTGCTGGGCCAGCAGCGTGCCCTGCGATACGTCGATAAACAGCCCGGTAACGAAGGCGTATAGCAGGCCGACGCGGTTGGGCAAGGCCATGCTCCAGTAGATCAGCATCAGTGCGACCCAGTCAGGTCGGTAGATCTGCGTCCATTCCGGCATCGGCAGCATCATCAGCACCAGGCCAACAATCAGCGACAGCGGGATCACCATGAACTGGTAGGCGATCATTCTTCGGCCCCGGCATCAGCCTGCTGCTGGCGTGGCTTGATGACCAGTACCTCGCGGCTGCTATCCAGGCGCGCCTTGGGGCGTACGATGGCGGTGATGAATCCGCGCGCCTTGTCGTGGGTGATCTCGAACACGCTGGCAACCGGGTAATCGGCGGGGAAACGGCCACCCAGACCGGAGGTGACGAGTTCGTCATTTATCTTGATGTCGGCGGTGGCCGGCAGATAGCGCAGCTCCAGCTCATCGGTGTTGCCGGTGCCAAAGGCGATGGTACGCAGGCCGCTGTCAACGAACTGCACCGGTATGGCGTGCTCGGGATCGGAGATCAGCATGGCGGTGGCGGTGTTGGCCGTAACATGCAACACCTGGCCCATGACGCCGTAATCGTCGATCACGGCCTGTCCGCTGCTGATGCCGTCCAGAGAGCCCTTGTTCAATTCAATGAGCTGACGATAGGGGTTCTGGTCGACCGATAACAGCTCGGCGACTATGACCTCGTCGGACAGCTTGCGCGACGAGCCCAGCAGATTGCGCAGGCGGGCGTTTTCGGCCATCAATACGCTCATTTTTTGCAGGCGTGCTTTGAGCAGGCGTTCTTCGCGACGCAGCTGGCGGTTCTCGTCAACCAGTGTGTTGTGGGTGCGGAACCACTCGGACACCCAGGTGCCGGCCTGTGCCGGCAGGCTGACCAGATAGCGTAATGGCGAGATCACCACGGCCACGCCCGCGCGCAGGCTTTCGAGGTGGTTGAAGCGGTGATCGACGAACATCACCGCCACGCTCAGGCTCATCATTAAAAGGGTTGGGAGAATTTTGCCTCGCGCCTGCTGGAAGATATTCTGCATCGTGCCGGGCCTTTAACGAGATTGATAAAGGTCCGGGAGATGTTGGAGGTCAGCGACGGAATCAACCTGCCTCATTCAACGGCCAGGAAATCCGAGCCGTGCTCGTCGATCATCTCCAGAACACGGCCGCCGCCACGCGCCACGCAGGTCAGCGGATCTTCGGCGATGATGACCGGTAGCCCGGTTTCTTCCATGATCAGTTTGTCGAGGTCGCGCATCAGCGCGCCGCCACCGGTCAACACGATGCCGCGTTCGGCGATGTCAGAGCCGAGTTCCGGCGGGGTCTGTTCCAGCGCGTTCTTGACCGCACTGACGATGCCGTACAGCGGGTCCTGCAGGGCCTCGAGAATCTCGTTGCTGTTGAGGCTGAAGGAACGCGGCACACCTTCTGACAGGTTGCGGCCCTTGACCTCCAGCTCCAACAGGTTTTCGCCGGGATAGGCCGCAGCGATTTCCATCTTGATGCGTTCGGCCGTGGCTTCACCGATGAGGATGCCGTAGTTGCGGCGTACGTAGTTGATGATGGCCTCGTCGAAGCGGTCGCCGCCGATACGCACCGACGCGCTGTAGACGATACCGTTGAGTGACATGACCGCCACTTCGGAGGTGCCGCCGCCGATATCCAGAACCATCGAGCCCTGCGCCTCGTCGACCGGCATGCCGGCGCCGATGGCCGCGGCCATGGGTTCCTCGATCAGGTAGACCTTGCGTGCACCGGCGCCCACGGCCGATTCGCGTATGGCGCGACGTTCGACCTGGGTTGCGCCGCAGGGCACGCAGATGAGCACGCGCGGGCTGGGGCGGAACAGCTGGTTTTCATGCACCTTGCGAATGAAATGCTGGAGCATTTTTTCGGTATAGGTGAAGTCGGCGATCACGCCGTCTTTCATCGGCCGGATGGCGGTGATGCTTTCCGGTGTACGACCCAGCATTTTCTTGGCATCGGTACCTACTGCCTCGACCGATTTGGGGCCGCCTGGGCCTCGTTCCTGACGGATTGCGACCACCGATGGCTCATTCAGAACGATGCCTTGACCGCGCGAATAAATCAGTGTGTTGGCCGTGCCCAGATCGATGGACAAATCATTGGATAGCAGTCCACGTAACGCTGAAAACATGAATGGTTATTATCCTGTGAAAATGGAGGTTTGGGGCCGTTACGAGCCCAAGGGCGTAAATTGCGCGTACTCTAGCAACGGGTAGGGCGCAGAGCAAGGATTTTACTTATCCCGTGAGCGTTTCTATGGTAACTTTGCGGGCTTTTCAAACAGCGCCGGTATTGTACCGGTTTTAACCAGTCTCCAAACCCCGTTATGTCCCTGAAAACCGAAGATGTAAAAAATATCGCACATCTCGCGCGGCTCGCGATCAGTGAACAAGATGTCGATCAATACGCCACGGATCTGAGCAATATTCTCGATCTGGTGGCGCAGATGAACCAGGTTGATACCGAGGGCGTAGCGCCCATGGCCCACCCTATGGATGCCGCCCAGCGCCTGCGCGAGGATGAGGTCAGCGAGGATGATCAACGCAACAAGTTTCAGTCCGTGGCGCCCGATGTCGAAGCGGGTCTATACCGCGTACCGCGGGTTATCGAGTAACGGAGCGGGCCATGATCAGAACGGTAAAAGATATCCAGTCAGGCCTCGACAAGGGCGAATTCTCCAGCGTTGAGATCACCCAGGAATACCTGGCCAGAATCGAGGCGTTGAATCCTTCGATCAACGCGTTTATCAGCGTCACCGGCGAGCTGGCGCTGCAACAGGCCGAGCAGGCCGACCGACTCATCGCCGATGGCGAGGCCAGCGCATTGACCGGTGTGCCGCTCGCGCACAAGGACATCTTCTGCACCGACGGGGTGCTGACCAGCTGTGGTTCGCGCATGCTGGAGAATTTCACCGCGCCCTACGACGCCACGGTGATCGAGAACTTCAAGGGCGAGAATGCCGTGATGCTGGGCAAGGCCAACATGGATGAATTCGCCATGGGCTCGTCCAACGAGAACAGCGCCTACGGCCCGGTCAGAAATCCCTGGAACAGCGATTGCGTACCGGGCGGTTCCTCGGGTGGTTCGGCGGCTGCTATCGCCTCCGGCATGACGCCGGCAGCCACCGGCACCGACACCGGTGGTTCGATACGCCAGCCCGCCGCGTTCTGCGGCATCACCGGGCTCAAGCCGACCTATGGCCGGGTATCGCGCTACGGCATGATCGCCTATGCGTCGAGTCTGGATCAGGGTGGCCCGATGGCGCACACCGCCGAGGACTGCGCCATCCTGCTCAACACCATGGCCGGTTTCGACCCGCGCGATTCGACCTCGATCGAGCGTGATGTGCCCGATTACACGGATGATCTGGAAAAAGACCTGTCCGGCCTGCGCATTGGCCTGCCAGCGGAATACTTCGCTGAGGGTCTCAACGACGGCATTGCCCGATGCATCGACGAGGCGATTGCCGAGTACCGCAAGCTGGGCGCGGAGATCGTCGAGGTGCGCCTGCCCAACAGCAATATCGCCATCCCGGCGTATTACGTGGTGGCCATGGCGGAATGCTCGTCCAACCTGTCGCGCTTCGACGGCGTACGATACGGCCATCGCTGCGATGATCCGAAGGATCTCGAAGACCTGTACAAACGCTCACGTGGCGAGGGCTTTGGTGAAGAGGTCAAGCGCCGCATCATGATTGGCACTTATGCACTGTCAGCGGGTTATTACGACGCGTTTTACCTGAAGGCGCAGAAGCTGCGCCGCCTGATCAGCGCGGATTTTGCCGCAGCCTTTGACAAGGTCGATATCATCGCCGGGCCGACCACGCCCGAACCGGCGTTCAACATCGGTGACAAATCCGATGACCCGGTCAGCATGTACCTGCAGGATATCTACACCATTTCGGTCAATCTGGCCGGTCTGCCCGGCCTGTCTCACCCGGCCGGGTTTGTCGATGGCAAACCTGTCGGCCTGCAATTGATCGGAAACTATTTCGACGAGGCGCGCCTGCTCAATGCGGCCCACCGGTTCCAGCAGGCGACGGACTGGCATCAGCGTCAGGCGGAGGTTAAGTGATGCAGTGGGAAACCGTTATCGGGCTTGAGATTCACGCCCAGCTCGCAACCAACAGCAAGATATTCAGCGGTGCGTCGACGGCCTTCGGTGCGGCGCCCAACACCCAGGCCTGTGCGGTCGATCTCGGCATGCCCGGCGTATTGCCGGTGCTCAATGCCGAGGTCGTGAATATGGCCATTCGCTTCGGGGTCGCCATCGGCGCCGAGATCGGCGAAGAGTCGGTATTCGCACGCAAGAACTACTTCTATCCCGATCTGCCCAAGGGCTACCAGATCAGTCAGTACGAACTCCCCATCGTGGGTCAAGGCCAGGTGACGATCAGCCTGGAAGACGGGTCGAGCAAGCTCATTGGCGTGACCCGCGCACATCTGGAAGAGGATGCCGGCAAGTCGCTGCACGATCAGTTCCCGGATCAGTCTGGTATCGATCTGAACCGGGCCGGCACGCCACTGCTGGAAATCGTGTCGGAGCCCGACATGCGCAGCGCGAAGGAGGCCGTGGCCTATGCGCGCAAGATCCACTCGCTGGTGCAGTTCATCGGCATCTGCGATGGCAACATGCAGGAAGGCTCGTCGTTCCGCTGCGACGCCAATGTGTCGATTCGCCCGCTGGGCGACGACAAGCTGGGCACACGCGCCGAGCTCAAGAACATCAATTCGTTCCGCTTTCTGGAAAAGGCCATCAATTACGAGATCGAGCGCCAGATCGAGCTTGTCGAAGACGGCGGCAAGGTCGTGCAGGAAACGCGCCTGTACGATGCCGACAAGGACGAAACCCGCTCCATGCGCAGCAAGGAAGAGGCCAACGATTACCGCTACTTCCCCGATCCAGACCTGCTGCCGGTGCGCATAACCGCCGACGATATCGCGCGTATCAAGGCCGCATTGCCCGAGCTGCCCGAGGCCAAACGTGTGCGTTATATCGAGCAACTCAAGTTGTCCGATTACAATGCCGACCTGCTTTCCAGTGGGCGCGACATCTCAAGCTACTTCGAGAGTGCATTGGCTGAGGCTCCCGAGCTGGCCACGCAGATTGCGAACTGGATACTCGGTGATCTCACCGGCGCGCTGAACAAAAGCGAACAAGGTATCGCCGATGCCCCCGTGTCGGCACAGCAACTCGCCGGGCTGGTCAGGCGTATCGCTGACAATACCATCTCCGGCAAGATCGCCAAGGAGGTGTTCGAGGCGATGTGGAACGGCGAGGGCGATGCCGACGCCATCATCGAGGCCCGGGGCCTGAAGCAGATAACCGACAGCGGGGCGATCGAGCAGATCATCGACGAGGTCATCGCCGCCAATCCTGATCAGGTGCAGCAGTACCTCGATGGCAAGGACAAGGTACTGGGTTTCTTCGTCGGCCAGGTCATGCAGCGCTCCAAAGGCAAGGCCAATCCCGGACAGGTCAACGAGATCCTGCGCGGAAAACTCAAGCGCTAACGCGTTTTTGTGCGACCTGTCCGATGAATGATTCAACGCGCATAACACCATCACCACTCGCGGATGACCATGATGTCATCTATACCTTGCGCACGGCGCATCAGAGCCAGACCCAACTGAACCTGATGGCCGACCAGAAGGCCAATATCCTGGTTGGCGCGATCATCGTGCTGCTGAGCTTCCTGTTCACCCGGTTGCCGACCTATGAGCTCAATGACCGCAGCATCATCATGCTGATCGGAATTTTCATATTGCTCGAGATGTTGGCCTTGCTGCTGGGCATCATGGTTATCCGTCCGCGTACCCGCTATCTCAAACATTCGTTGAATATCGAGGACATGCCGAATCCCCTGTTTTTTGGCTTTTTTACCCGTTACAGCGAAAGTGAGTATGTCGATTTTATGCTGCAGCGGGTCGAAGATAACCAAAAGGCGCGCGAGCTGCTGTTAAAGGATCTTTACCAGATCGGCCAGATTTTGAAGCGGAAATTTACCTTGCTCAAGCTGGCCTATAACTTTGCCGCAGCGGGCATTCTGTTCGCCGTCATTGCCTTCCTGGTGCAGCTAGCCATTCGTTAGCACCAGCAACGGTTACCCGGACGCGTCGCGCGCTTTTGACTCTTTGTGCGCTGACTGGGTAAGATGGCCCAATCACAATAAAAAAACATCGATTCGCCCTGTCAGACCTGACGATGGGTGGGTTTATCGGGGGTTGTAGCGGTCTGCATGTTTTTGTCCCGGGCGCAATGCAGACGGTCGAATGAAACGCCGGGCAACTGGAATTTCCGTACCTCGAAGCACCAGCTGGACAAAATGAAATTCACTTTCAACCTGCCCGCTTACCGTCTGCAGAAGCTATTGGCCTCGGACCGTTTCTGCCACTACTTTCAGGCTATCCAGCTGAATGACGCACAGACGGTGCTGATACAGGTTTTCAATGTCAATTTTCAGGCTAACCAGACCTTTCGCAACCAGTTTGACAACTACAGCCGGTTCTTAAGTGGCAAGGATTTTGGCGTTATCACGCCGGTATTTGAAACCGGCTGGTCGGATGGCTGCGCCTATGTCGTGAGTGGATTCTTCCCGCTTCACGCCGAGCCGGGTGCCGAGTTGCCGCGCCTGCCCCTGCAGCATGTGTTGGCTGCCGGTATTCGCATTGCGGGCACTTTGACCCGTCTGCATAAGAGCAATCTGGTGTATGCCGGCCTTGAGCCGAGAAATCTGTTGTTCAGCAAACAGGCCAGGGTCGCTCTGGCGCCTATACCGTTGCAGCGCATGTTGCCGGTGTTACGCAAACCGGCGCTGGCGGTTTTACAACCCGTGCAGCGTCTTTATCTGGCCCCTGAAAGCGGCCAAGAGTTGAGCGCTGCCAGTGATTTCTATGCCCTTGGCGTTGTGCTGTACCAGATGATGTTCAATCGCAGCCCTTTTTCGCACACTGAAACGGCCTTGTTGCAGCAGGAAAAGGAAGCGCTTGAAAAGGCGCCGGTGTCGAGCGATTTCGCATTCATGGCGGATTTCTTCCGGCGTTTGTTACATGCAGACCCGGCGCAACGCATCAATAACGTGACCGATTTTCGACAGGCGTTGGAAGATAGCGGCATCGGTCTGGAAAATGGCCGCATAACCCTGCCGCTCAAGCCGTTTTCTGAGCCTGGCAAGGTTGCTGATCGTTCACGCCCGATACCCCCACAAGCGCCCTCTTCAAGCAAACCCTGGGCTTTGATGCTGGCTGTTATCCTGTTGGTTGTGGCGGGTGGTAGCTGGTTCTATATGCAACACGACAAGCCATCTGATCGAGTGGCGACTGCACCGGTACCCATTGCGACGCAGCCTGTCTTGCAGCCACAACCCATGGATCAGCCGACCGCGCAGGATGAGGCTGAAGGGTACTATCTACTGGCATTGAAACAGTTCAATGAAGGCCGTTATGCCGAGGCCCTGTTGACCGTTAACAACGCGCTGCGCGAGTACCCTGAACATGTCGAGGCGTTGCAACTCAAACAGCATGCTATCCGCGAAATCGAATTGTTACCGCTGTTCCGGGCGGCACAGCGGCAGTTGCAGGCGCAACAGCTGATGAGGCCTCCAGGCGACAATGCGCTGGAAAGCTATCGCGCCATAGCTGCCCGCCTTGAGCCGGGCGACCATCGTGCCGAACAGGGTTACAGCGCGATTGCGGATCGTTTTCATGACCAGGCCAAGGCTGATCTGGCGCGTGCGGCTTTTGATTCCGCCATGGAAAAAGTGTCAAACGGGCTGGCAGTGGTGCCTGGGCATATCGCGCTACTGAACCTGCGGGATAACATTCAGCTGCGTATGCACGCGCTGGAACTGGACGCGCAACGTGAACGTTTGCTGGCGCAACAAAAGCAACAGGAAATGGCCCGGCGCGAGCAGGAATTGCAGCAGAGGCGTGCGGAGCAGGAGCAAAAACGCCAGCAATTCGAGCGCATACTGCGTGCGCGCGAGGAACGAGAACGGCAGCAGGAACAGCAGCGATTGCGCCAAATCGAACGCCAAAAGCTGGTCGAGGCCAATCGTTACAATGTCAACAGGTTGCTGTCGTCGGTACGATCCTACCTGGTGGGCAGTAGGCCGTCGCTGGAGTCCCTGAGAGCAGCCAGTATCGACTACGCGGAGGCCATGTCTTTAGCCGACCCTGCCGATGATCGCTTACCCCTGTTCAAGCGCGACCTGATCAATGCCTTTCTGACCCTTGCGCAAAGCCTCAAAGGCGAGGCGCGTTACCCGCAGGCCCGTGAAGCCGTCGAGCTGGGACTGAGCTTGAATGCAAACGATCTGGACCTTGTTGTGCTGAAAAACGAACTGGATCGTCTGCAGGTCGGCGACACGGGGCGCTAAAGAACCGGATTCACAAGCCGCGTTTACCCCGATGTGACAAGTTGTTACGATTCATTCGCTGTTTAACGAGAATCAGGCCAGCCAGTGATACGCCCACACCTACTCATTTTGTTCTGCGCGGGGATGTTGCATAGCGGCTTCGCGATGGCGGAGCCCAGCATATCGGTTGAGACCCGCTATTACCCGGTGCAGGGCGAGGATCTGAAATCGCTGCACGAATCGATGCAGCGCAATGGGCCAGGGGGGCGTTTTCTGGCGCAAACCGAATGGAATATCCAGTGGAATTATCGCTGGCTGAAATCAGGCGGTTTGTGCCGTCTGACCGCGACCGAGGTGGCGGTCGACATCAGCATGCTGATGCCGGAACCCACCCAGGCCGAGCGATTCTCAGCCCGGCTGCAACAAAGCTGGCAGCGTTTTTATGATGCCCTGCTGCGCCACGAACAGCATCATCGCGACTATGGCATTATGGCGGCGCAGGAACTCGATGAGCTGTTGTCTGCCCAGCGCCCGCAGCCATGCCACGGTTTCGAGAATGAATTATCTTCGCTTGCCAGGGCGGTCATTGCGAAATACGAACGTCTGGAAAAAGACTATGACCGTCAAACGAATCATGGCATCAACGAGGGTGTCGTGTTGCAATAACCCTGCAAATCAATGGGAAAGATAAAAAAGACCCGTGGGTTTTAAACCCACGGGTCAACTGGTCGCCTGCAGACATCCGCATAGAAAAATGGCCACAGGCGCTTAGGGCCAACAACTGTCAGTGCCTGATAATCACTGACAGGCGCAGCATAGATCGACCCGCATGAATGCTGGCTGAACAGTTTAAAATCGCGACTGATTTTGCAGGAGGAAGGCTACCCGGCGACCTGAGATGGACTGGGTTTACGCTTGTTCGAGGAAGCCACAGGCCCCTGGCATCGGGGAGCGTGGTGCAATCCAGATACCCTTCTTGGCGGGATAACTCAATGCTTCGCCGATTGGAAGGTAACGATCCGTCTTAGCGAAAAATCTGGCGGTAATAGATCTGCCGAGAATTGCCCTTGAATATGCCAAAGGTGGCGGTGGCCGAGGGGTTTTCGAGGCCGGCTGCATCGGCGTCCCAGTCGTGCTGTAGCCAGCTCGGTGCTACGGGGTCGGGCGGAATCGTATGGTTCGGCAACAGCAGGTCACCCAGATCTGGCGTCAGGGTAATCGGGCCGGTGTTGCCAGCGCCAGGCGCGGTGAGTTCCACATTGAGTATGCCCCCGCCAGTACTCAACGATGGCGGTGAGTTGATCACTGATATCGTGGAAACCAGCCCCTCCGGATTGTCTTGAGCCAGATCAGCGGCGAGAACCTGGGTGCAAAAATCCTCACCATTCAACAGATAATTGCTGCCATCGAAATACTCCGTGTACATCGGCATCGTGAGGGTGGTCAGTTCGCTACCAAAGATGTTGTCCATCGCCAGTCGACCGTAGCGGATGGGGGTTGCCAGCGGGGAGAAGACCTGGCCGAAACCGGTACTTACCTCGCCATCGGTTATCGATTGCAGGGTGAAGCTGATATCGCTGTCAAATGGCGCCAGCACGCTATTTTCTTGTTTCGTGCAGGGGCTGCCTACGCCGTAACAGAACGTGGTATCGTCAAAGCTAAGCGCGAAGCTGCCGTTGCCGTTGTCTGTCATGCTCACAGTGGGCGCTGCGGTGGGTTCGATGGAAAGCGGGTTGCCATCGGTACCGGTGATGGCGGTGGCCGGAGCAGTCAGATTGAATGATGTCGCAGCATCGAGTTTGCTCCACAGCCCGGTGTAGTTCTGGGTGACCGTGGGGCCGGGCAGGGCATTGATCGCCTCAACGACGAATGAGGGGTTGTTCAGAAACCCAAACCCTTGCCCACTGTAGGTAAAGCTGCCGCAGGCGTGTTCGAAAACACCGTCGTTGATTGCACTGAGTCTGAATCCAGCCGGTCGAAAGCGTCCCACATCACGTGTTGTTGTTGCGGCGTTGTATAACCCATCTCCCAGGTAATCGGGTAAAGATACGCTGATGTCAATGATGCCAACCTCACTCCAGTTCAGCGTACCAAGGGTTTTCCCCCCATTGTAAGCGGCGCTGAAGGTTGCCTGCAGATTGCCGCTATTGCCTCCCGAAGGGCCAGGGCTTTTAAGCGTGTGATTAAAGGTCAATAGCGGTGGGGTCAGTTCCTGACCGAACAGGGTTGCGAGGCTGTTGTCGTAGAGATTGGCGTTGCTGTCTGGCAGGCCATCGCCATTGGCGTCGTCGGCCGATTGCCACAATACTGCGCTTACTTCGGCCGTGAAATCCTCACCCGCGATTTTGAAAACGGAGCTGTTTTGCGGGTTGGCCGTCGGGTCGGAATCAGCATAGGAAATGTCATTGTTGCTGCCATCAAGGCCGCCATTGATGAAATCGTCTTCGCGCATATCGAACAGGTCGCCATCGCCATCGCCGCTGTCGCCGAAATCGAGTGGCAGGGCGAATGGGCGGACAACGAAGTCATTGCTGACACCGCGGTTGATGACATTGCCCGGCGCGATGACGAGGGTCTCGGCGAACAGGGCGATACGCCCGGCATTGTCATAGCGCAACGCGATGGGCGCGACCCCGCCGGCATCGAAGCTCAAGGCGACGCTGGTGCTGTTGCCAAAGGTCGCACCGCTATTACGCGCCAGGGTCGTGACGCTGCCAGGGTCGAAGGCGAGCTGATTGCTCAACAGCAATTCGTTTGCCGAGCAGGTGGTGCTGTCGATGCACTGGTAACCGATCTCGATGTTGTGGATGCCGGGGGTCAGGGCGGCCTGGCACTCTGCCGTTAACTGCGGGTCCCCGGCGGTGATCGCCCGCAATGTCATCGTCGTATTGGCGGGCGCGGTGCTGGTCGGCTTGCCGGCTATCTGGGTCGGTACGAGGGCACCGGTTGTCCCGGTGGATGGATCGAACACGCTGAACACGAACAGGGTTTCGACGAACTGCAGTTTTGGATCATCGTAATCGGCACTGGCTGGATTGGTTTCGGCGCTGCCGCTGGTTTCGCTGAGTGTCCCGTCGCTGACGTTGATGTCGATATGCGGTGCGCTGGTCACGGTCGAGCGCGAGATCTGCACGCTGGTCGACGAGTCGCCGGCCAGGATGGTCGGGTTGATGGGTATGATCGAATCGACCGCCGGGCTGGCCGCAACGGTCAGGGTCATATCCGATGTGGCGATGAATGGCGAGTGGTCGGCGTTGTGCGCGGTGATGCTGACCGTCGATGGTTCGCAGGTAATGCCGCTGCCGGCATGGCTGATGTGGTAATGATCGGGACCGGAAACCGGTTGGCAGCCGAGTGCCTCCAGTACATCGGCTTTTACCGATTCACTGTAGTCAAAAGAGGTATTTTCTCCGACTTCTACTTTTCCAGCACTTAGTATTGCCCCAGTAATATTATTGTTGTTTTTGAATTCAACTTCCGAGTTGGCAAAAGGTGAATAGATGATGCCATTGAAGTCGGGTGCGGAACTCCCTTGATTAGCAGTCCCCACCTCAAAGTCCGCATCATTATGCAGATAAAAGATCAGATCCCCCGTGTTTCCAGGAGAATTGAAGGTAGTATTCTGATCAACCTTGAATTCATCGCCGACATGTATTCTAACTGGACCTTCAGGTGAAATTATCAGATTGAACCCGTTTCCAATATTCGCATCTTCGATAAAATAATTACCTGGTGCTAACACGATGGTCACGTTGTTCTTCAAATCCAGTTCTTCGATGAAATAGTCGCCGCCCGTAAACGTGATCGTCTGGTTCCGGCCTTCTATTTTACCGTAGCTGTCCTCATCGACCACGCTGGGATTTCTAAGATCATCGCCACCAGTCGCTGGAAACTGCGCCGGATCGATCGGCGGAAAATTCAGGTCGACCGTTTGCGTGGTGCCGGTTGGGGTCGGCGTATTGCCATTGCCGGTGATGTCATTGCCGTTGATCGAGCTGTTGGTGCCATAATCGAAGTCATTCTCACCGATGACCCCGTAGTCGGCCAATATGCCGATGTCGGTGCAATTGGCCTGGGCGGCCAAGGTTAAGCTGTACAAGCACAGGGCAACAATAGATAAGCGAATTCTGGACATGGTGACTGGCCGGTGGAAATAACCCCTCTGTTTAACTAGATGTTTTAGCAGAAAGTTAAACGGATAGACACTATTTACGCTTTGTTGTGATCAAACACCGGATAGTTACCTTTATTTCGGAAATTCAAATATGAATCCTCAAGCAAACACTTAGAATAGTCCTACTGCTTAAAACCGGACAGGCCATGCAAAAAAATGGCCCGATAATGCACAGGGGGGGTTATGAACATTATCAACTATCTGCTATTGCTGCTTGTAGGCCTGGCCTTTATTGTACTGCTCGTGGGGTTTGTCCTCGTGATCACTCGCAATGTGCGTCAGGGGATGTTATTTCGGCAAAAAATCGCTCGCCGAATGGAGCATTTGCGCATGGAAAAAATGTTGCGCGCGCTGGGCCTGGATTTGTCATCCTACCTGCACAATGTCCCGGCGAGCCAGGTTTTGCAGAGCGCCAAACGCTGTGAGGAATGCTCGACGGTTGACGTATGTGACGCGCAACTTGCCAAGGGAAAACTTGAAACTGACGAAATCGATTTTTGCCCAAACCAGAGCGAATTGAGTCAGTTCGAACAAGCGGAAAAGCAGCGTAGCGGCAGCCAGTCTTAGCATTCTTGCGTTTATCGCGCCTGTCCGGTTCTGCTATGATCGCTGCCAGTATCCAGTTCCTGATGTTATTCCTGCACGATGAAAGACACCCTTAAACCCGGCCTCAGCTTTAGCCACAAATTCGTCATTCCCGTCTCAAAAACCGTTCCCTCGCTGTACCCCGAGGCAGAGGAGTTCATCCAGATGCCGGAGGTGTTTGCCACCGGGTTCATGGTGGGGTTTCTGGAATGGGCCTGCATTCTTTGCATCAACCCGCATCTTGACTGGCCCGAAGAGCAGTCGGTGGGCACGCATATCGATGTCAGCCATGAGGCGGCGACGCCACCGGGTTTTGAGGTGCAGGCCAACGTAGAACTGATCGAGGTCGATGGCAAACGCCTGGTTTTCGAGGTCAGCGCTCATGATGGCGTCGATCTCATCTCGCGCGGGCGGCACGAACGTTTTATCATCAACAAGACCAGATTCGACCAGCGCCTGCATGCCAAACGCAGCGCCCGATCCTGATCAGGATGCCTCGCCATGACCGAGCACTATGTTGGCAGCTGCCATTGTGGCGCCATTCGTTTTTCCTTCGATGGCGAAAAGATCGACCGAGGGCTGCGTTGCAATTGTTCCATTTGTGCGCGCAAGGGCGCCATGATGTCGACCGAGATGATCCCTGCGGAGCGGCTCAATATTGAGGCAGACAAGGGTGCGCTGGGCCTCTACCAGTTCGGACTGCGAACCGCCAGGCACTACTTCTGCAAGCAGTGCGGCATCTATCCCTTTCATGAGACGGCGCGGAAACCCGGTCATTTTCGCGTCAATCTGGGTTGCATCGAGGGTCTCGACAGCGATGGTTTCGAGGTCGAGGTGTTCGATGGAAAACATTTGCTCTAGGCGCTGAATGGACCTGTTGACCCAGGGCTTGCTGGGCTCGAACCTTGCGCTGTCGCTTGCCTCGACGCCCGCCACCCTGCGTAAAACCGCGCTGATTGGTCTGCTCGCCGGGTTTGCCGCCGATGTCGATTTTCTGATTCATTCGGCCGATGACCCCCTGTTGAACCTGGAATTTCATCGTCACTTCACGCATAGCCTGTTGTTTGTGCCGGTCGCGGCGTTGATACTCAGTGTGTTGTTCTGGCCCTTCGTGCGCGCCAGTTTTTCCTGGCCCAGGCTGTATGCGATCTGTTTTCTGGGTTATGCGCTAAGCGGATTTCTCGATGCCTGCACCAGCTACGGCACCAGCCTGTTGTGGCCGCTCAGCGATACACGCTTCAGTTTCAACATCATCGCCATCATCGATCCGGTTTTTAGCTTGCTGCTGTTGATCGGGTTGGCGGCCGCGCTGGTGTCGCGGCGCAAGGCATTGGCTTATGTCGGCCTGGCCCTGGCGGCGGCCTACCTGACCTTGGGCTGGGTGCAGAATGCGCGGGTGCAGGCGATTACCGGGTCGCTGGCGCTTGCCCAGGGCCATGATCCGCAGCGCCTGCTGGTGCGACCAACGCTGGGTAACCTGTGGCTGTGGCGCAGCGTGTACCTGCATGCGGATGAATACCATGTCAACGCCGTACGCCTGAACCCGTTCACCGCGTCGGTTCAGGTGTTTGCAGGAGGCCGCATCGCACGCTATGAGCCCGATTCCGAGCTGGGTGCGATCCCGGCCGATAGCGTGCTGGGTCAGGATATCCGCCGTTTTCAGCGCTTTACCAATGATTACCTCGCGCGAGATCCGGCAACCCCCACGTTGATCACCGATGTGCGTTACGCCAATCTGCCGACCCAGGTCGAGCCTTTGTGGGCGATACGCATCGATCCGTCGCAGCCGCAGCGCCACGCAGACTACGAGCTGTTCCGCGATCGCAGTCGTGCAAACCGGCAGGCGTTCGTCGATATGCTGCTGGGCAGGGAGGGTTAAATGCACCAGATTGCGCTGCTCGACCTGGGGCTCGGTTTCATTCCGGTGTTCGTGACCATGGCGATTATGATGCGCTGGTCGATGTCGCCTCGGCGTGCGCTGATCGCTATACTGCGCATGCTGGTGCAGTTGGTGCTGATCGGATATGTGTTGAACTACATCTTTACCAGCGAAGGCTCGATGCTGGTCATGCTGGTGTTGAGCCTGATGTTGCTGGCCGCCAGCTGGATCTCGTTGAATGCGCTTGAGATACCGAGCCGCTGGCTGTACCTGTACAGCCTGATATCCATCGCGGTTGGGGGCATATTCACCCTCGCCATCACCACCCAGGGCATTTTGCACCTCGATCCCTGGTACAGCCCGCGCAGTCTGATTCCGATCGCGGGCATGATTTTTTCCAATTCGATGACGGCTATCAGCCTGGCGGGCGAGCGTTTCTTCAGCGAATACCAAAATCGAGCGGATTTTGCCTACTGCCGTGATGTCGCTTACCAGGCGGCGCTGATCCCGGTGATCAATGGCCTGCTGGCGGTGGGGCTGGTGTCGCTGCCGGGCATGATGACCGGACAGATTCTGTCCGGGGTGGAGCCATTGCTGGCGGCGCGTTACCAGATCATGGTCATGCTCATGATATTTGGCTCGGCCGGTATTTCGGCGGCGATCTTTCTAAGTCTTTTACGTCGCCAGATCAGGGTCGTCTGACAGCATTCTTTTCCGCGATGCCTGACCCATTAAAGAATCGTTATACCCGCGCCTATATCGAGCAGTTGGCGGACAGCGTGGGTAAGCGATGGCCCGAATTCAAAGCGCCGGATTTCGTTGATCATGTGTTGGCCGATCCCTGGCCAGAACTCGAACTCAAGGCGCGGATGCGGCGTATCACAATGAGTTTGCATGACCATTTGCCTCCGGATTTCAGTGTCGCGATTGGCATCCTGTCTGAATGCAGCGTTGAATTTTCAGGATTCGAGGCGATGTATTTTCCCGAATATGCCGAACTGTATGGACTCGAATATTTTGACGAGTCGATGCGGGCGCTGCAAATCATGACTCGTCATTCGTCGGCCGAATTCGCCGTGCGCCCGTTCATTATCAAGTACCCGGAGCGCATGATGGACCAGATGCTGGGTTGGAGTCGCTCGCCCGATCATCACCTGCGGCGGCTGGCCAGCGAGGGTTGCCGTCCACGCCTGCCCTGGGCCATGGCGTTACCTGCCTTCAAGAAGGACCCGTCACCGATCCTGCCGATACTGGAGAATCTTTACAACGATGAGTCCGATTATGTCTATCGCAGTGTTGCCAATAATCTGAATGATATCTCGCGCGATCATCCGCAACGGGTACTCGAGATTGCGGCGCGATGGCAGGGCCAAAGTGGCACCGCCGACTGGGTGGTCAAACATGCCTGCCGTAGCCTGTTGAAGCAAGGCAATCGAGAGGCGCTGGCGTTGTTTGGTTTCGCTGAACCGGAGCACATTCGGCTTGAGGATTTCCAGTGTGACGATCGTGTCGTCGTTGGCGCAACACTTGGGTTCAGTTTCAACCTGGTGTCAGATCAGCCACTGGGGTTGTGTCGCCTCGAGTATTGCATTCATTACCGCAAGGCCAACGGGAGACTGTCTGGAAAGGTGTTCAAAATCAGTGAAGCGCGGATCAGTGCATGCGAAAAACCGGTGCAGCGACAACATTCGTTCCGTCCGGTCACAACCCGGGTGTTGCATAAAGGCGAGCATCGGCTGCAGGTGCTGGTCAACGGGCACCAGATGGCCGAGGGTGTTTTCGAACTGCTGTAGGCGTCGCGGGTAAAAAAAACGGCCAGTGGAACCGGCCGTTGAAAGGTGTCAGCTGAATGACAATTAATCACTCTACATAACCAAAGGAGGACATACTAACAAGGCAACTTCCGTGGCGCGGCGGTGCGGTGTGTTGCTTCCGACCCGCTGGTGATCGTCACAGGATGCTCATCCTTGTACAGTGAAGTTATAGATCAGTTATTGCTTATTTCCAGTCGGAGAGACTGATGGACATAAAAAAACGATAAGCGGCCATTAATATTCAAGAGTACTTAAATACGCTCAAAATAGCGTGGGGCGACGTCTGGCGTGACGGGGGGCGCATGACGGGTGGTTATCAGATCAAGCAGTAACTGGCCGTCGCGTGCATTGAGTGCATGTGAACCGGGTACGATGAAACTGCTGGCGCGGCCACGCAGGGCCTGGACATTTTCAAGATACTGACTGTTTTCGGCGACCACCAGATCACCGTTGATGGGTGAATCCCAGTCCCTGACGATCGAGAAATAACCGGCATCAGGGTGCGGCTGGCGGTTCAGCCAGTACAAGAAGCGGTGAGGCATTTCCGGCAACAGGTCTGAATACAGGCCCTGAGAGCGATTCAGGGTATTGGCGCCCATGAATGGGGCGAACAGCGCCAGTGGGCTGTCACCGGCCAGTTTACCCAGTTCGGCGATATCCGTGCCGAGATGCGGACTGGCGATGGTAATCAATTGATCGACCTGCAGCTGGGGATTCCGCACCATCACATAACGCGCGACCACCCCGCCTGCAGAATGACCGGCCAGAACCAGCGACTGGCCAGGGTAACGCTGGCGCAAATCCTCAAGATAGGCGTTCAGGATATAGGCCTGACGCACGATAGGCGCTTCGGTCGGAATGGCAACCAGAAAGAAGCTGTTGCCGCGCGCCGCCTCGTCGCGCGGAAGCGGTCCACCGCGACGAAATAGTCCGACACCGCTACTGTTGGCATGGTATTCACCGCCATATTGCCAGCCATTGTGTTGCAGCAGCGAGGTGATGCCGGCATCCGTCCAGCTGGCGCTATTGCCCAGATAACCCTGCACCAGAACCAGCTGTCTGGCCTGCAACGAGCAGGACAGTAAAATCAGGCAGGCCAGCAACAGGCGGTGCATGTGTTAATGCAATTGAGGCATCGATGGGCGGCCGCTTTCGATCTCTTTCGGAGTGGCGTCACGAATATCGTGAATGGTCACGCGAAAGGTCAGATTTTTGCCAACCAGTGGACTGTTGCCGTCGATCGTCAGCAGGCCGTCCTCGATGTGGGTGACTGTAAAGGACTTGATGTCACCCTGGTCGTTCTGAAATTCGACCTCGGCGCCGACCCGGTGGAATTGCGGTGGCACGTTTTCCAGTGTATCGGTGAAAATCAGCTCGGGATCGGGTTCGCCAAAGGTCTCGCTCGACGACATGGCCACCTCGATTTCGTCGCCAATCCGAGCGCCTTCCATCGCTTTTTCGACCTTGTCGAACATGCGCTGTTCACCGCCATGGATGTACCCCATCGGGATCTCGACCTGTTCCAACACGTCACCACGATCAGAATCGACAATGGTGTAACTGAACATGACGTGTTTGTTTTTCGCTACGATCTGTTCGGACATGAATACATGCTGCTCCTGATTATGATGCCTGCATTGTAGCAGAAGAGGATAAAGGAGATAACGGCCGCCGGTTTAATCAAGGGTCTGGCATCGAGGGTGTTCAGGCGCGTTTTATCCAGACATGGAAGCTTCGAACCAACGCCGAATGTTTCGTCTTGCTGCCGATGTTTTCGGCCAGCTGCACAGCTGCTGCCTGTGGATCAAGCCGAAATAATTGATGCGAGGTTTTTTGTGATTGTTGAAGTAAAAAAAGACGGGCTTATACAGCCCGTCAAAATCACCAAGAGGATAAAACCGGTTAGTTAGAAACTAACCCAGGCCGTTTAAAAAGGAGGAGGGGGAAACGGCCTGGCTTAATTTCCTGGAGAGGATGACCTCTCCAGGAAACCGGTAAGCAGATTACTTCGCTGCTGTATCAGCTTGCGGAGCCTGAGCAACCGGAGCAGCCGGTGCTACAGGAGCGTAACCGTAAGGGGCGTAGCCGTAGCCATAGTCGCCAGTGCGGTTGTAGAAGTTGCTGTTGGCGTAACCGTTGTAGGTGCCGTTGTAGTTGCCGTCACCACGACCGTTACCACTCCAATCGCTGTTGCCATCCATTTCGCTGTCCATGTCGCCACGGGCGCGGCCTTTGAAGCTCATGGAGAAGTCGAACTCACCTTCGCCATCGCCACGACCTTTGCCGCGACCGGCGCCACGACCACGTGCGTCAGAGCTGTAGTTGCCGTAACCGTTGCCATAACCGTTGCCGGTGAAGTCGCCGTTGCCATAACCGTTGGTGTTGTTGTTGTCACCCCAGAAGGCTTGAGCCGACGTGGTGGCCAGGATGATTGCTGCTGCAGTGATGATTTTTTTCATGACATGAGTCTCCAAAAAAGTTGAAATTGAAATCAATAAATCTGATGGGCAAACTATATTAGTAAAAACTAATATGGTCAAGCATTAATTTATTAGAATTCTCTAATATTTAATAAGTAACTGAAATTAAAGGAATTAAATTTCGATTACTTTGCGGGGAATTCAAGATTAGCGTGATCCGGCGCTTGGCCGCCTGGTCGGCATTTCAACGCGGCGTAATGTGCTGCGGGCAATTCTCGTCGATGGAATCTATATCCACGATGATGCGTCGTTCAATCGCTACACGGTAGTCCGCAGGCAACAACTCGGCCGCTCCGCTAATATCTTCATCAACAGACAGTCTGGCCCATAGCTTGAGGCGTCGCTGGTTGTTGTAATCCATGAAAAAAAGAAAGCCCTGCTGATTTTCCGAAAGGTTACCCACCGTGATGTATTGATTGTTACCCGCGAAATCGAGGAACCACAGGCGTGATGACGATTGCACATGCACGAATCCAGGTGGACCACCCCGATGCTGAATATAAGGCTGACCATCCAGGCTCGCCGTACCCAGATAAAACGAGTCACATGCGCGAATAAACCTGGCCTGATCCTCGTTCAGGGTATTCCGCCACCGCGCGCGCTGAATCTGATGATCGATGGAATCAGCACTACCCAGCCGTTTCTGCGTTGCTCGCACCGCTCGTGAAAACATGGCTTCGTGGGGTTTACGAGACACGATATTGCCTATGCTGGCATGGTCGATTGCATTGATGGTCGGGCACTGAATTCCGCATACCATGCCAGCAGGCCCGACCAGCCGTGTCCCTCACCTTGCCCACCCTGCTGCAGGATATCCGGCATGCGCAAGTTCAGGTAACCGATTGCCGCGGCAGTCGCCAGGTGTGCCAGGGTCACCTCACCAGACAATTCATCATGTGCTGCCTGCATGGCATCC
>JGI11705J14877_10000307_pt1 | contig 31128 bp, 35 predicted proteins | sample Etolaghawater15m_FD_14877 | JGI IMG/M metagenome (IMG submission 14877)
CTGATCGCAGCCCGGAAGCGATCGGGGTTGTCGAAGGTCCCGATCTGGCTGAGCCACTCGGCGAGCTCCGCATCGGTCGGTTCCCACCGCGGCCAGAGTTCGGCGATCTTCGTCAGCAGTTGCTCGGCGTCAACCTTGAGCATCGTTGCCTCCGATCCGCTGGAGCCTCTCGGCGACGGACTCGGCAGCCGGGGCGCGCTGGAGGTCCGCAAGGTCACAGTCCCATCGGTCCTGAGTCAGCCATGTTGAAGGCATGGGCACGAACTTCCCCGACTGCCAGTCGTCGAGCTTCTTGAACGCCTCCAGGGCGGCAAGCACTGTGTCGGCCACGCTGTCGAGGCTCTTGCGATTCCATATCCTCTGGCAATAGGGCTTGGCGCCCTTCCGCTTGTGGCTAGGCCATGCCCGCCAGAACCGCTCGAAGGGGGTGTCGGCGTCGGGGGGTTCGCCGCCGGGCAGGTCGAACAGCGTGGGCAGGGGCCGGTTACGGACCCGTGCAAACAGTTGCTCGGGCGTGAGCCCGAAGGCGTGACAGACCTTGGCCACGTCGATGTACTCCGAGCTCCAGATCCGCAGCCGGCAGACGCCATGCGTATCGACCTCTCGGCACTGGACCTTTATCGCCGGCAGGGTCATGGTTGTATCTCCCGACCATCCGCCGACTCGCACTCGTCTTGCCACTCGCAGACCACATCGACGCCGGGCCGTCCGCCGTACCGCTTGCAGGCGAGCTTGGTGACTACCTGCGAGTCGTCATTCCAGAGTACCCCAGTCAGGGCGTCCATCACCGCACGAGAGAGCTTGTCCACGTCGGGCCGCTTGTCCGGGAACGAGGGGGCGTCGGGCTTCAGCTCGTCGCTGTGCTTGCCGCTGCGGTAGTGGCTCTTAGGGCGAGGCATGTAGAACGTCAGCCGCAGGTACAACGGCCCTTCCAGCGGCTCGCCTTGGAACGCCTGGAAGGCGAAGTGCTTGACGTCAGCCTTCCACGGCTTCGACTTCTTGCAGGCGTCCGTGAGGATGGGCTTGCCGGTCTTGGGGTTCACGAATGCCCGCTTGCTGCCGGCCGTCTTGGGCTCACCGGGCACGAAGAATTGGATGCTATCCATCATCGCCGTCCTTGGGCTTCCCGACATCATCGGGGATCAGGTGTCCATCCTCTGTGTACTCAGGCTTCTTCTCGGGGGCAGGCTCGGGGGCCTCGGCCTTCGCCGGCTCGCCCGTGACCCGGCTCTGCCAATCATCCGAGAGCTTCGCCTGCTGCTTGTCCTTGTACGCCTGAGCCGCCTTGCCGTAGGTGGAATCGGGGCTGAGGTCGTACTGCTGGTTATCGTGCTCACAGGCCCGGACGAGCAGGTCGTAGGCGAGGTTGTCGGCCGTCTTGGGGATGTACTTCTGGAGGCGACGCACGGGGGCCTTCCGCATCATCTCCGTCGGCCAGTCCCGGTAGGCCGGTCCACCCGCCCCTTTGGACGCCTTCTGCACTGCGGCCAACTGCTCGGCGTTCATCACTTCGATCATTGGTGCGCCGTCACGGGTGTACCCCATGGCGTAGGCGGCGGTCACGAGCTCGACCTTGCCCTGGCTGGCGGCATCGGGCTCATGCATCAGGTGCGGCCCCGTCTCGTCCCGCCACCACTTGAAGGGCTCGCCCTCGTAGACCAGGACGCTCTCCACCCGAGTCACGAAGCCTGCGTTGACCATGAGCTTGATGAAGCCCCTGTACCCCACCATGAGGGTGCAGATGTTCCCGTAGGGGACGAGGTACGCCTCACCCATCGCCTTGTTGATCGACAGGTCCATGCTCGCGCAGGCCACAAGGCTGTCGATCACGCTCAGGGTCACGCACTGCTGGAGCTTCTGCATGGCGCTGCCGCTGGTCGCTATGGTGATCGCTGCCTGCTCGAGCAGTTGCTTGGTCTTGTGGACCCGTCGATCTTTGTCCAGGTCGCCCGGCCATGCCCGGACAAGCGACGTGCCCGCCTCAATATCAGCCATGAAATGCACGCAGTTCCGGGGGTGCCTGAGTGGTGCGTTCACGTCGACTTTTTGTATTGCGCTCTCAGCCATGATTCTCCTATCGCATCTCGAAGGCTTCGGCGTCCTTGACCCACGGCGGCAGCATCATGTCGGCGTGCTCGGTCGGGTAGCCCGGCCACTTGTTGTGCTTGCGGCAGAAGGCGTACTCGGCGAGCTTCGTCTTGTAGACCTTGCGCCCGAGGTCGAGGAAGGCGAAGGACAGGGCCTCGGGGTCGTCGTGGACATCGAAGGCCCGGGCCAGGTAGGGGGGGAACTTCTCCACCACGGCAAAGACGTACCACGTCGGCACGTCCTCCGGCGTCAACCCCAGGGCGATCGCCGCATCGACGTACATGGCCGTGGCAATGTGATAGCCCAGCCGGTAGGCGACGTTGAAGAAGTCGTCCGCCTTGGCCGACCGGGCGCTCTTGAGTTCCCCGATCACGCCGGCGGCTGTCTTGGCCACGTCGAGCCGGGCCTTGCAGGTGACGCCCGTGGTCGTGTCCACCCAGACCAGCGAGAGTTCCACGTCGGCGCCGTCCATCAGCGGCCCGAGCTTCTCGTGCGTCCGCACGCTGTCGGCCATCGCAAGGGCCTGGTTCATGTCGTCAGCGCTCACGGGCGTCAGCCCCTCGCTCAGCCACAGGGCCATCTGGGCCTTGCACGCCTTCGCCCCGCCGTGCCAAGGCTTTTCCTCGCCCTTGTCGTTTACGTAGGTCGCCGGCTTCTCGACGAACTCCCCGTCGGCCAACTCAGGCTGAGTCGCGAGCAGATGGAACAGCCGGCCGAGGGCGTAGTGCGGCTTGTCGTCCTCGATGTGCGTGAGTCGGTGCAGGGCCAGGGCCGGGGTGTGGTCCAGAGCCTTGAGCAGTGAGGCGTTGGCGGCGTCCCACGAGGCGTAGGTCTCGAACGGTACTCCGGGGTAGACCCCCGGCTCCGGGGCGGGCACTTTGGCGATCACAACCTCGGCTGGCGTGTCATTCTGTGGCATCGGCCTCGTGTCCTTTCACCTGCCCGTCCTCGATGATGACGGTGCAGTCCTTGTCCTCGCCGACTCGCTCGATCCAGACCTGCGCGCCGGCCTCCGTCGCCATATCCCGCAGCAGGGCCAGATTGGCCTCGTCCAACAGGCTGCCGTCACGGATCAACAGCACCTTGAGGTCCGGGTTGAGAGCCAGGCCCATCGCCACGGACACCCGCAATTGCTCTGCCTGTGACGCCTGGCCCAAGGGCAGGCCACCGAACGTGACGCCCTCGTCGTCGAACTCGAGGCCCTCGACCGGGAACTCCGCTTTCGCCAGGGCCTTCGCCTTGCCCCCGTCGATCTTGGCAATCGCGTTACTGAGCTCGGCTTGCTCCTTCTCTGCCTCCACCAGTCGCTTCTTCGTGTTGGCGACAGCGGCGTTCTCGCGGACCTTCTGGTTGATGCCCTCGGCTGCGGTGATGCGTTCATGGAGCGGGTCACACTCCACGGTCGGGGCCTTGTCCGCCGCCTCTCGCAGCCTCTTGGCTTCCGCGTCGATCTCGTCGCGGGCGGCAATCGCCGACTCCAGCCGGGTCTGCGCATCGACCACGGCCTGCTGTGCTGTCGCTACTGCCCTCGAGGATGCCGCCACATCCTGTTCGGCACGAGTCGCCGCCCCCTGCGCCTCGAATGCCGCCTTGTTGATTCCCTGGGCCTCTCGGAGATCGCGGGACAGGTCCGCAACGCTGACTTCCTCGGCCGGGGCGTCGGCATGGAACGGCATGGCCTTGACCTGGCCCTTGAGATCCCGCACTCCGCGGCCGACCGCTGTGCGCTTCTGGTAGAGCGTCGCTCGCTTGCCGTTCTGCTCATCGAAGTTCAGGCCGATGAGTTCCTGGAGCGTCGCCCGCTGGTTTGCCGGGGGCATGCGCAGGAACGAGAGGGGATCGAAGCTCAGTGGACCCACAAGCTTGTCGAGCATGGCCTGCGGGCTGGGGAATGCTGCCCCTTCCTTGTTGGCCACGACCAACGAGGTCCGGCCGGCGCTGCCGATGGTCTTGGTCACGACCAAATCATCGAGTTCCACCAAAACACGGGCGGCATCCTCGCCTTGCCTCACCGGCACGTCGGGCAGCGACCTCCCGCCGGCCAAGGCGTACTCAATGGCGTCCAGAACGGATGACTTACCCGCCCCATTCTGCCCGCCGATGACGACCATCGCTCCGCTCGGCTCGATGTTGACGGCGACAAGCCGCTTGACGTTCTCCGCTTCCAGTTTGACGATCTTCGTGCCCATTGTTCTGTCCTTTGGTGCTGGGTTTCCGGTTCACAATAGCGGGGGCGGGCTTTGGACCCGCAGTTTTCAGGAGGGGATAGGGCTCCCGAACGTGTTGCCAGTTACACTACCCCGCAGCGTGGCGAGCAGCCCCGTCAGGCCCATCCGGGGCCGGGCGTCCTTTCCAGTCCCATTCACACCGTTTGCGGGTTCTGGATTATGAAGTTGTCGGGCCACCCTTGGCAAACCACCGTGGCCTGCCTGCCGCTCGCCGTCGTAGGCTTGTCAATCCGCCTCGGGCTCAGCATCGACCGCATCGCCGATGCGCTCCACCGTCAGTTGCCCCTTGGTCGCTGCGAAGGCGCTGAGTTCGGTCAGGTTGACCTCCCCCTTCGCGAACGTCAGCGACGTTGAGATTTCGCCGGGGCTCAGGCTCAGCCGCTTGGCGTCCACGATGCTCGTGAGCTTCGGCAGGGCATCGGGCACGAGAGGCTGCTCGCCGCCCGTGACGGCCAGCGTCGCTCGGAGGCGGGCGCCGCAGAACAGGTGCTCGGCGTCCTCCAGGTCGAAACCTTCCCGGCTCATTCGCACGCTCAGCCTGGCCGTGCCCTTGCCGACGCCCACATTGCCGAAGTCAACATTGATCGTTCGCTGCTTTGCCATCGTTCGGTTCCTTCCTCGGGATGGTGGCGGCTCGGGGCCGGCCAGTGCAGGGGGGAGTACACTGCCGACCCGTCGCCGCCTTGACTGCGAGCCCCGGAGGGATGAACCGAAACCCACAGGCATTCGCAAAGGGGCGAGCGGCTAAGTCCCGAGCAAGCCAACCGCTCGCCGTGCCCCGGACACGCGCCGGGGACTTGGACACATGCTCAAGCAAGGCGGCCCAGATGGACGCCTGCGTCCATCGCCTCGTCCTTGTAGTCGTCCACCCAGATCAGGACCGCCAGGAACGCGGCGACGAAGGCCACCGCGACGATGAGAGCCACTGTTGCGCCTGCTGATTCCATGAGAGATGTCCTATTCGCGGACGGCCGTGGGTTCGAGGTCGAGTTGAGCGAGTCGCTGTTCGAGGAGCTTCTTCGCCGTGGCCGCGGCCGTCCCGTCGCCCCGACGTTGCTGCTCCACCTTGATTCGCTTCACCAGATCAGTGTCGTTTATCACGATACGCATGATTGGAAGTATAGCACGGTTTCGGCACGGGACAAGAACTATCTTGAGCTTTTCGCATATTTATTTTCTAGCTCCCGCTCCAGGCTGTCCATCGCATCGTTGACCAACCCGTCAGCCTCGCCGTTGTTGTCCCTGGGGATATGCTTGAACGTCGCCCGTCGGAAGGAGGCCGCGAGCCGGCGGGCGATCCGGTACAGGGGCCGAAGGTTGTCTGCCTTGAGCTTCCAGCGCCCCGCGACCTGATTGATAACCAGTTTGGAGTCTCCGTAGACCCGCAAGGTGGTCACACCGGCCGACAACGCAGCCGCCAGCCCGGCGATACACCCCATGTACTCAGCCTCGTTGCACGTCCTGTTGAGGACGGCGTTGCCCTCCAGAAGGCCGAGTTGGTCGTCGTCGTTCACTCGCAGCACGAACCCGAACCCGGCCAGCCCTGACTGCGGACGGGCTCCGCCATCGAAGTGCATGGTCGCTTTTGTCATCGCTCGGTCCCTTTCGTAAGAGCCACTGGGCACAACCCCCCTATCTCCCTCGGGGTATCGCCCTGAGCTTCGATCCTGCTGCTTCCTGAACAGCGAGCGACGCCCTTGAAAGCTCAGCCAGTCCCGAGGTCGACCGTTGTCGGGGGTGGGACAGCGCGGTCTTTGGTGTTGGTGGCTTGAAACCGGGGGCGCGTGCCGGTGGGGTGAGTTCCGGCGGTTCCGTGTCGTTCTTTGGATGCGGGCCGGTGAACGACACCCGAAGCGGCCCTCGCTACGATAGGCGCAAAGAAAGCCCGCGTCCCTCCGAAGGGGGCACGGGCTTTGGTGATTGAGGCGGCCGGCTGTGGACTGCAGTACACATGGTAGGCAGAACCGGCCGCCGTGAAGGCATCGAATTGTCGTATACTGAAATCCACAGGTCAAGGGAATATCGCCCCCATGCCCCGACCGTCAAGGAAAAAACCAAGAGTTTTCTGGCATCACCATCGCTCCCGGTGGTAGGCTTCCCTGTCGTCCCGAGTCTGGAGCCAACCCATGACCGAACCCTCAGAGATCACCCCGACCCCCAAGGCAGGCGTCAAGACCACCGAGTTCTGGCTGAGCACGGTCGCCACCATCTTCGGCATCCTCATGGCCAGCGGCATCTTCACCGGCGATAGCATGGTCGGCAAGATCGTCGGCGGCGCAATGGCGGTGCTGGCCACGATGGGCTACTCCGCATCCAGGGCCGGCGTCAAGAAGCTGCTGTGATGCTGGCGATCCTGCTGCCAATCCTCAAGTCGATCCTCGCTGCCGTTCTTCCCTTCATCTGGGAGAAACTCCATGCGCCCGTCAATGCTGAGAGTGCTCGTCGGACTGATCGTGGTCGGCGCTTTGCTGAGTGGGTGCGCGAGAGAGAATCCGCGCGTCGTGCTGGTGCCGCACACTGAGCCGGTGCAACTGGCCGAGGATGTCCGCGCCTATGTCTACGTCGAGACGGCGGACGGCAAGAAGGTCAAGAGCGATCGGCGCGTGACGCTCGCCGAGGGCCTCTGGGTCGGCAGCGCGAACCTCGACTAAGCCTTTCTCCGGGTCGGCGGATGCGGGGCGGGAAAACCACACTCCGCTCGATCATTCCCCGAATCGGCCCTGACGGGTACGAGTCCGCCGGCCCCACACCTATCTCAAGGACGAGAACAATGGTGGAGCATCTGCTCGACGGGTCCGCGTACTCCGATGAGCTCGACTGCGAGCGTGAAGCACACAGCCGGGGGGTTGCCCGGTACCGCCGTCTGGTCGCCGAGGCGGTGGACCGCGGGGACGGCGCCGCCCTCAAGCCCGTCGAACGCCTGCTCGTCCATTGGTTCCGCGTGTATTCGTCCGTCATCGCGGCCGAGAAGGCGGCAATCACCGCACGCCGGCCGAGCAAGGGGCGCAGGGTCTACGGCCCCCTCCTCCAGCAGCTTGATTCGGCGACCCTGGCCGTCGCCGCTATGCACGAGGCCCTCGGCAAGTGCCTCTCCGAGCCGACCGGGGTGAAGGTGGCGACGCTCTCCCTGGCCATCGGCCGTTCGGTCAACGCCGAGATCAACTACGACAAGCTCCGCAAGGAGAACGACGAGGCGTGGAGCGCCCTGCTGCATACCGACCGAAAGAAGATCAAGGCAACGCACGTCAACCGCATCGCCAACAAGTTCCGGATCGGCGAGAAGTGGAGCCTGCGGAATCAATGCCACGTCGGGGCCAAGCTGCTCGAGCTACTCATCAAGGTCGCCACGATAGCGGACTTCGACCAGCCGCGGGATCCGGCCTTTGAGATATTCACTCGGCGCCGAGGGGTCCGGATCGTCAACGTCACCCGCCTGACTCGCCGGGCCGTGCAACTGATCGAGGATGGCCACTCCGTCCGGGAACACCTACGACCTCGGTACCAGCCGATGCTCGTGCCGCCGATGTCCTGGACGGATCAGGAGCGGGGCGGGTATCTCGAGCTCCCGACCGAGTTGGTCAAGAAGGCCGACCGCTCCAAGGTCAAGGCCGACACCGAGACCATCCGGGAAGCCGTCAACGCACTCAGTGCTACTCCGTGGCGGATCAACCGGGCAGTGCTGCCAATCGTGCAGGCGCTGTGGGCGTCCGGCGGCGCGTGTGCGGGCCTGCCCCGTGCCGGCAACCTGCCGATGCCCCCCCTCCCTGCCGACTGGAACGAGAACGAGGCGGCGAAGAAGCTGTGGAAGCGGGAGGCCGCGGGGATCCGCCGCCGCAACGCCCAGGAACAGGCTGAGCGGATCGTGTTCAAGCTCAAGCTCGACGTCGCCGAGCGATTTGCTGACCGACCGGCGATCTACTTTCCGCATCAACTGGATTTCCGCACGCGGGCGTACCCGATCCCCCTGTTCCTGCACCACCAAGGGGATGACATCTGCCGGGGCCTGCTGGAGTTCGCCGAGGCCCGGCCCATGGCAGCCGAGGGCCGGCAATGGCTCCTTGTGCACATGGCCAACTGCTGCGGCGTTGACAAGGCCAGCTTCGATGACCGCATAGCCTGGGCAACGTCGAGCTTGCCGGCGATCAAGGGCTGGGCCACTGCCCCCCTCGACAACACCGGCTGGATGGAACTCGACAAGCCGTGGCAGGCGCTCGCCGCCGCGATCGCCCTGAACAACCCGGAGGCCGCTACGCACCTGCCCGTTCAACTGGACGGGAGCAACAACGCCCTCCAGCACTACGGGGCGATGCTCCGCTGCGAGCAGACGGGGCGAATGGTGAACCTCCTGCCTGCCGATGCCCCGCAGGATGTGTACGCCAAGGTCGCCGCCCAAGTCGCTGCCATCGTCGAGCAGGAAGCGGCGGACGGCATCCCTGAGGCGAAGCTGCTGACCGGCTGGATTGACCGGAAGATCGTCAAGCAAACCGTGATGACCTCCGTGTACGGAGTAACGAAGGTTGGGGCTCGCCGCCAGGTGTACGCCCACCTGAAAGACGCCGGCTTCGACCAAGATGATCTCTACGCCGCCAGCCGGTACCTCGCCAACAAGTGCCTCGCGGCCAACAAGATCGTCTGCGTTGCTGCTCATGCGGCGATGGATTGGCTGGCGTGCTGCGGGAAGCTGATCGCTCGCACGGGGCAGCCGATCCGGTGGACGACGCCCTTGGGCGTTGTGGTCGAACAACCCTACCGCCGGGCTCGCGTCAAGGCGGTCGTCACCATGCTGCAATCCATTCACTTCAACGAGCGAGACGAGAAGTGCCCCATCAGCCCGCAACGCCAGGTCAACGGCTTCGCTCCGAACTGGGTACACGCCATGGACGCCTCGCACATGATGTGCACCGCCATCGCCTGCCGTGACGAGGGGCTCCGCTTCGCCGGCGTGCATGATTCCTACTGGACGCACGCCGCCGACGTGGGCCGCATGAACGAGATCCTACGCGAGCAATTCGTGCTCCTGCACGAGGAGCCGGCCCACCTTCGGTTATTCGACGAACTTATAGCTGAATACCCCGACATAAGTTTCCCTGAACCGCCCCAGGTTGGGAATCTGGACCTAAGAGCCGTCATGGCCAGCCGTTACTTCTTCTCGTGACCCATGATGCTATGCGTAGACAGACGAGTAACCCGCGCCGCAGCACTCACTTACGCGAAAGGGCCGACCTATGGACTGATTACGCTGGCGCTGTGTTCTTTGCGACCGCTCGCGTCGAAGCCGGCCGGTGGTACTACAGGTTCCTTTCCCGCCTGATCCGGGTACTGACTCACTCGGATATTGCTCACTGCACGGTTGGATTCGGCGGCGCGAGCGTGTTAGACCCTACCTTCGAGGGCAACGTCTACTGGCCCTTGGAGATGTTTCTCGACAGATACCCCACGCTGCATTCGGCCTTCCTCGTGCCCTTCACTCATGCCATTGATCTCGAGTTCTTCGGCTACGGCGTCGGCCAGCCGAAGCGGCATTGGCCCACGTTCTACCGCTGGCTTCGCCGCGGTGTTGCGCCGTGGACTGAGGATTGCCTCTGCATCACGCTGGCCTGCCTGATGGCCGGCGGCGTGGACGTCCCCGAGCGCATCTACACCCCCGTCCAACTGCACGACTGGCTGACGGATCAAGGATACCCCCATGTCAGAGCCTCAGACGCCGCAGATGCCCGACGGTTCCGAGATTCCGCAAGACGCCTTGTCGCTGGTGAAGTGGCTGGATGAGCACGTCACCGCCGACGTCACGGTGGCGGACATGGCCGAGGAGTTCACCCGCCTGCACCGGGCCTCGGACATCGGCAAGCGCGAGCTCGTCGACGTGCTCGTGGGCATCTACCGCGTCAAGTAAGGAGAACACCCTATGAAGTCGCTACTGCTTGCTGCTGCGCTGTTGCTGGCGATGTTCACCGCCGGCTGCGTCGTGGCGATCGAGAAGGACGGGGCCAACCGCTCCGTCAAGGCCGACATCGCGCAGCCGATCTTCCACCTGACCATCACGGAGAAGTAAGCCCATGGGATTCAGCGGCGGAAGTCCAAGCGTCCCAAAGCCACCCCCTCCTCCGCCCGAAGTTGACCCGATCGACGAGGAGGCCGAAGAGGAACTCGCCCGGCAACGCAAGAGCCTCGAGGCTCAGCGGGCAGGGCGGCAATCGCTCGTCATCAAGCCTATGTCCAATCCGGGCGTCGCAGCGGCGCCGACCGGCGGACTGCGGATCGGCGGGCCGGCGTGACCCTCAAGGCCGAATTCGAGGCCCAGGACGCCAAGCGGGCCAACGTCACCGAGAGGGTCCGCGAGTGCGCCGCCTTCACGATTCCGTGGGTCTTGCCGGAGGAGAACACCAAGGGCACGGACACGATCTTGCAGCCCTACCAATCGCTCGGGTCGAGCGGGATCGAGAACCTTGTCGGCAAGCTGGTCGGCTCACTGTTCCCGACCGGGACGCCCTGGTGGTCGACGGTTCCCTCGGCTCAGGCCCGCACGAGCGACCTCAGCCCGGAGGACATGGAGGCGTTCAAGGCCACGCTCCTCGCCCGCGACCTGCTGATCGAGTCTAAGCTTGACGACACGAACTACCGCATCGCCCAGCGAGCAGTCCTCGAGAACGTCATGGTGGCCGGCAACTCCCTGGCCTTCCTGACCCGCGACTACATGCTCAAGACCTTCCGCTTCGATCAGTACGTCCAGCGGCGTGCCGGGGGGCGGCTGTCCTGGGTGATCGCCTCCGAGCAGGTTGACGTCACGAGCCTGCCGGATGAGACCATCGCAGCGGCAGCCCTCGACCGGGAGAAGCTCATGGCCGGCGAGCCGGCCGATCGCATTCAGAGCCTCTACACGAAGGCCGAGTGGCAGCGGGGGGGTAGCTGGGTCATCACGCAGGAGATCAACGAGCACCAGGTCAAGACGTCCGAGGAGCCGGTGAGCCCCTTCTTCTCCGTGGGCTATCGGGAGCTGGCCGGGGAGGACTACTCCCGCGGCTTTGTAGAGGCCCGCCTCGGCGACCTGCGGAGCTTCAATGGTCTGGCCGGTGCGATTCTGGACCTCACCATCGCCGCGGCCCGGCTCGTCCCCGTCTATGACCCCGCAAAGGGCTGGACGACGGCGGACTTGACCTCTCCGAACGGCCAGCCTCGCGCCGGGCGGGTTGACGGCAGCACCCCCAACGGCATCGGCTTCCTCCAGTCCAACAAGCACAACGACATTTCCGTCGCCATGACCTACTCGCAGATGATCGAGAAGCGACTGGCCAAGGCGATGCTGCTTGAATCCTCGGCCCAGCCAACGGGCGAGCGAGTCACCGCCGCCCAGATCATGCGGATCGCACGGGAACTCGAGGGCGCCTTGGGGGGTGTCTACACGCACATCGCCGAGGAGATACAAAAGCCCTTCCTCAATCGAGTTATCTGGCAGATGGAGCGCGACAAGCTGCTCGTGCCGCTGCCCGCCAACGCCAAGGCCCACGAACTGTCCATCCTCACCGGCATCGAGGCCCTTCGTCGGCAAGCGGAACTGGACCGGCTGCTGCTTGCTATGCAGGTTCTCGGCCCGATCCCCGGAGCGATGCAGCGTATCAAGTTCGAGCTTCTCGCCGACCGCATCCTGCGCCTCTTGGGGATCAATACGCCGGAACTCATCAAGACGCCGGAAGAACTCGAAGCCGAGTTGGAGAAGCAGCGGCAGGCCGGTCTCGACACGGCTGCCAGTGAGCAGGCGATCAAGAGCATCGGAGCGATCGCCGAGAACAGCGCGGCGTAGGCCGCACGAAAGGAACCGAACCATGGCAGAAGATCCCGTAACCCCGCCCGCAGTGGACCCACCTGTGACGGACCCGCCTGTGGACCCGCCCGCGACACCGCCCGCCCGCCCTGATTGGTGCGAGGAGAAGTTCTGGGACGCCGAGAAGGGCGCCGTCAACGCCGAGGCGCTGGCGCAGAGCCACAAGGACGCGCGGCGTCGGATCACCGAACTCACGACCCCGCCCCCAAAGCCCGCGGCTGGCGAATTGGCGGTGACGCCTGCGCCGCCTACGACCCTGTCGGCGGATGCCGGCGTCGATCAGGTGATCGTCGCTGCGGGTCTGGACCCCGCCGCTCTTGGCCAGCAGTGGGCCGAGAAGGGCACCCTCGATCAGGAAGCGTACCAAAAGCTCGAAGCCGTGGGCTACCCTCCCGGCGTCGTCAATCAATTCCTCGAGTTGACCGCTCGCGATCAGAAGCATCGCTCTGCCCAGGTCAACTCCACGGCCGAAGCTGCGGCCGGCGGCAAGGACAAGCTCGCCAATCTGCTCGCGTGGGCCGGAGCCGCAGTATCCCCGGAGGAGGCCGCCCTGTTCACGGCGGACATCAACAACCCCCTCAAGACCAAGGATACCGTGAACGCCCTGCTCGCCCGCCATGCTGAGGCCGTCAAGGCCGGCAAGGCGAACGTGCTGATCGAGGGCGAAGGCGTAGCCGCCGGCGTCGAGCCGTACACCACGCAGGCCCAGATCATCGCGGCCGAGAACAGCAACGAGGTCCGCACCGACCCCAAGGCTCGTGCCGCGCACAATCAGCGACTCATGGCCAGCCCCGACCCCGCCACGTTGCCTCGTCGGTAGAGGCCCACGATAGACCGCCCTCGAAAGGAACCGAACCATGGCACCCGCACAAGACCCAGCATCCGCACCGCTGTACAACTTCACCGCCGTCCGCGGGCCTAACGGCATCTGGAACGGCAGCTTGGTCAGCCGCAAGACGCACATGCTGGAGGCAGTATTCTACGGCCACAGCGAGGAAGCCGTCCGTAAGAAGGCTGACGAGTACACCGGCTCAGTTGTCGCCTCACTGGCTCTCAATCCCCGCGAGGCCATCATCGGCTTCCTGGGGTACCTCAATCAGGTGGGCGCCACGACTCAGGAGCAACTCAACGCTGCGGTTACGGCGTGGGCCGACGCGAACGGCCTGGCTGCGACGACCCCGCACTGGCGCAGCCGGGTCAAGACTCCCTTGGCCGCGGCAATCCCTTCGGCCGGCATCGCGACCGCGCCAAAGCCGGCCCTCGAAGAGCCTGCAAGCCTCGTAGAGACCCCGGACGAGTCGGACACCCCGACAGACCTCCTCGAGCCTCCGATGCCCGTACCGGCCAGCGAGCCGTCGCCTGTCGCCCCTCACGACGGCCGCGACCTGCTGCACATCGGCCCGCCCCCGGCTGAGGCCCCCAGCCCTGCGGATGATACCGTCACCCCGCCGCCTGGGGCCGAGCCGGAACCGGCCGAGCCCAGCCCGGAGCCGACACAGCCGTCAGCGACCAAGAAGGCGGTATTCCTGGCCGAGCGGAGCGGGGTAGACCTGACCGAAGTCCAGCACGCGGAACCCACCATCACCGAATCCGATGTGGCCATCCACATCGCACAGCGGCCCAAGCCGCGCAAGTAGCACCCCCTCACGAGTATCCGGCACCAGTCGGTTCCAGGGGGTAGGTGAGAAACGACCTTCCGAGGCTACGCCTCACCTGCTCCCGGTCCTTCCCCCGCATCAGCAGCCCGGACGCCTCACCGGACAATCCGCGCACCGCGGCCCCCGGCCGGCCCCCCGATAACTCCTGGGCGTGAGCAGACCGAACCCCTCGATTCCCCAAGGTCTTTGCTACTCACACCCAAGGAGCATTCCCATGCCAAACATGGTTGTCCACCGAACGCTGCAAGAGTACGGCACGGGCGATACCGTCGCCCTGGCCCTCACTCAGTATTCCGGCATGGTGCTGGCGGCTTACGAGAAGTTCCTCGTGTTCGCCCGTCACGTCATGTCGATGCCGATCACCAACGGGCGCAGCAAGCAGTTCCCGGCGATCGCTCGGGCCGAGGCCGAGAACCTCGTCCCCGGCGTCGATCGCGTCGGCAGCAACCAGCCCCAGAACGAGGAAAGGCTCATCACGCTGGACGACTACCAGCTTATCAGTGACGAGTTCCTCGATGAGGCTGACGATTTCGTCAACCACATCAGTTCCCGCCAGACCTACGCCAATCAGCACGGCTTGGCGTGTGCCGATCAGGTTGACCAGCGACTCTCCCGGATGATCTCCATCGGCGCTCGCGTGGCCGATGCCGGCTCCGGGGCAGACCTGTTCATCGGTGGCCACGTCATCACGGCTGCCGATGCCGGGGCCATCACCGCGGCCTACCCGGCGACCCTCACCGGCTCGATCAAGCTCCAGACGGTGTTCGCCGAGATGGCTCAGGAGTTCGATGAGCGTCACATCTCTGACGCCAACCGGGTTGCGTTCCTGAGCCCGTACCTCACCCGCGTCCTGCTCTGTGATAAGACGCTGCTGAGCCGGGACTACCAGGGCGTCAACGACCTGATCTCTCGCAGGATGGTCGAGTGCGAGGGCTTCGTCATCGAGAAGACGAACAACCTGCCCAGCGCCGACGACTCGGCCAACACGGCGCTGCCCAGCCAGTACCGGGCCGATTTCAGCAAGGTGGCCGCGCAGTTCATCGGCGACGCCGAAGCTGTCGGCCAACTCACCGCCATGGGCGGCGTTCGCGCCATTGCTCCCGCGTGGCAGGACACGAAGCACGGGTGGTACACGGGTGCGAAGGTCTGGCAGGGCTCCAAGTGGCTCCGCAAGGAAGCCTGCGGCGAGCTTGTGCTCCAGTAAGCCGCAACCATACCAGCCTCCAATCCGGGACTCTCGGTAGGGCGGGGCTTCGGCCCCGTCCAGCCGTGAGTTCAGACAGGAGATCCCCATGGCTCACAACGATGAAGCGGGCTACCCCTACTTTGAGGCGTCCGGATCGACCGGCAAGGCCGATCTGCTCGCCGAACTCAAGAGGGTGGCCGGCCAGGCACCGGGGTACTACAACCTCGCACGCCGGATCGTCAACACTGATCTGGCACTACTGACCGACGCCTCAACAACCACGTTTGACGACGTGCCCTAGGCGGCTTCCGCCGCAGCAGGCATCCGCCAAATGAAGGAGATGCACAATGGCACTCAACGAGTATCACTACTTCGGCAAGAGCAACGAGGTCCGCGTCCAGACGGCATCCGATGGCAATCCCGAGGTCATTCTCGGCATCGGCACGTCCGCATCCTACGTCAGCGGCGGCACCAACACCGGCTTCAAGGGCGCTGAACTGCGGCTGGCTTCTTCGGCTACCAGCGGCGACGTGCGCGGGATGTACCTGCGGTTCCAGCTCGCAGCCGATGGCACGACTTCGGGCGAGGCACTGCGTGTCTACACGAACGTCAACGCCAACGTCGCCACGGCGCATGGTGCGCACGTCAGCCTCAACTTCGTGGCGACCGCCGGCGGCTCGGAATGCTCAGGGCTGGCCGCGGCAGTCCGTGGCACGCTCCAGATCCCCGACATCGCCTCGTGGGCGCCCACCGGGACGTACTGCGCCGGCATGTTCGAGATCTACTCTGACGGCGATGCGTCCGACCCGGACGGCATGACCGAACTCGCGGTCCTGCGCCTGTGCAACAGCGGCGACGCCACCGGCGCGGCCAACATCGACGACGACGCCTACATCCTCTCGGTGCAGGGCTTCACGGCCGCTGCGGATGCCACGAGCGCCGTCTCGTCCACCAGCCTCAACGAGCTTCCGGGCAGCAGCGTTGGCCTGGCGTGCAAGATCGGGGCGACGCGGTACTACATTCCGGCCGTCGTCTCAACCGAGTGGAACTAGCCCCACTCACATCTGAAAGGAACCGAGTATGCAGGCACGAAAGGTTGATCTCCGCGACTACGACGTCACTCTGCCGGACGAACGGGTGGTGCCGTACCATGTCAGGAACTCGCTCTGTGAGATCCTGATGAATCCGGGCTTGAAGTTGAACGGCCCGGACCTGCTCAAGCGCAATGCGGTTGGGCAGAAGATCCTCGATGCCACGGATTCCGTCCTCCTCGAAGGAGGCGAGTGGAACCTGCTGGTCTCGGGGGTCGAAGCCTGTCAGGGCCTTGGCCGCAACGACGTGGAACTCGTCAAGCGGATCATGGAGGCCGAGGTCGTCGAGGTCGACGAAGCTGTCTAGGCTGACGCCTCCAAGTAACCCCGATGGGGCGCTGGGTACACCAACCCGGCGCCCCATGTTTTTTGCGATTTGGGAGATGCTCCATGGCAACGATCCAATGCGTCTGCCTCGCTGTATTCGCTCTTGGCACACTCGCATCCGCCGGCAGCGGCGGGATGCTGGAAGAAATGGTGATGCGATTCGGGGCCCTCGCACTTGTGGGCTTCATGGTCATTCAGAACTACCGCCAACAGCGGGCGACCAACAAGGTGCTTGAACGCAAGGACCAAGAAGGCACCCACGCACAGGAACGCCTCGCGAGGTTGACGGCTGAGCAGACCGAGGCAACGAACCGCTTGGCCAAGGCCCTTGAGGACCGCCCCTGTCTCGTCGGAGAAGGCAAGCTCCGGCCAGGCCATACGAGCACGTAGCAAGGAGAACACGATGAAGGGTACCCCTGTAGACATCGGCGTCGGCCTCGACTACCACACGGACGAGATTGATGTCCCAGCCGAAGCCGCGACCGCGATCATTGCCGCGCCCTCCGACGCTACCAAGGCCATCTGGATCTACGATTGCCTGTTGCTGGTCGGCGCGGACTGCACCGGGCAGTTCAAGGACAGCGACGGTACCGCGCTCACTGGGAACATGCCGATTCTCGCTAGCTCCGGGTTCTCCAAGAACTCGAGCGGCAATCCCCGGATGCCGTGGCTCAAGGTTCCAGCCGGCAAGGGCGTCACGCTGACGATGGCGACGGCAAGCGGCACGGGTGACGGGAGCGTCGGCTACGCCATCGTGGACCCGGCGACCTGGGCATGATCCCCACCAACAGTTGCTTCCTCGGGCGAACCGCCAAGGGGTTCCGGCTGCATTCCGCCCCGCGATTCTTCGGGACGGTCTCGGAGCCCTTCCGGCCCATAGAGGAAGTTGTCCGCGTCCAGTACGCAGAGGACGATCTAGGCTTCACCGTCGCCGCCTATGGGCAGTGGATCCGCATCTGGCCGGAGTGGACCAGGGGCTTCCGCGACACGCTGATGGCCCTGATCTCGCGTACTCCCCGCGAGCAGTACGCGCGGGCAATCCTCAAGACGGTCTACAACTCGTGGATGGTCGGGCACGTCCTGGAGGCAGCCAAGGCCCCCCGCGGCCTGCGATACCGCATCGAGACATCCCGTGGTGTCCGTCGCGCTGCCGACGGGTTCGTGCTCGCGACCTCGCCCGAGGGGGCCCGCATCGGCCTGTTCTTCGACAAGTGGCGGGCGATACCGGACTCGCGGCTGGACTTCGACGATGAGGTAGTCGAGCTCGACCTGTCGGCTAGCCCGTCGGCCAAGGCCATGCCTGTTATCGACCTGGACCCTGAGACGGTCTCGGCCGACGGGGCCACGTATGGGTACACCCGAAACGATCGCACGTGGGCGGGCACGCGCGGAGCCGCCAACGCCGACGCCAACTGGGCCACCGGCATAGCCACCGCCGAGGATTTGGGTATCAGCATGGCCCCGATCACGATCATTCGCACCGGCTGCCGCTTCGACACGAGCGGGATTGCGGGCACGCCTGATTCAGCCACGCTCAACGTCGTCAAGACCTATGCCAACGGGACGATCTACGGAACCCGCTGCGATTTCACGGCCGGCAACGACTTCCACGACAACGACGACTACGGCGACATCCTCACCGGCCACGGGACCGGCTCCAACCAGATCGGCCAACTCACCCAGGTTGGGGCCACGAGCGTCTACAACGTCGCCCTGAACATCGGCAACCACTGGGCGCAGACCACCGACTTCGACGTCGGCTTCATGGAGGGCCACGACTGGGACGATAACAAGCCCGCCATCGTCGAGCTTTTTGGCTTCCTGTTCGCGTCATCCGGGGTCAACGCGCCCTACCTTGAGATAGAGCTACCAGCCGGCCGCGGCAGCACATTGCCTCTATTGGGAGCCTGACACATGGCACGCAATCACACCAAGCTCGAAGCCGTCAATGAGATGCTGGAGGAAGTTGGCGTGTATCCTGTGGCCGCTCTCGACACGGGCGGCAGCAGCGACGCCGCCGATGCCGAGCGATGCCTCGACCGATGGAACAAGCGCATCCAGGCGCGAGGCTGGCACGAGAACACCGAGACGGACGTGGAGTACGGCGTCGCCGACGTGACGAAGGTGGCCGTGGCCATCAGTGGTGACGGCGACTGGACCGCCGCGACGAAGATTCTCAACAAGACCGCAGCCTTCGCGTCCTACACCTGGGCCAGCGGCGATCAGATATACGTCTCGGCAGGCACGGGCGTTACGGTTGGGTGGTATGAAATCGCGTCCCGAACCGACGACGACAACATCGTCCTCAAGGACTCCATTGCCAGCAGCGATCAGACGGACGTGTCGACCACGCTGATCGGCTGGGACGATGCGATCACCGTGGCTGCCGACATCCTGCGGATCGACTCGGACCAGGGCTCCACTCACAAGGACGTCACGCTCCGCGACGACAAGCTCTACAGCCGCGACGACAACACCTTCACGTTCGACGGCAGCGTTGACGTGACCCTCTCCCGCCTCCTTCTCTTTGCCGACCTCACAGTGGAGCTCCAAGACTACATCCTGTCCGAGGCCCTCATCGAGTTCCAGAACCGCAAGGTCGGCAGTGCGACCGCCGACGCCCGCCTGCGCGATGCCCGCGACCGGGCTATGCTCCAGGCCGAGAGGAAGGACGCCGAGAACAGCGACGCGAACGTCCTTGACACTGACACCGCCCTGCGTATCCGAGGCGGCAGCGACGTCCAGCACTACGGGAGGTAGCAATGCCACAAGTCCGGTTGCCGATCCCCGCTCTGTTCGGCGGGGCCTCTCGCCAAGCCGACACGGTGCGCCACGCCAATCAGGTCCAGGAGGCCACCAACGTCCTGCTGACCGTTCGCGACGGCGCCAGCAAGCGGCCGGGTTCCACCATGAGCTTCGCGGTCGGCGGCACCATCGAGGCGGACGAGAGTTACCGTATACACGCCATCGACCGGGACGACACTGAGCAGTATCTTCTCGTGCTTGGCGCCATGGATGACGGCGCCTCCGGAACCGAGATGTCCATCCGCATCTTCATGCTCGACGGCACCGAGGCGACGGTGAACATCTCGGCCGATGCTCAGACGTACCTCGACGCCGAGAGCGCAACGGTCAGCGACTTCCGGCTCGTGACCGTTGCCGACCACACGGTCATTCTGAATCGCAAGGTGGCCGTCGCCGCTGAGACGTCCGACGTGTACGCGGTGGAGAGCACGTCCCGGACCTACGAGATCATGCGGGGCTACCAGCCCACCAACGACACCTACCACATGACGCATGAGGACGACGGCTTCTACCCCGCCGGATACTTCAAGTATATAGGCGGGGCTGACGGCACCTTCGCGTCCTGTGCCCGCTCGGCCGTGTCGTACACTGTGGCCTACTTCACCGATGCTGCCAAGCAGCCCCAAGGATTCCTGCTCAACCTCGTCCGCTTCGCCTGCGATATCAATGGCGGAGGGGAGTACACGATCGCGGATGACGTTCTCGACTTCTCGCCAGCCACTCCCTTCGCCGACTACACTTGGGAGGACGGCGATAAGGTCTACATCAACAATAACTTCGGGGCGATCGGTTGGTACGACGTGGTCTCGAAAGACAGCGACTCGGCGATCACGCTTCAAGCCGGGGCGTCGGGCGCCGACCGGCACAATGTTTACATCGACGGCATCGGCCCCGAGTACAACGTCTCGGTGGACTTCACCGGGGACAGCCCTGCCGATCAGTACGACATCGCCACTGCCTACACGCGGGCACTCCACGAGGCAGGCTGCGTTGACGGGCTCATCAACTGGACCATGACCGCCACGGACACCGGGTATATGACCATTGTGGGGCCTTACCGAGGGGCTGGCACGGAGGTCCGCGATCCGGACAACCCCACCGGGGGCGAGTACGACATGACGCTCAGTGGCCGGCCATTTGTCTCTCCCGGGAACACGGATGGCACGGGCACGCCGGCCACGGAAACCCTCGCGATTGCCGAGCGATGGGAGCGTGCGCCTGCCCCACGCCAGATCGAGGCCCAACTGGACGCCTCCACCATGCCGATCAAGGCTGTCCGCACGAGCTACACGCCGGGCTCGCCTCCGACCATCGTGTTCGACGTGGGCCTGATCGACTGGACGCCGCGGTACACCGGGGACAACTACACGAACCCCATCCTGAGCCTGTGGGAGAACGGCGCGACCCTGGCGGACGTGGCCTTCCACCGCAACCGCATGGTCCTGGCCGGCGACGAGAACCTTGTGCTGAGCCAGGCCGGCGACTACTTCAACTTCTACGCTGCCGAGGCCGACAACATCGCGGACTCTGACCCGATCGACACGACGCTCTCGGCGAGCCAGGTCACATTCGTTGACTACATCCTGCCGTTCCGCAAGGCACTGCTGATCTTCACCCAAGCCGGCCGGCAGTTCGAGCTCAACGCCCCCGAGACGCTCACGCCCGAGACTGCGGCCATCACGCCCTCCACGGCCTACGACAGCCTTACCGGGGTCCGGCCCGTGGTGGTCGGCAGCCAATGCTACTTCGTCTCGGCCCAGCAGGGCACGACGCAACTCATGGAGTATTTCTACTCCGACCAGAACGTGTCCAACACGGCTGCGGACGTCTCGGCTCACGCCGGGGGGTATCTGCCCAGCGACGTGCAGACCATCCAGGCTTCGCTCAACAATGATACCGTCCTGCTGCTGCCTCCGGATGGCAGCACGGTCTACGTTTACCGCAACTTCTGGAACGGCGAAGATCGCGTCCAGTCCGCGTGGGCCAAGTGGACCTATGACGCCACCGAGACGATCTGCGACATCGCCATCATCGAGGACACCTGCTGGATGCTCGTCGAGAACGCTGACGGCTTCTTTGTCTCGAGCATCCCTGTCATCGAGGACGCGATCGACACGGACGCATCGGGGGACGACTACACCTACAAGGTCCGGCTGGACAACCGGGTTGCCGTCACCGGGGCGAACGCTGCCGGGTACACGACATGGACGCTCTCCGTTGAGGACTCCACGCTTGGTACCGTGGTGCTCGGCCCGGACTTCACGGCTCACGACCCAACCGCCACGCAGGCCGAGTACGCCGGCCAGGTACTCGCCGTCACCAAGGTAGACTCGACGCACTACCGAATTGCCGACGCCGATGGCGACTACGCCGACAAGGAAGCCATGATCGGGCGGACGTTCACGTCGGAACTCCAGCTTTCCAGGCCCTATGCTCGCCAGCGCGACGGCAGCACGGTCCTGGGGGGCCGACTCCAACTCCGCAAGCTCAGCGTCCAGCACTCCAACACCGGCCGGTATGACATCCGCATCACCGAGCCGAACCGGGGCACGCTGCACGGTACGGGCCTTCCGCGCGACAAGACCTTCACGCCCCGCAGCGGCGACCTGATTGAGGACGAAGGCGTGTTCGCCTGCATCATCGGGGCGTGGGCCGAGCACGCGACCATCACGATCCGCAGCGACCAGCCCCTTCCGTTTGTGATCTCCACGGCCGAGTTCATCGGCACGGTCGAATCAAGGAGCTTCTGACATGGCAATCCCCGCCGCGATCATCGCAGCCAGCACCGCCGCGGTCGGTACCGCGACCAGCATTGCCTCGACCCGAGCGCAGCAGAAGTCGCAAGCGGACTACGCGGAAGCATCGGCGCGATCTCAGCGGAAGGCGGCAATCGCCAGCCAGCAGCAGGTGCGGCAGAAGCAGGCCATCGAGAAGCTCAGGGCCACCAACCGAGCCCACCTGATCCGCAGCCAGATCCGCGTTGCCGCGGGAGAGAGCGGCATCGGCCTGGGCGGCACCTACGAGTCTCTGATGCGGCAGGCAGACTACGACGACAGCATGAACACGCGGATCATCGACAGCAATGCGGACGTGGACATGGCCAGGATCGCCGCCGGGCTCCAGCCGATCGCACGGGCGCCGAGCAGTATGGCCGTCTCTGGGCTGCAAGGCGGCATGGCCGGGCTCCAGACCGGATTGAGCATCGCGGGGTCCATGACACGGCTCAAGGCTCTCAATGTGAAGCCGGACGGAGGGGGTGGCTGATGGCAGACCGCGCACAAGGTATCGGGACGCATCGCGTTGGCATCACCGTGAGCCCCACGGGCGGCGGGATGCCCGCTCAGCAGATCGCTCCCCGCCAAGCCGCCCCGGTCGGCGATGCTGTCCGACAGTTGCTCTACGGGGCGGCAGGGGTCGCTCAGGGCTACGCCGGGCTGCGAGAGGCTGAGCATGGCCTGGACGTCAAGACCGAGACGAACATGGCCGTGAAGGCGTTCACTCAGCGACTTGCCGCCCCCGAGTTCACCACGCAGGAGGCGCACGACTACTTCTATCGCCTCGAGGCGTTCCGTGCCGGCCAAGAGTTCGACCCAGAGGCCCTGACGTTCAACCCCACCGACACCCCCGGCGACGTTCTGGACGGCTGGGTAGACGCTCGCAGTACCGAGATGCCCGACATCTTCAAGGCCGAACTGTTCCGCCACGTAGCCCCGAAGTTCGCTGCATGGCACGGCAAGAAGATCCGCGAGCAGCGAATCCTGCTCGTGGATGAGGGCAACGAGACGCTGGCGGGGCAGTGGGGCTCGGAGCGGGACTTCGACGCACTTGAGAAGGCGACAGCTACCGCGATCAAGCTGAACGCCACCCTCGGGCGCAGCAAGGCCGACGTGCTCCGTGATACCGCGGTGCGCGGCCTGGACGCGGCGGCGGCGGCAGGCAACGTCGAGCGGGCCAAGAAGATCGGCGCCTACATCGACGACACCTTGCCCGGCATCGCCGAGCGCGGCGTACAGACGGCGATAAGGACGCGACGCATCCGGGACGACCGGGCGAAGGCCGACGCGGCCGAGGCCATGACGGAGGAGATCCTCGAGAACGACCGGAAGGGCGCGAAGCTCTCGGATTCGCTGGCAGCCATCGACAAGGCCGCAGACGAGAACACGATCTTGGAAACCGCGGCCATCACGATGAAGTCGCGGCTGGTCGAAGCACACAACGCCGGGGTAGTCCAGCAGCAGCGGCAAGCCACCTACGATGCCGGCGCCGCGGCCATGGACCGAGGACTCGGGGGCCTCCTGACCGACCAGCACATCCTCAAGGCTGACGGCACCACCACCACGGTATCCGCCAAGGAGAACATTCGGCGGGCCACGGCGGCGAAGTTCGCTGCTCTCGACCGACAGGACGCCAGCGCCAACGCCGCACTCGCCGCCGGCGGAAGCGAGCCCGTTGCGGATTCCCTTGCCCGCAAGGTCCGGTACATCGAGGAGAACGGGCTCGTCCACAAGCCATGGTCCATGATGTTCGATGCGGCCTTCCGGTCGGCCGGCGTATTGGACGCCAAGGACGCCAACCCCGAGACGGTAGCCCGCGTGGTCCAGAGCTACGAGTTCTGGCGTCGGCTCAAGACGATCAATCCCGCGCTCGCCAACCAGCATCTTGACGGCGACACGGCCAAGTTCTTTGCCCTCGCCGACTTGGCGTACCGGCATGTGACACCGGGCGAGGCGGTCGGGGCTCTCCGGGCCGCGCACGCCGCGATTCAGAATCCGGCTGGCGTTCGCGTGGACCCGCGAGAACTCGATGAGGCTGTCCGGGACATCACCCAGAAGGCATGGAGCGACGACATCTCCAACGCCGGCGACATGCAGGGCGTCGTCCGCAACCTCGCGAACTTCTACATCTCGTCGCTGGGGGTCGGAGCATCCGCCGCGGTCGAGGAGGCCGTCGATAACGTCGAGGAAAACTACACCGAGATTCTTGGCCGGCTGGTCTACACCCGCAACGTGCAACTACCCCTGACTCCAGAGGCCATCTTCGCGAACTTGCGGCAGCAATACTACGACTCGCATCCCGGCGAAGTCGAGGACGTCGACAACCTGAGCTTCATCTTCACGAACAACGGCGCAGTGCTCCAGCTTGTGAACACCGAACTCAACCGGATGGTTGAGGACCGCGACGCCGGCGTGTGCTCCGTTGCCAGCCTCCGAAGCATGGCCATGCACGTCACGGCCGAGGAGGTATCCGGCGCCATCGCCAGCGTGAAGAAGGGGATGCTGCGGATCGGCCCAAGCCCCTACCACACCAAGAAGGTGGTAAATCGCCGGCACGCCTTCAACTTCTGGTCGGAGGGCGTCGAGGACACCCCGCTTGAGGATGTAGTCACCTACGTTCCCGACGTTGCTCGCATCAAGGCCGACCTGGCCAAGACTCCGGCCGGCACCGGCATCGTGTACGCCGACAAGACGGGGCGAGTCAGGCCGTTGGTGCATCTCGGCCGAGGCAAGTTCGACGAGCAAGGCATCCCCGACCAGGCCAACTGGATGCCTCTGGCCGATCTGCCCGCACGCGCCAAGGCAACCGCGGGTGATGCAGAACGCGAGGCCAAGCTGTTCAAGCAACTGCTCGCCGGCGAAGAGGGCCAGTTGCTCATCATGCTGCACACGACGGTCGACGACATCGGCTTCGGCCCGCAAGCTCACGCCTACATGAAGATCGGCGACGGGTACCAAGAGGTCGAGTTCCCCAAGAGCTTCGGGCACGGGGCAATTGTGGACGAGGAATACTGGCGAGCCTTCGACAAGCTGAGGAGCAACGAATGACACGGCTTGGCAATCTCAACCCGCCGGTCATCCGCACCCATAAAGAGGACCGGGCCCTGGCCGAAGCCCGCGGGGAACCCGCGGGGCTGCTGCGCGCCATCGGCGGCGCGATCGAGAACGAATGGATCGCGGCGATGGCCGGCCAGCAGGTCGCTCGCTGGACCTCCGATACTGGCGAACCCGATGAACTGTTCCCTGTGACCATGACGGAGAACACGCCTTACTTCGAGGCGCTGACCGAAGGTATCCCGCCTCAGTATTGGTCGAAGTTTGCGAGCGCCCGCAATGATAATGAGGCGTCGCTCATCCGCCACCAACTTCTGCGCCGGGTGAAGAACGACCGCATTCTCAGCGAGCGGGGCTGGACCGGGGCCGGCCTGCGGCTACTCGCCAATGTCTTCGACCCGGTGGAGATCGCCGCCGACGCGGCGACGGCCGGGGCCATCACCGGCATCACCAAGGCGACGAAGATGAGCAGGCTTGCCCGTGCCGTCAGCGCGGGGGCGATCATCGGGGCGACCGAAGGCACCATGGAAGCCTATCGAACGACGCAAGACCCCACCAGGGACGCCTACGACGTTGCCTACGCCGCCCTGGGCGGCTTTGTGGCCGGAACCGCCCTGACTGGCCTCATGCTGCGAGGAGAGGCCGGACAGGCCCGCAGGCTGGCGACCTCGGCCCAGGACGACATCGACCTGACTGCCCTCAGAGAGGCCGGCTTCGAGCTTTCCGACAAGGGCCGGCGGCGGTTCTTCATGGGCTACGCCGGCGAGCAGGACAAGGTGCGTCGCGAGATGGCCGAGTTCCTCGAGCTCGACGACGCTTCCCGCATCGACGATGTTCTGGCCGCAGCACAGCAACCGGGGACCACGGCCATCGGTCGGCGAGACGGGGGGGATCTCACCGATCTGATCTTCGACTCGATCGCCGATGCGTCCGACGAGCCGGGCGTCGGAGGCGTCACGGGCGCCCTCCGGTTCGGCATGGTCGGCACCGGCGTTCGCAGCCCCCTCGCCCGCGTCCGCAAGCTGTTCCGTATGCTCAGCGAGGACGTTCTGCCCGACGCTTCCGGGAACCCCAACATCCTGTCGGCGACGGAAGCTATCGCGATGCAGACCGGGCGGCACATCGACGAGGTCGGGGCGACCCAACTGTCCACGATCCGCAATTGGGCCAAGCGGGAAGGGCTCAGGGTCAACGGACGCACAGCCCAACGGTTCAACGAGACGGTCGGACGGGCCACGCGCGACGGCGTAGACGACATCCTCGACCCGGACGTCAAGAAGGCAGCGCAGGAGCTCATGGAGATCCGCAACCGCACACTGCGGCGAGCGCAGCGCCATGGCGTGCCGGGCACGGCGGACATCGTCGAGAACCCGAACTACATCACGACAGTCTGGGGCGCCCGGCAAATCGAGGAGATGATAGCCAAGGTCGGAGAAGAGCACACCTTGGCCTTGGTGAGCGAGGCTGTTCTGCGAAACTCCCCGACGCTCACCCCTGAGCAGGCCGGGCAGCTTGGCAAGGCGATCATCCACGGGACCATCCGGCGGCACTACCTTCCCGACGTCAAGGTGGCCAAGCTCCTCGACGAGCGACACGCTGACGAGCTCAAGAACATCCTCCGGCACGAGGTCGGACTGGATGCGGCCGAGGTCGAGACCATCCTGTACGACGTGCTCAAGGATGCCAAAGACCCGAAGAAGATCACGCGGGCCTACAAGCGGATCACCGTGGACTACAAGCACTCGCTGGCCGTGACGGATCTCGATGGCAACCCGCTGACAATATCCGTCGAAGATCTGATGGAAAACGATGCCTTCTCCCTGACGCTCTCGTACTGCCGGCAGATGGAGGGCGCCATCGCCGAACGGAAGCTCCTCGAGGGCCTGACCGAAGCGGGCAAGGATACGCCGGTGAGCTTCGCGGGCGTCCTCGAGAACATCCGACAGAGGGATCTCCCGCGCATCGACGCAAAGCACCGGCCCAAGCTCCGTCGCGACATCAAGCGTGCCGAGCTCCTGCATCGCGTCGTCATGGGCCAGCCCCTCGGCACGATGGACCCTACAGCCGCCAAGTGGCTGCGAATGGTCCGCAAGTTCAACATGGCCCGCGTCGGCGGCAAGTTCGGGCTCGCCCAGATCCCCGAGATCGGCACCCTCATGGGCGCGGGCACAATCCGTGGGTTTATGAACTCCATGCCCGGCTTCAAGGCCCTCGTCAAGCGGGCGGCTGACGGGCACCTGTCCGACGAGTTCCTCCGGGAACTCCAGGCCATGACGGGCCTTGGCACCGATGGCCTCAGCCTGCGGCTCGGCCGCAACGTCCACAGGTACGAATCCATCGGGGGCATCGAGCAACTTGACCCCAGCGCCAAGCTCGAGCGCGGCGTCGACAGGCTCGTCAAGGCCGTCAGCTACGGGTCGGGCATGACGCCGATCAACACGTTCTCCCAGCTTGCCGCGGCCAGTGCCGCCGTCCAAAAGTTCGTCCGCATTGTCGAGTCGGGAGCCGTGCCGAGCGTCCGCCGGCTGGCGATGATCGGGCTGACCGAAGCGGACGCCCACAGGATCGCGGCCCAGATCAAGAAGTTCTCCGCCCTCGAGGAGGGCGCATTCGGCCTGCGAATGCGGAAGATGAACATCGACAAGTGGGCCGACCAGGGGGCCGCGGCCAAGCTCGTCATCGGCGTCAACAAGTGGGCAAACCGGGTCATCCAGAAGAACGACCCTGGGCAGATGATGGCGTGGATGACTACGGATTGGGCACGCATCCTCTTGCAGTTCCGCACCTTCAACATCTCCTCGTGGGACAAGCAGGTGGTCACCAGCCTCTACGCTCGCGACGCCCAAGTCTTTCGCGAGTGGTCCGGCGCCATGTACTTCGGCGCCCTGACGTGGATCGGCCTACAGTACGCCAACTCCATCGGCCGCAAGGACCGCAACGCCTACCTGGCCGAGCGGATGACCATCCCGCAGATTGCACGCGGCGCCTTCCAGCGGGCCGGTTGGGCCGCGATGATGCCCGGTCCGGTCGATACCGCCGCGAGCCTGTTCTCCCGCGGGCCGTTCTTCTCCTACGGCCGGACGAGCGGGCTGGACGCCAACGCGCTCTTCGGCAACCCGACCGTCGACACGGCGATCAAGGGCTGGCGGACCGGCACGGGCATCCTGAGCACGTTGACCAACCCCGACTACCGATACTCCGAGACCAATTGGCGCAACGACATGCGCCTCATCCCGCTCGGCAACATGCTCGGCATCCAGAACGGGTTGCAGATGTTCGGCGACTCCATGAACTTGCCGAGGCACTCCAGTCGGAGGCGATGACCATGGACGTAGACCTGAGCCTCGTGCCTCTGGGCGACCTGCTCACCGAGGCGATCGGCCGCATGGAGCACGCCGTCTTTGTCGGGATGCAGACGCAGATCCATGCCAGCGACAAGAACTGCGTGTACCGCCGGTGGCACGGGAACACGCACACCTGCGTCGGCCTGTGTTCCGATCTCCAGGCCGTCATGCTCGGGGAGATGTTTCACCGAGAGACTCTCGTGCGCCCCGAACCCAACGAGGACGACGATGAATAATATCACCACCAAGGCCCAGGAAGATCTCTGCGACCTGCTCGACAAGACGCTGCTTGAGAAGCTCAAGGACGAGCCCACCGCAGCGATGCTGAACGTCGCCAGGCAGAGGGTTCGCGACCTCGGCATCAACCGGTCGCCGGCGAAGCTGGCCGATGACCCTGCCGATGAGAAGCAGGCGCTCAGTAAGGCACTCGCCGCCGAACTTGGCATCACAGAGCCGGGCTGCTCGGTCTTGAAGATGCCCCCGGTCGGTGAAGGCAAGGACGCGGCTACCGCATGAGCGATTCTACCGCCCTGGTCAAGCAGTACACCGACCAGCTTGAACAGTCCTTCTCCTTCTTCCTCAAGGAGATATGGCGGCTCCAGCGACTCCCTGAGCCCTCGCGCGTCCAGTACGACGTCGCCCGCTGGCTCGAGGCCGGCCCGCAGCGGCGTGGCATCCGCGGCTTCCGAGGGCTCTCAAAGACGTGGATAACCTGCGCCTACATCCTCTGGCGGCTGTATCGCGACGCCAACGAGCGCGTCCTGCTCGTGTCCAAGTCCGTAGGCCACAGCCGTAAGTCCATGCACCTGATTCGCTTGTGGCTCGCCAACATCCCCTTCCTGCGGCACCTGGCCCCGCGGCCTGGTACCCGAGACCGCGACTCCATCGACAACCTCGACGTGGGTACGGCGGATTGGGACCGCACGCCCTCGATCACCGCCATGGGCATCCTCGGCCAACTCCCCGGCGTCAGGGCCACACTCATCGTCCCCGATGACGTCGAGACCATGGAGAACACGCAGTCCCGAGACCAGCGGCTCGTCCTCCGCGAGCGCATCGAGGAGTTCGAGTTCATCCTCGTCCCCGGCGGCGACATCATCTTCCTCGGCACCCCTCACCACGAGGACAGCCTGTACGACCACCTGGCCGCGAACAAGTACGCCTTCCGCACCTGGCCGGTCCAGTATCCCGAGCACGACCAACGGGTTCCATCACTCGCCCCGATGCTCCAGCGAGACCTACGCGACGGCGCCGCCAAGCCGACCGACCCGGTCTGGCCGGAGCGGTTCTCCCGCGACCACATCATGTCGCTCGCCGTCAGCCGGTCCACGTTCCTGATGCAGTACATGCTCGTGTCGGACCTGGCCACAACGCACCGCTACCCCCTGCGGCTGGCGGACTTTATCGTCTACCCCGCCCACCGGGACAAAGCCCCCATGACGATCGCCTGGGGCAAGCATACGTCCCGCGGGTCAACCGCCATCGAGGAGATCCCCTCGGTCGGCTTCGGCTCCGACCGCTTCTACGGCCCCGTCATGGTCGACGACACATGGGTCAAGTACCAAGGCGTCAAGGGCTTCATCGACCCCGCCGGCCGCGGACCCGACGAGATGAGCCTCGCCATCATGGGCCAACTCCACGGCTACCTGTACCTCAAGCACGTCGACGGCGTGCACGGCGGCGCCACCACGGAGAACCTCCACAAGTTCGTCGCCGCCCTCAGAAACCACCGATGCACCGAGGTTTACATCGAAACCAACTTTGGCGGCGACATGCTCATCAAGCTCATCGAGCCCATCCTCGCCGAGTACGCCTGCGCACCAGGCCAAGAGGACGACTGCCCCGAGGGTTGGGGCTGCTACGCCATAGGCTGCCACGCTACCGGGCAGAAGGAACTCCGCATCATCGGCATCCTCGAGCCCGTCCTCAATCAGCACCGAATGGTAATCAGCCCCGAAGTCGCCGCAGACACGACCTTTACCTACCAACTCACCAGACTCACCCGAGACCGCAACTCCCTCGACCACGATGACCGCATCGAGGCCGTCGCCGGCGTCACCCTACAGTTCCAGGACTGCCTCGACCAAGACCCCGCCAAGGCCGCAGACCGGCGCCGAGAACGAGACGCCGACGAAGAACTCCAGCGTGAGCTCGCCGAGTTCGCCGGGAACACCGCCGGGCCGACATGGATAAGGCACTGACCCGCTTCCTATGTCGTGCATCCCCTCCCTCTACTTGGGGAGAACGCAGCTTCTCCCTCACAAGGAACCGAACCATGACCGGCAGACGCAAACCCTACACCGAGATCGGCATCCGGCGTGTCCCCTGCTCGCGATGCGGCAAGCCTTCGACCGCACAATGGAAGATCTGTGCCAACGGAAACCGCTACGCCGGAGTCTGCACCGACTGCGACATCGAGATGAACAGGCTAATCCTCCAGTTCATGCGGGTGCCGCACCGCGGGAAGCTCTTGGCCAAATACCGACGCGAAGCCGCCGGCTAAGAACCCCACAGGACGAAACGCCCCAAATCGCCCTGTAAGCCACGATCGCGACTCCTGTGCTCAATCCCCCGCCCAGACACCCGATCGCCCAGCACAGCCAAGCCTCGCAAGCTCACGACCCGCCAGAACCGCGAGAGACATCCGAAAGAACCACGAAAGATCAAAACGGCAGAAAAATCAACGAGGGGGGCTCTGAGAAACAAGGAATGCCGGCTCCCCCCGTCCCCCCCCCCTCGATCGGGCGTATCCAG
>JGI11705J14877_10000309_pt1 | contig 31066 bp, 23 predicted proteins | sample Etolaghawater15m_FD_14877 | JGI IMG/M metagenome (IMG submission 14877)
TGCTCTTCCGATCTCTGATCTTTATCGTGATCGTGGTCTGGGTTTACTTTTGGAATGCATCCAATACTTATGAACCGGAGGTTCTCTCTGAGCAGGCTTTTTATGAAGGCTACTTCACTCTCAATACCCGTCTGGATCAAACCATTGCCCGTCGTTTCCCCAGTCTAGAATTTGTTGAAAGTCATTTAAGCGAGGATGGCATGGGAACCCGGACTTTCAAGATCAAGGATGATCGCAAGATCCGTCCCTCTGATATTGAAAAATTGTTGGAAAGCAGTCTGGGTGGGTACGGTTTCCAGGTTCAGATCAGCAGTCAGAACTCTGATCTTTGGGAATTTCAGGTGGGAAGCGATTCCACGGTCTGGTCGGTCTATCGGTTTGAATATGCCGTGGAGCAGACAGAGCCAATGTCCATTCTTCCCGCGGATATTGCCAAGGTCAGCGGCAGACCCAAAATGGCTCTTGTGATTGATGACTTCGGCTATTCAATGAATGAGACCATCAATGGTTTTATCGCCTTGAAATCCCCTTTTACGGCCGCAGTGATCCCTGGTAGGCCCTACTCTACGCAGGTGGATGAGCGCTTGAATGCCAGCAATATCCAGACCTTGATCCACATGCCCATGATCACGGTGAATAATACCACCAGCGAGCCGGACTATGCCCTTTCCGATGATCTGAGCGAAGGAGAGATCACCCGGCGTCTCAAAAAAGCGCGGCGGGATGTCCCCAAGGCAGTGGGCATGAATAACCATCAAGGAAGCGGCGGCACCCAGAGCCGCAAGGTCATGATGGGCGTGACAGACTTTCTGGGCGAGCAGAATATGTTCTTTATCGACAGTCGTACCATTGCCGCTTCTGTGGGAGAGGCTGTGGCCAAGGAAAAATACATTCCCACCAACAGTCGTGATGTTTTTCTGGACGAAGTGGATGATCCAGAGGCCATTGCCGGGGAATTGTACCGTCTGGCCCGAATCGCCAAGGAATCCGGGGAAGCCATCGGGATCGGCCACTGTCGTCCAAATACCTTGACCACCTTGAAGAAATACCTGCCAGCCCTTGCTGACGCAGGTTTTGAGTTGGTTCCGGTTTCAGCTTTGGCGAGATAGCGCACGTTAACACTTTGAAGCAAGTCCTTTTCAGGGGACTCAAGATAACAGCAAGAAGGATATGATAAGATCATGGCGCAAATGGAACTCAATCTGGACGCATTTTTAAGCACGGGAAACCAACTCAAGACCCCTGGATTTAAACTGCCGGGAATTGCAACGGTGGCATTGCTATCCGGCGTTGATGGCTTTTCATTGAGCTTTGACGGCCGCTCACCCTCTTTCTCTGAGAAGGATCTGGAACTGGTCATTGCGGCAGCCATGGACAGCCGTTTCGCATTGAAGATCACTCCCCGGGCGGAGCTCTTGCAGCTGGCCCTGACCCTTCCCGTCAAACAGGTTACGTTTCAGGCAGAAAATCTTTTTGATGATTACAGTGCGGACCTGGAGACCTTTATCCCACAACTAAAGGATGCAGGCAAACTGATCTCCTTTCATATGGATCCCGATCTGAACCTGCTCAAACGGGCATATAAACTCCATGCCGATCTGGTGGAACTCAATGTGCTGGACTATGCCAATGCTGCCTCCCCGGCAGGACAAGCCGAGATTCAGGAACACATCGCCCTCATGGCCCGCACCGCCGAGAAAAACGGGATCGGTGTGGCGGTTATGGGAGGCGTATCATATCAGAATGTGACGCCCCTGGTGCATATTGAAGCCGTTGAAAATGTGGTGGTGGGCCGAGCGATCCTGGGTCGCTCCGTGTTTGTTGGATTGGAGACCGCGATCCGGGATTTCAAATCCTTGATCCTATGAGCAGTCTGATCACCCAGATCATCCGCTCTGATCGAGTGGAAAGTTTCCATGTGGGGTATGGAGTGATCGTAGATCCCCAGGGACAGGTTGTCCGAGCCTATGGCGATATTCATTATCCCACCTATGTCCGCTCTTCTGCAAAACCTCTCCAGGGAATGGCCGTTATCCGAACAGGCGCTTACCGTGACCTGCATTTGACGCCAGATGAATTGGCTGTCATCTGCTCATCCCACAGCGGTGAGAAAATCCATACGGAAACCGTTGCTCAGATTTTCTCAAAAGCAGGGATCAGTCCTGAACTTCTCAATTGCGGTGTACACCCGCCCATCCATAAACCGTCTGCTCAAGTGCTCATCGATAAGGGGATCGAGCCCAATCAGATCCATAATAATTGTTCCGGCAAACATGCCGGCATGCTTGCCAGTTGTGTCCAGCTGGGAGTGCCCACAGAGCACTATCTGGACCCGGAGCATCCAGTTCAGAAATACATCTACAAGATCGTGAAGGGCTACACATCTGAAGAAATCATCCATCGGGGTGTGGATGGCTGTTCAGCCCCGGTATTCTATTTGCCACTGAACAAGGTCGCCCTGGCATTTGCACGGATCAGTGTGAGAGAGACTGAAGAATGTCAGATCATCTTCAATGCCATGACCGGATATCCCCATCTGGTGGGCGGAACGGGTCGTTTTGACACGGCACTCATGGAAAGCTATCCAGCAAGGATCCTTTCAAAAGGAGGGGCTGAAGCCGTTTCAGGTGCCGGGATAGTTATGCCCGATGGTCAGGTTTATGGCCTGGCAGTCAAGGTGCTGGATGGAAATTACCGCGCCATTGGACAAATGGTTCTGAAAATGCTTGAGGATATCGGTTTTATTAAGGATGAGGTGCCAGAAGCATTGAATACCTGGTGGAAACCGGAGATACGCAATCACGCAAAACGTATCGTTGGTACCACCCGGACATTGATCTCAGAATAGTCTGCCGTCTGTTGCGCCCGGGGCTGTGACTTTCCATGGAATTGATTGTAGACAGAGCAAAGAAAGAAAACCACCTTATGATTGAAAACAGAACATCCTGGGATGCCTATTTCATGAAGATCGCAGAGGATGTGGCCACCCGATCCACCTGTGATCGCAAATTTGTCGGTGCCGTTGTGGTCCGGGATAAAATGATCCTTTCAACCGGATACAATGGATCCATCCGCGGTCTGCCGCATTGCGATGAAGTTGGCCATGAGATGGAAAACGGGCACTGTGTTCGTACAGTTCACGCCGAGGCCAACGCCATTGTACAGTCCGCCCGCAACGGGGTTCGCATAGAAGGGGCTGATATCTATGTCACCGCCAGTCCCTGCTATAACTGTTTCAAGCTCATCGCCAATGCCGGGATCAAACGCATTTTTTATGGAGAATTGTATCGGGATGAGCGGATCAAGATCCATGCAAAAGAAGCCGGGATCGAATTGATCCATCTTGGTTGAGTGACTATCCGGGAGAGACCATTCTGATGAAACATGTTTTTACGATTCTTACCATTTTGGTGTTGTTGAATGCCTGTGCATCAACTGCACGTACCACTTCGACAAAGGAGAGCCTGCCTGAGCTTAGCGCTTCCCTGAACGACCTGATCAAAGATTTTAAAGGTGACGTGGGGATCTATGCCAGGCATCTTGAAAGCGGTGCCGAGATCCAGATCAATGCCGACACCCTTTTTCCCACGGCCAGCATGATCAAGGTGCCCATTATGTTGGCGCTGTTCCAGAAAATAGAAAATGGTGAGCTGGATTACGATTCCACCTTTGTCTGGTCCGCTGATCTGGTGAACTATTCTGACGACGGAATGTTAAGTTGCTTCAAGGATAGTTCCAGCATTTCACTGACCAAAACGATCTCGCTGATGATCACCTATAGTGACAATCTGGCCAGCCTCTGGTGCCAGCAGCTTTCCGGTGGCGGTCTGGAGATCAACAAATGGCTGGATGCAAATGGCTTTCCCAATACCCGTATGAATTCCAGAACCCCGGACAGACAGGATGACTGGGAGATCTACGGCTGGGGACAGACCACCCCCCGGGAAATGGCAGGACTGGTCGAGCTGATCCATGAGGGACAAGCGGTTTCACCCTGGGCCAGCGAGGAGATGTATCGCTATATGACCCGTATCTATTGGGATGGAGAAGCCCTTTCAGTTATCCCCCGTACAATCCAGGTTGCTTCCAAACAGGGCGCTGTCAATGCCTCCAGATCGGAAGTTGTCCTGGTCAATGCTCCCCGGGGGGACTATGTCTTTTGTGTCATCACCAAGAATCAGGTGGATCAATCCTGGGGTGATGACAATGCTGGCTTTGTGCTCCTGCGAAATGTCTCATCACTGCTGTGGAAGACCTGGGGCGCTGAAGCCGATTCTGAATAATGAAGAGAGGATCAATGTTATGAATTATAAACGTATCGCCAATACCATCAGAGGTTTGTCCATGGATGGGATCCAGGCTGCTAATTCAGGTCATCCGGGACTTCCCCTGGGCATGGCAGATGTAGCCACTGTCCTTTGGACTCAATATCTGAAATTTAATCCCAAGAACCCTGATTGGGCCGATCGTGATCGCTTTGTCCTCTCCGCTGGTCATGGCTCCATGCTGATCTATAGCCTGCTCCATCTGTCTGGCTACGATCTACCCCTGGATGAGTTGAAACAGTTCCGCCAATGGAGCAGTTTGACCCCTGGTCACCCCGAGCATGGACACACCGTCGGCGTGGAAGCCACCACAGGACCTTTGGGACAGGGCTGTGGAAATGCGGTGGGTATGGCACTTGCCGAAGCAATGCTGGCTGCCCGCTTCAATACCTCAGAGCATAAACTGGTTGATCATTATACTTATGTCATTGCCTCGGAAGGTGAATTCATGGAGGGTATCTCCCATGAAGCCTTCTCCTTTGCCGGCAATCACAAACTGGGAAAATTGATCATCTTCTATGATGAGAATTTTATCAGTATTGAAGGTGATACACGCATCACTTATTCGGATGATGTGGACGCTCGCATGGCCGCCTATGGTTGGCATGTCCAGCGCATCGATGGGCATGATTACGATGAAATCGCCAAGGCCACAGAAATGGCTCAGCAAGAGACAGACAAACCTTCGGTCATCATCTGTAAAACCACCATCGCCTATGGCAGCCCAAACAAGGCCGGATCCCATGAAGCCCATGGCGCGCCCCTGGGTGAAGAGGAAGTTAAATTGACCAAGGCGGCATTGGGCCTGCCGGATGAAAAATTCTTTGTTCCAAATGAGGTCAGGGAAGTGTTCGCAGGGGTGGTATCAAAACATGCCGAGACAGAACAGACCTGGCATCAATCATTGGCTGCCTTCAAAGCGTCCCAACCGGAGAAAGCCCGGGAATGGGATCATCATTTTGGGGCAAACCTGCCGGATAATCTGGTGGATCAGATTCAAGATTTTGAAGCCGGTGGCGCGATTGCTACCCGCTCTGCCTCAGGCAAAGTCTTGCAGGATCTGGCCCGGTCCCTGCCTTCTCTGGTGGGAGGCTCTGCCGATCTGGCCCCATCCAACAACACCAACATGAAAGGCATGGGTGATGTCGCTGCCAATGCCTATACCGGTCGAAATCTGCATTTTGGGGTTCGTGAACTGGGCATGGGAGCCATCATGAATGGCATGCAGCTCCACGGCGGCTTCCGCGTGTTTGGAGCCACCTTTCTGGTCTTTGCTGATTATGTGCGTCCAGCAACCAGGCTGGCAGCCCTGATGAATCTTCCGGTTATCTATGTGTATACCCATGACAGTTTTTACGTGGGCGAGGATGGACCAACTCATCAGCCAGTGGAAACATTGATGAGCTTGCGTATCACCCCCAACGTCACTGTCATTCGCCCATCCGATGCCACGGAGACCAAATATGCCTGGGTGGCCGCCCTGGAGAACAAGTCAGGACCCACGGCCCTGCTTCTCACCCGCCAAAATCTGCCTGTTTTTGACCGAACTGAACTGGCTTCAGCAGCCCAGTTGCACAAGGGTGCCTATACTATCTGGGAAAGCGTTGGAAAGGACCATGATCTCCTGATCATGGCCAGTGGGTCAGAGGTGAGTATATCCATTGAAGCCGGAAAAAAACTGGCTCAGGAGGGCCGCAAGGTGCGGGTCATCAGTTTCCCCAGTTGGGAATTGTTTGAAGCCCAGGATGCCGCATACAAAGCTTCTGTTCTGCCCCCCACCTGTCGCCAGCGCCTGGCTGTGGAAGCTGGCTATCCTACGGGCTGGGAAAAATATGTAGGTCTGGAGGGAAAAGTTCTGGGGATCGATCACTACGGAGCTTCCGGCCCAGCCGGTGTTCTGGCTGAGAAGTTTGGGATGACAGCATCCCGGATCTACGAGGAGGCCAAAACCTTACTTCGTTGATTTAAAGGGATCAGCGGCCCGGTAACCGCAGCATGACGGTTGTCCCAAAGCCATTTGCATGCTCGCCGCCGATAATACTCACGGTTATATCAGCCAGAAACAGACTCCCGATCCGCAATCTCGTGGCTGTGGCAAAATAACCCATACTGGAAATGAGCAGGGGGCCTCGATTTCCAATGCCCACCTGCCAACCAGTGCCTGCGATGGGCTTGTGCCCCAAACTCATGTGTATGTTGGCAATACCAGGTTGGTGGTAATAGCGGTCATTTAAACCCGCTTCAATATGAATTTCTCGGGGACCCAATCGCAGGTAAGCGGCTGGCATAAATGGAATATATTCCTTATCCAGACCTCTGGCCGCCAGCAGCCCGAACCCCAGGCCGGCACCAATGACTTCGCCATCCAGTCCTCCGTTTAAGAAGAGCGTACCGTAGCGGAGGTAGTTTTTCTCATTTGTAGTTGACGGAGTAATACTTCCCTGGGAAAATTCCATTCGACCATTGATATACGAAGAAACCCGCTCAGACCGGCTGCGCTCGCGGTCAATGCTGGCCATAAAACTGGACGATACAACCTTTTCTGTGACCGGGTCACCTCCGCAGGTAGGCAAATCAAATTCATATGATGTGTAACTGCCACCCAAGGAATAGGTCACGATGGGATCCTTAAGATCCAGCATGGCTTTCTGATGGAGGGTTGAGTCATATTCAGTACTGTCGGGCAAATTATAAAATATTTGCTTCCGCCTGGCATAGTCGCTGAAACTCAAACGACGGTCGCCCAGTCTGACCAACTTGGCATTATGCCCAGCCTGACTGATATCATAGAGCCATCGAGATTTTTCAAAGACAGGTGTTTGTGACTGGCCAGGGTCACCCAGGAAAGCCTGGGTACTGAGCAGGATCATGAACCCGGAAATACCCATGACCCAACGCGGATTGAAGTGGGGTTTACTCTCATGATTCGCTTCCCAGGTCAGATAGAATAGCCACAGGTTAATGGGGAGTAGGCTGAGCAAGAGGATGATTTGCACCCGCTGAAAATGATCGGAGAGGAGCAGGGTGCTGAAAATGATCCCGCTGAAGATCCATCTCTCATCCAGAAGAGGCGAAAGCCCTTTTTCATAAGCAGGATCTGCTGGCCGACGCCATAAATAAATACTGAAGAGCACGAAAGTAAATGCAATGGAAAGGAGAAAGACCTGGAACAGTGAAACCGGGCCCAGATAGATCTCGCTCCACCAGACATTGCTCATGCCTCTGACAAACTCCAGAAAGAATCGAAAAAAAAAAATAGGTAGCGCCAAAGGTACTGAGGATAGTCGTGCCTGAGCCTTTGCGGCGACTGGCCAGCAATGCGGCAGGCAGCATCAAGCCCAGCAAGACCAGGGCCTCATAGAGTTGCACAGGGTGGACACGTAGGCTGGGATCGAGGAGATAGGGTTGCTGCCCTGAGTGGAAATGGAGCCAGTGGGCCAGATTACCCATTGAATATTGAATGCCCCAGGGGAGATCGGTCACGCTTCCGAAACAGCAACCTGAGAAGAGACATCCGAGACGCCCGATCCCCACCACGATGATCATATAGATAACAAAAAGATCAGCTGAGGAGTCGGAGAAACCAATGAGACGTTTTACAAGGAGAAATATAATGCTTCCGCCCAGCAGCGCGCCCATGATGCTGGGGAGAAACATGGAACCCAAGCCGCTGCCAAAAACAAAGGCAGAGACCAGAAGGGTCCAGGAACGTTTATTCCAGCCACGTTGATATCCAGCCAGCAGCAGAAACCCAGTAGACAGGATCAGACTGAGATAGCCAAAGAGTTGCCAGACATTGATATGCTGTACAATCCAATGCTGTAGATTGAGAAAAGTCATCCATCCCTCCAGAGTGTGGAATGAATATGGTTGAAAGCAAGGCGGCAATCAACTTGATTTCCCAGATGACACCTGCGATGGAATGTGAGTGCACTCATTATGAAAAATCATGATAATCCGTTGACACCCGCTAGGACGCCGTCTATATTCGCTGGCTTTTTAATAAAGGAGACGAAGTTATGTACGCAATTATCCAAATTGCAGGGAAACAGTTCAAGGTGAAACCTGGCATGGTCCTGAACGTTCCGACACTCGATGTTGAACCTGGAAAAAAGGTCAATGTTGAGCGCGTACTGGCTTACTCTGACGGTAAAAGTCTTGAGGTTGGCACACCTGAGCTGACCAATGTTGATGTCGATGGAACTGTTGTGGCTCATGGCCGCGCCAAGAAAATCATCGTTTTCAAAAAGAAACGCCGCAAGGGTTACCAGAAGAAACAAGGACACCGCCAGGGTTTTACACAGATCAAGGTAGAAGGGTTTGCACCTGCAAAACCGGCTGCCAAGAAAACAGCTGACAAGGCCCCAGCCGAGGTGAAAGCCGAAGCCAAGAAGCCGGCAGCTAAAAAGGCTCCAGCCGCCAAGAAGCCCGCCGCTAAAAAAGCAGCAGCAAAACCGGCCGCTGATAAAGCTGAAAAAGGAGAGTAACCATGGCTCATAAAAAAGGTGTTGGTAGCTCCAAAAACGGTCGCGAGAGTCATTCCAAGCGACTCGGGACCAAACGCTACGGTGGAGAGTTCGTTTCTGCTGGAAGCATTATTGTCCGTCAGCGCGGAACCGCGATTCATCCCGGCCAGAATGTTGGTATCGGGGGTGATGACACACTTTTCGCCAAAATTGATGGGTTTGTAACCTTCGAGCGTAAAGACCGCACAAGAAAACAGGTCAGCGTCTATCCAGAAGCTTAAGCCTGTCGTTTCTATACAGTTCTTTCAATCCCTCGAGTAATCGGGGGATTTTTTTATATGTTTGATTTCATGAACAAATAACTTCCCAGTGAATATCATTGAGTGATCGATAGTTGATTTGATCATTCCAGCTCAAGAAGGAAACTATTCAATCTTGTGCGAGTCCAACAAAACCCCTGATTGATGGATAGCGAAATATCGAAGGGTTAAATATTAAGGAAAAAGTAAATGGCCAACGACATTCAAAAACTCACCGAGATGGTTGCAGCATTCGATCGACTCAAAAAAGAACTATCCAAAGCCATTGTCGGGCAGGATGATGTGATCGAACAGTTGGTGATCGCCATGCTGGCCAGGGGACATGCCCTCCTGGTAGGCGTGCCGGGATTGGCCAAAACCCTGCTGATCAAGAGTTTGTCTGAAGTATTGGATCTGTCATTCTCACGTATCCAGTTTACGCCTGATTTGATGCCATCCGACATCACTGGAACGGATATTATCGAAGAGGATCATACCACAGGCAAGCGTGAATTTCGCTTCGTCAAAGGTCCCGTATTTGCCAATATCGTCCTGGCAGATGAGATCAATCGAACCCCCCCAAAGACCCAGGCCGCCCTGCTCGAGGCCATGCAGGAGCACCGTGTCACAGCAGGTGTGGAAAGTTATGTCCTGGATGAGCCTTTCTTCGTGCTGGCCACTCAGAATCCCATCGAGCAGGAAGGTACCTATCCCCTTCCCGAAGCCCAGTTGGATCGCTTCATGTTCAACCTGCGGGTGGAGTATCCCAGCCGGGATGAAGAACGGCGCATTGTGAGCAGCACCACCTCAGGTGCCCAGGTGAAACTGGAAAAAGTACTGGGCCGAACAGATATCATGGCCTATCAGGATCTGGTACGACGCGTTCCTGTGGCAGAGAATGTCATCGATTATGCCGTGGACCTGGTTGGGAAAACCCGTCCTCATGGTGAAAAAGCCCCCGAAAATATTAAAAAATGGGTGGGCTGGGGTGCCGGTCCCAGAGCCTCCCAATATCTCATTCTTGGTGCCAAGACAAGGGCTGCCATGATGGGCAATCCGACGCCCTCCATCGAAGATGTTAAAGCCGTGGCTCTGCCCGTTCTGAGACACAGGGTACTCACCAATTTCAATGCGGAAGCTGATGGCGTCACCGTGGATGAGATCATTCAGCAGTTGCTATAGGGTTTTGATCAATAAGACAAGTAGGGTCGGAATGCATTCCGTCTCTACTCCCGTACGAACCGTATGAAATTTCGAACCACCATATTATTGACCTTGTTGATTTGGCAATCATTGCCTGCCCAAAACATGTGGTTGTGGAATCAGCGCACCCATCCCGAGCTCCAATGGCAAACCATCGAAACCGAGCATTTTAATATTCACTTTCATCAGGGGATCGAAACCATTGCCCGCAAGGGTGCTGCCGTGGCTGAGCAAGCCTATGAGCCCATCATGAATCAGCTGGGACTCAGGGATTTCGGCAAAACAGATATCGTTTTTTCGGCAGAAGATGAAATCATGAATGGCTTCGCCATGCCCAGTGATCAGATCTTCATCTGGGTCAGCCAAAATGATGTGGCCGGGCATTTCAGTGGATCTGACAAATGGTTGGAAATGGTGGTGACCCACGAATTCCAGCATGTCGCCCAATTTCGAGCCCACCGGACCTGGGCGGGTGTCCTTGGCGGTGTGAGTATCCCCATGTGGTGGTATGAAGGCATGGCTGAGTATATGACCGAAGTCTGGCGCGTCGGGCGCAGTGATCTCCAGATGAAAGTACATACCTACCGCAACACCATGGATCGCCTGGATCCCCATGATGACGGTTATGCCAAAGTCCTCTATCTCGCATCCAAGTATGGCGATTCCACCCTGGTAAAAATCTCCCGCCATCGGCTGTATCTGGATTCCTCACATGAACGCGCCCCCTATTGGTACGATTTTTCAACGGCCTTTAAGGCTGCAACCGGTCAGACGCTTGCTCAGTTTCACGAGGAATGGCGACGGGTCATGAACACGTATTATTATGGTCTCAAAGCACAGAAGGAACAGGTGGAGGAAGTCGGTGAATCCTTCTCGATCAAGGGCTTCGCCTCGATTCGCGCCGCCGTCCTGGCCGCGAATTCCAATCGGGTTGTGGTCATTGGCCGCCGGGACAAAAAAATGCGGGACTATGGTATCTATGTCCTTGATCAGGGACCCCCGGAAAAAATTACAGAGCGCCACAACGGCCGGTTCTCCGGTTCACCCGCCCTCTCATCTGATGGCACTCAAATTATTGTCAGCGAACTTCATCGGGGTGCTCACGGCTCACTCATCTATGACCTGCGCCTGGTATCTGCCAATACGGGCAGGTCAAGCTGGCTAACCAAAGATCTTCGCAGCCACCATCCCGTTTTCTCAGCGGATGGACGCGGGGTCTTTTTCGTGGCTCACCCCGGTGAAACCAGCCAGATCTATTTCCAGGAGATCGAATCGAATCAAAACAGGCAGATCAGTGCCTTTGCGGGAGATGTCCAGCTTCGCGATCTGACCCTTGATGCCCAAGGCGAAAACCTGCTTTTCTCCATCCAGGAGGAGTCTGGAGACGTGAATATTGCCACCATGAAAATTGATGGTACGGGCTTTAGAAAACTTACCCATGATCCTGAAGAGGATCTGTTTCCAGTCTGGACCCAGAACGGCGATCAGGTGATCTTTACCTCTTATCGCACTGGAACCCCCAACCTGTTCCGTGTGGACCTGGATAGTCTGAAGCTCGTCCAGATGACCGATGTAGCCGGTGGGATCTTCAGCCGCCAGCGGGTGCCCCGTTCAAACCAGATCCTGGCATCTACCCTGAATGATGTGGATACGGTCCGGATTGTCGCAGTTGATGCAGATCGTGTTGCGCCGGTGTTGCCCCTGAGCATTCGCAAACCCTACATAGCCTGGCGGGATAAGCGCCCAGATATTCCCATGCCTGAATTTATCAGGGACCCGACCCTTGTTCCTGAACCGGCAGAACCTTATCGAGCGATCAAACACATGCGGCCTTTGGCTCACGTGATTTGGCCTGATGTTCTGGGCATGTTTGGAATGGGCATCTACAATGATGCGCTGGGAAAACACTTGATCCAGGCTGCCGGCGCCCTGAACTGGGATGGATCCCTGGCAGGTGGATACCTGAGCTACATGAATCTTCAATTCAAGCCAGCTATCCATATTTATGCCAGCCAGGATATGGCCTTCAATGTGCGACGTGGTTTTGACCGCCGATTCTTTGAATTAAAAAATGGTGTTGGAATGGCCGCTGAACTTCCAATGAATAGTGGCAATGATCTCTCCAGCAACCACACCTTCCGGCTGGAAATCCATGCCCTTGAACGCGTGCTGGAGAGCAGTCCCATTATAAATGGCCCCGTCGGGTCGAGAACTCGTGAGCGCTGGTCAAAAGAATTCAAAACGGGACTCACCTATATGTGGAAATCCCAGAGACCCCACTCAGATCAATTCATCCTCCCCAAAGAAGGCCTCGGTCTGCTGGCTCATATTGAATCAAGTCTTCCAGAGATCTTTGGTGACACTGATTACGCCCAGGTCTGGCTGGACGGCTTTGTCAATATCAAGATCCCCAAATCACCCCTGGTTGCATATTCACGTCTCAAATGGATCAAGCAAGGAGGGGATATCCTGGAACAGGATGTTATTGGATTCTCGGAGACGTCATCCCTTTATTTCAACAACGCTTATTGGAATACCTTGAGGGCAACTGGCCTCCTGGATGCGCCTGAGTCCTATAGCCTTCGTGGTCAGCGCGGCCACTATCAGGCGACCGAATTGATCTATTCAGTCAGCGAACTGCGCGTCCCGCTCCTCTCCAACATCCCGCTGAATATTCTGGGATTGGGTGCACAGAACCTGACGGCGGCCTGCTTCTATGATTTTGGCTATCTTCCGGAAAGTGAAATTGATCTGAGCACGACAGGTTTTGAGCTTAAGTTCGATGTGAGTGTGCTCAAGCACTCCTTGTTTACCATGGCCTTTGGCTTTGGTGGTGATACAGACTATTGGCGGACCTGGGCTGAGAACCCTGAGCCCTATCTCAGAATGGCATTGATAAACCCCTTTTAATTAGGAGTTAGGAATTAGGAATTAAGAGGTGAGAAGTCTGAAGAAGAAAGATGTCACGGGTCATTCTGATGTACTTGAACAGGCTTGAGCCACCAGAGATAACTTGATGAAACAGTACAAAACATATCTGTTCGATGCTGACGGAACGCTTTTTGACACAGCGGATCTGGTGGTCCACTGTTTTCAATATGTTGCCATGAAACACTGCTCTCTGGACTTGTCCAGGGAACTCATTCTTTCCGGGTATGGGCTCCCCCTGAGGGGACAGCTCATGGAGCGCCTGGGGCAAGATGCGGACATTGATCTGATCCTGGATGATTTTATCAGCTATCAAGTGGGCATCCTGGACGAAAATGTAAGTCTGTTCCCAGGGGTTTCTGAGACCCTGGCAGCCCTGAAGGATCAGGGGAGTAAACTTGCCATCGTCACCTCACGGAAGCGATATACCACAGGGCGAATTCTTGAGCTGACGGGGACAAAGCATTTTTTTGACACCGTGGTTAACCCGGAGGATACAACCCGACATAAACCAGAAGCAGAACCTGCCCTACTCGCTTTGAGTCGGCTGGGAGCAGGCAGTGGTGATTCACTTTTTGTGGGGGATTCGCAATTTGATATATCCTGTGGACAAAATGCCGGGATGGAGACGGCCTTTGTAAGTTGGAGCCACCAGGATCCACAAAATCTTCCTGTTCAGCCCACCTGGAAGATAGATAGGATGCAAGACCTGCTCAATGAAGCTATCGTTTAAGGACAGATGGCTTTGACATGAATGATGAATGCGACATATTCCTGAGATCGATCCACTGATCTTTACATAGAGGTAATTCCCGTGGCAACTGACAAACTGAAATATTTGAATCCCAACACCCTGGCAACCTTGACCAACATGCAGCTTCGTGCCCGCATGGTGGTGGAGGGGTTTATTGTTGGCTTGCATAAAAGCCCCTATCATGGTTTCTCCGTGGAGTTCGCCGAGCACCGGGCCTATGGTCCCGGGGATAACCTGCGCTATCTGGATTGGCGACTCTATGGCAAGACCGATCGTTTTTTTGTGAAGCAGTTCGAAGAAGAGACCAATCTCAAAGCCCATGTCATGCTGGATATGTCAAAATCCATGGCTTACGCATCTGGAGAGATCAGCAAATTGCAGTATGGGAGTTATCTATCTGCTGCGCTGACCTATTTGCTTCTGCGACAGCAGGATGCCGTTGGCCTGACGCTTTTTGATACAGAGATTCGCACCCATATCAGGCCATCTTCACGACCATCCATGCTGAACAATATCCTGAGCCAGCTGGAAAATGTGGAACCAGGCGAGGAGACGGCCATTGGCCATAGCCTCCATCATCTGGCAGACCGGATCAATCGCCGGGGACTGGTGATCATCATTTCAGATATGCTGGATGATCTGGAAAATATTCTCAACGGTTTGAAACATTTCAGACATGATCGCCATGAGGTGCTGGTCTTTCATATCCTGGACCCCCGGGAAATCGATTTTGATTTTTCGGCCCAGGCCAAATTCAAGGATATGGAATCCGGTGAGATTCTGGCCACCGAACCCTGGCATATTCAAAAAGATTATCAAAATGCAGTGGAAGCATTTAGGCAACAATTGGGAGCCCGCTGTCGCGAACAACATGTGGATTATGTTCCCCTCAGCACAGATCAGTCCCTGGATGTAGCGCTCCTGGCCTATCTGAATAAGCGGCATTCCGTCCGATAGTCATTATCTAATCGCCACATGAATCTTCTGGGGGGAAATCTGAGAAAAGTTCTATTGCTAATCCTTATGGTCTTTTCGCAGAGTCGGTCTGATGAGTTGAAAGTTGACCTGATCAACGGACTGATTGTCAAGGGTGATTTCCGAGGTATCAAGAGAAGCGTGGTGTATCTGGAGCATTCAGACTCTTTGATCATCATCGATCATGGTGTTATAGAAAATCTGCATCTCAATTCAGAAGTTGTTGAGATTGAAGATCTGAGAAGCCTGCATCGGCCTAGTATAAATTTTAACAGCTACAACGGGTTCCATGAGATCAATGCGAGAACACTGAACGTTTATAACACGATTGAACTGGCCCGATCGACTTGTCCTGAGGGCAACAGCGGTCACCCTGCTATGCCACTCGGGACATCCTACGATGGCGGACCTTTTGAATCTGACCCCCGTCGATACCCTGTTTTGCCCTTTTGTTTGAATACGCGCCCCGCTTATTCAGCACGTTTTTCCCTGGGGCTCAACCTGAGCTACAATTCAATGCCCACCTCCATGGCGTTCCAATCGCCCATCTCAGGCCAAAGCACCTTGGATGAGTCTGAACCTATGGGGCATGCTGAGTTGCTGTTGAGTTACAAACGAACGGCCCTGAATTTGGGCGTGGCTGTAAAAAATATTCCTCTGCGAGGCGATTCTCTGATTGGCTGGCGACCCAGCGGTGGGGGCGCTATTTATGCCTACTCTGCTGGACAGGCACGGACTCGGTCGTTTGAATATGAGTACCTTAAGATCAGTCGCCTGTTCGCTGATCAGGAATGGTTAAGACTGGCTGCGGAGATGCAATTCGCAACACTTGGGGATGGCCTGATCTCCTATGGCATCTCTGCATTCAAATCGCAAGGCGCATTTCAATATCTTCTGGGCTTACATTTTTTCGCCTATGGGTTTATTCCCATGCCGGGATTTTGGGAGCTGAGCCTATCCTACCATCTCCCTACAAAATGGTTCCTCTTGACCGAAGCAAATTGGAATTCGCTGGCCTTTAGATCAAACGCGATTCCCCATTCTGCTGTGCTGCTTGGACTGGGGCGGCAGTGGTCACCCCATTTGCAGACAATCGTTTTCATCCAGTCTCTCTATCGTCCCTACATAGAAAATTGTTGCAGCAGGATCAACGATCAACGCTTTGGGCTTCAGATCCAATACGTCCTCAGGAAGGATTAAACCTTTTTGCACCGCCACCATCTCGTATGATGGGAATCCAGGGACGTGGTGATCGAGTCTGTCGAAGGTGATAGGGAGGGATCCATTTAAAGTTGTTTGACTTTAACAAGGGCTCTATATTGACCAACTTCATGAAAATCAGAACGACAGCCCCACAGAGTCCGCTATGGGCTCAGATCATCCTCATTCTGGTATTGACCTTTGCCAGCTCATGTCTGCATGCCCAGGAAATGGGTAGCCTTGCAGGTCGGGTGACGGATCACAAAACCGGGGATGGCCTGCCAGGAGTGAATATTCAGATCATGGGTACCTCCAAAGGAACCATGAGTGATATGGAGGGCTATTTTATCCTTCCCGATCTGAATCCAGACAGCTACCAGCTTCGTTTCACCATGATGGGTTATGTGCCCCAGAATCTGAAGGACATTCAAGTAGCTGCAGGAATTACAGGAAACCTGGACATTGGCCTGAAACAGAACATTCTCGCTTCCCCTCAGGTGGTGGTGACTTCCAGCCGCAGGGATCAGGATATCCTGGAATCCCCCTTCTCTGTTTCTGCCATTGGTCCCCGGGAGATCCAGGCCAAAGCCATTATCAACATGGCAGATATCCTGGGTTACGAGCCCGGTGTGAATCTGGTCAATGGTCAGCTCAATATCCGCGGCGCCTCAGGTTATGCCCTGGGGGCTGGCAGCCGTTCGCTGCTGCTGCTGGATGGGATTCCCATGCTGGGAAGCGCCGCCGGAAACATCAGCTGGGGGAATGTCCCGACCTCCGAAGTGGATCGGGTGGAGATCGTCAAATCCGGTGGCTCGGCCATGTATGGATCCAGCGCTATGGGCGGCGTGGTCAATATTATTACACGCAATGCACCGCCAGAACCGGAAACCCGCATATCCACTCGGTTGGGTGTCTATAGCGAGCCTCGGGTTGAGCAATGGAGATGGCGAGACAATCCCGGATTGACAAGCATGGCGGAAATCTCTCATAGCAGAAGTCTGGGTGATCATGCTGTCTGGGTCAAACTCCAGAAACACCGCGATGATGGCTTTGGCGAATTGAATTGGGTGGATGCCATCACCTTTTCTGGGAAAATAAAATTCAATTTTGGCAGCGCTCACTCCGCGTCGATCTTTAGCAATGTCTTTTCGGAGGACAAAGGACTGCTGTCCACCTGGAAAAGTCCCGCCGACCCCTTTGAAGCACCTGTGGGTTCAGAAAAGGATCATACAGATGGCGTCAAAACCATTCTCAACGGCCAATATGCCTATCTCCACTCGCCTGAGCTGTCTTTCAAGGTGAGAGCGGGAAGCTATACCAACGACTGGGTTGGCTATGGCGCTGATCCTGATTATTCCAATGAGCAGAAATATTTTGGGGAGCTCGTCTCAAACTGGGTCGTGAACCCCGGTCTTTCAACCGTGACAGGACTGACCATCCAGCGCAATGCCGTGGAAGCGCAGATCTTTGGCGAGCATGACAGTCGCAGTGTGGCGGGCTATCTCCTGGCACAACAGAGCCTGCGTGATATCACCCTTTCCCTGGGTGGGCGTTACGAAGCCTATGCCGTTGATGGCGCATCCCAGGATCAGGTTTTCTCACCGCAATTGGCAATCAATTGGAAACCTCAGCCCTGGCTGGCCATGCGGGTCTCCACCGCACAGGGCTTTAGAGTACCCACGGTGGCAGAAATGTTCACCCGGGCCCGACGCAGTATTTTTTATGTCGAACCCAACCCCGATCTGATCCCTGAAACAAGTCTCAGCCAGGAGGTGGGAATCAGCTTTATCGCCGGAGAATATGGCGTTGTTGATCTTTTGAAATTGGATGCAGCCCTCTTTCAGAATCAATTTGAAAATCTCATCGAACCCGTCCCGGACAGTATGGCCATTATTCACTTTCAAAACATTGCCGATGCCCGCATCCAGGGAGCGGAAATTGGGGTTGGCGTGAGTTTTTTCGACAATATCACCGATCTGAAGACATCCTATACCTGGCTGAATCCAGTGGAGCTTGATGGTGATGGACAGGTAATAGATACTTTGAGCTATCGCTATCGGCATCATTGGGTATCCACCATTGGCATTCATGTCTGGCGGCTGGATGGCAGTCTGGAATATCGCTATGCCTCAGCCCTGGAAAGTGTGGAGCTTTTTCCAGAGAACCTGCAAACCGGTCAGGATCGTCAGGTGCCGATATCAGTCTGGAACGCCAGCATGGGAACCGAATGGTCAGGATGGAAACTACTTTTCAGGGTGGACAATATCTTTCAGTATTATTACACCCAGCTTGAACGCAATATGGAAGAAGAGCGACTTGTGACCGTGAGCCTGGAGAAACGCCTATGAAGCGCTGGTCTTTTCTGTTGATAATAGCCATGGGTTTGACTGTCACCCAGTGCTCAGATCCAGGTGGCCTGGATACGGTTTCGGGGGTAACTGGGCAGATCAGTTTTGATCCGGTCTGGCCAGACTCTCTGGAGGCGGCCGTCGTGGTGGTCTTTGATGTCGATCTGGATCTGGATAGTGTCAGTGTCCCAGGCTACCCAGTGGTAGACCATTTTGTCACCTTTGGTGACCCCATTGAGCCTGGCACAATTTCCACAGAATATTTTGTCCAACTCCAACCGGGGAGTTATGTGGTGATGGCCATTGGACTCCGCATCGACCCGGCTATTTTGCTGGCCAATAGATCCCTTTTTGAGCGCATTGGAGAGTTCATAGTCAGCCCTGAAAATGCCGCTCCCCGAGGGATTGTGATCAGAGAAAAAAGGATCAACGAACAGACTGGCTGGTATGTTCAGTTTTAAAGGGAAATAGATCCAAATTGACATACGCACAAATTGATTTGCTATAGCGAAATGCACTTCTATTTTAGGTCATCACAGTAAAAACAGATACGGATATCCAAGTCGGATCTGTATTTAAGAGAATAAACAAGGAGAAAATGATGAGTAAGTTGTTGCGCGTATTACCGCTGTTGCTGATGGTTGGCATCGCTTTTGGTGGTGGTATTGTTGAGAACACGAACCAGAGTGCTGAATTTCATCGCATGCTGGCTCGTAATGCGTCCACAGATCTGGACGCTGTGTTCTTTAACCCTGCCGGATTAACCAAATTGGACAATGGTTTTCACCTCTATCTGAGTAATCAGACGATCACTCAGGGTAGAACCATCACAAGTGATCTTCCCACCTTGCATGGCGACACCTATGAAGGAACCACGTTTGCCCCTGCATTCCCTAACCTCTATCTGGCTTATAAGATGGATAAATTGGTCTTCTCCGCTGGCTTCGTACCCGTCGGTGGTGGCGGAAGCGCTGTCTTCGAAGATGGTCTGCCATCATTTGAAGCACCTGTTTCAGGTATCCCTGCCAGTTTATCTGCTGCAGGTATCCCAACCACAAATTACAGTTTTGATGTCGATTTCGACGGCTCCTCCATTTATATGGGTGGACAAGCCTCAGTGTCCTATGCCATCAATGACATGATCTCCCTCTCTGCGGGTGTCCGTTATTTTCAGGCCTCTAACAGCTACAAGGGTTATATCAAGGATATCATGATCAACCCCACCTATCCTGGTGTTGCTGATGGATCCATGACCTCTGCCACTGCTTTCTTCACGACCATGGCTGGTGCTCTGACAGCTGGTGCTGCTCAGGCCACCGGAGGCGCTGCCTCTTTACAACCCCTCATTGATGGTGGTGCCGGCAGTGTTTCATTTGCCAATCTGGTCCTCGGTGGACAACTGCCCCAGGCCAATGTGGATGCCATTGCCGCAGGTCTGACAGCCCTTGGCGTTCCCGGTTTTGATGCAGCCACTTGGACCCCAGCTGTTGCTCAGGGTGCCTATACCAGCGCCGCCGCAGCTTTGACCGCCAATGCTACTGCCATGTCAGCCAATGCCGCTGCCACTGCAGATGTTGAAGTAGATGCAGAACAGACTGGGTCGGGCTTTGCTCCTATCGTCGGCTTGAATATCAGCCTCATGGACAAACTCAATATTGGTATCCGTTATGAAATGATGGCGCCCCTGCTGCTCACCAACGAAACTGTCGTGGATGGCTCCGGACTCTTCCCTGATGGTGCCGAAACCAATGCTGACATGCCTGCCCTACTGGGAATTGGACTGTCCTATCTGGTCATGCCTTCACTGAACATCGCCATGGATTACAATATGTATTTCAATACAGATGCAAACTGGGATGGCAAGGAAGCCTATGTTGATAATGGTAGTGAGATCGCTGTGGGCGTTGAGTTCGCACTTTCAAAATCCATTCTCCTCAGCGGTGGCTATCTTATGGCAACCTCTGGTGCAACAGAAGCATACCAGTCAGACCTGAGCTATAGCCTGAATTCAAACACCATTGGTGCTGGACTCAAGTACACCTTGAATCCACAGATGGCCATTTCACTGGCCTTCTCAACCACCATGTATGAAGAAGGCAGCAAAAGCGGCATCACCTATATGCCCGGTCTTGTTGGCAATGAAACCTATATGAAAGATGCAACATCGTTTGCAATTGGTCTTCAGAAGAGTTTCTAGTTTTTAAGTAATCGATTCGTAAAAACCCCGCCTTGTGCGGGGTTTTTACTCTCAAGGAGGTCCGCTCATGAAAAGAATAATTACAGCAGCCAGTTTGCTGCTTCTTTCCTCGATGATGTACCATTGTGATGATGACACAGAAGTACTGGAAACGATTCTTCCCCTGAGTGGGTCCTACAATTTAACAAATCTGACCATCTCGGTAGAAGCAACGACCATCAATGATACGACCATCACCCTGCTTGAAGCAGTGAATGGAAGCACAAGCTATTCGCTCATGGGAAATACCCTGCTGCTCACCGAGTACGCTGAGCACAGTATCCTTGATTCAGTTCCCATCTCTGGGTTGGTGGTTCTGGAGAATGACGGGAGCGCTACACTCAGCGGCATGTTACCTGTGAATTGGGGAACAGGTTGCGCCCCCTTTGAATTGATATCCAGTCTGGCATCCGATGGAACCTGGTCAGCCGATACGACCACAGGTACTTTCTCCATCGATCTGGTTGTAGATGCACTGGATATCGAAGGCAATTTTTCCATGGTGGGGGATCAACTTGAGATCCGCTATTTCACCCAGACCCCTGCCGATCAGCGCATGATCAACACCCTTCCCATCAATGGGTCTGATGTACCAGTGGAACAAACCTGCATTGCCGTTTCAACCATCACAGAAAGGGTCATGCTCCTCGATATTGAGAATTGATCTGCCCAGGGAAAAAACATTCAGATAAATGGATTGAGCAGTTAGGTTTGGACACATGCCGAACCTTGGAAATTTAAAAAAGCAAATCCCCTCAAACCGAATCCGCAACGATCTAATTTCTCGTCATGCATATGCCAGAGATGCCGGTTTTTACCGGTTACTGCCGGAGCTTGTGGTCAAAGCAGAAAGCGTTAAAGACGTTTCTGCTCTATTCAAATATGCTACGGAGAAACAACGGAAAATTGTATTTCGGGCTGGGGGTACATCCCTCTCAGGACAAGCCTTGTCTGATGATATCCTGGTGGAGATCAAGGGGGGCTGGCGCTCCATGGCCGTCTTGGATGGCGGACAAGCCATCAGCCTTGAACCTGGTGTGGTGGCCGCCCATGCCAACCTTCATTTAGCGCCTCTGGGATATCGAATTGGCCCTGATCCTGGATCCCTTCAATCAGCTTGTATCGGAGGTATTGTAGCCAACAATGCCAGCGGGATCGGTTCGGGGACCTGGGCAAATAGCTATCAAACCTTGCGTGCTATGGAAATGGTCTTACCCAATGGACTTGTTCTCAATACGGAAAACCCCCTTGATGATGAGAGATTTCATCAACAAGCCCCGGAGATCTATACTGGTCTCTTGAACCTGCGGGCACGGATTCTTCAAAACCGACAGTTGCTCAAGCGCATTCAGGAAAAGTATAAGCTGAAAAATACCGTGGGCTATGGCTTGAACAGTTTTATTGATTTCGAACGACCCATCGAGATTCTGGCTCATCTCATGGTCGGCTCAGAGGGAACCCTGGGATTTATTTCCAAAGTCACCTTGAAGACTGTAGCGCTTCAACCACTTCAGGCAACAGCCTTTGTGAGATTCGATTCGCTGGAAAAAGCAGCGGGTGTGATCCCAGCCTTGAAACGGCTGGGGATCTATGCCTGTGAGATTCTCGATGCGGCAGCCTTGCAGGCAGTCCTGGGGCATTGGCATGACAACACCCAGCCTGAAACCATTATTTCCCCGGATGAGGCTGCCCTCCTTCTTGAATTTCAGGAGAATGATCAAGCCATGCTGGACCAGCAAGTGGCTCAGGCCCGGGATCTGATCCACAAAAAATATCCCCGGCTCAAAGTCGCATTTTCTCAGGAAAAGGATGCCAGGGATAATCTCTGGAAGACACGACGGGAATTGGGACCGATTCATGCTGCGACACGACCTCCGGGAACGACGGTTCTCAGTGAGGATGTCTGCTTTCACCCCAAACACCTGGCCAAAGCCATCAAGGATCTAAAATCACTTTTCAAACGCTACCACTACTCGGATGCAGTCATCTTTGGTCACGCTGGCGATGGAAATCTTCACTTTAAGCTGAGCCTGGATCTGTCATCGGAGCGCGCCCTGACAAATTATTCAGAATTCATGGAAGACATGGTCACCCTGGTGGTCGACAAATATGACGGTTCCTTGAAGGCGGAACACGGCACGGGCCGGAATATGGCTCCCTTTGTAGAACGAGAATGGGGGTCTGAAGCGTACGCCATCATGAAGGAACTGAAGGATCTGCTTGATCCTCATGGAATCCTCAATCCCGATGTGATCATTTCCCGGGACCCCCAGATCCATCTGAAACACATCAAACCCATCCCCCTGGTCGATCCCCTGGTTGATGCCTGCATAGAATGCGGATTGTGCGAACCGGCTTGTCCCTCATCCGACCTGAGTTTGACCCCACGCCAACGCATTGTCATCCTCCGCGAAATGGAAATGCTCAAGTCCCAGGGAGGATCAGAAGCTGAGCACCACACTCTGAATCAAGCTTTTCAGTACAAGGGTATTGATACCTGTGCCGGAGATGGATTATGTGCTTTGGCTTGCCCCATCAACATTGATACGGGTCGCCTGGTAAAAAATCTTCGCCAGGAATCACGCGGACCTATCAGCAAGGCGATAGGACAGGCTGTACAAAACCATACCAGGCTGAGCCTGAGAGTGATTAGGTCGGGCCTGCAGGGGCTCAGACCAATTGCTGTGCTTGCGCATCGACCCGCATTCAAGGGAATAAATAAGGCGTTGACAAAATGGTCTGGCGGCAGGATTCCCCTTTGGAATCCACTGCTACGAGCAACTCGAGTCTTGAAACGCCAACAGGGCAATATGGAAGAAGCAGATCTGGTCTATTTCCCATCCTGTGTTAATCGGGTGATCCATAGCGGTCATCCCCTTTCCATCCCAGAAGCCTTTGCCGACATTCTGGCCTATGCAGGGTTGCATTCGATCTACCCCCAGCAGGTCAAGGACCTATGCTGTGGTCTTGGCTTTCAATCCAAGGGTTTGGCGGACGCGGCACACCAGGCTGCCATCCACACGACCCACGCCTTATGGGAGAGCTCTGATGGCGGCCGATTGCCCATCGTCATGGACACCAGCCCCTGCACCTACCACCTAATGCAATATGATCAGATCCTTTCAGGAACGCACCTGGCTTACTGGCGCGAACTGAAAATTATGGATATGGCGGAATATCTTCATGATCAGGTGTTGGCAGACCGGGACGTGGTGAAAACCCATGCCCGGGTAGTGCTGCATCCCACGTGTTCAAATATGCGAAATGGTCTGGATCAGAAACTGGAATCCCTGGCAAGGAAATGTGCCAAAACCGTGATTCGTCCAACCCATGTCGGCTGCTGCGGGATGGCCGGAGACCGCGGGCTGTTCTATCCGGAGCTGCCTGAAACAGCAAATCTGCCCGAAGTCGCTCAAGTAAAATCACTCGGGGCCGAGAAACATTACTCAACCAGTCGAATGTGTGAGATTGGATTGAGTAGTGCCACTCAGCAGGATTACCTGTCCATTGTCTACCTGGTCCATGACGTTTTAATAAATGGGAAGGGACAGGTTAAAAATGATTGAGCATGTCTCTGCGTAGCGTTTAATTTATTAAAGTACCACCATTACAAAAGCAGGGGAACCCGTCATGAGGAAATTTCTGGTTATCATTCTGGTCGCGTTGACCACCATGGCTGCAGCTCAGGAGATGAAGACATTATCTCCGGAAAAGATCAAATTGCTGGCTAAAAACTTTGAAGCCGATGGGGACGCTGTGGCCAAGCAGAATGCCCTGGCCAACAACAGTATCCAATCTTTGGCCATTGACCGTGAGACCAGGGTCCAGCAACAGCATTTGTTTTCACATAAGCTGGATGTGGAAGGTATCAGCAACCAAAAAAGTACGGGTCGCTGCTGGATGTTCGCCGGATTGAATATTCTCCGACCAGATGTGATCGACCGTTATGATCTGGAATCCTTCGAATTTTCCCACAACTTTCTGCTTTTTCATGACAAACTGGAAAAGGCCAATTTGTTCCTGAATCAAATGATCCTCATGCGGGATCGGGATATTCATGATCGGGAACTGGAGTTCCTTCTGGATAGTCCCATCGGCGATGGCGGGCAATGGAACATGGTGGTGGATCTGGTGGCAAAGTATGGCCTGGTCCCCATGCAGGCCATGCCGGAAACCTTCGCCAGCTCCAATACGAAGGACATGAATATGCTGCTTCGGAAACGATTGAGAAAAGCAGCCGCTCAGATCAGAACCGCAGCCGATGAGGCTGAAAGGAATCAAGCTTATATTCGAGCCATGGCGGATGTGTATCGAATCCTGGCCCTGGCTCTGGGGGAACCACCACAAAAATTCATCTGGCAGTATGAGAACAGTAAAGGGAAACTGAGTAAAGCCAAATGGTTTACACCGCAAGAATTCAAGGCTGAAGTGGTGAAACAGGATCTCAGTGATTATGTCTATCTCCTGCAAAACCCCACCAAAGATTATTACCAGACCTATCGCATCACCCTGGATCGCGACATGATCGAAAAACCGGATATGTCCGTCTTGAATATTCCCATGGATGTCATGAAGCGCCAGACACTCAAAGCCGTTGAGGATGGATATCCCACCTGGTTTGCCTGTGACGTGGGTCAGGAGCACCTGGGAAGCGATGGGTTGATGGTACGGGGGATCTACGATTATGAAGCGCTCATGGGTGTGGATGTCAACATGACCAAAGCAGAACAGATTTTATATGGTGAATCCATCCCCACCCACGCCATGGTTTTGGTGGGGGTAGATATTGTAGAAAAATCACCTCGCCAGTGGCGGGTTGAAAACTCCTGGGGAACGGACAGGGGCAATGAAGGCTACTGGTTGATGGATGATGCCTGGTTCGATCAATATGTCTACGGTGTGATCCTGCCCAAAAAGGGATTGGAGAAGGAGACCCTGCAGGCCCTGGATAAACCAGCCGTTGTCTTGCCACCCTGGGATGCCATGTACGAAATGATTCGAGGTCCACGCTAAAGTCCGGTCCATCTGAGTATTAGAAAGTCACAGGACTGGGTGTGCCTTTTTGGCGTGACCGTTCGTGAAAGCTGCCAGCCAGTCTAGACCCCATGACTGTTCCGGCCGCGAAAATTTCGGCATTGGGAAATCTCAGTTTCGGCTCTACTTTTCGTGATGGATGACTGCCGCATGCGAAAAGACCACCTTACCTCCAGAATCTCATATGTGGTCCTGATCTCCATCTTTCTGGGATTCAGTTTTATCCAAGCCCAATCCAAACCGATCATTCGAACCTACAATACCGAAGATGGTCTCTCTTCCCACAATATTATCGGTGTAACTCAAGGCAATCTGGGTTATCTCTGGATAGCCACTGATGATGGTCTGAATCGTTATGATGGACGAAATTTCAAGGTCTATCGCAATGAGCCGGGGGACACCACCACTATTTCAGACAGCCGGGTGACCGTCCTTTTTCCAGCCACCTATCATTCTGAAGAAGTCCTTTGGGTGGGAACCAGAAATGGTTTGAATCGCTTGAGTCTGGAGACCGGTCTGTGTTACAATTACTTCCCAAGATCTGACACGAGTGCTTCGAGCAATGCCACCATTACAGCCTTGGCGAGCGACTCAGATGGTTATCTGTGGGTCGGCACGGCAGACGGCCTCTTCACGCTGGGACCGGGTGGGCAGTCGATTGGACTTTTCAATGAGATCGAATTAGGTGAAAATGGGCGTCCACGGCCCAGCTCAAACAATATCCGAAGCATAGCCATGGGTCCAGGATATGGCTCGGCAAAAACCATCTGGGTGGGCACATCAAATGGCTTGAAGCATGTCCAGTACCAGGGGAAAGACAGCTATATTGTAGAGGACTATCTATTTGATCCTTCCTCCCAGGCATCGTTCAGGAATGACATCAGGGCACTGTTTCTCCATGAATCATCAGGACTGATCAATCTTTATATTGGTACGGATGGTGGCGAACTGTATCGCAAAGATCTGCTTTTGGCAGATGATCCCCCCCGCTTGATCTGGCGTTTTGAAAATTTCATCAGAGACATTGAAATAGATCCCCTGGGTAGGATATGGGTTGCAACCTATGGTGGAGGCGTGGTCCGTTTGACTGAAGACGAGCAGGGTCATATGGCGAGCCAAACCTTCACAGGTTCCCCGGAGCTGAGAAACAGTCTAAGTAATTCCCATACGATTGATTTCTGCCAGGATAAGGGTGGTGTGCTCTGGGTAGGTACTGATAATGGGCTAAATGCGTTTATCCAGCCGGTGGATGGGTTTAAAACCATGGCTCATAAAACAGGGGACCCACATTCACTCATTGGTTCCGGGATACGCTCCATCCTTGAAGACTCACAAGGGGGTCTCTGGGTTGGTACCGTGGCCAACGGCCTGACATACATATCTCCTGACAGAACAAGCTACAAACATTTTGTATATGACGGGGGAAGTGAGAGAGGTCTCACTTCCAACTCCATCACCAGCATAGTAGAAAGTCATCATGGTGAGATGTGGTTTGGTACCTGGGATGGTGGGTTGCTTAAACTGAACGCCGACGGAGAGACGTTTACTGTCTATACTCACAACCCTGACGACAATAATTCGCCCCCCAATAATATCATCCAGGGTATCCTTGAAGATGATTTTGGCATGCTCTGGTTGAATACTTCTGGTGGCTTGTCACGCTTTGATCCAGAGAACAAAACCTTTATCAACTACGCTCACTCAAGTTCCAATAGCAACTCAATTTCAAGTGGGGACCTGCAATCCAAGGCCATGTATCTTGATCGTCAACGGAATCTTTGGATTGGCTCCTACGGTGGTGGTTTGAATCGTCTGGACCTCAATGACCCACAGAACCGGGATCCCCGAACGGCAATATTTCATCACTATCGGAACAGCCCTGACGACATCAACAGTTTAAGCAATGATATGATCATCAGCCTGAGCGGAACCGTGGATGATGAGAATGAAGTACTCTGGGCCGGTACCTTTAATGGTGGCTTGAACCGCATTGATCTTACAGAACTCTATGCCAGTGGGGTAATCAGTGTTCAACGATTCGATGAAACCAACGGCCTTTGTGACAACGTTGTGTTTGGCATTGAGACGGATTATCGCAATCAGCTTTGGCTGAGTACGGGAGCCGGTCTGGCGCATTTCGATCCAGCCACCGGTCAGTTTGCATCTTATTTCATGGAAGACGGACTGCCTTCAAACAGTTTTTTCTGGGGCGCCAGTCATCGTTCTCCCCGAGGTGAACTATTTTTTGGCGGCACGGATGGTTTGGTTCACTTTTTCCCGGAAACCATCGTGAGCATCAACAAAGAAGCTCCCAGGATGTCTATTACCATGCTGAGTACCGTCGATGGTCCAATCACCAAGCGTCCGCAGGACTTCAACGGATCGAATCACGTCTTCACCTTCGATCAGGGGCCGTTTACCATTGAGTGGGCTTTGCTTGAATTCGCCAAGCCTGGCAGCAATAATTATTGGTACATGATCGAAGAAATTCATGAGGGCTGGATCTCGGCCGGGAATTCCACCGCTGCCACTTTCAGCAATTTGGGGGGCGGTGAATACACCTTCCGTGTAAAAGGGTCTAACTATAATGGTGTCCAAGCTGGCAATGATGCCGTAATGAAGTTTCGAGTGAGCCCCCCGTTTTACCAGACCCTTGTTTTTAAGGTTCTGATTGTGGTCTTCATTGCGCTGCTGATCTATATGGTGATCGCTATCCGGACCCAGGCGATTGCCAGTGCAAATAAGCAACTCAAGCAGATCAACAAGGAATTGAACGTCCTGGTTGCTGAAAAGGAAGCAGCCGAGAAAGTGATACGGTCGTCTCTCAAAGAGAAGGAAGCGCTTCTGAGAGAAATCTACCACCGCACCAAGAACAATATGTCCGTCATCATTTCCATTCTGGATCTCCAGGCAGCCAAGTCAAAAAGTGAAGAGATCACCAGTATTTTTGATGACATCAAAGGGCGGATTTTTGCCATGTCCCTGGTTCATGAACAATTGATGCGGGCCGGTGATCTGTCTGCCATCAATCTGAATACCTATGTTCGCGAGCTCATGGACAATTTGTTTCGGAGCGTCCAGACCCATGGTTCTGAGATTTCTAGAAACAGTGGGATCGAGCCCATTGAGTTATCTATTGATACGGCAGTGCCCCTGGGGCTGGTATTGAATGAGATCATTACCAACTCCCTCAAGTATGCTTTCCCCGATGGACGTCCAGGTGAAATCGATATTGAGGGCCGCTTGAGGGAGGGTCAATTACATATCAAAGTGAAAGATAATGGTGTGGGGTTTGACCAGGATGCCGTGATGAAAAGATCATCCTCCCTGGGGCTGGGAATCATCCGGGCCATTATTGAAGACCAGCTGGAAGGTCAGGTGACCATCAATAGCGACAATGGAACCACCTATGAGATCGTTGTGGGTGAAATTCAGATCATTAGAAGGGTCTAAGCGATCGCTTTATTCAATCCTGTCGCCTGATTCCATCTCAAAAAAATGATAGTCTTCCGGCTCAGCGTATAGGCTGAGTTTTGTGCCAATTTTGCGCGGGGCATTATCAGCTACCCTTGCCACAAAGCTATTCTTGTCTGTACTGCAATACAGATAGGATTCGTTACCCATCAGTTCACTGACTTCCAATGTCGCCGGGATGCTGGCATAGGTATCCAGGAGCTTGAAGTGCTCCGGCCGAATACCAAGATGGATCTGTTGGCCATCCATTTTTTTAAGGGCGGCTGGATGGTGATCTTTAATGGGGAGGGAAAATTTTTCGTTCACCAGGTTATCACCCTGGATCTTCACCTCAAAGAAATTCATCGAAGGGGATCCAATAAAGCTTCCAACAAATTTGTTCTGGGGCTTTTCATAAATGTGCAGTGGCTGATCTGCCTGCATGATATACCCATCTTTCATGACCACAATGCGGTCACCCATGGTCATGGCCTCAACCTGATCGTGGGTAACATAGATCATGGTGGTCTTTAAGCGGGCATGAAGCTTTTTGATCTCCGTGCGCATCTGAACCCGTAATTTGGCATCCAGGTTGGAGAGGGGTTCATCAAAGAGGAAAACAGACGGTTTGCGCACAATAGCGCGACCGACAGCTACCCGTTGTCGCTGACCACCGGACAATTCCCTGGGCCGGCGATGGAGGTACTCGTTGACACTCAAAATGTCAGCAGCCTCTTCCACCCGTTCTTTTATCTCGGCATCTGAATATTTTCGCAGACGCAGCCCGAACGCCATGTTCTCATACACGTTCATATGGGGATACAGCGCATAGTTCTGAAAGACCATGGCAATATCCCGATTCTTTGGCTCTACATCGTTGACCCGGGTATCACCAATGTACACGTCTCCGCCACTGGCTTCTTCCAGCCCGGCGACAATCCTCAGGGTAGTGGATTTTCCGCAACCGGAGGGGCCAACCAGGACCGCAAATTCGCCGTCCGCGATCTCAAGATCGATCCCGTGCAGGACCGTGGTCTGTCCATATGATTTGTCAAGTTTTTTGAGTGTTACATTTGCCATGATGAAGTCCTGTCTAATGATTTATGATGTGCACCAACTGATATCACCCTGACCTACCCGAACGACGATGATCTCATCCTCACTGGTCAGATCGATGACTGAAGAAGGTTCAGCCCAGGTGGGTCCCGAGTCCAAAATAAGCTCCACCTTGCCCTCGTAAAATGCAGAAAATTCATGAGGGTCACTGGCGAAGCTGGACTCGCTGATGTTGACGCTGGTTGAAATAATGGGATTGCCGAGCGCTTCCACGAGGGCCAGTGTCAGCGCATGGTCAGGGATGCGGATGCCCACCGTTTTCTGTTTTGAGATCAAATTCTTGGGTGCTTCCTTCGTCCCTGGAAGGATGAAAGTGTAGGGCCCCGGTAAATGTCTTTTGAGGATACGAAATGCACTGGTGGAGATCTTGGCGTATTTCGAAATATCCTTGATATCAGAGCAAACAAAGCTCATGGGTTTTTGCTTATCCGCTTCTTTGACCCGATAGATCTTTTCGATGGCTGACTTTTGAGTGATATCACAACCGATCCCATAAACCGTATCTGTGGGGTAAATGATAAGTCCCCCGGACTTGAGAACATCCACAACCTCCTCCACAATGCGGGTGTTCAAGGTATTGCCATGTAGTTCGATTCTTCTCAAGCCAAAAATTCCTCGATCAGCTTCTGTGTTTCTGCCGGTTTCTCAAAGGGGAAAAGATGCCCTCCGTTGATCTTTTTAACAACATGATTTCCCTTCGAGCTTGCTAGTCGTTTAAACCCGCGTGCA
>JGI11705J14877_10000310_pt1 | contig 31027 bp, 48 predicted proteins | sample Etolaghawater15m_FD_14877 | JGI IMG/M metagenome (IMG submission 14877)
CGTTTAGTGCCGTTCTTGTGTGTATGGCTGTAGGCCACCTTGTTTGAGCAGTTGATGTTGATACACACCGGTGCTGTGTGCTCAATCATTTGCCATTGTTTCTTTTAGTTGTTGTTCAAGTTCGCCAAGATCGTTGCTGGTGCCAATCAACAGCCAAGTGTTGGCGCAATAATTTTTACTATTGATCTGATCAAAACTTCTACATAGTTGATAACGTTTTTTGTTGGGTTTGTCCTTGTATGGCCACCCCTTCATCTCTTGTAATTGATATCTGTATCTATGGTTTGATGTTTCGTACAGCATAGGTCTGACAGGTCTGTTCTGGTGTGTTGAACCCCGTGTAGTTGGGGCAGGGCCAACCGTCAATGAGCTTGACCCTTGTCTGCCACAACGCAGTGCCGCAACCCTGTAAGGACAAGAGTGTGATGAGGCACAGCACCGCTGTTGTTCTGTTAAATCGTATTGACTTCATATTGTATGTCCTTGAGGCGTCGTGATACCTCCCACACGCCCTGGCTGTGTTCCTGTCCCTGTAGATACACGCGGGCGTTGTCCAAGTCCTGTTTGCTCCTGTGCCTGAACCACTCCACGTACTGCTCACGCGTGTTGAACCATATGGGGAAGCCCGCGGGCACTGGTGCCCCAAGTTCCACCAATAGCCTCTGTGCCTGATACTGCCGTGTGCTGGTCATCGCGTCGTGCCCGACGCTCCAGCGTCGTCCCCCGCGTAGGACAGCAGTGCGGACAATACGTCCGCTATGGCCCGAGTGTGTGCCCCAGGGTGTATATTGACGCCTGATACTTGGCGATCGAATATGATCAGGCTGGGGCCACGTTCGCTTGACTCCAACTGCGATCGAGCACGTGTGATCGTACAGCCGGGTTCGAAGTCCGTTGGGGTGTAAATGTTGATGCCCTTGTATTGTTCCATTATGATCTCCCCACACTGGGGCACACGATTGAAACTGGGAATTGACCCATAACTGATGTGCCCCGTGTTGGTGTGTTTATAGAGTTTAAAATAAACATAGTGTCATTGTAGCACGTTTGAGCAGATGTGTCAAGGCCCCAATTGTGATTAATTTTTACAACGCAACTGGGCCTAGCCTCCGATGTCATTTCAAGCGACGCCACTCTATGCTACCCTCGTGTCAATTTCTTGATTGTGTATGGCGTGTGCCCAAACAATAGGGGTCGTTGTGCTCACCCTGGGACCCGTGTGCCACACACGCCATACGTTATACAACATCAGCACACGCTCCCGTTCATTAACTCTGTTTCACCTCGTTGGTCATCAGTGTCTTGAATCGCCTAGCACCCACTCGCTGTCGTGCCGTAGCCTCTATGGTGCTGGGGTCGTCCGTCTCCACCACGAAGTCATTCACCACTGGCTGTACGTTGTGCCAATCGTGTGTCTTGTAGTAGGGCCACTCCCTGTAGTGTTCCGTATGTACCTTGTATATCTTGTATGCCATTACTGGTCCTCCTTTAGTATGTCAAACAGCACTTCCTTGCTCTTGCCATAGTCCAATACTGCTTGATACTGCTGTTGTGTCAGTGTGAAGTCCAGGTCCCCGTCCTCGAAGTCGGAGTCGTGATCTACCTCATATGAGTCCTGATCAAACGTGTTGTGTATGTACTCCGCTTGGGGCCAACTTATCCTCGTGTGCCCGTGCCCTGGCTTCCAATCGTTTGTACGCATCGTGATGTACATACCCTTTGTTTTGTCTTGATCGAAGCAGGTGATCATTGTGTCCGCAACGTGTTGTCTCAATCTGCCGTACATTACTGGACCCCCTTGCTACGTTTTATTAGATCGATCGTGTCCGTGCTCCCGGGATCAACTATCTCGGCCATCTCCAACGCCAACTTACGCTCCTGCTCATATAGCGGCTGTAATAACTTGCTGTTGATGCTGGCTATCTGAGTCGCTATGTTTAGCCTCGCTTCTAGTATGGCCTCAAGCCTGCTGTTTGCTGTGATCATTACTGGACCTCCGTGATGGTTGTGTCAGCGTTGTACAGCTCCTGGTTGTAGTTGTCGTTCATATAGTCGCCCGCCACTGCCCAAGCATCTTGCTCGCTGTCAGCCCACACTTCAAACGTTATGCTCTCGTACTGATCGCCAACGTCATTCTCTGTTGTGCTCCACAACAGCGTGTCTATTTGATATTTGTTCATTTGTCTTGTCCTTTGTAGTATAGTGCCCGTATGCTTCATTGCTTACTATTAACACTATGTATTTATAATAGCACACAACACACAAGATGTCAAGCGTCAAAACCCCCATAAAAGGCACTTTTTTGAAGATTTTTTTACCATTTTTTCTGTTTCCCAGGCTTGACAGGGCGGAAAAATGTGCTATAATCGGGCTCAACAGGGCTTTTACGCTGTAAAACGTTGAAATCATTGAATCTTTTGTGTTTAAACAAAGTTAGACGGGGCCGGGCAAATACTCATACTAATTCAACCCTTCTGTAGTAGCCATTTAACCTTCTGTGTGTGCTCTTTACCAACTAAAACGTCTTGTAATCGCCTGCTAATCTTGGCTCAAATTCAAACGTTCAAGCATACTCTCGAGATTGTGTGTGCCCTGCTTGACCGCTCGCTTTAGGGGCTGTTCTTGATAAGCGTACTGCTGTTGCCGGTCAAACACGTCTGCCACCGCGGGTGTTGTGTCCTGTTGTGTGTGTCTCTGCCCCACTATGCTGTTGTAAGTCGTCAATACCGTGTTGTCCTTGCTGGTGTGTATTGTGAGGTTGTGTATCGTGTTCAGTGTGTTCAGTTTGCGTTGTATGTCCGTGATGTTAGCGCCACAGCCCAGATTGGTCTTGACGCCACCCAGTCCCTTGGCCCTACTGCGTGTGTCCCTACGTTGCTTGGCCTCTGCCTCGGTGTAGTCCATATGTAGCACGTGTATGGGTGCTGACTCACTCAGGGTGTTAAACATCTCGAGGCTTTGGTGATACAGCCCCTCGAACGCCAGGTGTGCGCCGTGCTGGGTGGCCCATTGGGCCCATTGCTCTATGCTACGGCTTGACTTGACGTAGTCCCCGCCCTCCATATTGTGCGTGATGTACCAGTCCTGTCCGGGCACCCGTGTGCCGCTGTATGAGCCCACCACCCAGCAGTCCTGTCGGGGCGTGTGTGCGGTGTCGTCGTCCCAGCATCGCGTCAGTAGTGCCTGTCCCGTGGTCGTGCTCTTGAGGAACACCCTGCTGTGTGTGTAGCTCTGCTTTATGGTGCGTATGGCGTGGCTCTTGCCAGATCCGCTCGTGCCCAGTGCTGTTATGTACATAAAATCCTCGCCATATTTACCTGTACTATAGCACACTACTCAAAATGTGTCAATGACTGCTGTGCGTCGCTGTGTGTGTGTCTATGCGGGGGTTTGTGCGTGGGCTTTGGGGCCGGGTCCGCTCCTGTATAAGCACGTGTAAGAATAGCGGTCTTGGCCCCTGGGCCTTGTGCGGCGCTGTGGGTTGTGATATGCCTCACTAGGAACACAGCGCCTAAACCGGACAGCATACGTCTTGCCTCTATCGAGTACAAAGGAGTGTTTCAGTATGGCGAACTGAAAGTGCTTCCCGGCATAAAATTATTTAGCGTGGGCAAACTCACATAAGTAAAAATGTTAGGCACACTTTAGGCACGTTCAACAACACACATAGCTGACAGCCAAGGCAACAAAGAGTTTTACACACCCTCTGATTGTGTAGAGTACTAGGGCTGTATGTACGCCCCTGTTAGGCAGGGACAGGTTAAACAAATGGGCAGTCAATGACGGGACTTTTTGGAAATTTTGGGTCCCGTGCTTTGCTACAATGAAGCGGACCAACAGGCGAGTAGCAATTTGGAAATAGCCATCCCCGAGGGGGGTGCGTGTGATACGGAACACCCAGCACGCGGCAATTGGTGAATCGTTGGTCATCTGTGGGATGTATTTTTAGCATTCTTGCTAAAAGTCATCTACCCTGAAAAGAAGAAGTGAGAAACGCGTGAGTGTTTCTCAATTGAGTGCTTTAGCACTCATCTTCTTTGAACCTAGTAAATATCGCTATGACATCGCACAACATAGTATGGTTCAATGGTCCCAGTGCCGGGTTCTTCATACACACGCTACAGAAACAGCACTGCGAGATCGGCTGTAATCACATATACCGAGACAGGAACGTTGATCACGTGGTCGTGTTCGATCAACAGATGTTTCCGCACATACGGAGGGGATCACACACCCTATGGACCAAGAGCGGCAACAAGCACCCGGACTTCAAAGAGATCGGCTACCCACTGCGACTACAGCCACACAACAGCGGCGTTTTGGCGTTGAGGTTGGCCATAAATCTCAAACTGGAGCACGTGTTCGTCGTTGGCTGTGATTGGGGCGTGTCAAACGTCAGCAGATATGACTACGGCGCCAGGGACAGCGAGCTCAAATACACCAATGGTCAGAAGAAGATAGTGCGGGAGATGAACAGGGAGATAGACATCACGTTCGTGAGCGCCAACAGCGATCCCATAGACGTGCCGTGTGCTACAATCGAACCTTCAGCGTTCTTGCGTTGCCTAGNCAGTTAGATTCAAACTTACAGGTATGATTGATGCCACCCTGACAGGTGTGCGTGTTGGGCGGTTTGCCCCTCGAGGGCCTGCCCGTGGTCTTGCTCACGTGCCTCCTTGTCTTCGTACATCTGAAAGTGCCCAGTTGTTCCGCTAAAGCCGTGAATTTAGCGGGGTCCATATGTCCTTAACTTGCTACTTCTGTGTTGTCCGAGAAGTATCTCCACACGCCGCCCGCGTAATACACCGGTGTATCCACCGTGCTGTCCCCATCACTGGCCATAGCNATCATACCGTCCTGGAGGTCGCCCCTGGCGTAGAGCTGTGCCCTGGTCTGCGGGTTCAACTTGATCACGCTGTTGATGTTTAGACGACCCGTGTTGGGTGTGAGCGTTAGGTCCGTGGAACTGCTTGATATTAGGGTGTCCGGCAGTTGGGTGTTGGTGATCTTGCTTGATGCGTTCAATCCCGCAACGCCACTGGCCTGATTACGTCCGTTAATGATGTTTGTTATCTCGTCCAGCGCCGCTTTGAGGTCAGCCCTCGCTGATGCTGGGTTGTCTGTGCCCGAGTCTAAATTTGCTGTTGATATGTTGTTTGCGTTAGTTGGCCAAGCCATCTTCTATCTCCTGTTTGTTGTATTTACACACTACACTCTCACCACGTTGCCTGCGATGTCCATAGCCGCCAAGGGCAGTCCCTTGACCAACAGATCCACCGTGCTATTCACGTCCTCTCCCGTGTTGGGTTTGAGCAGTTGTATGGTTATTGTTGTTGATACCACGCTGTTGGTGTTAGCACTGACGAATCTGCCCAGGGGCAGTGTCGTGATCGTGATCTCTGTAGAGGCATCACTGGACACGTAGTCTGAATTGACGTAGTTGTCCGCCACATAGATGCCACCCCCCGCGGTCTCTTCGTCATCTGTTATGGTCAGCGTTGGCGTTATGCCCACGTAATTCACCGAGCTGTATATCTTACGCAATGGTACAACCCTCGTGGTGCTTGATCCATCATCAACGGTGCTGGTGTCGAAGCTTTCCACTATCTCCTCCTGCGGTTCAGTGTCCAGCGTGATGTCAAACCCAGTGAATCCCTGGGGTGCCGTGTTGATGCCGCTGTTGATGTTGAATGTGAATCTGTAGTACCTAAACTTGCCTATCGTGCTGAAGTACGGGTCCGTGTCCTTGGTCAGCGTGATGCTACTCACGCCACTGCTCATATTGGCCACGTTGCTACCCTCTACGGTTATGCTGGGCTTGTCATCTTCGAGGAACGCGGCGGTGCTGGTCGTGCCATCCCTCAATGTTGTTATGGTGATTAGGGGTAAAACGGTAGCCTCCGAGCCGAAGTCTATGATGTCCGTGGTGAATTCAACCGTTGTAGAGGTTGATAGATTCTGATACCATCCCGTCCAGCTGTCCCAATTGCTGTACGGCGCTGATCCCAAGTCATCCCAAGTCAAACTATCCTTGGGCAAGTAAATTCCCTGTCCTGCGTCAAAAAAACCTGTCTTTGCCATACTATGATCCTAACTGACTCGCTCCTATCGTTGTCTTTAAGTTGTTCGTGATGGGGTCTGAACTCAACTGACCACCACTTTGTTCATATGTTTCAGCCACGGTGTGATTCAGTGCTGTAGTGAAATCACTTACCCTGTTTAATTCATTCCGCACCCTAACCCTCACGTCGTAGCTCTCGCCCAACGCCACTGGACTTATGATCGCCTGTGTGTCTGATGTTTCTAGCACGGTAAAGAATGTTGTGTCGCTACTCTTCTTGTATTGTACTATGTAATTGACCACAAACGGGTCTGACGTAGCCGTCCAATTCACCTTTAATCTCCTAATCGTGTTGCCCTCGCTGTCTGCGAGATTGAAGCTTGACCCACTGCTCAACGTCAAACTGCTTACCCCATCAACCTGTAAGGGATTAGGTAAATTTATAGTTGGTTTCGGTGGCGCCACACTCTTGGCCTGTACTGCGTAGTCGGCGCTGTTGTGTTGTGTGCCGGTGAATGCTATCTGTCCCTGTGATGTTAGATCAACGCTCTGTATTCTAAAGATGCTGTCCAGGCTTATGTTTTCATTCACCACCCTCACTAAATCACCCACGCTGATCGTGGCCGTGTCCGTGGTTGTCTGTAGAGATATGGTCTGATTGGTCCTGCTCTTCTTAACCATTACCTCTGCCATCTGTAGAGCCTGCTCCCTATTGGTGATCATATTGAACGTGTATTTCTTCTCTAGCCTTATACCGTCTTCCGCTAAAAATGTTAAATCATCAGCACTACCGTCCTCGGGATACACCACCTGATCTGCTTGGTAGTCAGCGTCTGGATCAACAAACGTCAGCACCGCCCTGTTAATCTTGTTCTTCTTGCTGGGTGCCTGTAGCGACACGCCGCCAACTATGTGATCGGTGGTTATGGTGTAAGAAGTGTTGGGATCCGCTGGGGTCGCCGTGATGTCCGTGTCGTCGCCACCGTGTTCTATTTTTAAATGGTACTGCCCTATCTGGTAAGGCATTATACCCCTGAAACTGCTCAACAGCATCTTTGTGTTGTTCATTAACGTCTGTCCCGAATCAACTACAGCGTCAGTGGTGAATGCTGTGCCTGTGGTCGTGTCCGTGTAATCTACGATCTGATCACACAGGTCTGCCGCCACTTTGAAACTTGTGAAGTCGAAGCTGTCGTTGGGCAGTCCCTTGCCGTATCTCGGGTTCCTCATATAGTCCAACAGCACACTGACTGAGTTGTTTGTGAATGTTGTGGTCTCGTTGCCGTATGTGGTCGAGTGCGATGCTGTGAGTGTTGTAGCATCAAAAACTTTCTTGCCCTGTAGTAAAATGTTGATCTTGGGCAGTCCCCTATATGGGTTGTTGTCCGCGTCTTCCTGTGTCTCAATCTTCTTCCATTCAAACCTACACGCAACGTAAGCCAATCCCGATAGCGTATGATCTGAACTCCAGTTGGGTGTCTCTTGTAGCAGAGAACTGACCGGCTGCGAGTCCCTGCCGTCAAAGAACTGTACCTTTAGTCTATCGCTGTATGGTCCCGAGCTTGGTGTCGCCTGTGTGTTATGGGCATACGTGTTAAGGGGCACCTCGTTGTCATCGAGATACAACTTGGTGTAGCCATTTACCTGTCCCTCACTCACTACGAGTGCTACGTACAGATATTTGTTGTTTGAGCCGTCCGTGCTTATGAACACACGACTGCCACCAACCCTACGTGTGCCATACACTATGGGAACTGGATTTACGGCGCTGTCCTTATTGACCAAAACGCCTTGTATTGCTTGAGCCTGTGCTTGTTCTATTGCCGGCGCACCCATATCCATACCAAAAGGCATTCCCACAATGCTTAAGGCGGCCTCGAATATATCCACAGCGGCATCTACTACGATTTCAACTGCGTCAATGACTATATCAACGGCGTCTTCTATTATGTCTATAGCATCTTCAATTATCTCACCTGGACTTGGGCACATACTATAACTCCTTCTTGAACAAGTGTCCAACGGTCTTAAACTTCATAAACTTGTAAAGTTTCTCGACCCTGTCGCTTGCTATCTCTACGGTGCTGCCTGGACGGAACTCTCTGGCTCCCTGTTCCTTTGCCCATTCAGTGCCCGCGTTAATTAATCTTATGGGAACAAAAATACTCTTCCTGTGCTTGGGATCAACGTACAACGCCAGGTCATTAGCGACCTTTTCATTATTGAAATAGTAGTTGTTTATGACCACCACTATACCGCCTATTATCTCACCCTCCTTCTCAGCCACGAAGCCAACTCCCTTATCGGTGCTCATCAGCGTCATAAAGGTGTTTAAAACTTTCTGCCTGTCAAAAGTCATATGGGCATACGCACCCTCGTGCCACATAGACTCGCCGAGGTCCAATATCGTTTCGAAGTCATCATATGTCCATTTACGTATGTTATATTTCATATTCTTTAGCGTATATCTTCTCTTCTATGTTGAAGCCCAAGTTCAAAAGGCTGTTGTCGTCAATGTTCCTGTTGCTTATCCTCAAACTTTCTATGTTCTTGCTCCTACAAAATGTCTCAAGCTCATCAAACAATCTCACAATGTTGTCGTTGGTCTGATACTTGGGCTCTATGTAAAAGTATTGTAGATTAGCGATGTTTTTCTTGGGTGCCCAAGGTGCTTGATTGACAAACAGGAACGCGAACCCGATCAAAGTCTCGTTATGGTAAAGTCCTATGCTACCCTGCCAATAAGGAGATACCAACGATCTCTTGATGTACGTGTAAAAATGTGTCTCGTCATAATCAACGCCAAACAGGCCCGTTTCGTGTAGTGCTTTGTATCCCAACTTGGCCACCTGTGTAGCGTCTTCGGTCGTTAGTGCCCTCGTGTAAATTAGATCTATTCCCTGCCCCATTTTATATCCTTTACTATTTGATTGCTAAACTCCATACCCTTGTCATTATTGAAGAATAATTGTTGGCTCGCCACGCTGGTTGTCCTGCCCGCGGTCTTCTCAAAATCAGCGAACTGACTAGCACACTGGATCGTGATCGTTGCCGTCTCCTGTGCCTCCGCTATCTTCCAAGCAGTAATCCTGCCATCGAAGAACTGGAACACCTTTGTGGTGTTGAACTTGCCCGTTGTGTCAAATATACATCTGTACAGCACCACACGTTTGTCTATGTAGTTGTTGTTGAGCACAAGCCCAACGGTAGTTAGATCAACCGCAGTGAAACTGATGTCTAAAGTATTGACCGTTATGGAGCCGCTCTCCTTGACGTTGCCGAACTCCAAAAACTGTCCTTGTGCCAGATAAACATTCGTGCCCGTGTCTGGTGCCGTTGGGCTGTCGTATCTTATGTCTATGTTGGCGTTTGTGAAATACACAGCGGCGTCGAAGTGTATCTCTATGAGATCAGCACTTAAGATCCTTGTCTGTGCTAAAGCATCTTGTATGGTGCTGTCCAAGTTCCTGGGCATTACGTGTCCTCTCTAACATTAATCTCGTATGTGAATAGTTCAGGGTTGCCAACGCTGAACTGCTGTTGATCGCTTGTCAAAAAAACTTTGAAAGGAACGTTGTTGTATTGTACCGTAGTGCTTGACGTGGTCGCCGTCCTCAATGTTGGGAATATGGGCAAAGCGTCTATGGTCGAACCATCTAAATTGACGTCCTCCGTTAGCATATACACCTTGTCGTGATTGCTGAATTTTATTAGATCACCACTCTTGAGCGTGCCAGTGCCTCCACTCACGGGCACGTTGCTTGATGTAGCGGAGTTGTCATAATCGCTTGTAGTCGCTTCCACACACGTTATGGTGCCCGAAGCCGTACCCCTCGTGCTAGAGATCAACGGTGGTACAACGGTGAAACTATCAAACTTACCACCCTGTTTCATTATGAATGCCATTATGGGCATATAGTCTTCCCTGCTCAACGGTGGGGATACCAATTTAAAACTGAAGTGTTGGCTGTTGATCTGTGCCCTCTGTGTCCTGCCCGAAAGAGTCTGTGTTGTCCTGGTCTGTGTGTTGCTCTTGAACTCCATAGTTGTGAAGCCCGCTGTTGGGAATGTGCCTGCCATTATACTAATGCCCTCCTGCCTTGTTCATTCAACGCTTGATTGATCATTCCAATGAATACGCTTTGTCTCGATCTAATCAGCTTGTCAAAATCACGTGTGTCTGTTGCTGTTATGTTGAAGTTTATGTTTATCGTTTGTTGTCCGCCCGCTAGTTTATCATTAGGCACAACGGTTCCAGTCCTTCCCGGCACAAAGAGCTCGGGTCCAGCTTCACCAATCATAAACGGTTGATTACCTATCGTTGTACCACCCTCTTCCCTGCCTGGGTATTGTTGATTCCTAATTACTGCGACCTGTGCCAGTCCCGAAGCGACTATGGCTCCCGCTAACAACGGTCCGAATACACCACCCTGTGCCAAAGCCTTCGTAGCACCTTGGTATGTGTTAATCACCGCCTCTGTTATGGCTACCGCCTTGTTTAGTTCGAAAGCACGTTTATTGACCTGTGCTATCTGTTCTAAAGCACTACGAGCCCCCGCTACCGCTACTTCTCTTTTCTCTTCTTCAGTAGCGTTTGCTAGATCTAGGTCTTTGAAGTTTCCCTGTCGTACAGCACTGATCCTTGCTTCTTGGTTTCTTCTAATTTGTTCTAGTTCCCTATCGTAAATGGCCTTACGTTTTGCCGCCGCGTCCTCTTCTATCTTCTGTATTCTCTCCGCCGCCGTCTCGTAGTCCATAGCCTTTTTATCAAGGCCTTCTTTGATCAATGCTTTCTGCTCATTCTCCTTACGTATGATCTTGTCAAGTTCGTCTTCGTTTAACCTGTCTATAGTCTCCAACGCACTCTTGTTTTTGTTTAAGAATTCTTCTATAGCATTTGCTTCTTTTTTGATCTGCTCTATTTTTTCCTTACGTTCTTTCTTCTCTTCCTTTAATCTCTGTGTTGCTCTTTCTATGCTGGCGTTGTAGTGTTCGTTGTGCTCGGTTAGTTCCCCAAGCTCCTCGCTCGTGCCCATAATGTCCTGTATCAGTCCATCGATCTCGTCCCTGAACACGTATAGTCCCGCCAACGCCGTGCCCGCTAGCAACAGGAACAACGGATTCTTCAGCATAACCGCCGTTAAACCTCGCACTATGCCCGTCAATGCCACCAGTGTGTTAGCGAACTTGACGAAACCGTTAGCAACACCTATTATGGCCAAGCCCGCGAACGCCACCTTTAAAATATCTATGTTGTCTTTTAAGAATATAACTGCCTTGCCCGCATTTATCGTAGCACCCGCAAGTGCCTTACCAACGCCTTCAGCGAAAGCATCTAGCCCATCTTGGTTCTCATCAAAGAACTTGTTGAGATCGCCCAGCTCGCTTTTCAGTGCTTCGAAAAATGATTCATTGACCGTGGTTTGAAATTTAAAGAATTTATCTCCCAACATCGAGAGCGTACCCTCTAACGTGTTAGCAAACTCCTGTGCCGCGTTGCCGAACTCACCGCCAGGGCCGAACACTTCCTCGAATCTACGTCTCGTCTCCTCCGCCGTTGTCCTCACGCCTTGTTTGAATCCCAGTAATGCTAACACACCNCTTTCCCTGAATATGTCCGCACTCGCCGCACCTGTACTGAACGCCCTCTGTATCTGCTCACCAGCAGTCCTAAAGTCAATGCCCGATACAGCCGCAACGTTCGCCGTTATGCCCAAAACGTCATTTAGTTCCTCGGCGTCATCTGCTACGATGGCCAAGTTTCCCGATGCTAACGCAATGTCTTGAAGGCTAAAGGGAACGCCCGCCGCAAAGTTGGTCAGCGTCTCAAATGCTCTCGCACCTTCTTCAGCACTTCCGAACAAGAACTTAAATCGTAGTTGTAGTGATTCTACTTCCTTACCAACGCTGACGAGACCCTTAACAAACTTGGCCGCACCAATGCCCGCTAAAGCAACTCCAGCCAGCGTGGCTGCCCTGCCAAAGGACATCAATGCTTTTTCGTTGTTCTTTAAGGCACTGCCCAGTGCTTCCACATCGCGTTTGCCCTCTACCTTGGCTCGTATGTTATAGTCCTGTGTCGTCATCGTCTATTCTTCGTCCTCGCTTTCGCTTGACGCATTTGCTTGTTGGCCGCATCTGCCTCAATTTTAAGATATGCTATCCACATATCTATCTCCAACGCCGTCAGTTCCATTACCTCGGACACACTCTTCTTCAGCCTGTCCGCCAACATAAACAGGAACCTTGTTTCAGCGTTGGCGTTTATTCCTTTACAAGTTCGTCAATCCTGGGTTTTAAAGCCGCGTTGTTGATCGTACCTGCCACTTTAGTGATAACGTTGGGATCCGCCTCATTCATTAAAACTATCCTGTCAGCCTCGTCAAATATCTTGTTGCCATTGCTGTCTAAAGCCTTTTGAATCAAAGACTCCACAAGTGCTTCAACTATCTGTCCCTTGCTCTGTAGTTCTAACACTTTCGACTCCACTCTGAACGGGTATGTCTTCTTGTAAAACACGTCCATATCCCACTCATCCACGTGTAGTTTCATAGCGTCTCCGCCTATCTCTTTGTGATAGTGTTTTGTTATTTTTTCTAAAGTTTTACTCATCGTATTATTTTTCCCTTCTGTCTGTTAGACACTTCCCTCGACGCTGGTCGGTAAAAACCCCGAGGTGCTTGTTTCGAATAGCCTTCATCAAGTCGCTGTATATAAGGTACGGTGTTCCGTAAATTATAATTCGTGTTGGATCTCTTCGCAAGTCTCCAATTGCTCCTTGCCCGACCTGATCGCTTCGGTGTGTATTTCTTGACCGTAGTTAAAAGATCTTTGGCTATTGAGCGAACCATCTGATTTAGATTCCGTTCAAAATCAGCAGTTGCTTTGACCGAGTTAGGTGATATACTAACCTTAAACAAGTGTATATCTCCTATTATGTAGCCGCTATTGTTAAGCCTGTTCCTGAACCGTTGTTAGTTCCCTGGAAAGAGCAAGTAGCTTCTACCATTCCATCGAATGTACTGGTGATCGAGAAACCTGTGATTATAACCTCACCTGTTAATGTCATACCTGTAGTCGTACCTGATGGGTATAGTTTTAATGTAGCTGGTGCTGAACCTTGAGTCCTCAATGCTTGTTGTGCCGCATCGCTGTCCCTCATAAAAAGATCCATTGTACCACTGAAGTCAGTTAAACCCGCTTTGTATGATCTCACACCGCCCGAAGACATATTAGTGTCTTCAATAGTTTCGGTGTTAAGGTCAATACTAAAAGATCTAACAGACGCCACATTTGTTAAAGAATCAGAAACGTCAAACTCGACCCTTCCTGCTTCTCCTGTGTATGTAGTTGTATTGTAAGCCATTAGTTAGCCTCCTCGTTATTGTTGATTAGGTCCTCGGGTCCTTCGAGTCCCACATCTATTCTTGGTTTAAGCACCACGGGCTCATCCACTTGGACATCACGCACAATCCTTTTCCGTGATCTCTTCATTGATAGCTTCTGTGGTGTCGATGGTTCATTGTATGACCAACCATCTTTCAGTCTTGCCTGTACCTCTTTCGATGGTACAAGTTCTGAATTCCCTTGTTTGTCCCATAATTGTATTCTCATTATAGTACTCCTTTCAAGTATTGATATCTAACCTCAACCGTTATTACTACCTCACCGAGGGGCAGTTCTCTCTCCACCACCTCTATGTTTGATATCCTCGTGCTGACCGCGTGTATGTTTCCCGCGTCCCTTGTTAGATCTCTGTCCCTCGACACTTCCAGGATCTCCTCAACCCTCTCGACTATGTCGTTCCTCAAAGTGTCTATCTGTGTGCCTCGGACATAACATTTCAATTGTATGTTCATTATGCCCTCACGTAAATCTGTTGATATATCGTTCCTGCTCTCGCTCAATGTGTTGATCAGTATGGCCGGGAATTGTGTGATCGCTATCTTGCTGACCTCGAAGAACTCCCTGCTGACCAATCCCGGTGCTGGCTCCGTCATATTGAGCAGTTGGTCGTATATGTTCTTTGTGATGTTTTCCCTTGCTGACATTACCTAATTAGCCTACCGCTGTAAAAGGACTGTTTCTCCGCGTCAGAGAACGTACCACTGCTGTCAAGATCGTAAGCAACGCCAAGTTGTAGTATGGCGTCAAACTCCTCGTTAAACTTCTGCTTGTAGTACATCATCTTCTCCCTGAACACATCTCCTTCTACCTCAAACGTTGATAAACGGGGATATATGTATTCGTATAAAACGTGATACACAGCGGCCCTAGTGAATTGAGTAGTGTCCAATCTGCTTGGGCTTAATTTCGTATTGACACCCACCACGCTGATATCTCTCGTAGCGTAGTTGGCTGTCGGCCACCAACGTATGTTTAGTAGTCTAATAAGGTCATCATAAGTCTTCTCGTGTAATGAAGTAAAGTCTTGTATGCCGTAGTTTTTGATGTCTGGCTCGTATTCCAGTATGTCTGAGTCTGTAGCAAATGTAGCCATTGAGTAAAGTCCTTCTTTAATTTCTATGTTCTACTAAAGTCCTTCTTTAGTACAAGTATTTATTTGTCTCGGGCGTTGTAAGGGGAACAAACAACGCCCATAAGACCAGAGAGGTTAATTGTTAAATTATACCTCTTTGTTTCCTTTAACAAGAACCGCGTATGAAGCTTTAACAACGTTATTGCCTCTCGCCGTAGTACCAACGTACTCCGTTAATCTTCTCGAAACGTCTCTTTGGGTCTCGATTCTGATTGGTCTCTTGATAACGTGAGCAAATGCTTGGGGGCTAAACACCGCACCAAGACCACTTGTAGTTGTTGAATCAGCCGCTATCGCAGTTGATTGAAACATCTTCACGTTAAAGATCTTGCCAACAAACGCTGATGATGATAATATGTTATTACCAACGTTAGACAAAGCACCAGCCGCTCCTGATGAAGCATAACCGGCGTTCGCTAACACTTTAGCGATGTTGAACGCTTGTTTTGGATGTAAAACACAGAAGTAGTCGCCATCAGCATCTGTTGGTGCTGAATTGCCTCTTAATGTATATACCGCTTGTAAAATGTGATCTGGTGTTAATTCTACATTATCACCACCCACTAAAGCGTTAGCACTAAGGTTTGCTTCTGTGAATAGAGCAAAAGCGTCGGTGTCGATCTTTTCAGCTAAAGCGCCGCCGATCATAACGCCCACGTCTGAGCCCATATTTCTCGCTGTTGATTCTGCTAATAAGTCAGAAACATCAACTCTTGCCGCGATCTCTGATGCTGTAATATCTACTTGAGCAACTGATACCGCTGATTCTGAAACATCATCAGTCTGTGCTGGAGCACTGGCTGAGATTTCAGGATACACGGGGATTTGAGCAGTTAAGCCTGGAGTCCCTGTCATATCGTATGTGTTGAACACACCACCCGCAATTGATTTCTCAGAAGCTGTGAAGACCGCTTCTTGTAAAATATTGGTATAAAGTTGTGTGTCGTTTGATTGTAGTTCTGGTTGTGCCATTACTATCTCCTGTTAGTGCGCCTTATATCCTCGGTTTATAGACTTCGTGTCTTAACTTCTTATACAAAGCACGTTGTTCTGGATCGTTAAGATCCAACTTGTTTATATCAACCTTTGTAGCACCTTCAGTAGATGTATTCGATTTCGATCCGCTGCCTGCTGGTCCCGCCGCAACAAAATGAGCGTTGTCTCGTAAAAATGTGCTCACGAGTTGCTCAGGTGTCAAAGCATCACCCTTTTCAGTATAACGTGTCTGTTTCGATACTGGATCAACCACTTCGACCGTTCCGTCCTCATTCATCTTGACTTGATCCCTAACAAGTTTAACAACCTGTCCTGGGTTTATGGCTTTGTACTTGCTTGCCGCATCTAACAAAGCTCCATCAATCTTAATGTTTGACAGTTCTTGTGTCAAAGTATTGATTTTAGAGTTGGCCTTATCAGCCTGCTCCCTCAATATCGCCTCGAACTCACCTTTCTTCTTTTGCTCTTCAAGTTTTAATTTCTCTTCCTTTTCAAGCAAAGTCCTGTAAGTCTCGACATCCACACCATCAAACTTCTTTAACACTTTAGCCTCTGTGGTGTGTTTCACCTTGGCCATTATGTTATCTACGTCTTCCTGTGTGTAAGTCTTCGCGTGTTGATCTACCGCGTTCTCCTGAGTTGGGTTGTTTTTTGTTTGTTCCGGTTGTGCCCCAGTAGCAGTCTCCGTATTCAAATCCGATGTTTGTGTGTCTTGACTCATCGTGTCCTCCTGTTGTTTGTCTCGGGCCGTATTTGCCCTACGCATTATTTATACGTTTAAAAGAATTGTGTGAAATCTTTGATGCCCCACGCTTTGTAGTAGCCAGTCTTCTTCAAAGTTTGTTGTGCCTTTTTGAGTTTGCCCATATCCTGTATGAACAACAACGGTGCTTTACCAAAACTAAAGCTCACGCCCTTGTGCTTGCCGTCATTGTCTGGGTGATCATACATCACGGCGAAGTTGGGGCTTAAATGATTACACTGCCTACACAAACCGGACAACTTGCGTTCCGTTATCTCGTAATTGAAATATAATACCACAACATCCAAAGCAAGGCTGTTAAAAAGATCACAACACTGAGCAACCTGAGCCAGCACATCCACTTTAGCAGGGACGACCTGTACTTTACGATCCTTGAGTGCTCTTTCCGCAAACGGACAGATTGCCGCTCCACTCGCCTTATGAGTTTTAGCAACAACCTGTCTGATCCAATCTTCAACGTCTTTACTTCCTACGGCCACTTTTTTTAGACTTACGTCTGCCGCTCATTTTAGACATTGCTGGTTTTCTACGTCCGCTTCTTTTAGGTCCTGGCATCGTTTGTTTCCTCCTTTTTGATCTTGGAATTCTGTTTGTCAGCAAGGCTGATGCTGTACTTGTCGTGATGGCCATATATGGGCTCCTTTCCTATGTTCTGTACATCGCTGTACAATGATAAAATCTCCCTGCCCCTGTGTATCGCAAACTTCCGCATAGCCCTCAACGCTCGTCTCGCCCTCTCCGCATAACGCCGCGATGGCCTCTCCAGTAGTTTCTCATACGCATTGAAGTAGTCTAGACACGCCCTCTTGAGTGCCAGATGTCCAGCTGTCTCATTGGGTAGTCTGTATATCCTTCTTACTTGTTTAGGCATTAATCAAATTCTATTAAGTTCCAGGGCATAGCACGCCCTTGGCTGTTCTTCACTACCTCACCTGTATCTGTGTAGTTCGCTGATTTTAACTTCTTGAAGCCATTTGATAATATCTTCTTTTGATACACGAGGCAAGGTCTTACCTTTCTTCCTCCCACGGAGTACTGACGGTGATGTGTCTGTTGTCCTCGCCTTGTCTTTATTCCGCTCACGCTCTTCTCCCATTACCAAAATCTCTTCAGTTGTTTTGACAGCCATTCGAATGCCCTATCTATCGCATCTAACAACTTCATCATAATCTCGTCAAATTTTTCCATTATGCTTTGAATCCTTTCCTCCAAGCACGTATGCTCCAGTACGCCGCACTCAAATTCTTCTGTCCCCTAACGCCCTCGAGCACGCCACCCATCCTGGCCATAAATGATCTCTGCCTCGCTGGTATGTTCTTCTTGATACGCATATTGGGATCACCGAATCTAACCTTCTTGATGTTGCCCGTGGATCTGTTCTTTACATAGACCGCAAACTTCTTGCTCTGTCCCGGTGTCCTAAACGGTTTGTTGAGTGCTACTGTCCTGCCCTGGTACTTGGCCATTTGTGTCTCCGAATAGTTGTGCTAACTCTGGGTGTAAATCTTTGATCTCTTGGTCCGTGTATCCCGCCTTGATCATTTCCCTCAAGTGTTTGATCAAGTCATCGCTGTTAGCGACAGGTGTGTGTGTCATAGCGGTCTTTTTGTCCGCCATCATTTCATTTAACTCGTCTTCGTCATTGGCCAATAATTCTAATATTTTTTGATCGATCACGCTCTTGACGTCCGGGGTCGCAGTTGTGAGATCCCGCTGTATAACAGCCGCTTTAGCCAAGATGTCCATATCGAGATTTTTATCCCTAATGTGGAATGCCATCGGGTACTTGATTTGTCCATCAAACGCCTGTCCCTGCCACTTGGCCCAGAATCTGAAGAACTGCTCTTCGAACAGTTCCAGTTGCTTGGCCTTCTCGCACAACTTGGCGTCTAACAACAGGAATTCTGACATCATCGCCACGCCACTCATCTGTCTGGTCTCTATGGCTCGGATCGCCCCCATATGACTCATCCTGTCAATGGCCTGTATCTTGCTGTCTATTGATTTCAGTATAGCATCTAAATTAGTACCACTGGGTTGGAGCAAATATGGACGCAGTGCCCCGTCAGTCTCGTTGGGTATGGTTATTATACTGCCCGCACCCGCAGTCGCCTCAACGTCTGGTGTTTTGACCAGCGTCGGGTGGTTTGTTAATCTAATCAATTGTTCTATCTCTGAAAGCTCTGAATAAATCGCCATCTGTGTGTCAGCAACATCACCTATGTCCGATACGCCTATGCCTCTGATCGGGCTCCTCGCCGCATAGCACCACACGGCCGGTATCACTCCGATTGGGTTGGGTTTAGTGTCTATGACCTCCGTGGTCTTCTGTGATTTAGGGTTGTACTCCTCTAAAATTATCTCGTCCTTGGTCCAAGTCCTCAAGTAGTACCTGGTAGCACCCGCATAAGTCTTGTCATCCTTCTCAAGCAGTTGTAAGTATTCTAACTCGTAGTGTCCATTGGGCAGTCTCTTCCAGTTCCAGTTAATCACGTTCTCGGGCGTGTATAGCGTCGCATATGGTCGAATGCCCTGCTCTAGTTCTTCAGCACGAGTGCCTACTACGGTCTCGGGCCTGTCTATCAACGCCACACAATGACCATACACCGTGCTCATAAGATTGATGTCTCGCATAAATGATGCCCAAGTCCTGCCCTCCATATCGCAGTCCTCTAAAAAAGCCTCCATCTCCGCTGACCCATCTAATGTGCCGAAATCCCTTTTAGGCTCGTTCCTGTATATGAACGAGTTGTAAATGTGTGTTATGCTCTTAACGTGGTTGTCAAGCGGCGTTTGAGCAAGCCTCCCGATGTATTCGGGCTGTGTCTCATAAACGTACTTGGTCAAGTAGTTGCCCTGCTTGTAGTGGGCACCACCTAAATACGAATTGATTAAAAATTTCCATCTGTTGATGTAGTTGATGTATTCGTCGTGTGCTGGTAAGCCTGCTAAAAAATCACTGCCGTCTGTAGCATTCTGGTCTATGTTCGTAAAACTATAATCTGCCATATGTTCCCTCTAATTGTACGTTAAATCTCTTTTGTGGTGTGTGCTGTACGTCTCTCTTGATTGGGTACAAATAACTTACCAAATAACCTACAGCATCTCCTAAATGATCTATACCGTTTGTTTTGTTAGGCACGCTTGTCCCCTCTTTGTATGTTTGCTTGACGAAAGTATTTATTGTACTTTTACATCGCGGCGAAATAAACAAAGTCCTTAATTCATTAGCATTACACAACTTACTATTAACGCTGTTGATTCTATCCCTCACTGCCATATGGCTCTTCAACACCTTACAAACGAAACCGTTGTTCTGTAAAATGCTCAAGTCAGTCTTGCCGCCAGCACTCGTACGTCTCTGTACGCAACTGGGGTCGGGGAATGCCATAATCTTCTTATTGGGATACCTGTTCAGTATTTCATCACAAAGTTCTTGTGTGTCGCTACCAAATATTCTAATCTCATCTACTATGTCGATCACGTTGTTCCTGATCACTGCCACTATGGCCGAGATGGGTGAAACGTTGAAATCTATGCCCACGTAAAGTATCTTGTCGTCCTCCGTGATCGTGCTGTGCCTCACGCTGTGCTCTCTGTCAAAACTGCTGTATATGAGTCCCGAGTACGTCTCCCACGTCGCCTCGTACTCCTGTCTAAAAACGCTCTTGCTCAAATCGTTCTTGGCCTGCTGTATCTCGTCCTCATCTACCCAACCACCCTCTGCTGTTGTGTATAGATGACTTGACCATTCCTTCTCCGCTGGGTCCTTGCCCTTTTGATAAAGATCGTAAAACCAGTTGTGTCCCTTGGGTGTGCCTGTGAATAGCGCCTTGCCTTTAGTGTCCGATAGCGTTGGTCGAAGCACTTCAGTCCAAGATTGCTCTGAAACGTCAGCCGCTTCATCGATGACCAAGTAGTTTATACCAACCCCACGTAGTGAGTCTGGGTTGTCAGCACCTCGGAGACTTATTATGCTACCGTTCTTGAGAAGGCAAGTCAAGTCCGCCTCGTTAAATTTCTTAACCCATCGCAGTTCCGATAGTTTCTTTTTAAGTTTCATCCAAGCAATCTGTCTCGCCTGTCTGTATGATGGGGCAACGAACCAACAAAGCGTATTGGGATGCCTCGCGTGATAGCATAGTTCCCTTATGGCTAGTGTTGTCTTCCCGAAACGTCTCCCCGACACAAGTATCTTAAATCTGGTGTTGTCTTGTGCTACTGCTGTCTGGGGTTTAGATAGTTTCATCTGTTATTCCTGCCAAGGTAGTGGCGTGTTGCTCTCTGTGTCTATAGTGTTGTCTTTCTGACCCAGCAACTGCTTCCCGAGCCAAATCAACATCCTCACGTCCTTCTTCTCTACCGCTGCCTCGAACTGGGCACGTCGCAAACTCTTCTTGCCTTCCGCCCTGCCCTTGTCAATTATTTTACTGAATCTTTTCTGTAGCGTTGAAACACTGGTGCCAACCACGTCCGCGATCTCTTCATACGTACAATGAATACTGGCCAGTTTAAAAACTATGTCGTGATCAATTTTGTATTTCTTCTCTGTCATTATAAATGTTTAGGCCCTACTATGATCCTAAATCTCCTGCTGTCAGTGTCGCCATTGGTTGTGGTTATCTGTACGTCTATGTTGTACTCGTTGCCCGTGGTACCGCCCTCTAATCTCACATTAACTACCGCACCCGCTACAACCACGTCCGTGGCCGNATCCGTGGGCAGTACTATTGGGCTTGAATCACCCGTTATTGATTCTATGCTAACTGATGCTGTTGATATAGCGTCTCCGCTGTTCAAATAGTCGCCGTAGTCTATGCCATATTGTATGTTGGCGTTGGGGTGTTTCTCTATGTAAGCACCTTTGTTGTCCCGTCTAAATCCTGTTAAATTTGCCATTAGGCTTCGCTCCTCACTTTAGGGATACTACTTCTATTTTTAAACGTGGGTTTAAATATTTTCCTTGTTCGTGTCTCTTGGGGCACTTGTAGTTTCCTTGTTTCAGTATTTACACTATTTAAACGTGTTTCGCCTTGAACTTGTGCTAATCGCGTTTCTATGGGCACTACTAACGTTCTTGACTCCAACGGCACCGTGAGTATGTTCCAAGGGTCAGCGATGGTTATAAGCCTCGCAAACGATAACGTGGTGTTGAATGCTACATATGAAGCAGTTATGTCAAATGACACGTTAGCGTTAGCCTGTAGCGTACTAACAGGTGCTAATAGTTTGATTATGTCATACCGCACATTAGCATTAACGCTTGGAGCAAACGCATTTGATATTGATGTGCTGGCCTTGAACGACACGTTAGCGTCAATGCCCAACGTGTATGCCGTGCTGAATGTACCCGAACCCGAGTGTAATATGCTACCTATGAACGTTCCACTGAACGCAGAGTCAATGGCCTTGGACCCATTCCTAAATCTAATGTAATCTATGTCAATGCTGGACGATACAGCAAGATTCTTGGGTGTTGGTATGCCCGTGGTGTAGTTTGCCTGTGTGCCAACTGAAGCAGATGTCAGCAACGAGCCGGTTCCTCCCGCTACCAACCCACCATTACAGCTCAAATCAAACCCAGTGCTGTAAATGATCATTCCAGGGTGCCACTTGCCCCCGAACCATTCGTTCCAAGTCCTGTCTATTACATCGCTCTCCGCAAAGTCATCCCAAGTGTAGTCGTCCTGTTCTCCCTCCTCCAAAGGATCAAATATGATACCACCAACGCTGATGGTTGATGTTATGGCGTCAAAGTCCGCACTGCTGTCCGAGGAGACATTTCCATTCACACCCAAAGACACTGACGCTGATATCGTGTCTGTGATGCCGTGTGTTTGATTGGCGTTGATGCTGGCTGTTATGCTGGATGCTATGGCTGTCGTAGCCGCTAACGACAAGCCACCATTACAACTGAAACCAAAACTTGATGTAAGGCCTGCTGAAGCAAAGTCAAACTTCTCCGCACTCACGCTCACGGTGAATGTGCTTGACAAGGTTGCCCTAACGTTGCTGACCTCCGCCTCGCAACTTAAGGTGAATGTTGATGCTGGTAAGTCTAAAGCATCTATGACGTAATCAGTGGCCACGAAGCCATCTAACACATAATCACCCGTGGTCGCTATGGGTGTCGTGTATGACTCGGGATCATAGTACGTCGCACTGACGTATATGTCCGGCTGTATGCCTATGCCTTTGATAGCCACTGGGCAGTCTCCTTGTGTTTAAGGGACTACGCCAAACTAATTGTTAGGTTGCCCGTTGTGATCTGAAATGTGTCTCCCGAGAGCACTTCTTTAGCGTTATCGAGTTGTCCGTAGTATAACACGTTGCCCGCGTGTGTAGTTGAACCATCCGGTGTGAATGCCGCGTCCATAACCGCTATACAGGTTATAGTTGATCCAGAACCCGCCGCGTTGTCGTAGTTGGACGTGGCCGTGTCAAAAGTACAGTTCGCACTTGATGCCGCTGATCCACCCGATGCTGCCGCAAAAGATATTGTCTTCCTAACATAATCTCCGCCTGTTATCTCGTAGTAGCCCCAGTTGCCTGCTGTTCTGGCGCCCGTTCCCGCTTCCAACGCCGCTAAAACGTCAGAGGCTGTGCCCGAGAACAATGCTATTGTTAGTGTTGATGGTTGTGAGTATGCCGTGTTCCTCAATGTGTGATCGAGTAAAGCATCTTCTAAGTAATTACTTGCTGATGACATTTTGTTGTCTCCTTTTGTGTTTTGTTAATTAACGATAATATTTATAAACCTAAGCCACTTTGACTATGCGTAGATATGTGCTGTTGCTTATGGTGCCTGACGTAATCCCTGGGGCGAAGGTGGCACTATGCTTTACAAAGAACGTGTTGCTGGTGCCCACTACCTCTAACTTGTCAAAAAACATCAAACCGTCTAACACGGTATTGCTGGTGTAGTTGATGACCGTTTTCTCACCACCACCGACGTCTCCGTCTGGATCTACCAATACAAAAGGAGTGGGCATCCTAACTGCGAGACCATCACCAGTCGTGCCATTCCTGGTCCAGCACCATATGAGATACGTGCCCACTCCCAGTGTGAATTGACCCGATGACACACTCGTTATGCCACTGGGATCACTGGTGATTGACGTGATGTCTATCTGTGTATCAGTGCTACTGACCGCCGTGCCTATTTGTAAAATCGCTTCCTGAAACACAGCGGCCTGTGTCTCGAATCTTGAATTGGTGCTGTTATACACCAAGGTGTCGCCATCGCTGGGTGATGCGATGTCAAACATATCTATTATGCTGTTGGTGTTGTCTATGTTCTGCTTGATGTCAGCACGTGCCAATCTCGGCTTGTCGCTGCCGCTATCCACGTTGCTTGTTGATGCTTTTGTTGAACTTGGCCAAATAGCCATAGTGTTATCCTCCTATTTTAGTTATGTCAATCACTATCTTCGCTCCGGCAAACTCATACACTAATTCAGTCATATGAGCGAACAGGTAGTATTTCCTGGTCTGACCAGCGGGCACCGTGAATTTGTATGCGTGTGAAGAACCTGGTGCGTTGGTATCATTGAAAAAACTGCTGTAGTTGTCCCAACTCGCTGGGTAGTTGTCCGTGCTGTCGCCGTCATCTTCAATGTTCATTATCTTGTGTCCCAGCCAGCTGGGTCCTTCCACACTGCCAAAAGCACCAAAGTTGGTGATGTAATAGCTCTGCTGGCTCTGTGTGTTGATCAAATATGTGCCCTCTGACAACTGCCAGCCATCGCCAGTTATGTCAGTGATCAATCCAAAAGGATCATACTTGGAACCTCTGTTCAGCATATAGTTCCTCCTGCCGTCTGGTGTTGTTGGGTAGATACCCTCCTCATCACTACCGCTGGATAAGTTGGTCTCAAACCCCCCATAGATCAGGAACGCCTTGGCCAGTGATTGTGCTGATGTTGTGTTGAACTCACCCGCTGTGTCGTCGTATGTGAGTATGGCACCATTGGGTGTGCCAGTGGGTATGTCGAATGTGTCCGTTATGCTGTTGATGTTGTCTATGTCCTTCTTGATCTGTGCCCTGCTCAAGTTAGGCACGTCGGTGCCTTGGTCAATGTCTGTCGTGGTCGCTTTGTTCGAGGACGGCCAAGTCGTCATTACTCATCTCCATCGTTGAAGGGGTCAAGCCTCTTCAGTTTCGCCAATTGCTTCTTGAATTCTTTGTTTTGCTTGTACCATCTGTATGGCCAAGTCAGTGTGTCTATGATTTTTCGCACTACACGGCCCCCAAAACAAAGATGTAAAATGTGCCTATCTTTATCAAAGGTTCATTTCCATCATTGAAGTACAAGGGCGATGCGTCCCAATCTGATTTGATCGTGCTGTATGTTCCGAGATTGTTTTCCTCGATGTAAGCCTGTGCCTGTGCCCAACCAATCACCGTTGTGTAGTTGCCCGTGTTTAACACTGATCCCAAACCTGTCTGTACCGTCATTATGCTGGTCCTCCTGTTGCTGATGCCGAGATGCTGCCGCTGCCTTGTGTCAAGGTACTGCCCGATCCCCTGCTACCTCCGTATGCCACAGCCGGGTTGCTATCAACGTACCAAAACACGTCCGGCTGTGAGAGACTGCCACCGAATGTGCCAGTAGTGCCGGGATCTACGTATCCACTTGAATACACATTAGATATGTTCGTGCTCCAATTCACCGTTGCCTGATCCAACCAGAAGTAAGCCAAATCTCCACCAAACTCATTAGCGGCGTGATATGCTGTTGTATTATTCTCGTCCGTGAGCACCCTAGTCTTTGTTCCCAAACCAGCTATTCCTGTTATGCCGGTGCCCGGTGTAGATGTAAAGCCCGTGTTGCTGCCATCAACGTACAGCGAGAACGATGGGCTGTCGAAGTTTGTGTGGAACGCGATGTGATGCCATTCATCATCCAGGTAATTAGTGGCGAAATCTGCGGGTTGCCACGTCGCGAACTTAACAGCGTTATTGGTTACCCCTATGACTTGAAAGTTTGTAGTACTGATCTGTATGGTAATTTGATCACGCTCTTGGCTGTCCTGGGCATCAAATATCCTCGAAGCGGGGCTGTCTATCTCGCTTGAAGTTGCCCTGAACCAGAATGTGCCACTGAAATTATGGTTTTCACCGAAGAAGTTTCCCGACCCAACCGAAGCCTGTAGTGCGGCTCCGTTTCCGGAGTTGGGGAGCTGTGCCATACTAAAGAAGGGGTTGCCGCCACCGCCGCCTGCCGCTACTTCTGTCGTCAATATAGATTTTGCTAAACCCAAAGGCATATTTTTGTCTCCTCTTGTTATGCGGCGAACGCCTGTGCTATGTTGCCCAGGTAGTTGGTGCCGTCATTGAATATGGTTATAACGTCGATTGAGCTGGCCGCTGTTGAAAGCGTTGGTGTGCCACCCGCAAACTTGACCGCTGTCGATCCATCAGTGCCAAAACTCGCCGTCCTCGATCCTGTGCCGTCTTGTGTTATGATTATGGTCGCCGTCTGTCCCGTGCCGAGATTGCTGATGTTGAACTCCGTGTTGGTGCCTAACGTGATCGTATGTACTGGGGCCAACCCACAATCAACCGTTATGGTCGAACTCGAAGTCAGTGAGTTTATGCTCTCCCTGTATCTCTCTATGGTGCCCAGTCTCGATTCAGCGGTATCACTGGCTGAATAAAATGCGTAGTTGTTGGTGCCACCCGTGCCCGGTGTGTAGAATGCGTAGTGATTCGTTATGGTTGAAGAACCCGAACTCTGGTTGTCCGTGTAGGCACTGGCGTAGAAGTCATACAAGTTGGTCATAGCCAAGGCCGCCGTGCCGTTGTTCTCTATGCCCGAGGAAGTCCTCACACCGATCGCGTTGGTAATCGTGATGTCCTGGTTGTTGTTGTTGTAGTCCTGTATGTAGGCACCCGCTTGGACACCCTGGAGCGTGGCCAGTGTGGAAGCACCCGCACCGCTGTTCTCAGCCTGGGAATAACTTGAAATACCCAATGGTCCCCTAGACAAACTGGCGTTGGTGTAGTCGTAGCCCGCTAGGTCAATGTTTGAATTAACGTTTATGGACCTTGGTCTGAAGTCTGAATCTGTTCCTGATCCGGTGAGCGTGGTGTTGTGTGCGATGATCGCGTTGTATGATCTATCCGCGACTGAAGCCGCATCAACGCTCTCCACCGTGGCTATGATCGTGTTGCCACGATTGGGTGTGCCGTTAAGGTTGCTATAAAGTGTTGAATCAAAAATGTCGCTGTCATCACCCGCGATGTGTATCGCACCCGTGCCGTTAGCACTAATGAACAGGTTGTCGTTTGATCTTGATGCCGTTATCTTGTTGTCGTCTATGCTGACCGCGTTATTGCCTATCGATGTGCCCGCCGTTATGCTTCCGCCCGCTGTGATGTCTGTCGTAGCACCGATCGTGGTCGATGCTGTCATATTGCCCGTGATGGCCAACGTTGAACCATCAAAAGTCAAGTTTGCCTCACCATCTAATTCAGTCGTTGTAGCACCTATGGTCGTCAGCCTGTTTGCCGCTTGGTTGTTCAATGCTGTTATGCTGCCGGCCTGGTCAGCGCCTGTTATGGTCAGCGTGTCGCCGCTCAAAGATGTTGTGATGTTTGAGCCACCCGCTATTGTGATTGTTTTGTCATCTGAAACTTGTAGCACCGTTGAGCTGTCATCTGCTATGCCCCAACTGCTGTCTCTTAAATTAATTAGGTTTGAGTCAAGTTCAGCGTGTGTNAGGGCACTNNNNGCTACCNCCGTAGCACTAACGCTTGATGTGCTCGCTGTCCTTGTCTTTAAATGGGCTTTTGTCATTGTGGTATAAACTCCTTGTCTTAATACTTGATTATTTATACTACTGACTATACAATTTGACTTTTTTTTGCTTCTCTATACAGATTATGATGTGTGTTCTGTGATGCTGGTCCTCTACTGCTATCTCCCAACCCTGTAAGGGATCGTAGTGCGTGTGTGTTATGGTGTAGCGATCTATGCCCAGCTGGTTCAACAGCACTCGGGGCATAGTCCTTATGCTGGTGGTGATGTTGTGTGTGCTACACTTCAAAGAGGTTGTTGAATTCACTGCTCTTGTTGGGCTTGCTGGGTTTCTTGTTCTTGCCGGGCTTCCTGTGTATATCGCCAATTGTTGGTCGGTGATCAGCGTCAAAGCAGTTGGCCTTGTTAGCAAAGGGCACAAGATCAAACACTTCCACGTGATGCCCTGGGTTGTTCTTGAACTTGTCTATGAGATCTACCCAATTGACGTAGTTCCTCATCTTGGGGCTGACCTGACAACTCCAAATCTCCCTCCTGCCATCTTCAAACGGCACAATGAATATGAGTTTGTGTTGTAGCCCGGCGTACTTGTGTTGGTTGGGGCCTTTGTATTTGTAGTCCTTGATTACGTCAAGTAGTGCTTCCATTATCTCTCTCCTTCCGCTCTGGGTACAAGCTCGCAGTTGTGCCTGCTCCAGGGCTGCCTGTCATCTATTCTCCGCAGTGTGAGGTCCGTTGCCTTCTTTCCCCTCCTGTCAGTGTTGTTGTGCCAAAAGTGGTAGTAGTCCTCAAAAGTCATACTCCAAGGCTCGTCCCTGAACTTGGCCTGTGCCTTGGCCATTAAGTACCACCTGTTGATTATTCTCTTCTCGTTGTCCGGGCCCTGTTTCCAACGCTCCGGGAAGGTTAAGCCCTTCTGTCCGCTAACATAACCCCTAAAACTCATTGCTTGTCCTCCCTATCTTTTTGTCTCTGTTTGATGAGGTCAATTATCTTCTCTGCCCTGTTGTCTTGATCTTTCTTGATCTGTTTCAAAGCCTGTTGTAGTTTGAAAGTGTTGATGGGCACTGCCTTGTCGCCCGCCTCTGCCGCGATCATTTTCAGTTCCTCGATCACGCCCTCCAATATGGCGATCAAATCAATTATGTCCTGCTTCTTCATTGCTTGCCCTGCCTGTTTGCCTGTTTGACACGTTTGACCCAACTGGTGCTGTTGGCCCTAACTATGTCCGCTTTGTCTGTTGCCTTGAGCTGTGTGCCGTCCTCGTATCTAACGTCTCCGTACGCCTCGAGCGCCATCTCCGCACTCTTAACGATCAACTCGTCTATGTTGTCCTCTATTTCTCTCAATGTCATTTTATTACGCTATGTCCTCTGTTTGTAAGGCACTGCCTCACAGCGTGCCTGTATGTTGATTGACGCTTGGGTATTAGTCCCAAACTCGCCGTGCTGAAATACCAATTAACTGCCTGTTGATATGAGTCCCAAGCCTTGCTCACGTGTTGATCGACCAACTGCTCACAATGCTGTATGTCGTTAGTGATCTCACGTGCCTTGTCCTCTGTGAAAGTGCCGCTCCTACCCGCAGTGTCTATGACTGGTTTGTAAGAGCACGCACTCATTAAAATCAACGTAGTCAATAATAATGCCTTGTTCATTAATACACCGTCCTCCTAAACTTGACCAATTGTACTTCAACCGTACAATCTGCGTGTTTAGCCTTTACGGTCTTGCTGAAAAGACCCGCTTCTACCTTCTTGTTCTCGTTTGACACTTGCTTCATCTCAAACGATTCGTTTTTGTCTTTGTCTATGATTGTAGCCAAAGCATATAAGCCCTGTTTCGCCATAGTGTTGTCCTCCTTGTTGTTGTTGTATTTATTATACTTGATTTCGGGGTATTTCGCAATCAGTTTGTCAAACAATTTACGCCTGATAGCGAGTTTGTTGTCCTTGAACTGCCTGTTAAGATAGCTGGCCCTCGTGCTGTCCAATGTGCCTGCCCTAGCAAGATCGCCTTTCTCGAAGCAGTATTTGATACTGGCCTCGTCCCATTGCTTCTTGTAGTCCGCAAACACTTTGTCCTCCTGCTTCTTGTCCTTGAGCAGTTTGTTGAACTGGCTGTACTCCTTGTCATCAAAGATAACATAGTTCAAGTCCTTGGGCATAATGTCTTCCAACTTGACCAATTTAGGTTGCTGTCCCTTGGGCACAACTAGCCGCTGTCCCGAGTTGGCTAGTATTGTAGCCGTGTCCGTGCTGAACGCTATTATGCTCTTGCTCTGTTTGATGCCGAGGTAGTGCTGTGCCAACCATTTCTGATGTTGCCAAGCATCACTGGTCTTGTAGTATCGCCATTGTGAGCCGAGTTTAAAGGCACTGGCGTATGAGTACTTGTTTGCCTTGCCCTTTTGTTTCTCGACGCATATAACGATGTCTCGCCTGTCGTTCTCTTTGAGTTGTTCTAACGGTTTTACAATCATCTGTCCTCCTCCTTGTTGAATGTTTTGTTGTACCATCTGTTAGCCACGTCATCTTGATAATTGTATGTGTAATGACCGTACTTTGTTTTATGGGTGTATCTCTTGCCCAATACAAAGCCCGCCAAAGCGTCCTGTAGTCTATGTACGAGCTCAAGCCTCTCGCCGTACGTCAGTCCTCGGGGTGTCGCAATTGATAACTCCTGGTTGTAGTTGGTCTCCAACCAAACCTCGCCCTCCCCTGCCGATCTTTGCTCCAATTTATTCTTGGGCTTGATGTGTTTGCCCAAACGTAGTGCGGTACGTGATTCTATATGTGCCCTAGCCTTGTCCCTGATCGACCTCTGTAGTTTGTCCTTTATCTTTTCATAGTCAAAGTCAAAGTCATTGATCTCGAACTGCCAAAGCAGGTTCCTCGCCGTGTGCTTGTCCGTCAGTTTGCCGTTTTGTTTGAGCCAACGCCTAAACACCCTCCTCATCTTCTGCTGTGAGCCCAACATCTCTAGGGTCAATTGCTCATCGATGTGTTTGAACAGCTTGTCCAAATTAACCGTGTATGCCTTCTCGCTCCTGTTGTTGGTTATGGTGTATTCAACGGGCTTGTATAACTTGGTTAGATCATTTTTTGTCATTGTTGCCCCCCGGGTCGCCCTGTTGCCACACAAAGTCAGTCGGACTATGTCCATTCTGCTTGACCTCCTGTGTGTTGTGCTCGTTTCGTTTGAGTTTGTGAGCAAGTATGTGCTTCTCTTCCTCGATAGCCTCTTCAAGTTGCTCTATCTCCTTCTTCAAGGGCACTAACTTGTCCATAAAGAACTCCACACGTAGTATGAAGTCATTAATGACTGCTATGTCTTCTTTGTCTGCCATTTTATGTTCTCCTTTGTTTAACATTATGTATTTATTATAGCACAAAGCCATATATGTGTCAATTGATTCAAAGTCAGCATTTACGCGGTTTTGTTGTGCTTGTTCTTACAGAAGTCCCTGTTCTTATGGCTCTTATAACTATGACAGTTCTTACAGAGCGTCTGTATGTTGTCTATGACGTTATTACATCTATCGCCGTCTATGTGATCTAGTTCTAACGCACCCGGGTATGGTATGTGAGCAGTACATTCGTATCCCAACCTCGAGTCCTTGTTCTCGCAGTAGGTCTTCTTCACGGCCACCACGCCCTCGTCCAATGCTTTAGCACCATATGACGCGAGATGACAGCGTCCGCACACTGGTCGCCAACGTTTAGTGCCGTTCTTGTGTGTATGGCTGTAGGCCACCTTGTTTGAGCAGTTGATGTTGATACACCTAGGGATCGAATCGTCGTGTAGCATAGGTCTGACAGGTCTGTTCTGGTGTGTTGAACCCCGTGTAGTTGGGGCAGGGCCAACCGTCAATGAGCTTGACCCTTGTCTGCCACAACGCAGTGC
>JGI11705J14877_10000313_pt1 | contig 30912 bp, 28 predicted proteins | sample Etolaghawater15m_FD_14877 | JGI IMG/M metagenome (IMG submission 14877)
AATCGTCTTATCTTTTGCCATAAAGCTCTCCACCTGCTGGGTTGTGTTTTATTACGTGGTGACTTGGTCGTTACTCACGCTAATATAACACTTTACACCCATAGGTGAGGGCTTTTTTTATTGCAAATCGATCAACTTAGGTTACTGCATAATTTAATTGAACTTAACGATGCCGTGATGAAAATCCTAATTGTCGGGGCTCTCGATATTGTGGGTGAAGTAATCGAAAAGCATCTCTTCGGGGTTGTTTCCTGTGGTCTGGAAAATTCTGCCGGTTTTTGTCTCCATTCTGGCCATCATCCGCTCACTGCCTCCTGTCATGGTTCGACAGATTGGGAGATTTCTTTGCAGGATGAGGCTGGTCAGTGATCGTAGGTTGTCAATATGTATGGTATCGTGTTCGCGCCTTAGGACATTGGCTCCGCCGATAAGGCAAATGAGAAGATTTCCCGGGTCTGCCCCTTCGTTCTGCATTACGCTGAAGAGCGTTTCGAGGGCATGGGCGGCATAGCGGTCCTTTCCTGTTTCAGCATGTGCCGGAGGGACTCCCGGCAGCATGACATGCGCCAGTCCTCCGACTTGAGTTCCCGGATCGTATCCACAGACGGCTATGCATGAGCCAAGGGGGCTGGAAATCAGCACTCTGCCGGGACCTGTCGCTGTAACCTCGCCGGTATAGGCGACGATGTGCGGTGTTTCATGCCGGGCACCGTATCCGTCATAATAATGTTCTCCAAATGTACTCCGGAACTTGAAGGCGTCCTCCGTATCTGTCTTCGCAGTTTTCTTCATGATTGGCCCTCTCTTTGATCGGAGGCAGTTTCCTGTTGCAGCGGTAATGCCATGGTGAAGACCGTTCCCCCTTCCGGGGGACATTCAAAGTCGAGCTGGCCCTGATGCTTATGAACAATGATGTCATAGGAAATACTCAGTCCGAGACCCGTACCGATTCCGCGTTCCTTTGTCGTATAAAACGGGGTGAAGATTTCCTGCCTAACCGACTGCTCGATGCCCGGACCGTCATCGGTAATCGAGCAGTAGATCTGTGTGGTGTCAGCCCAGGTTTTTATTCCTATCTGTCCCTTGACGGTTCTTTTCTGTTGCCTGATGGCCTGCAGGCTGTTCATCAGGAGGTTCAGGACAACCTGGCCGATTTGAGACGGATTGCACGCCACCGCGGGGATTTTACCGAGGTCAGTCCGGATATCGGCGGTGTCGGCGCTCTCATGGTTGACGATCAACAGGGTGTCCTGAATTGTTTTATTGATGTTTGAGTTGATGTGTGTATCAGTCAGGTTCTTGAAGGAGAAGTTTCGCATGCTCCGGGTAATGCCGGTAATGCGTTCCACCCCGTGCCGTGTCGATGCAATTACTGCTGAAAGGTTTTCCATCAGGCCATCAATATCGATGGCTTCTTCCCGGGAACGGATTTCTCTGGTTATAGGGCTGCATGCATCTATGCTTTCCATACCCTCAAGCAACTGTCGGTAGAGGGTGACAAGGTTGGTAAGGTTGGGGAGGTCCTCATCGAGGTTTGCAATATTCAGGCGGATGAAATTAAGCGGATTATTGATTTCGTGGGTAAGACCTGATGCGAGGTTGCCGATCATCTCCATTTTCTTTGCATGCTCAAGCTGATGCCGCATCAGTTCCTGATGTTCAACAAAGAGTTTGTTTTCGATGATCTCCCAGGTCTGGTCAGCAAGGGCTGCTACCCAGAAGGCATCATCCTCGTCATAGTATCGCGATTTGTTGCCAACGCCGAGGATCGCCATGACCCTGTCGTTTCGGATGATTGGAACTACCATGTCCCGCAAAAGCTCTGCGTGGTCCTTCGGCAGACCTTTACGATTCGGGGCTGAGGGGTAATCGTTATGGGTGACGGTGCGCTTTTCACGGATGGCATCGGCCCATATTCCGGCATGGTCGAGCTGGTAATGCCCGTACATGTCTTTCATGCGGCATATGGATTCAATCGTCCTCGTTGACCAGGCCTGCATGGATATGGTTTCATGTTCCGCTTCGATGAAATGAAAAAAACCGATTCGACTTTCCGTCCACTCTTCAGCTTCGTCGATTGTTGCCTGAAGGATCTTCCTGACGGAAGCGTTCTTCATCATTTCCACCTGTTTTATCCGGAATGCCGAAAGCCGCTCAAAGTGCTTCAGCATGCGTTCCCGGCTTTTCTGGGTTTCGAGGTTCTGTCGGTCAAGCTCTCTCGAATGCAGGCTTATAGCGAGTGAAGTGATCAGGTCCTGAAGTACGGCATGCTGGATATGGTCTGAAATGTATCTGCTCGGAACCGATACTGTCAGCCATCCGTACGGTTGATCGTTAAAGCAGATCCCGATGCTCAGGTGTCCGAATCCCTCAAAGTCTTCCGACATTGGGCATGCACTGCATTTCAAGCGGGGTGAACGGATAACCTGCCCGTCTGCGGTGTTCATGGACCGTGACGCACACCTGGAGATCTTGCCCTCTTTAAGCATGGTGTCGAGGCGGGCGGTTTCATCGGTCGTCAACCCAGTATGAAAGAATCGGCCATCGGGAACCCGTGTACGGTCAACAAGGGCTATCCAGGCACTTTCGGCTCCGTGTTGTTCAACCAGTTCCCGGCATACGCTCGTCAGCAGGGTTTCGCCACATTGCTCTCTGGCGCGTTCCTGGCTACTGCTGAAGAGATCTTGGGTGAGGTTTCCCCGCGAAGCATCCTGGAGCTCTTCGGCGTGCGTGAGCGCAAGGGTGATGACTTCAAGAGCATCATACTGCTTGATGGTGAGCCGACGGGGCTTATCTGCGAGCATGGTCAGGTATGCATACCCTCCGCTTCTCAGCGAGACGGGAAAGCTCAATGTATGTTTAAAGCCTGTATGTTCAAGGATCCAGTGGTCCATGGCAGGCCCTTCGTGTTCCTGCGGCATCGTTATGCCCAAAAGCCCTTTGCTGACAGCATGGCCTGCAGCCAGGTACCGGGTTTTGCCATCTTCCCTGATCCTGATGTAGAGAGATGCCGGGCAGTCGCTCATCTCACATGCCCTGCGTGTAAGGCTGCGCATGTTTTCCGGGAATGAGGCGCAGAGCGACGAAATGGTTTCCTGAAGGAAAGCGTAGGAGCGCCTGCGGGGTGCTTCGGGGGGTGTGCAGATCATGAAACACTTTCGCTTATGGGTAACGAGGCCATGCCATCGATGCCGTTGCTGAAGGGGATTACGACTGTTATGGTCGTTCCGGCACCTTCATCGCTCTCGATGGCAATGGAGCCTTCATGGGCATCGACGATCTGCTTGGCAATAGAGAGTCCGAGGCCGTACCCGTTAGGGGTGAATCCGGATCGCTCGACGCGGTAGAACTGTTCAAAAACATGCGGCAGGTCGCGTGCAGGAATCCCGAGTCCTGAATCGATGACCTTGACGATGATGGAGGAACGGGAGGTATCTGCATCAGCGCGTAACTCAATCCAGCCTCCCATCGGTGTGTGTTTTACAGCATTGTCAATCAGGTTGAAAAATACCCTTTTGATGGCATCGGGATCCATGACGAGTGTCAGTGGGCCATCGGGTAACTTCTGGTTCAGGGTGACGCCGTTGCGGGTAGCCTGTTCGGCCATGGTGCCAGCGAGTTCCTCAAGGATGGCTATGAGATCTGCCGGTCTCTTTTTCAGTACGCCCGCACCGGCAGTGATGCGGGAAAGAGAGAGTACATCCTCTACGAGGGATGAGATTTTCAGGGTTTCGATGTTGAGAATGGATAGGAACTCCCTGAACTGTCCCGTGTCCAGCACGGCTTCATCCTGACGGAGGACACTGGTAAAGCCGAGAATGCTGAAGAGCGATGTGCGCAGTTCGTGAGAGAAATTCCCGATAAAGTCCTGCATCTGCCGCCGCTGTGTCTGCATTGCTTCCCGGTCGCGGTTCAGTCGGCTCTGATCGAACGCTACGATCAGGATGAATCGTTGGCCATCAAGGTCGACAGGGCTCATTTCAGTGTGGAGATCCATCTGGCTTCCGTCCGGCTTCCGGCAGCGCCAGTCTGCGGTTGCATCATTTCCGTTTTCAACATCCCTGAACAGCGCCAAAGCTTCAAGAGATGCATCGCCTCCATCCTGTCCGCAGTCGGAAAGAAGAGTGGTGATGTCGGTACCGATGAGTCTTTCACTGCCGGGTCCCTGAAACAGGTCTAGCGCCCGGGAATTGGCATCAATGACTATGCTGCCCTGCTGCAGCCACATCGGCGCCGGTGCGTGCTTGAACAGAATGGTGTCGGGTTTTGATTGGGTTTGTTGTGACATGGGGCTGTCGGTTTCGATTCGGGGCTAAAGCGGATCATTTTTGTGCGATATACGGCTGTAATATAACAGAATATCTCTCGTTTTTATGCGCGTTGCGGGTTAAACTTCAAAAAGGAAAAGACATCGCTCCAAGAGCGACTGCCAGTCAGGACGATCATGCTCGATGGACTGCAGGATCAACAAGACCGGTTCCTTGCCCGATGCGCCGAAGGTCAGTCTCCGGAGAGTGGTCTGAAGCCAGTATCGGAGGACGGAACTATGGCGGGATGAGCCGTCGGAAAACCAGAAGACGGCCTCTCTCTGTTGTCCTTTCCTGGTGAGAGAGAGCAGGGTTGCCGTTCCTCCGTCGACAACGAGTCGTCTGCTTTCTGTAATCTCCCACCCAGCTCCTTTGATGCAATAGAGCGGATCATGAACAGCATGCCGGTTCGCTGATCCATCGACGGCAATCAGGATGAACGCCCCGTTCCGGCACTGATAGAAACGTTTGAGAACGCGAGCCGTTCCGTAGAATGCGGTTTCTTCAGGGGAGAATGGAAGGGAACGGGATGCAAACAGCGATCCCTTTTGCCGCAGTGCAGCAAGCCGGTCACTACTGACCCCTGGCGTAAGCCATTCCGCCGCAGTTCCGAAGAGTACCGCCAGGGCCAGAAGCGCCCAGAGCATCGTGTTGTTGTGCCTGTCGTTCATCGCCGTTCCATCCTCCTGCTTCTAAGCACAGCGGCAAGCCAGCCCGCTGCGGTGAGGGCCAATAGGAGCCTTGCCGGAAGGATATGGCCGAAGAAGAGCCGGCTGCCGATCCAGCCGAAGGCGGGCATCCATGATATCGATGAGAGCAGCCACAGCAACTGATGCGGTGAGAATGGAATCCAGCTCGCAAGAGCCAGGGCCAGTCCGGCATGCTGGAGGATGTGAAGTGATCCGGCCTGGCCCAGAAGGGCAAGAAGGAGTGCCGCTGTCAGCATGGCTGTACCATACTGGCGCGATCCTGCACCTAACAGTGCCGAGGTCCCTGACATGAAGACCGGAAGACACCAGACGAGCAACGCTATCCATCCATACTGGTCGTATCCGGAGTGCTCCCATGCCGCAAGAAGGTCGCGTGCCTGCCATATGCACCAGAGCGTAATGGCAAGTCGCGGTGCGATGATCCAGTGGTCTCGCATTATGCTTGTGCGGTTTTATTATTCAGAAGGGTTCTCTGCAGGGTGAAGATAGCCCAGCATAGCCCGAACATTAGGATCAGTACGCCCCAGCCGCCCCATTCATGGAACAGGCCTGCCGCGAATTCGGGTGATACAGCAAGAGCTGCCAGAGCGATAGCTACGATGCGCACCGTGTTGGCAATCCATGAGATGACGACCAGCAGTGGAAGGTTGATCCAGTAAATCGGGTGGTGGCCGAGAATGATATAGGCGAGTGCCGAACCGGCAATCAGCATCGACTGCAGGGAATGCATCCCCGAGCAGGCGGCCGTCACCTCAACAGGCAGGCCCTGTATCAGCAGCCTGGTTCCGTCCTGGACCACATGGAACCCTGTAAGAGAGAAGAATTCTCCAGCTGCCCAGCTGCCAGAAAGCCTGAACCACCAGCCAACGGCCTGAGCGTCCAGCAGGAGCCATGGGAACGCCATCAGCGGCAGGATCAGCAGTTTTGCGATCCGCCGCCGGTCCGCGGGTTCGATACGGATTGAGAGCCAGCTCCAGAGCAGAACGGTCCAGCTGATGGCCAGAAGAAACATCCAGCCTGTTACGATGCCGATAATGAAAGCCCCTGTCGTGACGGCAAGGCCTCCTGTCGGCACACGGAACGCTCCGGGAAGGAATTTCCAGGGGCTTCCGAGCCAGAACATACAGGGTATGGCCAGAAGAATGGGGAGGGTGTCGGCCGGCTGCATCATCCATGATAGATCGTGTATCCAGATGAAGAGGGCCAGAATCAAGAGCGCAGCGATGATTGGGTAATCGCGAGCTGTCATTGCCGGTTCTCCTTCTCGGCTTTGTTGATGGCCGCGAGGTTGGCCTGAAGCTCCATTCTGTCTGGAAACTCTTTGATCAGCTCCATGGTCAGGATTTTGCAGGTATTCCAGTCTTTCTGGCGGTATGCGAGCATGGCCAGGTAGGCTTTGGCTTCGGCCGACCGGTCTGCCAGCGATGTATAGATGGCGCGGGCTTTTTCGGGTTCTCCTTCAGCAAGCGCGATGCGGGCCAGAATTTCTTTGCCTGCCGTACTGCTGAATAGTTCGGGTTGGCGCTGGAGTGCATTCCGGGCTTTGAGGGTCGCTTTTTGGTCCAGATAGGCAAGGCTCTGCAGCCATGCTGCGCGGTAGCCAATCGCAGATTTGCTCTTGGTCAGTGGCTCGAGCATTTCGATACTGGCAGCTCTCTCCTTGTTTGCGAGCAGGATCTCTCCGGTCAGCAGTGTCATTTCCTGTGTGGGCCGCTGGCTGCGGGCAAACGCCAGAGCTGCTTTCGCATCCCTGTTGAAGCGGAGAGACTGCGTCACTCCGTAAATGTACCAGTCGGGGATGCCTTCCGGTATGGCTCCCTTGCCCCGCAATTGCAGGGCGGCTTCCATCCAGCCGCCTGCCATGAAGACCGCAGCAAAAGCTTCATCGCTACGCAGGAGGCGGTCAAGCTTGGGGTCGGGTTTTTCCCTCATAGCGATCCGTTCCAACTGTTCGAACAGCTGGTGTCTCTGTTCGGTGTTGCGGCCACTTGCACCAAACGCATTTGCATCCATCGGCTGGGGTTTCTCGAGCCGGTAGGCAAGGACCCGTTCCAGTGCCTTCTCGAGATCGGGGTTCCAGGACGATCGTTTGAACGGGTGGACGAGAATGATGTCGTAGCATTTTTCTTCCTCTTTGTTCCGGAGAGCTTCCAGGATGCGCAGCCAGTAGGCTTCCTGGCGCCTTTCGAGCACCATCTGGCCTTTGGCAACTTCTTTTTCGAACAGGCCATCATCCCAGAATTGCCCCTCAGGAAGCTCTTGCAGGTAGATGACGAGTGGCGCAAGCTCTCCATATATGTCAGCAGGATCGGTTTTGCCAATCGATGCCGGTGTCGTCACCCTGCTCCAGAAAAGAGCCTTCAGCCTGATGAAATCGGCTGAGCGTTCATTGAGATCCCGTGCCCATGTCTGCACTGCAAGGCCGATCTGCCCGCGGCGGCGGTAGAATTCCGCGAGCTGATCCCGATAGAGTGGATTGTCCGGAAGGGCGAGGTGGGCTGCGACATATTCAACCCGGGCCATCTTTTCTTTACCCATCCGCTCCAGTATCTGTGCCCTGAAAGAACGGACATCAGGATTTTTCGGGGCTACGCTGTAGGCCTGCTCCAGATATTGCCAGGCTTGCTGCAGGTTCCCGCCTGCCGTTAGCAGAGCAAGCCTGTTGAGCCTTGCCGCATCAGCCTGACCTTCGAAAGATCTGGAGCGCAAGAGCTTCAGGGCTCCGGCCGTGTCTTGTTGAAGGATGAGGGCGTCGACATCGAGAGCAAACCAGAGTTCTGGCTGCTTTTCCTGCGATTCCCATGCTTTTCTGAATGTGACATAGCTTTTCATGTCCCCGGTTGCAAGCATCGCGCGGGCCACAATCATCGATCCCTTTTCGTGCTGCATGAACGCTTCGGGATAGCGATCGTACAGAGCGCTCAGGCGCCCAACATTTCCGAGTGCACTGAGGGCCTCTATTTCGAGGTGGAGCCATTCGCTGTTCCTGTCGGGAACGGAGCTGTCCCTCATCCGGATGATCTCGAATGCTTTTGCCGCCCTTTGGTCGTTGAGAAAGGTTTTTGCCTCTGTGTATGCAGTTTTGTCTCTTGATTCCTTGATGACTGCGCGTATGGCGGGAAGACCGAAATACACGCCGCCACCCGTCAAGAGGATGAGGGCCCCGATGATGATGAGCCGCACGGTCCGGTGCTGTTTCATGCCTGGGAGCATTTAGGGGCCACGATGCGCTGGCGGTTTCTGAGAAATGCCACCATGAGCAGGAAGCTGCCGAGAATGAGCAGGGTCGAGGGTTCAGGCGCGGCGGTCATGGCGGAGACATTCGCTGCTCCGATATCAACGGCGAAGAGCAGATCGTTGAAGTCCGCTCCTCCAATCCAGTCGCTGATGGTGTCCTCGAAACCGAGGAGAAGATAGGGGCTGTCACTTATGGCGTAGGCGACGGCATGCTCAATCATGTCGCTTGTGGAAACGGTATTGGTGCGGGTGAAGCCCAGATTGGTGGTCATGAAAAAATCGAGCTGTGAACCACCTTCCACATTACCCAGATCAATGAAATCCCCCGGCATCAGGCGGTTTCTGTCGAATGTACTGAAGCTCGTCTTGAAAATGGGTGCGACAGCTCCATCATTGGTGCTGTATCCCAATGTGTTGATATAATTGGAGGTCGTGCCTATATAATAGACCCTCACACCGGAGGTCGTTGTCAGACTGATACTCGAGGGGTCCAGACTGACGAGAGGAATGTCACCAATGCTTTCCCTCTCGTAAAGGTTTAGACCAAGATTGTCTTGCAATGTTTCCAGATAGGTCGCATTGAAGGGATCCGTATCAGTTGCTGTGAGTCCGGTTGCTGAAAGCGGGCCTGCAAGGAGTAGTCCCGCAAGGAGGAGGGTTGCGGGGAGTTTCTTGACTGCTTTTTTGTTCGGAACCGGTCCATCTGCTGCTATTGAGGGATGCATATTGGGGCGGAGTTAGTTGATTCGAGGGTATTGTTCTGGATCACTATGCGGAGAAAACCGGCGGCTATGCCGCAGATAGAGAACGACAAGCAGGAAGCTGGTGAGAAGAAGCATGGTCGAGGGTTCTGGCGCGGTTGTCAACGGCTGGATCGCAACGGCGAACAGCAGATCGTTGAAATCACCGTCACCTCCACCAAGAAGGTCTTCGAATCCGATCAGAAGGTATGGGCTGTCAGCTGGAGCCCATGATATGGCATGGGTCAAGCCGTCGGGACTTGTCGTTGCGTCTGTGGAAAAGGTCGTCGTGCCGCCGTTGGCGCCGTTGGCGATGAGGAAAAAGTCGAGTTGTGCGCCTGCTTCAAAGCTGCCCAGGTCGACGAAGTCTCCCGGTACGAGAGGAAAGTTCACATTGGCTGCGGCCTTTGTGAGATCGGTTGCGTTGTTGTATGATGGATTGACGGAGGCCTCGGGAAATATGAGGCTTCGATCGCCCGTCGTACTGGTGAATCCGAGAGTGTTGTCATATCCGGCCCCCTCTCCTACAAAATATATTCTCACATCAGAGTCTGTTGCAAGAGTGAGCAACGATGGGTCAATGCGGAGGCTCGTGGTATAGTTGTTTGTGTACTCGGGCAGGTTCGTGCTGACCCAGGGAACCAGCGTCTCTGAGTAGTATTCCATGAATGTCGTCGCATTCTCATCCGACCCTGACGCATAAACTGGCGAGGCGATGTCCAGCCCGAACGGCCGGGCGTCTGACTGAATGCTGGATTCTTCCGCTGCATTGGCGGCTCGTGGCCCAGCCATGGCCAAAATCAAGATCATGGCCATGGCTGCTATGATTGACCTTTTTGCTGTGCGGTCTGTTTTTGTTTCAGATGTGACAATGACTTGCTGCATCGTTGTTTGTATGTATAGTTCTCCGATCGTTATGCGCTAAACGGATTGATATAGGTGCCTCGCAATTGTTTTGCGAAATGAAAAAAGAATATCGGGTCGTTGACCAGGTAGCGCCGATACATCCGTTTCGGTTCCATCATCAGTCGATAGAGCCATTCCATGCCGATTTTTCGAATCATCATGGGCGCTCTCCTGACATTTCCGGCTTCAAAGTCGATTGTTGCCCCGAGTGCCATGAAAAGTTTGACATTTGGCATTCTATGTCTGTATTGCGCAAGCCAGATTTCCTGTTTTACCCCTCCGGCTCCCACCACAAGGACGGTTGCCCCTGAGTTGTTGATGAGATTGACGATTTCATCGCATTCTGTTTCATTTTTCTCGAATCCATAGGAGGGTGAGTGCGCTCCGATGACAATCTTCCTTCCGGCTTTCCTGTTGATGTTCTCCATAGCCTTTCGGCCTACACCTTCTGCTGCTCCAAGAAGGAAGATTTTGCATTCCAGATCATTTTTATGATGCATGTAGAATGAGCGAAGGAAGCTTGATCCTGGAATGGCTTCCGGCAGCGATTCCGGAAAAAGCTTCGAAAGGAAGTAAATGATCCGGCTGTCGCAGATGACCCATTCTGCTGATTGATACGCGTCGTAAAATTCCCTGTTTTTCTGGAGGTGGAAAAGGTGGTCTATATTCGGGGTGACCAGCATGCCGCGTTCAAGTTTGCAAAGCAGTTCTGGTTCGGTAATGCTTTTGATGTCGATATTAAGTATCGATATCGCTTTTTTTTGGATGAGTGTATGTTCCTGTGGCATGGCTATGGGGGTTGTTGTGTACTACTTGCCTATTCATCCGCATGCAAATCCCGTGCCCGATGGTGTGTACTGCCAGAACCCGCACTCTTAAAGGCTTTCGGGTCGTTTGGTTTCTTGCTGCGAACCGGTATTGAGAGGATCTGCTGTCATGCACTTTCAAAATGAGAGCAATAAGGGATCCTGCCGGGAGCATCAGGATGTGCGGGGAGCTTGATACACCATGTATTCGTGATGCTCAATTCTTTGGCAGGGGTTTCTTTCCCAGAAGTGTTGTTCTGAGCAGGTCATGTTTGTTTGCCAGGGTTTCTGTCAGTATGGGGCCGGTAATTCCTGCAGCTGTTCCTGCAAGAAAAAGGAATGTGATATCTGAAACTCCGATATGCATAAGCCCTATTCTTGCTGCTGCAGTAAAGAATACATGAAAGAGGTAGATGGAGTAAGAGTAATAGCCGATGCTGGCAAGCCATTCCGAGCGGCTTTGCGTAAGCAGGAGCGCGATACATGCAACCGTGCCAACGAAAAGAGCCGGAAATGAACGGCGGTCATCGATATACTGCTGGCTGTACAGTATCAGGAAGAGTACGGTCACGATGATGATGATGAACCCTGTTATTTGAGAGTATTTGAATTTCAGGGGGAATCGGGTGCAATAAAGACCGGCAAGGAAATAGGGCAGGAGGTAGAAGACCCCGGCAAGGGAAAACCATATTGTTCCGATGTTGGACAGAAAAGCTGTGACCGATCCCAGGTAGGCCAGCGCAAAGCCCCGTCTGGTGGCGAGCACTTTGAAGTGTTCGAGCGCGAGAATGATCAGGAAAATGATAAAGAGCGATTCAATGAACCAGTAATGGGCAACTGGTTTGATATGCAGGTATTTCCAATCTGCGACATGGTTGTTTGTGCCGGGAGTGACGGCTTGAAGAATGGCAAATCCGGTTCCGACGAACAGCATCGGAATGATCAGTCGCTGGATCTTTCCCTTCATAAAAGCGTTCCAGTTTCCGGCGAATGGGCGCCAGCCATAGACGAGACCAGAAAGAAATGTAAATAAGGGCATTCGGATATGGGCGAACATTTCATTCGTATCTTTCAGGAGTCCCTCACTCAGCCTGAGTCCGCTTTCCGGTGATATGCCGATAACATGGTAGGCAACGAGCATGATGCATGCGATGCCTCTGAGCGTATCGATCGGAATATTGCGCGTGCTGGTTTTTTCTGTCATAACTGATTTCGTTCGTGCGGCAAAAGATTTCACTGGCCGAGTATGGTCTGTGGGATCCTTTTTTTCTCGAGCTTTTTATTGTATTGGGGGCGCTGATAGTATGGAAAAAGGAGCGGCTCTCTGTTTTACTCTCGAAAATTTCATGATCATGAGCTCTGCAGGGTTCTGTTGTGTCGTGTGAGCATTGCTGCAGGGGAGCCTTGTGAGGTTATTTTCCCCTCTTCGAGGCGATAGATTCGGTCACAGTGCTCGACGGTGGTTAACCGATGGGCGACGATGATGATCGTCTTGCTGCCGTGCAGCGCTGTTACCGCCTCCATGACGGCAGTTTCGGATTCCATGTCGAGTGCACTGGTGGCTTCGTCAAGAACAAGGACTTCCGGGTTGTGGTAGAGTGCCCGGGCGATGCCGATTCGTTGTTTTTGTCCGCCGGAAAGCCTGATGCCTCGTTCCCCGACGAAGGTTGCAAGGCCGTCAGGTAGTCCTTTGACAAAAGCAGCGAGATTGGCTGCTTCGACGGCGTACAAAACTTTATCCCTGTCAATCTGCTCGTCGGACAGACCGAAAGCGATATTGTGTTCCAGGTCATCATCAGTCAGGTAGATTGATTGCGGAACATAGCCGATTATGTTTTGCCAGCCCCGCATATTAGTTCTGATGTCGTTTCCATCGATGCTTATCGTTCCGTGATTCGGGGCCAGCAGTCCGAGCAATAGGTCGATGAGCGTACTTTTTCCTGAGCCGCTTGGCCCGATGAATCCGACTGACTCTCCTTTCTGTATCGTCAGCGTGATATCTTCGATGGTTTGCCTGTTGGCCTGCGGGTAGGCATAAGTGATGTTTTCGAGATGAAGCGACGATTTGAAGCGTATTGCACCTGTTTTTTCCTGTGGTTCTTCATGGAAGGGAAGCGAAAAATCTCTACCGATGATATCGACGACAGGCAGACAGTACTGAAGCGATTGCAGCGCATTGAGGATACGGTTGACGGAGGGCATCATCCTGAATGTTGCCACGGCAAAGAATCCAAGGTTCGGAACGATAGAGTCCATATCCTTGCCTTGCATCATCATGGTGAGCACAAGGACGATCAGGCCAGTTACTGAAAGCAATTCCAGCCAGAGACGGGGGACTTGCTGAACGGTCGTATTTTTTCTCCTTACTTTTGTACTGGATGTGTTGTGATATCCATAGCGGGACAGGAAGTAGTCTTCCTTTCCAAGGATCTTGACATCCTTGATTCCGCCAAGTCCCTGCTGAAGATGTTGCATGCGGAGCCCCTCATGATGCTGGCGGTCGTTTCCCCATTTGGCGACATTTTGCCGGGTCAGCATGACAAAAGAAATGCTTGTCAACCCAAGTACGAGGAGGATGTTCAGGGTCCCTAGTGGCTCAACGATGAGTAGAAGAGAGAAAATGCACAGCAATGTCAGGATTTCTACGCTCAATTGCAGGATAGGGGTTAGTACATTTGTTGCGAGTACCTCGACTTCCGTGGTTACGTTTCTTATCAACTGGGCGGAATTGCGTTCTAAATGAAAGGTATATGGCTGATGCAGATAGATTTTGAGGAGCTGTTGTGAAAGCCTTTCACCTATCGAGTAGATGAAATGGTTCTGTCTCCATGTCATAAAGAGCAGAAAGAGGGCTTTTATGAGATAGATGCTGAACAGCAGGCCGAGCCCGCCAAAAACCAGGCTGGTCTGGTCTGGGTTGCCGAAGAAGTCGATGAGCGGTTTGGCAGCAGGGTGTTTCCCGGCAAAATCTTTTTCAGTAAAGAGTGCAAGCGCAGGTATTACCAGGCCGACTCCCAATGTTTCAAGGAGGACGGCAATCACCATCATTGAAAGTATCCCAAGACTGTTTCTGCGCTCCCTCTCTGACAGAATGGTGCGGATGTCCTTGAGATATTTGAGATTGGGGACTCGTATCTTCATTATCGTTGTTTTCCTGTCTTTGATTCCATTGTTCAGGCTTCCCTGTTACCGGCATCCCTCAGTGGTCAGTTGCATTTACCTGATCTTTCCACAGCATCGGATAACATTGTTCCAAAAGTTCCGCACGATGATTGGCAACTTTTTTCCATATAAAGCGCTCCGCGCGTTCTCGAGCATGTTGTCCGATGTCGATTCTCGCCTGCCTGTTCAAGGCCATTGATGTCAGAGCTTCAGCCCATGCATCAATATCCATGTCAGGAAGGACTATGCCGTTGATGTCCGTTTCCACTATTGCTCCTGCGCCCATTTCTGAAACCAGGCAGGGAATTCCATGAGCCATGGCTTCATAGGTGACCATTGGCCCACCTTCCTCAAGGCTAGGAAAGACGAAGACATCCGCACTGCGGTAGATCATTCCCATGTCGTGGGTATAGCTGATGTGGCGGACATTGGGGTACGATTCAAGTGGCGGGAGGTGTTCTTGTATTTCCGGCGCAATGTTGCCACATAATACCAGATCAGCATCGAGCTTCGCTCTTTTCCATGCTTCGAGCAGGAGCGGGATGCCTTTTCGCAGGCAGATGCTGCCGACAAACAGGAACACCGGGCGTTCTGCATGTTTTTTTTCGTCATTTCTTCCCGGAAATCGTTCTGGAGCCCAGCCATAGCTTGTTGAGAGGAGCTTGGTTTCCTCTACGCCGTTTTCCAGCATGCTTTTCCGGACCATTGGGCTCGGGCAGAAGACTGCATCGGCTATTTCCAGCTTTTTTGCCTCAATCAAGGCTGCCTTTTCATCAGTGTTGATCCTGTAGGGGATGTTCCATGTATCTGCGGCCGCTTCAAGTATTCTCCATGAGCTTTTCCTATGGCAGTTGATCCTTTCGATGACAATGCGGCTTCCTTGCTTATGAAAGGCTTCAAAAATCTCCAGAGACAGGCCGGCCCATAGATAGACAATATCTGCATCCTTTTCATGTTTATAGAAAAGCTGTTCGGCCATGGTTCGAGCTTGGATGTTGGTCCCGAATTTATAGGTCAGTTTCTGGCGGAGGCCCTTCATGGCTGTTCTGAGCCACGGGTATTCGAGCCCTTTTACTGCTCCGGGTAGAGTGAGTTGGACAGCCCTGCCGCTTTCATGCCAATGGCGGCAGAGAGAAAGCGCAACATGGCTGTTGCCGATATTGGAAGCTTCATAGCCGAAAAGAACCGGCAGATAGTTCATGGCAGTCTCCTTTTCAATGCATTTTTTAGCTGACGCACTCCGTCTGTCAGGGGGGCAAGCAATGGCCATCGATCCCAGATGGGAAGTGCGTGAAGGTCTGTTCGTGAGCTGCGTTGGGAGGCGAGGCTCGGATAGATGATATATGTCGGGATGTCAGGATTCTGCATCCTGAATGTCGAAATGGCGCCGTCGTAATGCATAGGGCCCCCGTCGGGATGGCCCGCAGGTCTTTTCAGCAACTGCTCAAGGAAATGGAGGAATCGTTCAAGATACGGCCCATTCACCGCGTAGAAATGTGCCAGCATAATCGGTTCGGTAAGCAGTTCGATTCCGGGGGAGTTCCTCTCACCCGCCGGAAGATCGTGGCCAAAGTAGATGAACCCCCACTTTTTTCCTTCGAGCTGCTCCATAACGGCATTCCCTATCTGGTTTATCTCCCGGATAAATGAGATGTCATCTTCGAGTACAAGGATATTGGCGCAGTTGTTTTCTTTTGCCTGCCGCAGTACTTCCATGTGGCTTGTATAGCAGCCTCTCACGCCAACTGAAGGAAAGCCTCCAGCCGTTTCTGGGCGGATGGCCGGGAAAAACGATATCATTTTATCATTTGGGTCCCAGCCCGCCCTGCTGAATTCGTTCAGTGTATCTCGTTTCCTGTCCGTTCGGTCTGGAAGGTTGATCACGGAGATCCTGTCAAAATGATCCGGAAAGTTCATGGCCATGCCTGTCTTGTTCTATTGTTATGCTCCGATGAGGAATCGGGATGTGGAGCCTAGTACTTTTTTTGCTGCTATGCAGCAGAATAGCGTTGCAAATATTTTGATGAAGAGGTAGAGAATCGAGCCCATGATTAGCGTATACGATGATGCGCTGATAAGGGGAAGGGAATAGATGGTTTCTGGAGGAAGTATTTTCCATACAAGGTACATGGAGACCGTGATGTGGGTAAAGAAGATTGCGAAGCTGTATCTGGCGAAAAGGTCCAGAGCTTTTATGCTTTTTTGCTCTAGTGAAGCCAAAAACGGCAGCACTATGAACATGATGCTCGACTTGTGGATGTAGTGTATGGATTCGGAGAGGCTTGTTGGGCCGAAGCTAATAGAATTTCCATGTAGGTACATTAGGGCGATGGTACAGGCAAGCGCCAGGAGCGCCAGAAGGGGCTGATGCTTTTTTGCAAGATCGATCACTCTGTCATGGTTTCTTGCTACATATATACCCTGGAGGTAAACGGGAAGGAGGTATATGAATTGAAATGCAGAGATTTCAGTGCCGGTTCGTGTTCCGAGCAGGGGGAGAATGCTTGCGGCAAGCGTAATTCTGTTGAATGCCGGGTCAGGGATTCTCAGGATCAATGGACTGAGCAGAAATACGACGGCGATGAAGGGTATGTACCAGTACTGTATCTGTGCCTTGCCATAGGTCAGCATTGAGAGGTAGGTGCCGGCAAGAGACGGCAGATCTTCAGTTGATTGAGGGATTTTCGAACTTTCCCACAGAAACCATAGTGTGCTCATGATGAGGTAGGGCACTATGACATTGGCTATTTTTTTCCCGTAGTAGCCGAGCGGATTCTTTGTTGCTGATAGGTATTCGACGAGAAAGCCGGAAACAAAGATGAAGTAGATGGTACTGTCATGAAAGAAGACCTGCTGCAGGAGTCTGATCATATCGGCAGCATGGGTATAAGCCGCACCTTCTCCGGTTGGCCCGTTCCAGATATGGACAATCATGACATTGATGATTGCAAAACCACGGAAATAATGGATGTGTCGAAGAAATTTTCTCTTGTTTGCCATGAGGCTTGGGGGCTGTTTATGGGTTCCTTGACGGGTTAACGGATTTTGAAGGCCTGCTGTAGCCGATGCTGTCCCTTGAGAAGCAGATCTTTAATCACCCATCGACTCCATGAGTCGTTATAGACGCCACCCCCGGTGCCCGACTCGGCGGAATATCTTGGATAGTGATGCAGGCCTGAGTAGCGGTATCCATCAACGATGGCCATGTGAACAGCGCTTGCCAGGGCCGTTTCGAAATAGAAGCAATCCTGGTCATTGAGTCGTGAACGGTATCCGATGAGGAAGTTCCTGAAAAAATCACGCTTGGCCCCGAAGAAGCGGGAGTCGGCATCGGCGAGGGTTGGCAGGAGATTTACCATGAGCTCTGCCGCATCAGGCTTTTCATTGACGAATTCCACAAACGAGCGGATGTTCAGGACTTTGTATCGACCTGTTGCCTTGAAGATGAAATCCGCCTGATCAAAGAGCGATGAAGAACGGATGGCTTCTTCGATTATCAGCATTTCGCCGTATCCCTTGCCTTTCTTTTTGTCGTAATCGTTGCCATTGAAGGTTACGATCTCAAGCGTTTTTTCGTTGATTTCTTTTCTGAACTCGCTTGAGATGTCGTTACCGGAATTTTCAATAAAAAGCACAGGAACACTTGCTGAATTCAGGTAAAACCGAATGGCATCGATGTACTGGACTTTTCTTTTTGCCGTATCGGTCAAGATGGTCATATGCATCCCGCCGGGATCGATGCAGCCGGTCATGAAGATGATGCTTTTTTTTATCCCGTTAGTCATTGAGGTGTAGGTCTAGTTATTGTGCAGAGTTTCTCTGGTGGTTCGAACCCAACCTTTTCCCTGTTTTCCGATGATCATTTTCAGGTAGATCGGGATTTTCCAGAGTATGTAGATCGGTGCCGCAAGAAGTGAAACCCATGTCGAGAATGGGGCTTTTCTCTGGATTTGGGCCGATAGCAGATAGAATATGACGATGAGCCAGTATGCCGCTCCTGTCCAGATCCAGAGGCCGCCAAGCAGGATTGCCGCCAGAGTTCCTGGAATGAAGAGCAGAACAAGGAGTCCGAGGGGCGGAATTGCAAGATCTGCCCATGCATGGAGAAACTTCGGGTTGCCGGTCTTCGTAAAGAGACGCAGGAGCGGCATGCTCATGCTTTTGACCAGGCCAAACCGTCCGCCTTCCCAACGGGTTCTCTGGCTGCTTGCGTGGCTGCCCTTGGTCACCATTTCGCTGGTCACAATAGCGTCCGGGTTATAGTACACTGCAGTGCCGTCCTGGAGAAGACGAAGTGTGAATTCCAGATCCTCGACGATGGAATGGCATGGCCAACCGTACCGTTCAAGTACCGGGGTTCTGAATGCCATGCCGTTGCCTTTCAGTGCCGCTGATCCGCTGAGTATGAAGGATCCTGCCAGACGCAGGTGGTTGAAGACATTGAATGCCGCATCTACAAGAGCTGGTCGCCATCCTGCTGACGGATTGTTGACCCCGTTGTATCCTTGGACGACACTGACAGCGGGAATGCTGAGTGAAGCACTGATTTCTCGGAGGTAGTTGACGTCTGGAGTGACATCTGCATCAATGATGGTGATGGCATCTGTTGTCCTGTATCGACTGCTATGATTCCTCAGGAACCAGTCGAGGGCCTGTCCTTTCCCTCGGTTGTCTGTGTCCGAGCGTTCAAACACGGTGGCTCCTGCGTTGCGGGCATGATCAGCCGTGTCATCGTCGCAGTTGTCGGCAATGACGAAGATTTCGAACCTGTTTGCAGGGTAGTCGCACCGGAGGACGTTCTCTATGGTTTCTCGGACGGCAATGCCTTCATTATGCGCAGGGATCAGAACACCTATGTTGAGAAACCGATTGGTTGCGGGCGCTGCCTTCCTGAAAAAGAACGATGCAATCGTTGTGATCAGCAGATAGAGAGAGGGTACAGCTGTTATGATGATCAGCGCAACAAGAAGAATGGATGGGATTGTCATGTCTGTGCAACGGCCTGTTTGAACAGGTCGACCATTTTATTGTTGTTGATGTGTTGGTTGTATCGGCGTTCGACGCTCTTCCGTCCTTCACGGCCCAATCGTTTCCGCATTTCAGGATCTTCAATCAGGGTGCGGATCTTTCTGGCAAGGTCTTCGGTATCTGCGGGGGTTGCAAGCAGTCCGTTATGGCCATGTTCGATAAGTTCGGGAATACCGGTGATTCGGGTGGAGATGACCGGAATCTCCTTGGCCATGGCCTCCATCAGGACGACGGGAACACCTTCGGCGAAACTGGCAAGGATAAACATGTCAGCCATGTCGTACCATTCCCGCACCTTGTCCTGGCCTTGGACACCAGTGAATGTGACTGCGCCTTCAAGCCCATGTTCACGGCTGAACTGTTCCAGTGATGTCCTGTCAGGGCCGTCTCCGATAAGCGTGAGATGGAAGCGCACCCCCTCATTTTTCAGTAGTGCGCAGGCATTCAGCAGGATGTGCTGGCCTTTTGCCGGTACTAGCCTGCCTACGCAGAGCAACTGTGGCACCTCGTTATCGGGCTCGGGGCGCGGCAACCAGGTGTCAGGATCAACCCCGCACCGGACGATATGGTGTTTTCCCCACATCGACGAGGGGCTGATGCGCATGATCTGGCTCCGGCAGTAATGGCTGATGCAGCGGACGAAGCTGGCATGGCGGACCTTCTCATCGAGCATGGCTGAATCGATCTGATAGAAGATGTCGGGGCCGTGGACGGAGATGCTGTAGGAAATGCCGCCGTAGGTTTTCATCAGCATGGCAACAATGGCGGTCGGGTTTCCGAAATGCTCGTGGACATGAGTGATGCTTAGTCCGTGCAGCCATTCAAGAAGAATGCCTGCTTCGATGAAGTATGCTGCGGCCTTGATTGGCTTGCAGGGGCCGGTGAATGCCGGCTTCAGTGCAGCGGCGGCCATACGCATGTAGCCTGCCGGGTTTCTGGTCAGGCTTTTTGCATGAGCCTTGAATATTGCGGGGAGGGGCTCGGTTATCACGGCAAAGGTGCGCTTGGCCTCATCCTGTTCGCTCGCGGTCATCAACCCTAGGTTTTTCGTCCTGCGGATGGTGGCGGTATGTACCAGAATGCCTGCCCGGCGGAGCGATTCGATTTCGCGGAAAATGAAAGTGTGCGAAACGGCGGGATATTCACTACAGAGGTAGGCTATGGTTGTGGCGTTGTTCATGGCGTCTGGACTGAAATTTCTGATGCTATCCTTGCCGGCCGGTTCCGAAGAGGTTGATTAAATATGCTTCCTATGTGGTAGCGGAGTACTCCTGCCAGCTGCGGGAGTACGACAAGAGAGCAGTGCCAGGCATATGATCTGGCTTCCTTGCGCGCGAGCTGCTGTTCACGCATGAACTGGCCCACCTTGAAAATCCGGGGGTTGAGGAGCAGGGCGGTGCCCAGCGCGGCTAACGCGAGTGCTGTGATGCTGGCTGCTGGAGCCCCGACTGCCATGAGGGGTATCGCAAGAAGTAGGCTGAAGGAAAACCCTCCACCCTTGATAATGATCTTTCGGTATTCGTACTGCCAGAAACGACTTCCAGCGGAGCGTTCCAGCTTTCTTACGGCAGCAAAGGCATAGCCGGTGCGGAAAGATCGCCGGAGGTACTGTTTGAAGCGTGTCATTGCCAGATCATGCTGCGCCATCGGCACCCCGGCCTGAATGACCTTCCAGCCAGCTCTGATGATTCGTCTGCTGAGTTCCGGGTCTTCTCCTCCGACCATCTCCTCATCATAGCCGCCGGTCATTTCAAGGGCTTCACGCTTTACAATCACATTACCCCCGAATGATTCGCATTCTCCTTTCAGGCCGTTCCATTCCAGATTTCCGATCCAGTTATAGAAAGACCTCTCAGGGTACAGTTCGCTAAGCAGCCCCTGAACGGCTCCGATCTTCTCAGGTCTTATTGCTTTGATTGCGCTTGAGAACCAGCCGGGATCAAGTATGGTATCAGAATCGAGAAACTGGATCAGGGGAGATGACCCGGTTTTCCAGCCAGCGTTTCTGCCGAGTCCAGGGGTTGGATGCACTGGCCTGAGCGCAATGGTGATAACCCCTTCATACTGTTTGGCTATGGTAATGCTTGCATCTGAAGATCCCCCGTCGACATAGTAGATATGCAGTCTTTTTGTGGGGTAATCTGCTGCCTGGATAGATTCGATGCAGCGGCCCACCGTTTTTTCACTATTGATCCCGATGAGTACACAGTCGATGTGAGGCAAAGCATTTTCAATCGCTTGTGTCTTGTCGCTCAAATGGGTCATGGCCGGAGGTTCCTTGTGCATTACTTTTTTTGTCCCGAAAGCATCGTTATTGCTTGACTGATCTTGTTTCCTAACGATTTCTGTGAGAGGCAGGTCAGAAGGCATAGCTTGTCGCATTGAAGCGTGGCTTTTCGGATTTTTTGTGCCTCCGCTCCCCGCCAAATTTCTTTTGCCGAGTGCCCGGATACATTACCGATGGAGGGGAAGTGGAAACATAGCCTGACATCACCGTCTGGGCGAATGAAGTACTCGTGGAGGCCGATTCGGCAGGGCAGGTTTTCGGTGGATGCTTTTTCCTCCCGAAAACTGGCGGTCATCAATCCGAGTATTTCCTCGCTGTTCATGATAGGAGCGCCTTCCCGTTTCATGACGATCAGGCGTTGCATGACATTCTCGAGGTTTGGCCACTCTTCCTTTTCGATCCACAGTTCATTATTGGTCTCTTCCGTCCACCTCCCGAGCGGCTGGAAGTTTACTGCTGATGCGCCGAGTTGTTCAGCAAAATGTACAAGCTCGGGCAGGTGCCTGTAATTGAGCGACATGACGGTCGGCTTGATGATGATGGGAAAGCTGATTGCCTGGCGGTTCTGCTCTTCCTTCAGGCGTGCTATCCCCCTGCATATTTTTTCGTGCAGTCCTTCGCGTCCCCTGATATAGTCGTGCGTGTCTGCCTTATGGGAGTCGAGTGAAATGTTGATATTGAATGGCCTTGCGGCAACCAGTTCGGCCGCGTGTCTTTCAAGCAGCATTCCGTTGGTAGTCATACCGGCGTATATGCTGTTTGATGAACAAAAATTCAGCAGCTCAATGAAGCCTTTCTTGATAAGAGGTTCCCCTCCGCTGAAATTTATTGCATAGGAACCAGTGAAGTCTCTGATGCTCAGCAGTGTCTTTTTCCACTCATCTATCCCCATCTCGTCAGTGTATTTGTCAAGGCGCCAGTGGTCGCAGTGACGGCAAAGGCAGTTGCACCTTTCATTGAGAAGGGCATGGAATGTGACTGGCCGGGTGAAATCGATATCGGCGAGAATATAGGCCGATTCGGCTATGGTGTTCCGTCCGTGCTTCAATCCGAGAGCGAGCAGTTCTGTGAGATGCATGGGGCGCAGTTTTTTGCTGGATGAATCGTACTCTGACTCACACATGCAAAACATGTGCCAAAACCATGCGAATCGTTATGCCGTTCATTTATAAAGGCTTACGGGATCTGCTGGATGCGGCGGTGAGGCCGTGCTGGCATCTGGAGAGGTGTGGACTGCTAGGGGGCTCTCTAATTGAGAGCTATAGGTACTTGCGGTGTCTATGCGATGTGGTTCCGGGATTATTTTTCGTAATGATGTTTCAATCGAACCATGATGCCAGTGATCATGCCAACCGTAATCCCCAGGTTATTGTAAAAAGCATCCATCATCTTGAAGCCGTATCCGGTTGTCGAACCATGCATCGTTTCAAACAGAAGGCCCAATGGGGCAATGGCTAATGCGACGAGAAACGCCGTCAGGCGTTTTTTCAGGGCAATGAGGGGAACTGCCGCCAGGATGGCATAGATCCCGAGATGAAAAACGATATCCAGTCCGAACACCCTTGAGGAGTCTGTTCCCGGAGAAAAGCTTGCCGTAAGGAGCAGAATGAATGCGGCCAGCCAGGCTGTTTTTAGTTTATTCTTGGTTGACATGGGAGTCAGTTGATGAATTTTGATTGCGAATTTCCAGGATCAGAAAGGAATCTGCTTGTTAGTGTGTCGAATTCTCTGAACAGGTCGAGTTCTGTTTCTTCGCTCGATTCAAGGCTTAAGTCCGTTTTGTTGAGCAGTAAGCCATGAAGCCCCCCTGCAAAGACGAGATAAATAGGGTTGACCATCGCATTCAGAAGGTTGTCTACCATTGTGAACGCGATGAAAACAGCCATTGCTGCCGGCGCCGCATATGCAGGCGATTCCCATTGAACGGGCTTTTTCCTGCTGATGAAAAATATGGTTGGCAGCTGTACAGCAAAAAGCAGCCATAACAATCCATAGCTCCCCTGATTTCCGAGTGTTATGACCCAAAGGCCATCTGTAGTGGAAAGATCTTTTCCTCTATCAGTAAAGACCCTTGCTCGACCGTAGCCTCCCCAGCCAAAAAAACTGCCCTGAAGCGCTTTATCAATGAGGATCGTTTCGTTGTCAAAGCGAAATTGCAGTGACTGTGCTCTGGCCGGGCTGATTTTCTCTGCGATGTAATTGGTGAGATTTGTTCCATCCCAAGATCCAGTAGATCTTGAAAAGATATAGATATATGGCGTCACGAGCAAGACTATGACGAGAACGGCGTTTTTCCATTTGATGCCAATGTATAGGATCAGCAGGCTCATCGCGAAATAAAATATGGCTCCCATTGATTGGTACATTAAAAAGGTACCAATCAGGAGGGCCAGCAGTAAGGATGACGGAAGAAAAAAGATTTTCTTTGGAAGGACTTTCGTGATGTAAAGCCACATTCCAAGGAGTGAAGCAAGCATCATCCACATAGAGGTCATCAAGCCATGGTTCATGTAGACCATGGGGCGATATCCTCCATCTTCCCTGAGTGTCTGGAGAAAGTCATGCTGATGAAATCCGTATGTGAGTCGGTGAAGCTGCGGGCTCATGATGAGTTCGAACCAGCTGAAAGGGATATAGATGATCCCGCCGATGAAAATGGTTATTGCAAGGGTCTTGAGAATATCGCTTTCGTTAAAATAGACCCGGCCAAAAAAGTACGGGATCCCCCATTTAATTGTGGTGTAGAGTGTTGAGGCCAAGCCATCATATATTCCCAGCCCGTTGGCGAGTGAAGAGAAAAAAGGGGTCGTACACCATAATATTATGGGGATATCTATGCTGCGGAATCGGTAGCTGAGCAGTTTTTCTTTGTCAAAGAGCCATGTTGCGGCAAGCAGGCTGTATCCAATTACTGTTGATTTGGTGTTTTTCAGCATGAAGATATCATACTCCGCGCACGGCAGAAACATCCAGCCTGCGACATAGGCAATGACCGGTACAAGTCGTTTATCCAGCTTCTTGTACAGCAGAATGACAACGCCAGGCCAGAGGAAAAAGGCTAAGGGCACCAGAATGTTAGCTCCGGGATTACCCATGCTTCCGTATGTTTGTAATGATGCGTTCTAGCACGGCCTGCCAAGAGCATGCCGGGTCGAAAAATGGTTCCATGCCCCTCTGAGTTCCATTTTGTTTTTCTGCATAAAATGCGCTGTCGTAAGCCAGTCGTTCAATGGCCTGACGGTACCCTTCAGTTTCATCAGGCGGGACAAGAATGATTCCGCTGTTGAGCTCTTCAAGGTGGGGGTAGGCGCATACAATGGATGTGATGACCGGTCTTCCTGAAAGCAGCCCCTCCACAAGTGCTTTGTTGTACCCTTCTTCGAATGTTGTTCTTGTCGGCACGATGAATGCATGGCTATTGTTGATATGCTCAAGCATTTCGTCCTGGCGGCAGAAGCCATGGATTCGGAATGTTTCCTCTATCCCATACGCTGATGCTGCCATGCGCAGCCCGGTTTCTTCTGATCCTCCACCACAAAGATTGATGACGATGTCCGTGTGTCCTTTTTCTCTGAGGTCCCTGGCGATCTGAAGCAGGTCAAAAATGCCTTTATCGGTTTCCATCCGCCCTACGAACAGAATATTGAAGGGTTTATTATGATGTATTGGCGGGTTGATACACTCAAAATACTTTCGTCGATAGAGCTGATAGAAGCGATGGACCGGTGAGGCCATGGCGTAAGTCATCCCCTCAATCTGTTCGGTTACGCTTGGTGAAACGGACATGATGGCCGATGCTTTTCTGATGAAAAACATAGCATTCATGAACTGTATCAGCTTCTGAGATGCAGAGAGAGGCCGAAAACGAGACTTGAGGTTGCAGTGCAGCGTGGGGATCAGCTTCATCCTTGAGGGTATTGCCCATAGAAGCGGGAAAAAATATCCTGTAGCCTCACTGAGGATCAGGAAGTCTGCACCCTGCTTTTTAGCAAAATCAGCAACCCTTAGAACATAGCTGACCTGTTCCTTATGAAACGCAATGGCATTATCCTGCGGATTTTTAGGGAGGTTTTCGACATGGAACCGGTCCGTGACGATACGGTCTTTTCTGGGGCATGAAGAAATGGCGATACCCCTCGCATTGAGCGAACGGCATGCATCAAAGAACATTGCGCTATAGGTTGTCGAAACCTGATGAGGGTCGTCGTTTCCTTTCTGCCAGTAGGAAAATGTTTTAACGATATCACCCGGTCCGGCAGCGTAAGCTATGCATAACCGTGTCGAATGTTTCTCTTTCATTTTCCGCAATTGATCATACGGTTTCTTTTTCACGGATTCCCCTTGATTCTTGCCGGTACGCCGACTGCGGTCGTGTTTGCCGGTACATTTTTGAGTACCACCGCATTGGCTCCTATTAGTGCATGGGCCCCAATGTGTACTTCTCCCAAGATCTTGGCGCCAGCACCTATATCAACATGGCCTTCAATGATTGGAGTCCCTTTTCCCGTAGTGCCGATAGTGACCTGATGCATGATCAGGCAGTTGGGACCGATTATTGCCGCAGGATGGATCACGATGCCGTTTGGGTGAGGGATCAGGAGACCTCCTCCGAGGTTGGCATTGATTGGGATGTCCGCTCCACAAACCGCGCTCCAGAATCGGTGTTGTAGTACGGTGATTTTTGAAAGCAACTTACCTGTAGGGCCTTTTGTTCTTAAAGACTGATAGCGCCGTATTGATGCCAGAAGGTATTTGCCCGGTTCGTATTTGCCCGGGATGGCCTGTTCTCTGCTCAAGTCTGGCTCTGTTGCTGAAATCACCTGCCGGCTTGTCTTCATACTAATCTTTTGTTTTCTGGAGTTTCTGTGTGAACTGCAGTAGCTTGTCAATCATGCGGATCCCGACCGGCGAACGCCGTATGCCGTCAATCATCTTTTCTGGAACCACTTTGCTTATGAGGGCGGGGGGGTTGTCGAACATTTCGGCAATAGTCAGAGTTTTGCGGATCCCCCCGAAATTCAGGATGGGCGCGATGCTCGGTACTCCAAGCAGAACCAGCAAAGCTGCAGCTTTTCTCAGATCCCTGAATTTAGAGCTATCGCCGAGTGAGATCAGTGTTACGATATCGGCATGCATGGCGAACTGCTCAGCCAGGTGGCTTTTGAGAAGGGGGGTGCTGTCCACGCAGATGAAATCGTATTTCTCTTTCAGTTCAGCAAAGAGTTCAGGAATTTTCTGGCGCGGGACACTTCTACCGGTGATATTGCCAGCATACATCATATCAATATTGTCACCGGGAGTGCTGACTATGCATTCTTCCAGCGTCATTGAGTCGGCCAGGTAATCGCAGAGCCCCGGCAGGCTGATCTGGAATTCATCGTCCTCGTCGATTGGCGCGGCTTCGATGTCTCCGTCGATAATGAGTACTTTCGGGACAAGCTGCGAGAGGGCTTTGGCACAGCTGAATGTGATGGCTGATGATCCTACCCCCTTATCCGTACCTGTGAAAATGAGCGCCCTGGCATTGCTCGATGTTCTTTCCCTAAAGAATTTGACGGCAAGGCTCCCGATCTGATGTGCCCGAAAATCATCGGGAGCAAGGCTAAGCTGTTCCTGATCCTCTGCATTCGGCGCCCTGAGGTTGACGATGGTTTGCACGGGAGGGTGCCCAAGTGCATGCGTGATATCCTTGCTGCTTCTAATGGTGTCGTCAAAAAATTCATATGTTGCAAACGCCCCGCCCACGAGGCCGAAACTGCCGACGAGAAGCAGGATCGTTATCTTGTTGATGTTTGATTTCAGCGGCTGTTTCGGTGTGCGGGCAATAGAGAGAACGGAAAGGCGCAGGGGGGATTTTTTCTCGATTTCAATTTCTGTAATGCGTTTTTCAATGTTGTTGAGGAGGTCGAACTTGTTTTGCCAGTTGGCTGAAAGATACTCGCCTCTGTGGATGCCTATCGAGATGCGTTTTGCTTCCTTGCTGTTTTCATTGATTGCAACCCGCAGGGTGTCTTCTCTTGCTTGTGCGGCTTCATAATTGTTTTTGGCGATGATTACCGACTTTTGCATGTCTATATCTCTTTTGCCAAGGGTGATGTTTTTTGCCTTGTTGCGTACTTCTTCACGGAGCTCCTGTGCATAGGATTTCATTGATTTCATTTGTCCTTCTACATAAATACGCTCCGGGTTTATTTCTGTCAGCCCGTCGGTGGTGCTTCTCAGCTGTTGGAGCTGCTGGTAGGTCCATGATTCTGTATTAGTCAAGGCATTGTTATTCAAGACAATTTCATTGACTAAGGGGTCAAGAGCGATTTTTTTTAACGCATTATTTGATTGCTGCAGGGCCCTGTAATTTGTTTCATATGCAAGTCGTTCATTCAGAACAGAGTTGTAGGACCGTAAGAGGTTGTCGCTGTTTTTTGCTGCGATATTAAAGGTTTCAGAAAAAGATGATGTGCCGATATCCCGGGTCAGGCTGTCAAGATCCCGCTCAATGGCCGACATCTCCTGCGTGATGACATTTTTCTGGGCATAGAGGAATTTGAGCCTGTCGCTGTTAGAGTTGTTGCTCGCTTTGCGGGTTTCCTCCATATAGGTCTGCATGAGAGTATTGAGGAACTCTGCAAGCCCCTCAGGTTTGCTCCCGGAAATCTGAAGGGTGAGTATGTGATCCCTGTTGCCCGGAGTAACCGACACCATGTTGTGAAGAATTGCTGCGCAAGTTTCCGTGGGTACCCCTTTGGGGAAGAGCGCCTCTCTGTCAGCCGGTTTCATTGAATCAAGCGCTTTTATCAGGATGTCGATGGTTGTCATTGCCTGAGCCGAAGTGCTGATATAGCGCGGGTAGTAACTCACGATGGAGGACTCTTCAGTATTGCTGAAAAGGGTAGGTACCGTCGGGTCAACCTGCATGAGGGCATGAACTTCGTAGTATGGTTTTTTTATGATGAAGATAAGCGGTGTCAGCATGGCGAAAAGGAAACCGCCAAGCAGCAGGATGAATAAGCCGTACCTTTTTATAAAGCCCGCTAAGTCGAAAGCCTTTCTGGGTTTCCCCAATGGTAGCGGATCTTTTGTTGACTGTTCTTTCAGCATGATTGGGCGGAATTACCTGTTAAGGCTGAGATGGGATTATAATGGTTGAATTGACTGAATTCAGCGCAGATGTTCCCAGATTGATGATTTGTAGCGTCGGCATGATATCCTGAAGCGTGTAGTTGAACTTTGCCATGCCGGAGGGGCTGACATATATGATGTCGTTGGGCATGAGGGTATAGTTTCGGGTGAAATCAGCGTTTTCAACCAGTCTTTTGAGGTTGATTTCAGCCACTGTGCCATTCGTATCCTGCTGACGGATGATGAAGACTTTTTCCTCATTGCCCGTTCGTGTGATGCCGCCTGCCATCATGACTGCCTTGAGTACGCTCATGCCGTCATGCATGGGGATTGCCCCGGGCGTCTTGACTTCTCCCATGACATAAATCATGTCGTGGGCGTGTTCCGGCACATAAATGATATCGTTGTTGTGGATGGTGGTATTCAGGCTCATATTTCCGTTCGAGAGCAGATCCTGCAGATCGATCCAAATCACCTGATCGTTCCCCCTGATGATTGAACAGCGGGTCATACGATCTTCTTTCGGGACCCCGCCAGCAAGCGATAGGCCTTCGAGCAGCGTCCCCCTGCCTGAGAATCGTACCAACCCGGGTTTGTTGACATTGCCAAGCACATAGGCCTTGTTATTCTGAAAATCATGTACCTGTATGGTGACTTCCGGTTTGATGTACAGGACCTCAAGTTTTGTAGTAATCGATTCTTTGACTTCGTCAGGGGTTTTACCGTTGACATTGAGCATTCCGACCCTGGGGGCAGCAATAAACCCATCCGGAGAGATGATCATTCGTTCTTCCGAGAGTTCGGGGCGTCGCCAAACCTTGAGGCCGATGATGTCTCCCGGTCCGAGGCGGTATTCGAAAGGTTTTGCCTCGCTTATTTCTTTATTGAGGTCTTCTTTCTTGGCGAAGATGGGGGATTTGTCTGGTAGCTTTATGGTAAAGTCCCTGCCGGGAGGCGGTGATTGAGGGTTTTTGGTAGGCTTGGGTGAAAGCCCCGCACATGAGGTGAGCAGCAAGGCCAGAAAAAGACACTGCAAAACCTTGACGACTGGCGGTTGTATCAGGGGAGAAGAAAATTTGTGGTGCATTGCAGGGGGAATTATTCCTTCATTACTGCCACAGAAATCAGACAATCCGTGCCATAATGTTAATGGGATGTTACTCTGTTATGCTGATCGTATCAGCTGTTTTTCTGTCTGGCTGTCGGGGAGCGGGTTGTCTCATGATTACCATGGAGTTGGTGGTGAGATTGTGCCAAAGCGGGTGTCTTTTAGTGCACGGAGGGTCTGTTTGCCGATGCCAATCGATGCCGTGCGTTTTCTCTGCGCCTCTTCCGAGGGGATAACCATGTTTTTGGTGAAGATCAGAAGGTTCCAGAAGATTTCAAGTCCTGTTGATGCGATAAGCATTGCAGCTCCATGGTTTTTTCTGTAGTAGAGGCATTCGCTGCGGAGTCGGAAGGAGAGCACTTGTGATCCTGAATCGTCAAAAGTCTTTTCCTTTCTCGTCTTGCTGCATGCCCCGCCGATATGTATGACTGCCGCATCGGGAATGAAATACACGCTCCAGCCTGCATTTTTCGCACGGCGGCAGAGGTCGGTCTCTTCGTAATAGAGATAGAAGCGTTCGTCGAAAAAACCGATCGACTCTAGCATGCTCCGGCGGATGATGGTGAAGGTCCCGGGGACCCAGTCGACCTCCATGGGGGCGTCGTGGTTGAATCCACCGAATTCATGGCGGTTCAGGATGGGGGAGCGGGGGTACCTGCCGCTGATGCCGGAGATGGTCAGCAGTTTTGAGCGGATTGAGGGAAAGCGCCTTGCCGAGGGTTCGAGCGTTCCCTTGGGGGAGATGATTTTTCCGCCAGAGAGCCCGCATCCGGTGGTTCTGTCCATGAATGCAACCGCGTTGGCCAGAGATTCGGGCTGAAGGTAGGCATCCGGGTTGAGCAGGACGACATAGTCACCCTGCGAGAGCGTGTATGCCTGATTGTTTGCTGCTGCAAACCCCCGGTTGTCACTGTTTTCAATCAACCGGACTGCAGGAAACCGTTCCCTGACCATCGACGGGGATCCGTCTTTGGACGCGTTGTCGACAACGAAGACTTCCATAGGGACTTCTCCGGCATGTCGGAACAGGCTCATGAGGCACTCTGCAAGGATTTCCCGGGTGTTGAAACTGACGATGATGACCGATACCATGTGTTGGGGAGGGGGTTATTGGTTTTCAGGGTCTGCTGATGAATTTTTTCATGGAGAGCACATTGCTCTGTCCTTCCCGACTGCATGAGACCTCGTCCATGAGCTTCCAGATGATGAGCAGTCCGAATCCCCCTTCCGGATATTCAGTGATTTCGGGTTCAGGAGGGTGGATGTTGAACGGGGCGTTCATGTCTGTCACGCTGGCCGTCAGTGCGTTGCTTTCCTCCTCAAAGCCGATTGTCACGGTAATGTCTTTGATGCTCGGATCCCTGTAGTTGACGGAGTTGGTGAACGCTTCGCTTACGGCGAGTTCAAAGGTGTGGCCGAACTCCTGGACATTTCCGGAAAAGTGGCGCTCTTCGGCAAAAACTTCAGCGGTTGAGCGGGCGATATTTGCGGCGATCCGGCTGTTT
>JGI11705J14877_10000316_pt1 | contig 30808 bp, 15 predicted proteins | sample Etolaghawater15m_FD_14877 | JGI IMG/M metagenome (IMG submission 14877)
TGTTGAGTTCGTGAACAATCCCAGAAGCGATACGGCCCACCTCCGCCAGCCGGTCCACCCGGATGAGGTCTGCCTTGAACTTCCGCCAGGCGGTAATATCCCGGCACAGGCCCGCCACTCCGATAATTTCTCCTGAACTGTCACTCAGAGGTGCCAGCTTCATTCGACAATAAACGATACGCTCGGTTTTGTGGCGAAAGGGAATTTCCTTTTTGACCAACTCTTTATTCTTGATGCAATTCAACAAGAGGGCTTCAAGATCACTGGGATTATCGGCCAGTTCCGTTACGTTACGACCGGACAGTTCCTCAAATTCATAGCCCAGAACCGATTCTCCGCCTTTGCTAAAAAAAACCAGCGCACCCTCTGAATCCGTTCTGAAAATCATGTTGTTGGAAATTTCCAGAACGGCTTCCAGAAAGCCACCGGCTTGATGAAGTACCTCTTCCTGATTGATGAGGGCTTCGTTTGCTTTTTTTAGTTTTTCCTGGAGTCTCTCACTCGATTCCATAAATCTTGCGTAATTTGTTCATGGCCTTTTTGATACCCCTGGCACCGAGCCCAGAGCGATAGATTTCTTCCACTTCTTCCTTGAATTTGGCATTCTGCAACTGCACTTTGTGCTCATAAGCTTCATTAATGGTCTCAACCAGATTATCATATTCGATGGGTTTCAACAGGTACTTAAAGGCATCCTCTTTACCGCTTTCCAGCGCCGTTTCAATGGTTCCGTGGCCGGTCAGCACAATGCTTTCGAGGAAGGGTTGCACTTTCTTGAGCCTTTTCTGGGTCTCNACCCCGTCCATGCCCGGCATTTTCAGGTCCACCACNGCCACATCGAAATCCTCATTATTGGCAACCTCCACAGCCTCCTCCCCTGAGAAAGTGGCCTTTACCGTGTACCCCTCTCTCAAAAGACGCTTTGAAAGATACTCAACAAGGGTTTCTTCATCATCAATGAGTAGAACTCTGATATCTGATTTTTCGCTCATAGTAGACGGCTCCTTCGGAATGGTTTTTGAAGTTGGAAAGTATGCATTGAAAGAGACGGAAATCTTTGCAGAACAAGGATACTTTCCAAAAATACGATTTGTCAACTAGTTTTAAAGCAGATTATTCACCATAGACATTTTCAACAAGTTTTGCCTTGTATTCAAATTTTGGAAGAGTCCCGGGTGGAACCAGTTCCACGGACGCGCTGAAAATCAGTTTCTCCCGAATGGATTTTTCAATATCTTTTTTAAGAACCGTCAAATCACCCGGCTCATCGCTGTGTTCCACCTTGATTTTGAGGGGCGGCGTGGCGGACGGGGGCGGCTCCTGCAACTGGATCAGAATCTCACCGGTGACCCTTGGCAGCAGAGTCCCCACCACATCCCGAATGGCTGAAGGATAGACATTGACGCCTGAAACAATGAGCATATCATCGGTCCGCCCGATACATTTGACGCAAAAGCCGGTTCGACCGCAATCGCAGTCGGTCTGCGTCACAAGGATGTGATCGCGGGTCCTGAAGCGTATCAGCGGCTGTGATTCCCGGTCCAGAGAGGTGTAGACCAGTTCCCCCGTAAGCCCTTCTTTTATTTCCAGAACCTCCCCGGTCTCGGGATCGATCACCTCCGGGTGTACGATGCCCTGGCCGATGAAGTGCATGCCGTTTTGATGCTCGCACTCTCCCCACATAAGCCCCAGCATGTCGCCGTTCCCCATGCACTCCTGAACCGTTGCACCGAACGCGTCTTCAATCTTTTGACGGATATGGGGAATACCGCCACCCGGCTCACCGCCCAGCATGAAACCCCTGATGCCCAAAGCCGATGTATCAATTCCCTTATTTTCGCAATAGTTGATCAAATAGAGCGGAAATGACGCCGTTGACAAAACATAATTGGCACCCAAGTTTCTGACCGCCCCTAAAAACCGATCGGTAGCACCAATCCCCACCGGCACAAGGGTGGCACCCAATCTTTCAATGGCCTCACCATAGGAAGCAGCGATAAAAAAAGTGCCGATGGGAAGCGGTACGATGTGTTCCGGACGCATGCCGCAGGTCCACATGGCCCGCATGGCCCCTTCGGCCCAGACATCCCGGTCATGGGACGTGAGGGCGATATAAGTGGGATTGCCGGTGGTGCCACTGGTAGAGTAAATCCGGATAACATCTTTCATGTCAACGCATGCATGCTTTCCCAGCGGCGGTAACGCGGCCAGGCTTTCCCGTATTTCGTATTTTTCGGTAAAAGGGAGTTTGGGAAGATCGGAAAGGGTTTTGATGTCGTTTCGGTCAATGCCTGCCAGACGATATTTTTCCTGATATAACACGGAATGTTCCCACACATAATCCAGTTGCTTCATCAACTGCGCTTCCTGGGCTCTGAAGTAAATTTCCGGTGTCGGCGTCTCCATTTCTTCATTCCAATATTTTTTGTCATCGGTCATATTTCGATTCTCCCATTAAAATTCGGTATTAACGGTGCATCCATACCACAAAATTTCGCATTATTCTAGAGAGAGAATAGCATATGGGGTGGTCCCTTTTCGTTTGACTCCCAAGCTGATTTTCTCTATAGGCAACCTGGAGGTGACAACCCATGAATGAATTTCCTGAAAACGTACTGGAATTAATCAACGAAAACCTCGGTGGTTTCAATAATACGCTCGGACTGCGTTTTACCAGCGCAACCCCCGATGAATACACGGCGGAGCTCGAGATTAGCCAAAAGCACCTGCAGCCGTATGGATTGGTACACGGCGGTGTCTATACAGGCATGATTGAGACCTTGTGTTCGACCGGCGCGGCTTTGACGGTTTGGGGGGAAGGAAAAAATACCGTTGGCCTTGAAAACACGACTTCCTTCTTAAAAGCAGTCCGTTCCGGCCGTTTACGGTGCACGGCCAGGCCCCTTGTGCTGGGGAAACGCTCGCATGTCTGGGAGGCGGGGATTCATGACGATCAAAACCGGCTTGTTGCTACCGGAAGGGTTCGGATGATGGTTCTAGAGCCCGGAGCAGAAGCCGCGGGCGAAAAGGTAGAATTGAAAAACGACGTCCATCCTTCCAAAAACGTCTGAATCGAAATATTGATTTGTTTCAATATTTGTCGAAAGGGGGTTCAGGAAAATCTTCCACCAGTTCGATCAACCGCATTTCTCCTGAAAGAAAGGCCTCCTTCAAAGTCCCTTCAAGCTCTGCTGGTGAGGTCACCCGGCATCCCTCCACACCGTATGACTCTGCCAGCCGAACAAAATCGGGGTTTGCCAGCTGAGTCTCATATTCGTGATGGTAAAACTTTTCCTGCAAATAACCGATGATCCCATAGGACCGGCTGTTGACAACGATTAACGGGAAACCGACGCCATGTCTGACACAGGTGGCCAGTTCCTGGCTGCTGTAGAGGAAACCGCCGTCACCGATTACCGCAAGAACCGGTTTTTCGGGGGCTGCGATTTTTGCGCCCAAAGCCGCCGCAAATGCAAATCCGATGATCGCGGACCCTTTTGCGCCCATCCATCCGCCGGGAGCGTAGGAAGGGTAGAAATATTCCGACCAATAGCCCAATTGGGTATTGTCAACAACCAGGGTGCTCTCCCTGGGCATGACACTTCGAATAACGTTCAGATAGGCCAGATCGGGCCGTTCCTCGCCGATTCGAGCCGCCTCATTTCTCTTTTTTACGAAGATTTCCTCTATTTGCGCCCTTCGCTTTTCCGCGCCCGTAAAAGTCCCGATTTCGTTTACCAGTGCTTTTACCATCTGCACCAGATCACCTGTAAGCGCTATTTCCGCCGGATAGTTTTTCCCAATCCATTGGTCGTCCCACTCCATGTGGATGAGCCGGGGCAGCTGAAGCCCTCTTCTTTTGGTATCAACCTCCCTGAGCCGGGTCCCCACGGCAAGGGCGAGGTCGGAGGAATCAACGGTTTCACGAATGAACCCGCGCCGGGCGCCATTCCCCAGCGCAAGGGGATGGTCGTCGGGAATCATGCCCCCTGCTCCGGGGGTAAACAAAACAGGCGCCGCCAGCATCTCCGCAAGGGCAATGATCTCCGCTGAAAGCCCTGCTCTCAGAGCAGCCGTTCCCGTCAAAATCAGTGGGCTTTCCGCCTCCTGAAGAAGGGTGACAGCCTTTTTCAGGTTCAGCAGAGATTTCGTTTTCAGGACTATATTCTCACCGGGAAGCTTTTCCTGATCTGCTTCCAAATTGAACAGATCCGTCGGAATTTCAAGATATACAGGCCCGGGCCTTCCGGCCTGCGCGGTCCGGAGCGCCTCTCGGGCCATATCCTCCACATCCGATGGACTTCGCGCCAAAAACACCCCCTTTGTGATATTGCAAAACATCTCTTCCTGTCCCGCAACTTCGTGGAGAGCGCCCGACCCTTTTCCGATTTTGCCCAAAGGAATGTTGGTGGCGATTACCAGCAGCGGCGCGCTGCTGCCGAAAGCCTCCTGAAGGGCGGGAACGGCGTATCCGGCGCCTGGGCCGGTAGACGTAATCACTACCCCAACCTTTCGGCTTTCCCTGGCATAGCCGTCCGCCATGTGGGTTGCCGTGCTTTCGTGTCGGCAGAGAATATGCTTGATATCGGGCATTTTCCGTAACGCCTCATAAAGCCCGAGGTTGTGAATGCTGGGAATCCCGAAAAGGACCTTCACACCCGATTTTTTCAGGATCTCGACCAAACGGTCCGCCACTGTTTTCATTTTTTGCCTTTAACGACCCAATCATCCAGCATAAAGAGATTCGATCTCCGGCATGTACCGCTCCAGCACATTGCGCCGCTTCAATTTCATGGTCTGGGTCAACATGCCGTTTTCCGATGAAAAGGTTTCAGACTTGAACAGGAATTTCCTGGGAATTTCGTATCCGCCGAATTTACCTTTGAGTGAATCGTTAATGGCGCCGATGATCATTTCTTGCACCTGAGGGTTTTCCACAAGGGCCTGGGGATCGCCAGGCAGATTTTTTTCCCTGGCATATTTTTCAAGCACTTCGAAATCGGGAACCAACAGGGCCACATTGTAGTCCCGCCCGTCACCGTAAATCATGACCGTTTCCACCTCTGGGATCAGTTTGATCTCCTCTTCAAGGGCTGCCGGAAAAACATATTTTCCGTTTACCAGCTTGTATTGCTCCTTGATGCGCCCCGTAATGTACAGATAACCATCCTCGTCCAGACGGCCCCGGTCCCCGGTCCTGAAGCCTCCGTCTGCCGTCATCACTTCTTTGGTGGCCTCCGGGTTGTTGTGGTAACCCTGCATGACGTTTGGGCCATAAACGACAATCTCTCCGTCGCCACTTCCGTCACCGGTCAAGGTCTGATCGATCTCTACCCTTACCTGGTCAATGGCCCGTCCCACGGTGCCGGGTTTGTGGGCCGTTGGGCAGTTCATGGTGACCGCCGGCGTGGTCTCGGTCAACCCGTAGCAATCATAAACCGACACGCCGATATCGGAGAAAAAATGACTGATCTCCACATTCATGGTGGCGCTGCCGCTGATGGAGGCTTTCAGCCTTCCGCCGAACCGTTCTCGAATCTTTTTGAAAACGATCGCGTCGGCAATCTTGAATTTCAGGTCCGTCATAAAACAGGATTTCCCTTCCTCGGCCAGTTCCCTGCGCTTTTTGCCGGTTTCGACCCCCATGGTAAACAATGTTTTCGCCAGCCCCCCGGTCTCATTCATTTTGGCCCAGAGCCCGGCGTATATCTTATTGAAGATCTTGGGTACGGCAATGAGGAAGGTGGGCTTTACTTTTCCCATATCATCGGCAATGGTGGTTACATTCTCCACGAATCCGATGGATCCCCCCACATAAATAAAACAGTACAGCTCACCCGTTTGACCAAAAGAATGAGCCCAGGGGAGAATGGATAATGCCCGGTCTTCAGCACCCAGATGAGGATACAGTTTGCTTGCCGCATGAACATTGCTGGTAAAATTACCGTGGGAAAGGAGAACGCCCTTGGGGCTTCCGGTGGTGCCGGAGGTATAGATCAAAACCGCAATATCGGAAGGTTTCGGTTTGACGGACGTCACCGGATTCGCTTTTCCGACGCGTTCCAGTTGGTCAAGGGTGTTTTCGCCATCCGCATCGATGACGTACACCTTTTCAAGGGCGGGGGTTTCATCTTTAAATGCCAGGACTTTTTCATAAATTTCTGGCGAGGACACCAGCAGAAATTTGATGCCGCTGTCGTTGATGATGTATTTCCAGATTTTTTCCAGCTCATTCTCATACATGGGAATAAACCGCGCGCCCAGACCATAAGTGGCAAAGGCGGCAATGGCCCATTCGGTCCGGTTGTTGGCGATGATGCCCACCGCGTCGCCTTTACCCGCGCCCGCCTGGGCAAGGCCGCCGCGCAGGTTGTCGACGCGCTCTCCCACTTCCCTGTAAGTAATCCAATCATATTCGCCCTGAGCGTTTTTCGTGCCGAAAAGGGGCTGCTCCCCGTGGGCTTTGACACTCCCTTCAAGGAGATCCACCAGGTTGTCCGGTTTGTCGTATCGATAGGCCATTTTGTCTTTCCCTTTCTCTTCTAGTGCTACGGGTTCATTTCATAGGTGTCTTTCAGGCAGAGCACCTGATTTTCCCATATATTCATAAAGCGTTCCCTATCGGCAACGGGCTTTTGAATCATTTTCATGCAAAGGGACATCTGTTTTTCAGTGGTGGCCGGTTTGGTGTAAATCTGCAGGGCAAATTTTGAAAAATCCCGAATCATAACATCAAAAATCTGTTCCAGCAGATCGTCTTCCACCCCGTCCATTTTCGCTTTTTCGATGATGAGCTGACCATAGGCAACCAGGGTAAAAAGCTCACCCAGGTTCAACAGAAAATCGATATCCCCGGCCTGTTCCTTGTCCGGAGCAGCGGTCATGAGGAATTCTTTGAGCACGGCGATCTGTTCTTTGAAGCGGTTCACATTGGCGAGATCAATGCTGTCGTAGGCCAGGTTGTAATCATGAAAGCGGATTTTGCCCAGACCCCGGGTGGGCCCCTGGTTGAACATGAAATCATCGTTAACGGGATCATCCTTTTTGGGAATTTCCGGGAATTCATCCGGATTAAAAAAATAATTGGCCATGAATTTGATGACCAGCGCCATGTTCACATGAACGGTCCCTTCCAGTTTGGGCAGGGCCCTGATTTCACGTGCGGCCATTTCAAAATAGGTATCCTTTTCGAAGCCCCGCGCCGCTATTACATCCCAGAGGAGATTGATCACCTCTTCACCCTGCGTGGTCACCTTCATCTTGACCATGGGGTTATAGAGCAGATAGCGACGGTCTTCCGGCGAGGCAGCACGCATATAGTCGCTGGCCCGTGAGGCAAACATTTTCATGGCCATAAGGCGGGCATACGAGTCCACGAAAAGCTGCTGAATATGAGGGAAATCCGTGACCCACTTCCCATACAGGTTCCGGTGGGCCGCATGGGTGATGGCCTCGTAAAACGCATGGGTGCAGATACCGATGCTGCCCCAGCCCAGATTGAATTTTCCCACGTTGATGGTATTGAGGCTGGAATCCCAAGCGTCTCGCCCCTTGGTAAGGATGTCTTCCTCGGTGATGGGGTAGCTGTTTAAAGCATACTCCGCCACATACCCCTGCCAGGCCACCACATTCTGAACGCATTCGTAATTCTCATGCTGGGAGTCCACCACGAAAAAGACATATTCGTCCGTTTCGGAATCCTTGGCAAAGGTGGAAACCAGCGCCGCATCATTGCCGTTGCCGATGTAATATTTCCCGCCATCGGCCACGTACCGCCCGCCACCCAGATCCGTCAGGGACATTTCAGAGGAATAAAGGTCTGCGCCATGGGTCTTTTCCGAGAGTCCGAAAGCAAAAATGCCGCCATTCTTGAGCATTTCAGCCGTTTTTTGTTTCACCGCTTCATTTTTTCCCATCCAGATGGGCCCCAATCCCAGAATGGTCACCTGCCAGGCGTACCAGTACGGAAGGCCGTAAAACCCCAGCACCTCGTTAAAGTCGCAGTTGCGAAAGGTATCCCACCGGGCATCCGGATCATCCTGGGCGTATTGAGATGGGGTCAAAAGCGTGGAAAAAATTTTGTTCTCTTTTAAAAATTCAATAAAATCAGCATACCACTCCTGTTTGTGATAGTCTTTTTTGAGATTCTGTTTGCCCTTTTGTTCGAAAAAGGCAATGGTTTTGAGCATGATCTCCCGGCTTTTTTCATCGAGATGATCAAATTTTTCCGTTTTGGGGTTCAACAGCATTTCATTTCTCCTTGAAAAAGAATCAATACCTTTAGAACACCTTACAATGAACAAAATTCATTTACAACTAAACTACTTAAAAACCCGGCAACTTAAATTTCAGGGTCACTTCACCCGTGCTCTTATCGATTTTCACCATGCGATCATCATCCCCTGTGGGTGCAATCTTCTGCCCCGTGGCTGCCTCCAGAAGACCCCCAATGAAGGCCATGCCCGAGTTCAATACAGCCTCCATTTTTTCAGGCGAAGGTCCCGCATCCTCAGCTTTTGCTGGTTCATCCGGAAGTTCCTCGGCCACCGGTTCTTCCATTTCCGAATCTTCTTCGGCGGTAAAATCGAGAGGTTTATCCTCCCTCAACACCTCCGGGTTCAGATAGTGAGGGGTGTCTTCGGGGATTTCTTCCGAGGGGGTCTGTTCCCGCTGCGGCAATTCAGGTTCCTCACCCATCATTTCCCGGAGCTTGTTGAGCATCTCCGTACGCTTTTCCCGGGAAAACTCCACCATATCCTCGCCGCCTTCAAAGACTCCTTTGAAAAGATCCGTTTTGAGTTGAATGCCGGCGTAAATCTTTTCCTCAATACTTTCCTTGCAGATGAAATTCACCACATTGATGCAATTGCTTTTCTGCCCGATGCGGCTCACCCGGCCGATGCGCTGGTTCATCTTGGCGGGGTTCCATGGCAGCTCAAAATTGACGACGCAGTCGGCGGCCTGAAGGTTCAAACCGGTCCCGCCCGCATCCGTTGAGAGAAACACCCGGCAATCCGGGTTGTTCGTAAACTCATCAATCAGGGCCTGCCGCTTGTTGACCGGAACTTTACCGGAGAGTTCCACAAAGGGAATGCCCACCTCGGACAGGTGGCGGGCAATGAGAAAGGTCATGGTGGTCCACTCGCTGAAGATCACCATCTTACGCCTGCTTTGAACCACCAGTTCATCGATGACGGAAGCCAGTTCGGTCAATTTGGGGGAGATATGGGTCGTGCGATCGATCAAATAAGTGGAATCGCACACCATTCGCATGCGGACAAGAATTTCCTGAATGCGCCTCAGATCCATCGGCGTGAGAAATTTCTTGTTCATGAGGGGCAGCAGAACCCGAAGATAGCCGCTGTGTATTTCCCGCTGCTCCTCGTGAAGATCCACATAGTAGTTGTTGACCACTTCATCGGGCAGGTCTTTTAAGACCTCCTCTTTTTTCCGCCGGATCACAAGGGGTTTGAGTTTTTCGTGAAGACTTTCCAGATTTTGGTACCCGAGGATGTGCCCCTTCTTCTTTCGGCTGATCATGAAATGATCCGCCGCAAACTGCCACAGAGGCGCCAGGAAATGGGGATCCAGGAATTGCACAATGGAGTACACATCCTCCAGTTTGTTCTCGAGAGGGGTACCCGTTAAAACGAGGGCATGTTTTCGGGGAAGTCTCTTAACGGCATCAGCCGTCTTGGTGGAAAAATTTTTGATGCGCTGTGCCTCGTCCAGGATCACAATGTCGGGCTTGAACCGCGATATGACCGTCACATCCCGAAGCACCGCCTCATAGTTGGTGATGGCAAAAAAATATTCCCCGTCCCGGTAAATGGCCCGGCGTTTGTGGGCCGGACCCGCCACCACAATGGACGATTCATCTGAAAACCGGTCAATCTCCCGTTTCCACTGGTCCTTGAGGGAAGCCAGCGTCACCACCAGCACCCGTTTAAAGCCGAAGATTTCTTTCTTCATCACCGCCAGGGCAATGGCCTGAAGGGTCTTTCCAAGGCCCATTTCGTCTCCGATAAGGCACGCCTTTTTGAAAAGCCCGAATTTCACCCCCTCTTCCTGATAAGGATAAAGCTGAATCTTGAGACCATGGTCCGCTACTTTCGCAGCCCGGTTCAACTCCGCCATCTGTTCCTCTTCAAAAAAGGCATCAAGGTGGGCCAGAACCGTGGGTTGGACGCGAACCTGTTTGTTTCCCTCCAGGGCGGACAAAAGCGGCATGATGTCCGGCAGGCGGTTCGGCAGAAACCGCCCTTCAGAATCGAAAAATTGGCTCACAGGCGGGTCCGTGCGCTCCGTGTCAAAACCGGACTTTTCTAAAAACAGTTTCGGCCGATCGTTGACGGAATCCCAGAAAATATCCACGAAAGGAAACTTCTCCTTTGAAAGTTGCGTCTTGAAACCCGGTTTTTTCTTGAAATGCTTCCGAAGATAGATCAGGTGCTTACAGGTGCCCAGCCGATTGGTCAGAAAATCCGGACAGGTGCAGTGCCCCTCACCTTTTTCCGGATCGTGAAGGGTCACCTCGTATTGTCGGCCTTTTTTGGTTTCAAGAATGTGGATCCCTTTGAGCATCTCCCCTTCCGAAACCTTGAAGCTTTCGGTACGAGCCCGGCTTTCACGGTCGGCAATGGCCTGTTTCCGGATCTCTTCGGGGCTCAGAAAAGGCTCATCGGAAGGCTCCAGGGGGGCCGTCGCTTTCCGCCGCTCCATTTGATCTTTAACATCCAGGAGAACCGCCACCGTGTGTTTGCATCCTTTTTCGGGGTAGGGACAATCACAGACGCTCTCAACCCCATCCGCTTTTACGATGATCCGTGTCACGTAATCGCCATAGCTGCCATCCACATCGTAGGAAAACAAACCGGAATCCGGGTCCGCTTCCGACAATGAAAAAGAGCCGTGCTGGTAAAGGTATCGACCCCTGTGGTAGATCAGGGGAGTATGAGCGATTTTGCTTTTGATAAAAGATTCCGTCAGTTCGAACATGTTTTTCTTCTCCAATTAATTTTGAATTTTGGTTGGTTCAGCCCAGTCAGCATGTCTCGTAGAGACAATCGATAATAGCCCGGCAATTCATTGTCGGGATTAGTCCAGACGGGGTTTCAAGTCCCAGCGGGACGACAGAAAATAACTCATTTCCTTTTCATGCGTTTGACCCGGCAATGAATTGCCGGGCTATTGCCTTTCGTCCCTTTGGGACTTTTTGAATTGAATGGCTATTCCTTTAAAACCAGATTGTGCGCCAGAACCGAATGGGAAAATCCCTTGACCGTCACTTCGCCCCGGGGTTCGAATCGGTATGCATCTTTTACCAGCGCCCAGGTGGTGTGGCTCACGACAATACCTTCAGGATCGCAGATGCCTTCAAGGCGAGACGCCAGGTTCACATGCATGCCGAACGCCGTGTAATCCTTCCGGTTCTTAGACCCGAAACCACCCACGTTCACCATCCCCGTATTGATGCCACACCGAATCTGCAGGGGTCGTGATATGCCCTCATTATACCACTTCTCGTTCAATTCTCCCATGCGCCGCTGCATGGCCACCGCCATTCGCACACACTCCAGCGCATTGTCCCGGTCCGGCCGTTTATCGGGGGCACCGAAAAAAATGAACAGCTCATCCCCTTTCACGTTGGCCACCACCCCGCCGAATTCATTGGCGATTTCATACATCTCCGAAAGGTACTCGTTCAGCAGATTGGCCATGTCCTCCGGCTCCATTTGCTCGGTAATGTTGGTAAAATCCTTGATATCCGAAAAGAAAAGGGTCAGGCGCCGGCGCGCATAATCCCACACATCATCAATCTCGTCGGCCAGAATCCGTTCCGTCAATTGTGGGGGGACATATTTGGCCAGGAGTTTATGAGCCCGGGCCACGGTTTCCTTTTCCTGTTCCAGGGCGAAAGTCCTTTCTTCCACCAACCGGGCCAGATTCTCCCGGTGGTACAGGTTGTCAAAGGCGATGGCCACATTGGACAGAAAAATATCAATGAGGTTCCGGTCTGTGGTGTTTACGGCCTGCTGGCTTTGAAGATAGAGGATATTTTCGATATGGTTCTGGGTCTTGAAATAGCAGACCACGTCTTTTTCGTTGAAAATGCTCTTTTTTTCTGAAAGAACCTTATTGATATTCTCTTTCACAGTCCCATCCCCCAAGTCCGTCACACACTGATCCAGATATTTTTCGTACTGCCCCGTTCCCGCGATGATTTTGTAGGTTCCTTTGTCTCCGGTCGCCGCAAAGCCGCAGGTGCCATTGGCTGTTTGTACCAGCATGGAATTTTCCTCAAACCCCAGGATAGATGTGAGCTGGGTCAGAACCCCCGCCGTAAACTGTTTGAGGGATGTCAGTTTGAGCAGGCTGGAAGAGGCGTTGATAATCATTTCAAGGCCCTTGCGGTTCTTTTCAATCACCGTCATGTCCCGGTAGGATCTAAGGGCCGAGGTCACGGTGGAGAAGAGCCGGTTGCTGGTGAGTTCCTCCTTGGTCTTGTAATCGTTGATGTCATAGGCGATGATGACCTTTTTCTCAGGAGCTTCCCCCGGTTGTCCGGTGCGCAGGATAATGCGGACAATTTTGTTCTTGAGCGCTTCCCGAATATACTGCACCACCTCCAACCCCGCGTGATCCGTCTCCATGACCACATCCAGCAAAATCACCGCAGTATCCGGATGGACCACCATCAGTTTCCTGGCCTCTTTTCCGGTATACGCGCTCAAAAATTCAATATTTCTGCCGTCAAATTCGTAATCGTCAAAAATCATGCGGGTGACATGATGGATGTCTTCCACATCATCCACAATCATCATTTTCCACGGCGAAATGGCTTTTGTTTCCTCTACAGCGCCGTCTTCTTCGAAAATCAGTTCGTCGTCGTTTTCGGTTAAATTCATACGCTTTCTCCGTATTCAGATCTCAGCTTTCGGTTGCGGGATCACGACTCAAATTCGGACCGCGGAATGCCCGACTGCCGGATTATGGATTGCAGGGTTCCGATGCGCAGCTTAACCAACGGCCACCTCCACTCTGGTCACATAGACCTCATCGTGTAAACGGCTCCCAATTTCCGCGGGCGAGGCGGTTTCAAAAAATAATTCAAGCGCTTCCTTTAGATTACGCCGAGCCTCCTCAATGGTTTCTCCCTGGCTGGCAATATCCAATTCGGGACAAAACGAAACATAACCATCGTTTTCACGTTCGATGATTGCCGTGAGTTGTTTATGCATGGTGGTTACTCCAATGTTTGATTTTACTTGAACGGTTTCCATGTCTCGTAGAGACAGTCGATAATAGCCCGGCAATTTATTGCCGGGGTTGATTGAACATTAATTTTTGAGTCCCAGCGGGACGATGGAAATAATCTATCCAAAAAACCGTTCGTATTCATCATGGGTGCCGATCCAAAACCATGTTACGGTTTCACCATCGACGACGCCCAAAGACCGATAACCACGAGATACCCGAACAGCCCAAATGTTTTCGGCTTTATTGATACACTTAAAACGCAAAGATGGGTGGAATGGATTTTCGACCCATAAACGGTACGCCTTCTTTGTTTGGTTCCGGGTGTTTTGATCGAGCCTGTTAAACCGATCCCAAAACGACTGCAAGGCATCTGATTTCATAACATTTCCGGGTCAAAAGGGCTGGATTTTCCTTCAGCAATTTCCGCCCGGGCCTTTTTGGCGGCCGCCGCCAACTTATTCTGCGACCTGGAAAAGGATTTCTGCCACTGCTCTTCTTCCCGTATATCCTGGAGGTAATCGTAAAGATGATCGAGGACACGATCCTGCAGTGCTTCGGGAAGCGTATCCAAAATTTTTACGATTGTTTCGGTTGTTGCCGTTGTCATGATAATTCTCCTCAACCATTCGTTATTGCATATGAATAGTTTTCATTCCCCAGAGCCAAAACACGGTTTGAAAACAGCCTGGGAATACATCACCAGGCTGTTCTATATCGTTCACGCAAGACTTTCACGCCTTGCTCATTGGCACTTTCATGTTAATCATCATACCATTTCCCGGCTGACTTTCACACGAAATCGCACCTTCAAGGGTTTGGGTCACCAGGTTGTGCACAATGTGCATCCCCAGCCCGCTGCCCCCTTGAGACCGTTTGGTGGTGAAGAAGGGATCAAAGATTTTGGACAGGGTCTTTTCATCCATCCCCTTGCCGTTGTCCCGGTAGGTAAGGGTGACCGATCCGTTTTCCTCAGCCGCATCAAAGGTAATCTCGCCCTGCTCGATTCCTTCAAACCCGTGAATGAGGGAGTTCATCACCAGATTGCTGATGATCTGAGAGAGAGCACCGGGAAAGCTGTTCAGGGTTAAGTCTTCCGGGCAGTTGACGGTGACCACGTGCTGGGTCTTTTTGAGTTTCGGCTTCAGGCTCAAGAGCACGTCTTCGATGTAGGGTTTCAGTTTAAATTCCCGGCGTTCCCCGCTGGTCTGATCCACGGCCACCTGTTTGAAGCCCTGAACAATTTTGACGGCACCGCTCAGGTTTTTGAGGATCAGGTTGGAGGAGTCCGAGGCGGTTTTTGCGTAGCTGTCCAGCTCCGAGCGTTTGATTTTCTTGCTTTCTACTTTTTTGACGAATTCCCCGGTTTTGTCCTCCAGGTGCGATGCGGCGCTCACCGCGATGCCGATGGGGGTGTTGATCTCATGGGCCACCCCCGCCACCAGGCCGCCGATGGCGGCCATTTTCTCGGACTGCACCAGTTGCTCCTGGGTTTTCTGGATGGTGTCGAGGGATTGTTTCAGTTCCCGGGTTCGTTCTTGAACGGTTGCTTCCAGAGTACCCGCATAGTCCTGCTGTTTTTTGTAGAGATTGGCGTTTTCCAGGGAGATGGCCGCCTGGGAGCAGAGGAGCGACAGCACTTCCAGGCGGTCTTGGGTAAAGGCGCCGGTGGTCAGGTTGTTTTCGAGATAGATGACGCCGCTGACATTTTTCTGGTGGATCAGGGGGGCGCACAGGATGGATTTGGGTTGGTGCTGGTTGATGTAGGGGTCGCTTGTGAACTTCCCCTGTTTAGCCGCATCATTCAGAACCAGGTTTTCCTTTGTTCGGATCACATACTGAATGATGGCTCCCGGCACCTGCGGCGCATTCTCAACGGGTATGGACTGAAGCACTCGAATGTTGTCCTGATGAATATTGCCTTCAGCTTCAATGCGAAAACCTTCACCGGATTTCAATATCAAACACCCTTTTTCAGCCCCGGCATTTTCAAGGATGATGCGCATCATGCGGGAGAGGAGTTTTTGAATCTCGATTTCCCCGGAAATGACCTGGGAGGCTTTCATGACGGAGGCCAGATCCAGCTGTCCGCTTTTGACCGGACCGGTGCTGGTGGAAGTTTTTGAGGGGTCGGCTTTCGCGGTCTTTTCCATCGTCGTATCCTCCACCGGCTGGGTTGAAACATCCGCCAGCAGTTCCGGGTAGTTTTGATCCAGATGATCCACCTTTGCTTTGGCACCCCAGTGATCGTAGCAATATCGGGCCTGCTTCATGTATTTTCGAGCTGTTTCGGTCTCCCCCTTTGCCAGATAAAATTTCGCCACCAGTTCATTGGCCAAGGCTTCTTCCTGGATGTACTTGTTTTCCTTTGCTCCAGAGATGGCCTGATCGTAGAATGACTTGGCTTTTTCATCTTTGCCAAGTACTCTGGCGCGCTCAGCCTCTACAAGTTGCCATTTGTGGAGGTAATTCATGGGAGCGTGATGAGCCCATTTCTTCATTTTCTTTTGGTTTTTACTGATTTTGCGAAGAATTTGTTTCTGTTTTGGCTTTTGAGATTCATGAAATACTGCTAAATGGGTAAAAGAATCATAAAAATGGAAAATAGGGACTGTTATACTAGATACTAATCCCTGCAGATGCTTTTCTGCAATCATTGCATTTTCAACACCCTCTTTGAATGTTCCAAATATACAGCAAAGAGTAAGCTTATAAATATGATGCCCGCAAAGCCCTAATATATTATTTTCCTTGCGATAACTTTTAATTAGATCCTCTTCATTACAAATATCACCCGTTATGATTGTTGGGTTTTCACAAGGCTTCTTCAAATTGATAACTAACTGCCACGTTCCTTCTAGATATAAAGAAAATGTTCTTTGACCAGTTTTTTTGATGAGTTCATAATATTTTGAAATCCATTTTTCTATTCTATCTAACTCTATTCCAGCAAAATATGAATGGCTGTTAGTAGCAAAAGCAGCGTATGCAGCAATTTCAAAATCACCAGTTTCAAGACCTTTCTTAAATATGATTTCAAGAGGCGATATTATTCTTCTAAGATGCTGTTTCCAGTGTCTGACACAAACATTAAAAGAAAACTGTGTTCTAACACTAACACCGAATTCTCTTTCATCGGTTTTATCAAGTAATCGCAACGCCATATTTCCGAATTCAAAACCTTTATTAATTTCTCCTATAACGCCACATAATATCAGACCATATGCGTTATAAAAATAGGCTGAATCTGGAGCATTGCCATATCCTAAAGATAGGAGGACAGATTTAAAAATACCCAATGATATGAGTTTTGGCGCACCTATATATGCAGGGATACTCACACATGTCAAAATGCGTAAAGACATAATTTTATATGGATCAGTCATTTTCTGATGTTTAATAAAATCAACCGATTTTCCATAAAATAGAATCCGTAATCGCAGATATGCTAGCATGATGTCGAACTTATTAGGATTCTCAGGAAGCATAAACCCCAAAAGTTTCAATACAGAAAGCCCAATCCTGATGGAATCTTGCACTTTATTTTGCGAAAAACATGCTTTAATCTTCAATTCATATAGTTTTCCCGTATCTAAAACTGTTTTCGCCTGCTGCAAACCGATCTCTGCCAGATTCTCCATCTGAGAAAAATCGCTACAAAGAAAAGCCGCTTCAACCGCCTCCTCGTGGATCGCCATGGTTAAGCTATATTGTTCCTTCCAACTATTTTTTTTAAGCAAACTGATACCGAACTTAAGATAAGCAAAGGCAGGTTCAAATGCTGCGGATAACTTTGATTTTTTCCCAGCTACCAGATTCAATTCTGCAAGGTTTTCGCGTTCAGCTTCATCGTCTATCAAAGCAGAACCTAAGTTAAGTTGATCCACCACCGAAAAAATTTGCTCTTCAAGCGCATCTTCTGAAATCGTTTTCAGTATCTCTCGACCGGTCTTGAGATGTACTTCCGGTTTCTCTTTTTTCCCAATCAACGAATAGGCTGCCTGCTGCACCCGGTCGTGAATAAATTCGTATGTGGGGGGTTTTGTGCCTGGCCTAACATTCTCCAATGGCTGGGCCTCAAAAGTTCCAGAAACATACTTGTAGGACTCATCTACCGGCAGCACTAGTTCTTTCTGCAATGCCTCAAAGAGATCATCTGACGTCTCCTGAACAGATTTTCCGTAAACGGCAGAAAGGAGATTCAGATCGAATCGATTACCAATGCAGGCTGCCAAGCTTAGAATATGGGCGGTGTTTTCTGACAATCCCTGAATGCGGTTGATCATCAATTCCACCACATTACCACTTATGTCAGTCTGCCGAATCCCTATTTCATCCCACTGCCACAGACCATTTTCAGCGCTGAAAACGATCAATCCGTCCCGATATAGAGAATGAATGAACTGGTTCAAAAAGAAGGGATTTCCCAGAGTTTTCTCAAAACACAACCGGGTTAACGGCTTGGATTGTTCCGGATCACAGGAGAGGGTTTCTGACAGAAGCTGATCTACATGATCTTCTTTCAACTGATCCAGCAAAATGGTTTCGATCTCCGCTCCGCTCTTCCAAATTTCATCCAGTGCAAAGATAAGAGGGTGAGCAGCATCCACTTCATTGTCCCGGTAGGCGCCGATCAAAAATAGATATTCCGTTTGAACGGTAATGAACATCTCAATGAGTTTGAGGGATGCGGCATCGGACCACTGAAGATCATCCAGAAAAATAATCAGAGGATGCTCTTTTGCCGCAAAGGTTCGAATGAAATTTTCAAATACGTAGTTGAAACGGTTAACATTTTCCATCGGACCCACGCTGGGAACCTCCGGCTGTTCGCCGATAATCAGCTCCAGTTCGGGAATCACCTCGATCATCACCTGGCCATTGGGCCCCAAGGCTTTCAGCAAATTCAGTTTCCAATCAGCAATGGCAGCATCGCTTTCCGATAGAATCTGCCGGATCATTTCTTGAAAGGCGTTAATCAAAGGCGCATATGGAATGCTTCTTTTGAGCTGATCGAATTTTCCGGAAATGAAATAGGGTTTCTGATGGCCTGTGGGATTTCTCAGAATCGCACTTTGCACCTCACGCACCAAAGCCGATTTGCCGATGCCCGCCGGTCCTTTCACCAACACCATTTTGCAGGCAACAGAACAGACCTGTTTAAAGCCTTTGAGCAGGTCTTCAATCTCCTGTTCTCGGCCATAGAGTTTCTGGGGGATTTGAAGGCGGTCCGATATGTCCTTTTGCGCGATTTCAAAGGCATCAACGCGTCCGGTGTCAACCAACTGATCCCGACAAGACATCAGATCATGCACAATCCCCAAAGCGCTCTGATAACGGTCTTCGGCATCCTTGGCCATGAGTTTGGAAATGATGTCCGACAGCACCGCTGGAATATTCCTATCCATTTCATGGGGCGGTTTGGGCATGAGCGCCATGTGGGCGTGGACCAGTTCCAGGGGATCGGTCATGTCAAAGGGAAGCCGTCCGGTGAACAACTCATAAAGGGTGACACCCAGGGAATAGTAATCCGTCCGCCAGTCCACCATGCGGTTCATGCGGCCGGTCTGTTCGGGGGACATGTAGGGAAGTGTGGCGGTCATGAGCATGGATGTTTCGACGGTGGGGGTTTCCCGGGAAATAACGCTGGCCGAACTGAAGTCGATGAGCCTCACATCGCCGTTTTCGGCGTTGAACAAGATGTTGGCGGGTTTGATGTCTTTGTGGACAATACCGAATTGATAAATCTCGCCCAGCGCTGAAGCGATCTCGACCGCAATATCAAGTCCTTGTGCCAGATCCATGGAACCAGGCTGGATCAGACTCCTGAGATCCACGCCGCCCATATCTTCCAATACCAGATAAGGTCGGTGGTCGTGTTCCACCAGATCCAAACCGTGAACAACGTGCGGAGCTTGCTCGGGCTTGATGGATTGCAATATCCGGTATTCATGCCGGTAGCGGGCCACCTGGCCGGGAGTCGGGCGCGTGGTGGCCGTGGTTTTTAGGATGACCGGATTGTTGTCAGAGGTTCTGACGGCACGATAGACGTGGGTGTTGTTTCCTTCATATATCGTGTCGATAACATCAAAATCAGATAACCGCGACATTCGCCACCTTTCTTTTAAAATGTCCTTTTTCCGGGTTGTCCTGTAAGGACAATCAAAAATAGCCCGGCAATTCATTGTCGGGATTACGTCAGACGGTGTTTGAAGTCCCAGCGGGACGACAGAAAAAACCGGTTTTGAAATTTCGCATCATCCTTTTCATTCCCAATCTTTTTCAAACCTCTGCCGTCCCTACGGGACTCATTTCCTTTTCATGCGTTTGTCCCGGCAATAAATTGCCGGGCTATTATATGTCATCCCTACGGGACTTCCACCATTGCCTACATCCCCCAAACAACTATTTCACTGCTCTCAAAGCTTTTCCTTCGCTGAAAAATCTTCTCATCCCATGAAATGTCCGGGCGGCGGTCAAAAACCACCAAGTGGCCATCTTCAGTACCGCACCGGTCCATATAGGCATGCGTCTGCTTCAACCCTTCATCAAGGGTACTTTCCAGGGTTTTGTAAAGAACTTTGAGTTCGATAACCACCTTCTGGACAGGCCCTCGCCACCGTTCCCATGAAGGCCTGCCTTCAGGCGCCTTTTCGAGGGGCCACAACAACAGGAGATCGGTGCGCATCTTACCCAGACCGTATTCCCGCTCAATGCGGCCGCCGGAATTGACAATGCGCTGCAAAAAGGCCTGCATCAGAAGTTGTGGACCGGCCTCCTTATATTGGAAACGCTCCACCCAATGCTCGGAATGTTCCCTGAAAAAATCTTGAAATGCCGTCATAATCTTTTCCACATCAAGCCTGCCCTCGTTTTGAACATACCAGGCCTGATCATAGCGGGCTTCCAGGTTCATCTGCTCGGATACCGTCAGCTCCCGGGGGATGACCTCGGCGTAGATGGGGTTGGCAATCACCGGCCCGTGCTTCGTTTTCCGAATCAACCCCAGATCCTCCACGTACTGGATGTCATCAAGACGGACATTCAAATCCTGTCCCCGCAGCATGGGACTGATCACGCGCCGGACCCGTTCCTCCTGGAGCTTGTCCGCCAGCTGGTCCAGGTGTGTCTCGCGGCGGGAAATGAGATTTTCTTTGGCTTGATCCACCGAATCCTTGTCGATGGCCCGTTTGCGGTCCCGGCCTTCCTTCATCTTGAAGCAACATTCATAGGCCAGCGCATTCACCAGCCAGGGTTGTCCCTGAGTCAGATGCCAGATGCAGGCCAGGGCTTCGGCAGTGAATTCCTGGCCGGTATCATGTTGATGCTGTTCCAGGAGGGAGTACACCTCCGGTTGGAGAAAATCTCCCATGCGCAGGGATTCCGCTTTGATATTGAAGGCACTTCCCCCGGTAACGATCTCTTTTTGACGGTCGGAATGAATCCTATAGTCTCTTATGTCCCGAACACCGCAGAGAATGATGGATTGGGGAAAGTGGTCGGATCGCCCGGTATAACCGGACCGGATCTGGCGCAGAAAAGAAATCAACGTATCCCCGATCAAGCTGTCTACCTCGTCAAAAATGACCACCAGCGGTTTGTCACATTCTTTCGCCCAGGCCCGTAGGGACATGGCGATGGCAGTACCAGAAGCACCCGGCTCCAGGAATCGACCTTTTTCATTTTCAAGAAAATCGTCATTGAGATGCATCATGGCCATGGCCGCCAGTTCTCGAACCATGTCTTCCATACCCTGATCCACATTCTCCCGGGCCGCCTGGGCTGCTTCCACATTGCAGTACACCGCTTTGAACTGACCCATTCGGTTCAAATGGTCCATCAGGGCCAGCATTGAAGACGTTTTTCCGGTCTGTCTGGGGGCATGCAGCACGAAATACTTTTTCTGGGCCAAAAGTATTTCTATTTCTTCCAGGTCAAACCGCTCAAGCGGTGGCAGGCAGTAGTGCTCCGCGCAGTTGACCGGCCCGGCGGTATTAAAAAACCTCATGGACATCACCTCGTTGGTTTTTGAATTTCTATTGACTATCTGTATTGCCCCCTTCATGCAAGGGGTCCTGTTTGTTTGCCAAAAAAATAAAACAAGGGAGGTTCCTCATCATTTCACCTGAATGTTTCAATTATTCTCACGCAAAGACGCGAAGGTTTCCGAGGGAAAATTTGGTTGTATCTTTTCTTTGCGCCTTTGCGGCTTTGTGCGAGGCCTTTTCAAATTGTTTCCGCTGCCGTTCATGCTTTTTCGTCCACAAACAGATTGTCGAAGGCAAATGGGTCGTCAGGATGGATCCGTTCGACGGTAACGCCGTAAGCGTCGCGAAAGGCCCGGCCCGCACTTCGGCCCGCGGACCATTTGATCTCGCAGGCCCGCAGATTTTCGTCTTGTTTTACCACCAGGTCCACCTCCGACTGCGCCCGTGTTCTCCAGAAAAAGAGCTGCGCCGGCGAGCCCAGCAGCGCATTTCGCTTGGCCGCCTCGGCGATCACCCAGTTCTCCCACAGCGCTCCGATGTCAGGTCGAAATTCGTCTGTGGAAAAGGCGTTGAGCAGAGCGTTGCGGATGCCCGTGTCCCAGAAAAAAACCTTCCTGCTCTTGGCAATTTCCTTGCGTGGGTTGGTACTGAAAGAGGGGAGCCTGAATATGACGAATGTTTGTTCGAGCAGATCCAGATAACGGTCAACGGTCGGCCGCGCCATTTGAAGCTGGGTGGCCAGCTCGTTCACCGACACTTCCGCGCCCGCTTGATGGGCCAACAGAAGGAGCAGGCGCTTGATCAGATCCGGAGTCTTGACCAGCCCGGCCTGGAGCACATCTTTCCACAGGTAGTCGGCGCTCATTTCGCGCAGCAACCGCTCTGGCGCAACGCTTTTCACGATTTCGGGATAACTTCCAAAGGCTAGCCGCTGCATCAAAATCGACCGCAATTGCCGGGAAAAGTGCCTGCAAAGGTGAACGGGATCCGGGTGCCCGACTGCCCACTCCTGGAGCGACAGTGTCTCCTTAAACAAGAGCGGTGGAAGCGTCAGTTTCCAATTGCGCCCGGTCAGGCTTTCCGCGGCCTGATCGAGCAGATCCAGGGAGGAAGAGCCCAAGAGAAGGAATTTCGCGGAGAGGCGAGCATCATACCATCCTTTTATGATCCGGGATGCCTTCGGTAAACGCTGGGCCTCGTCAATCACCAGCACCGATGGATTGCCCAGTGATCTTACGGCATCGGAAGGCGGCAGCGCGGCGGCTGCCAGGAAACGGGCTTTGTCCGGCTCAAGGTCGAAGTTGATGAAACCCACGTCCCGCCCGGTCAAAACATGCTCCACCAGGGTGGTTTTTCCAACCTGCCGCGCGCCAAGGACAATCCCCACTTTGCCGCTTTTAAGGATCTCCTCTAATAGATGTTCAGCGTGTCTTTTGATATACATAGGATGCACTATAACCGGTCATTCTGTATAGTTCAAGTGGCAATATCAACTATGAAAGCCGAACCCTGCCGAGAGTAACAAAAGGAAAGTCCCGGATAAAAGGCGCCTGAAACGATAATCATAGACCTCAACTCATCGGTATTTTCGTTTTAATAATCATGCCCTTTCCCGGTTCACTCTCACACGAAATCGTTCCCCCCAGTGTCTGGGTTACCAGGTTATGAACAATGTGCATCCCCAGCCCGCTGCCCCCCTGGGATCGCCGGGTGGTAAAAAAGGGATCGAAGATCTTCGAAAGGGTCTTTTCATCCATCCCCTTGCCGTTGTCCCGGTAGATTAGAATAACGGACCCGTTGTCTTCAGTCGCATCAAAGGTGATTTCGCCCGCTTCGATCCCCTCAAACCCGTGAATCAGGGAATTCATCACCAGGTTTGAGATGATCTGGGAAAAAGCGCCGGGAAAGCTGTTCAATGTCAGATCTTCCGGGCAGTTGACAGTCACAACGTGCTGGGTTTTCTTGAGTTTCGGTTTCAGGCTCAACAGCACGTCTTCAATGTATGGCTTGAGCTTGAATTCCCGACGCTCCCCGCTGGTTTGATCCACCGCCACCTGTTTGAAGCCCTGAACGATTTTGATGGCGCCGCTCAAATTCTTGAGAATCAGGTTGGAGGAATCGGCCGCTGTTTTCGCGTAGCTGTCCAGCTCGGAGCGTTTGAGCTTTTTGCTCTCCACCTTTTTCACGAATTCCGTCGTTTTGTCTTCCAGGTGGGATGCCGCACTCACCGCAATACCGATGGGGGTGTTGATTTCGTGGGCCACACCCGCCACCAGACCGCCGATGGCCGCCATCTTTTCGGACTGCACCAGTTGCTCCTGGGTCTTCTTGATGGTGTCGAGCGACTGTTTCAATTCTTGGGTTCTTTCGTGAACCGTTTCTTCGAGCGTTTGCGCGTAGTCCTGCTGCTGTTTGTAGAGGTTGGCGTTTTCAAGGGAGATGGCCGCCTGGGAGCATAGAAGTGACAGGACTTCCAGGCGTTCCTGGGTGAAGGCGCCGGTGGCCAGGTTGTTTTCGAGATAGAGGATACCGCTCACGTTTTTCTGATGGATCAGAGGGGCACACAGGATGGATTTGGGTTGGTGTTTGATGATGTAGGGGTCGGTGGTGAAATCGCCCTTTTGGGCCGCGTCCTCAAGCACCAGGTTTTCCTTGGTTCGGACCACATACTGGATAATAGCCCCCGATACCTGTGGGAAATCCTCAACGGGGACGGACTGAAGCACCTGAATTTCTTTCTGGTGAATATTCCCTTGGGCTTCAATGCGAAAGCCATCTCCCGATTTTACAGTCAGACACCCATTTTCAGCCCCGGCATTTTCAAGGATGATGCGCATCATGCGGGAGAGGAGCTTTTCAATCTCGATTTCGCCCGAAATCACTTGTGAGGCTTTCATGACGGAAGCCAGGTCCAGTTGTTCGCTTTTGACCGGGTTGCTGGTGGTGGTTGAATGGGCGGCTTTTGAAGTCTTTTCCATCATATCGTCCTCCAACGGCTGATTCGAATCAGCTGCCAGCAGTTCCGGGTAGTTTTGATCCAGATGATCCACCTTTGCTTTGGCTCCCCAGTGGTCGTAGCAGTACCGGGCCTGTTTCATGTATTTTCGGGCAGTTTCAGTCTCCCCTTTTGCCTGATAAAACTTTGCAGCCAGTTCGTTGGCCAGGGCTTCCTCCTGGATGTAGAGGTTTTCCTTGGCACCGGCGATAGCCTGGTCGTATAGGCCTTTGGCTTTTTCACCTTTTCCAAAGACCCTCGCTTTTTCCGCTTCTACCAGTTGCCATTTGTGGAGGTGGTTCATAGGAGCGTGATGCGCCCATTTTTTCATTTTTTTTTGGTTCTTGATGACTTTGGGGAGAATGCGTTTTTGTTTCAGTTTTGGGAAATCATAAAATACTGCTAAATGGGTAAGGGAGTCGTAGTAATGGAAAACGGGCACCATTATCGTTGAAATTGCACATTCCAAATGCTTTTCTGTAATTATTGCGTTGTCTATCGCCTGATGATATTCCTGAAATAAATAACAGAGTATAAGTTTTGATAAGTGATGGCCACAGATTCCGGCCCTATCATTTTCTTTATAATAAATCTCAGTCAGGTATTTTTCATCGCTAATATCACCCTTTATTACAGTCGGCGTTTTACTGTAACCCATCAAATTCAATAAAATTTGCCAAGTTGCTTGATTATAAGCTATGAATGTCTTTTGTTTATATTTTTTTATTGCTTCATGATATTTTGATATTTTTTCTTCAATTTTATGCAATTCAACCCCGGCATAATACGAGTAATATGAATAAGTAAATGCATTGTGGGAAGCATTTTGGAAGTCACCAATTTCTAGTCCTTTTTGAAATCCAATATCAAATGATTCTAATGTTTCTCTGATGTGTTTCTTCCAATGTTTAATGCAAGCATTAAAAACATATTGAGATAATGACTGTGATCTCTTAAATTCAAGTTTTTCTGCCAAATTGGCCGACAGTTGCCCAAATTCGAAACCGGAGTTTATTTTTCCAATAACTCCGCATAGGATTAACCCATATCCATTATAACCAACAAGTGAGCTTGGAGCATTCCCGTGTTTGATTGATAAGTTTACACCTTTGAAGACAATTAATGGCAGCAGTTGCGGAGCGTTGAAATATGCAGGGACACCCATAGTCTCAAAAATCCGAAGTTGAGCAAGGATATAAGGATTCGAAACTCTTGAAAGATTCAACAAATCACCTGGTTTTTTTCCAGCCAAGACAACTCTTGTTCGCAAATATGCAAATAAAACTTGGATTTTGTTTGCATTTGGAGATAACTTTACGCCCAACAGATTCAGAGCATCAAGACCTGTCTTTACAGCATCCAGCATTTTATGTTTTGCCATAAAGGCCTGAATCTTTACCTCATAAATTGTGACCTTATCCAACACAGTTTTCGCGTGTTGTAAAATGGACTCTGCTAAATCCTCCATCTCTTTAAAGTTGCTGGAGAGAAATGCCGCTTCTGCTGCCTCCTCATGGAGTGACAAAGTTAAACCATATTGCATCTGCCAGCAATTTCCTTTCAAGATTCCGATACCTGACTTCAGATAATCAAACGCCGGATTATATGCAGCAGAAAGCTTGGATTTATTGCCAGCGAACAAATTTAGTTGCGCAAGTTTCTCCTGTTCTTTTTCATCTCTTATCAACCAAGATCCCAAGTTGAGGTGATCAACTATATTAAAGATATGTTCTTCTAGTGCCTCCTCAGGAATTGTCGCCAGGAGCTCCCGTCCGATCTTGAGATGCGCTTCTGGTTTCTCATTTTCTTCAATCAGGAAATAGGCCGCCTGCTGTACCCGATCGTGCAGAAATCCATACACGGGAAATACATTGTCATGCTCAGAAGTCCTATCGGAAACCGGAAATTGCAAAGGAATAGAGACATATTTATATGATTCATCCAACGGAAGTACCAATTCCTCTTGCAAAGCTTCAAACAAATCATCGGCTGTCTCTGAAACGGTTTTTTCATAAAGAGTGGAAAGAAGTTTCAAATCAAATCGATTCCCAATGCAGGCAGCGAGGCTCAAGAGGTGACCGGCATTGTCCGATAAGCCATTAATCCTGTTGATCATCAGATCAACCACATTGTCCGTCATATCCGCCTGTCGGATCTCTACTTCATCCCATTGCCAGATGCTTTTTTCGGGACTGAATTCAATCAATCCATCCCGGTACAGGGAATGAACGAACTGGTTCAAAAAGAAGGGATTGCCGAAGGTCTTGTCAAAACACAAACGGGCCAGCGGTTTGGACCGTGCCGGGTCGCAGGAGAGTGTCTCGGACAGGAGCTGGCGCACATGGTTTTCTTTCAACCGCTTAATCTGAAGGATTTCAATCTCCGACTCTCTCTTTCGAATTTCATCCAGTGCAAAATACAAGGGGTGGGCCGCATCAACTTCATTATCACGGTAAGCACCGATCAAAAAAAGATATTCAGTTTGAACGGTTACAAACATCTCAACTAATTTCATGGACGCGGCATCGGCCCATTGAAGATCATCCAGAAAGATGACCAGGGGATGCTCCTTTGCGGCAAAGGTTCGAATGAAGTTTTCAAACACATAGTTGAAGCGGTTGACGTTTTCCACCGGTCCCACAGTGGGCACTTCCGGCTGAGCACCGATGATCAGTTCCAGTTCGGGGATGACCTCGATCATAACCCGGCCGTTGGGCCCCAGAGCTTTTAACAGTTTTTCCTTCCAAAAGGATATCTCGGCATCGCTTTCCGAAAGGATCTGCCGAATCATTTCCTGAAACGCGTGGATCAAAGGCACGTAGGGAACGCTTTTTTTGAGCTGATCGAATTTGCCGGAGATGAAATAGGTTTTTCGGCTGCCCGCGAGATCTTTTAAAATGCTGCTTTGCACTTCATGCACCAGCGCGGATTTACCGATACCCGCGGGTCCCGTTACCAGCACCATTTTGCAGGCGCCCCCGCTTACCTCGTTAAAACCTTTATTTAGTGCTTCAATCTCCCTTTCCCGGCCATAGAGCTTCTGAGGGATTTGAAGGCGGTCCGATATGTCCTTCTGTCCGATTTCAAATGCCTCAATACGGCCGGTGGCCGACAGCTGATCCCGACACGCTTTCAAATCATGCGCAATCCCCATGGCACTCTGATATCGGTCTTCCGCATCTTTGGCCATGAGCTTGAAAATGATCTCCGACAACACCGGCGGAATATCTTTATTGATTTCATGGGGCGGTTTCGGATTCAACGCCATGTGGGCATGAACCAATTCCAGGGGTTCGGTAGCCTCGAACGGAAGCCTGCCCGTGAAGAGTTCATAGAGGGTAACGCCAAAAGAATAGAAATCCGTCCGCCAGTCCACCATGCGGTTCATACGACCGGTCTGCTCGGGGGACATGTAAGGGAGCGTGGCGATCATAAGCATGGAACTTTCAACGGTGGGGGTTTCCCTTGAAATGATGCTGGCCGAACTGAAATCGATGAGCCTTAAATCACCGGTTTCGGGGTTGAACAGGATGTTGGCGGGCTTGATGTCTTTGTGGATGATACTTGCCTGATAGATTTCCCCAAGAGCTGAAGCGGTCTTAACAGCAATATCCAGAAGCTGCTCCAGTTTAAGTGTGTTGGCCTTGAGCAAACGCCTGAGATCCACACCGCCCATATCTTCCATCAGCAGATACGGCCGATGGTCGTGTGAAATCAGATCCAGCACCTGGACCACATGCTTTGAAGCCTGGGATTTCAGGGAATTCAGGATATGGTATTCATGCCGGTAACGGGCAACCTGGCCAGGAGAAGGGTGTGTGGTTGCCGTGGTTTTGAGGATAACCGCCTGGCTGTCATATTTCCTCACGGCACGGGAAACATGCGTGTTTGTTCCTTCGTATATCGTACCAATCCGATCAAAATCTTTTAATTGCGACATTTGTCACCCTGTTTTTGAAATGTCTGATTTCCTGGTTGTCCTGTAGGGACAATCGGAAATAGCCCGGCAATTTATTGCCGGGATGTTTGGGGATATAAATCCTTCAGTCTTGTAGGGACGGCAGAGCCCGTGTCAAATCTTTCGACTATATTCTGTCGTCCCTATGGGACTCATTTCCTTTACATGCATTATCCCGGCAATAAATTGCCGGGCTATTACCTTTCGCCCCAATGGGGCACTCTGTGAGCCTTTTTCAGCACTCCACCCATACCCCTTTCAGACCCACAGATACCGTTCATCGTAGGATATTTTGTTGATCTTCAGAAAATCAAGATATTCCTCTTTAAAGGATTTCCGGCGATGATGCACGGCCTGGTTTTGGATATAGTGGATTGAATCCGACAGAATGGAAAAATTAATGCTGAAAGCGCCATAGCCCCTTTGCCACGAAAACCGGCTCGGGGTCTCGAAAGTATCATTGATCCATTTGGATGAATTCCCTTTGATCATTTGAATCACTTTGGATACGGTAATGGTTGCGGGCAATGACAAAAGAATGTGAATATGATCCGGCATACCCCCCACCGCCAGGGCCTTCAGGTTATTGTTCTTTGCAATGCCGGCCATATAGGGCCATAAACGATCTTGAATTTCAGGAACGATCAAAGGAAGGCGGTTTTTGGTGCTGAAAATACAATGAATGTAAAGGCTGGTATAGGTGTTTCCCACTGGTGGTTCCTTTTCCGACAATGAATTGAGCCTCATCAATAAATTGCCAGGCTATTTTCTGTCGTCCCGATGGGACTAAAAAATTGGGGGCGCATCAAAACCCGGCAATAAATTGCCGGGCTATTGCCTAACGCCCCGATGGGGCTTATGCAGTCCCATCGGGACGACAGGTAATAGCCTGGGGTTTTAACCCCAGATTCAATCCCCCGGTTTCAATCCGAGGCAAATAAACAGCGGTCAAAGCGAAACTCACAGATGAAGGGCAAAAATATACGCATAACACCCTCCCCATTGTTATGAACCTTAATGCAGCCATTGTAGCTGTTATCGTAATACTGTCAAGCATTTATGAGAACCAACTTTCGAGAACCTTTACACCCCATAAAAAACGGCCGTCTGAAATAAATCAGACGGCCGTTTGAATAAGGGAAAGAAAGATTGTGAAGGTTAGATGGCACCGGTTAGCAGTTCCCCCACCTGTTTATTGAAACGAGAGGGGTTGTCGATTTTACCGCCTTCACCGATCACCGCCATGTCGAAGAGCAGCTGGCTGTAATCTTTCAGCCGAATATCTTTTTTGTCCTTTTCAAAGAGCTCCTTCATTTTGGTGATGGCCGGGTGATCCGTATTCAGTTCGAGAACCCGTTTCATGTCAGGGCCTGCCTCCTGCCCGGTGGCCTTCATGATCTTTTCCATGTAGGCGCTCATCTCCCCTTCGTCGCTGGATAAGCAGGCCACCGAATCCTTGAGACGCGTTGAAGCACGAACCTCTTTGACTTTGTCCGTCAGCTCGGTCTTGATGAATTCAAAAAGGGAATTAAGGTCTTTTGCTTTTTTCTTTTCCTTTTTGTCATCAATCTTCAAATCTCCTTTTTCAGCACTGACCAAAGGTTTCTTTTCGTATTCGGTCAGGGCCTGGACCACCCATTCGTCGATGGGATCGGTCATGAGCAGGACTTCATAATCCTTGTCTTTTAATTTTTCCAGATGGGGGCTGTTGATCAACGTGCCCATATTTTCCCCGGTAATGTAGTAGATCTCTTTCTGATCCGGCTTCATGCGGATCACGTAATCCTTGAGGGAAACATACGCACCATCCGACTTGGTGGTCTTGTAACGGGCCAGATCCGCAAGCTTGTCCTTGTTGTCCCAGTCAGAATGAATCCCCTCTTTAAGCACCATACCGAAAGCGTCAAAGAATTTTTCGTACTTTTCCTTGTCCATCTCTGCAAGGTGATTCAGCACGTTCTTGATAATGTTTTTGCGGATATTGCGCACCATCTTGTCTTGCTGCAGAATTTCCCGGCTGACGTTCAGGTTCAGGTCCATGGCATCCACGACACCCTTGACAAAGCGCAGGTAATCGGGAATCAAGTCCTTGCAGTTTTCCATGATGAACACGCGTCTTGAAAAAAGCCGAATACCGTGTTTTCGTTCCACCATGAAAAAATCAAAGGGGACCTTTTCCGGAATGTAGAGCAACATGGTATATTCAACAACCCCTTCCAGCTTCACATGGATGTGGGAAAGGGGATCGTTCCAGTCATGGCTGATGTGCTTGTAAAATTCGTTGTACTCCTCCTCCTTGATTTCGCTCTTGGAGCGGGTCCAGATGGCTTTCATGGAATTGAGGGTTTCGTCTTTCCTCACTTTCCGTGTGGTTGAAGTGGCTTTGCCATCCTTATCCTTCACCTGTTCAGCCTCGGGAATATCTTCAGTCGAGTCCACTTCCATCAAAATGGGGTAGCGGACAAAATCAGAATGCTTTTTAACGGTCTGCCGAATCACCCATTCATCGGTGTAATCATCGTCTTCCTTTTCCTCGGGCTCCTTCAACTCCAGCAGGATGGTGGTCCCCCGCTTGTCCTTTTCCACTTCTTCAATGGTGTAAGAGCCATC